>Ga0265323_10000296_pt1 | contig 28708 bp, 23 predicted proteins | sample 41225metaG_FD_193580 | JGI IMG/M metagenome (GOLD analysis project Ga0265323, IMG submission 193580) | Rhizosphere microbial communities from Carex aquatilis grown in University of Washington, Seatle, WA, United States - 4-12-25 metaG | ecosystem: Host-associated > Plants > Roots > Rhizosphere...
TTTCTTTCGAGAGACAGCTTGCTGTCCAATTTGCCAATCGTGACGGAGTAAATATCTTCACTATTTTTAGTTGTAATAAAAGTTCCATACTCCCTAAGGAGAAAACCGTTCTCTATCGAGGCTTGGGAGCAAGATTAATTTAAAAGGTGCCGTTAAAGGTTCTCCCTGTCTTCATGACTCGGCGGCGTTGATACCAGAAGAAATTCGACATCGCCGCCGGATTCATTCTTAAATTGATGCAGTGTGCGCGGAGGAATATGGAGCCCTTCTCCGGCATGAAGAATTTTCCGGCTTCCGCCAGCCTCGATTGTCGCTTCACCCGAGAGAACATAAAAGAACTGTTCAGACCGATTGTGAAGGTGGCGAATCTCACATTTGCCGGGAGGCGCCTTTTCCTGAATAACGCTTACGCCCGGTGACTTCAACAAATGCCAGCCGTCGCAGCCGTCTCCCCAGAAATAATGCTCGGCGTTCTTTACGCTTACAGCTTCCATAACATCTCCCATCATTCTTCAGACTCATACAAAATTCTGAATTGACATCTCGCGCAAAGCCGCCTAGGCGCAAAACGTATTATGTTAAGAAGCTTTAGCGGCTCCGCGTGTTAGCGAGAGAAAGTTCTCACTTGTTCTTATTTCTTATTCTGCAATTTCTCCAACCTCATTTTCGCCATTCTGTTGTTCGGGTCGAGTTTCAGAGCCTGTTCGTAGTTTTCGATCGCTGCCGCAGAATTTCCCTCCCCTTCATAGATGCCCGCGAGCCGGGCGAATGAGAATGCGAACGTCGGGTAGAGTTCGATGTTCAGCTTCAACACCCGAATTGCAGCGGATGCTTTTGCAGTGTCATCCGAAATGAGTTCGGCCAATCGCACCAGCGTCCATTCCTTAAAATTGTACGTAAACCCTCCGAAAAATTGTTCCCGCAGTGCATGGTACTGATTGATCGTCGAGTCAATGCCGTAACGGTCGAATGTCCTCTTGAGCTTATCCTCCAAAAAGATCGGCACTGCATTGCCGTGATGGCAGGTCATACACGAAACACGAAGAGAAGAGGTGCTGTCAACATGAAGTTCCGCGAGGTACACGTCGTTAATATTGCTCATCATTTTTATCATCGTGCGTGCTTTATTTTTCTCAGGCTTTGCGTCCGATGCAAAATCAAACTCGCTGAAGTCTTTTCCTTCTTCTCCCACATGGCAATACACGCACCGAACGCCAAGTCCTCCGCTAAAACTAGCCATAGTTCTTTGTAAATCTTTTCCGGTCGTCGCCTTCGGCAGCACAGTCAGGTTCTTCGGATTGTCGGGCCATTCCCAGTGTTGGGCAAACAGAGGAATGGCGGACAGGAGCAGCATAGATACAAGAATGACCTTCTTCATAACATCCTTTCTTCGATCATATGATGTGAAAACTTGGGGTGATTGGTCTTGCAGGGAAAAAATCCAACTGTCGAATTACGGCAATAATTCTTGTTGATTTGTCCTTGATTTTTTATAAAGTACGATATAAAAGAATTGATTGCAATAAGAGCGAATGAAAACCCGCGTGAATCGAAAACGTGCAACTGTAGAGCAACGCAAGACATACCCCTGACGCTTCCACCAAAGAGAAGGTGGACAGGTCGCGTCTTCGCCCTCCTCAAAGATGAGGGGGCTGGGGGGTGGTGAGACTACCGCACACGCAGCGGCTCATTTTCCCATCGGCCTTCATAATAAACCCACTCATTATTTCGTAGTTCCCAGCGGCCTGCCACCCATACAGTATGAGGTCTCGGCGGACGCATCCACCTTCCAGGGACCCAAACGTAACGATGACGACGAGGCGCCCAGCGGTGATAACCGGCAATCCACACCGCATCACGAGATGGTCTGGCAGTCATTCTCTCCGCCCGAGGGGCTGGCGGACCGATGTTGATCCCAACTCCAATATGCAGCTGTGCTGAAGCCGGAATGGCAATTGCTAACAATCCGCCGAAAAGCGCAAGCTTCAAAAATGTTTTCATAGGTGTATAATATTTTGTGGTAGAAATTTTGGTGACTTTGTTCTCAATAGACACGGTGAACAGCAAACGAGTTTAACAAGTAAAGTATTTTTGAGCCAGCTGGCATCTCGTTGTCCTTACCAAGAGGACTGAGGATAAACTGCAAATATATAACCGCACGTGCATCATTACTGCACCATGCCAAATTTTTTGTTCCGAGCGGTCATCTTTATAAAATATCGCAGCCGCTGTGCGAAGAAATCGGGGCGGTTCCTTGAGCCATCGATCCATCCGACCCGAATTCTTTTATATGATTGAGGGAATCGTTTGAAATGCTTCCAAACTGCGGGGTCAGCTTTAAGCGCCAGAAGAATATCGTCAGGAAGAACAAACTTTTTCAATTTTGGAGACTTTGGCGTCCGGTTATCCATGTGATGATGAATGCTTTCCAGCCCATACCGTGTCATCTTCCCGGCTTTGATAAGCCGGCGCACGCGTTCTTTGTTCATTTCTGAAAGAGGACTTCTCTTTCTTCGGGGGCTAAACCTCTGCACCCAGCTTTCTGCGTTCCATGGTTTAGTGAGGCTGTCAATCCATCCATAGCAAAGTGCTTCTTCAACCGCATGGTTGTACGGTATTCGCCGCTTCCCGCTGCTCTTTTTATAGTACACGAGCCAAATGTCGCCGGATGTCTTGTGGTGTTTCGACAACCACGACCTCCACTGTTTTCTGTTTGTTATGTATAAAGTTTTACCGACTTCCATTCTCGATTTCCAGCTATATCACACCAAATAGTACGCTATCCAAAATAAAATGAAATCATAGATATTCGTAATAGCCTGAATGACAACAAAAATCAAAAGGAGGGATTTGATGATCGTTGGGATGATGGATTGCTCGTACATGCGTCTCAGTGCCAAAAATATATACAGGCCAATGACAATCGGCGGCGAATATCTAAAGAGAGGTATGGAAAAAAATTGCACGGAATGCCCGTTCGAAGAGAGAAGAGCCGATATTTTTGCCAGACTCCCAGAAAAAAGCATCAACAAGCTCCAGAAGAAAACGTAAAAGCTCACGAGATGAGCGGCCGAAATAAAATGCTCGACAAAATACCTCTTGCTGCGCCAATAGAAAACGCGCAAAAAAAGAGCGAGAATCGGGACCAGAAGAATGACCAGAGATTTTGCCAATTGCTCCAGATGCGAATTGAAAGAATCGTAATACACTTTCACAGGGATCTGTTCCGCAAGGAGTTTCGTCTGCACAACGTGAGATACCCAGCCCGAAAAAATCCTGTCGTCTGTTAGGTCGCGGAGTGTTGGAAACATGACTCGTATATTGTATCCGAGTTGTTCACTGACAAAAGAGCAGAAAAAGTAGAATATGTTGATGAGTAGCAGAAGTTGGAAAGGATTCGTGTAATTGATCCGCCGGCCGCTCCAATATTCCGTCGTAAGAAATCCAGGTTTACGGATAAGCAGCGCAGCCGTTTTAACGAACTTAAAATCGAAATCGACAAGCAGCTCCAACCCTTCTTTCATTAGGTGACGAAGCGAGTAATCCTTATCGGACAAAACTTTTTCGCCGCAATGCGAACAATAGCTCGCATCAATTGGTCTGCCGCAATTAACGCAGAGTTGCTTGATGCCCGATTCCATCTCCTCCTGTGGTACAAATTTATCCTGGATCAAAATGGCTGTGATGAGCTATAATGTGGCGGAATAAACGTTTTTCCAATTCAAAAGTAGGGGTTCAATGGTGCATAGTCAAGAAGGAAATTTGGAAATCGCAAAGACGCGGGACATCTTTGCGGTTTCCCCAATAAGGGGCCGACGTCCGCAATAAAAAAAGCCAACCGTATGTTGAATACGATTGGCTTTCGTCCGTCCCTTCGACCAAACCCTGCTTCCCATCCGGACGCCGAATTCAAGATGTCGACACTCTACTCTTCCGATCTTTCGCGTAAGGTGTCCGACATCTAAACAATTAGAATTTGAAAGATTGCTACAAAGTAATAACAGAGTTCCGATCAATTCGGTTCACTGTCTTGGCATGTTTATGGAACACGCTGGAAGGAGTCAACGTTTAACGAACTGGGGCCAATTATTACGCGGCAAATACGCGGAAAACTGCTCCGTAAACGAGCAATGCAGCAGAGATCAATCCAATCCATGTATAGAACTCACGGTTGCTGATTGGCTTCAACTCTTCTTCAATTGCTTGCTCTGTGGCAAACAGTTCGCGGATCAACCAGAACATAAAGGGCTGTTCAATCTGATTTTTTTGAAGTATCATGGCTTCTCCTGAATAATGGCCGTTCGTAGTGATGTATCATAATACACTTTGTCAATTAGCCCGGTGTTAGACTTACTTTAAGGAATTGTTAAGTTTTTGAAAATGCTTGCAAATACCGCTCTTGCGACTTGAATCAAGGGCAAACCGAGCCTATATTCCGATGCATATTTCTTTAAAAGTTGCATTCGAAACGAAAGATGAACATCAACTCTTATATTCTCGAACAAGCGCTGCGGCGGCTGCAGTTGCCCGAAGATTCCATCAAGCAATTTCAACTTGCCGGAAAGTTCAGCGATGTCGAAGGAAAAGGATTACCGAAAGAACTCTTTCTGCTCAGCACACCGGTGATTGTACGGGGATTATTGAACTTTGCAGTGCTGCAGATGCGGCGGGATTGGCTGTATCCATTCTGGGTGAACAAACAACTCGACCCGAAGAGCGAGAGTTACATTCCGCGGGCGCAAAATCCACTTCTCATCAACGTCACTCACCGCAACTGGACTATGGTGGGAACGCTGAACGGCTTCCATGAAGCGATCATCGACCCCCGTGGCCTTGCAACACCTCTTCCCCGCGAATGGTCGATCGATACATGGCTCGTCGTTGATAACCGTGTTTTCTTTCCTTCTCTATCCACCCTTGGAGTTCAGGCAATCGAGACGACGTTTCCGTGCCTCACTACTCGATTCAGCGTAGACGGAGTCGGTCTGGCACTCGAACATTTCGCCGCGCCGACAAACCATGCATTCGACGTTCTGTTTGCCAAAGCCGCCGTGACGAATAATAGCGGCAAAAGAAAATCGGGAGCGCTCTGCGTCGCCATCCGGCCGTTCAACCCGGAAGGTGTGGCCCCGATTTTCTCCGTCGATTTCAAATCGCCGCGCATTGCATACGTGAACAAATCCACCGGTGTCGTTTTTGCGGAAACGCCCGATAAAGTCTTCTGCTCGTCGCTCAACGATGGCGACCTCGCGCATACACTCAAACAACGGACGATGAATTTCTTCGGCGATTTGTCAACGCCGTCTTCCCACTGCGGGCGCGGGCTGGCACATGGTGTGGCAGCATTCATGTTCGACCTTGCGCCCGGTGATGAAAAAAACATTCATTACAGTACTGCGCTTGAGGGAGAACAATCGGTCCGGCGGAGGGGAGCGAAGCAAACATGGCGGGTTTCGTTCGAGAGACGGAAATCCGACCAGCAGGTAAGGTGGGAAAAAGAGCTTTCGACGGGGGCACAGTTTGAATTTGCCGACAAAAATTTACAGGCGTTGTTCGACGCCAGCCGTCTCTCTCTCTTGGAGTTACACGACAAAGATTTTATCTCTCCCGGACCATTCCTCTATCACCACTTCTGGTACAGAGACGCCACGCTGATGATTCGCGCGCTTGACATGCTCGGTTTTGAGAAGCGATCGAGAGAAGTGATCGACGCATTTCCGGAGCGTCTTACCGCGGACGGGTTTTTCCGCGGTCCCGACGGCGAGTGGGATTCTAACGGCGCCGTTCTCTGGTCGGTGCATCAGCACTTTTTGCTCAACAAGCAGCATCTCTGGTTGAAAAACTGGTATCCCAACCTTAAACGCGCCGCTCAATGGATTATTCGAAAACGGAAGCAGACTCAGAACGGCTTGATACCGCCAAGCATCAGCGCGGAACATTTCGGCACAGTCGACCAATATTATTGGGATACATTCTGGTCTCTCGGGGGGCTTAGAGCGATGGTCCGCATCGCTTCAATACTCGGCATGAAATCCGACGAACAGGGTTTTGAAAAAGAAGTCCGCGCATTTGAGCGGGACATTGTCCAGTCTCTGCAGAATGTTGAGCAGCGAATCGGCGAGAAGCTCATTCCGGCAACGCAGCATCGCAACTTTGACGAGAGCGCCGTCGGTTCGATATCCTGCATTTATCCGCTCGAACTGTTCGACGGCCGGCTGCGTCATCTCTCCAACACACTTCGAAAACTTGAAGCGGAGTTTGTCGATGAAAAGGGATTTTTTCATCCCATCATTCATTCCGGGTACAATCCGTATCTCACACTCCAGATCGCCCATTCATTTTTCATCATGGGGAACATCGGCAAAGCGTGGGAAGTTGCTGAAACAATTTTTCGACAGGCTGTGCCGCCGTATTCGCTTCCTGAAGCCATTCATCCGCGTACGGGCGGCGGGACGATGGGAGACGGGCATCATGGCTGGGCCGCAGCCGAGATTATTCTCTTCCTTCGAAGCTGCATGGTCAAAGAAGAAAATGGCGTGATTTCGCTTTTTAAAGGCAACAACAACAGATTAGTGCAAAAGGGGAAGAACGTGAAACTGAAAGATGTGCCCACAACATTCGGCGCAATTTCATGTTCATTGTCGTTTACGGGAGAAACAAGCGCTGTGATACATTTCGAAGGAAATTTCAGCGTCGAGACCATGCCGGCGGCGATTGAAATCTATCTTCCGTTCGCGGTAAAGAATGCGGCTGCCTCTTCCCCAAATCACATTTCTGCAAAAACAGTCGACGATACGACGTCGCTGCTCCGCTGTTCTCCAAAAGTCCGCACACTATTCCTCAAACTGTGACTTCTCGGTCGCTGGACAAAACAGAATCGCTGCGGTTGGCCGAGTCGTTCCTTCGCGGTTTTGAATTCGGATCGATTTTTCCCGACCCACAACGAAAGTCCCATTGGGTCGGTTAATCCAAGCATAGGAGCATCGACCAAACTGTCGGCTGCGGTGATGAGAGGAGGAAAATTGCCAACGTATTTATGGTAAACCTCTACCTTGCCGGCCGCAATCGGAAAAGGCTTGACAAGCGTTGCTGAGAGACATTTGTTTTCTATCTTTGTCTCAATCCCAAAAGAACATTCGGGAGAAATCCCAAAAAACTCTTCTGCGGCAATTCGGACGGAAATTTGATTGCTGGCCGAAATGATGTAGATGCAGTATCGAAGCTTTTGCAGTAATGAGATAAGCTTCTTCATTCCTGGATGAGGTTTCGGAACCGAAACGCAAGCTTTCCCCGTTTCGATGAAGGGGGAGGTCTGGATTAAAACCCTCAATGTCGCCTCTTCAACTTCATGGAGACTAATCCCGGCCATTGATTCAACCATTAGACGATACGCAGCTGTAACGTCAAAGCGTAGAAAGGATTGGTATTCTTCCCATGTGCATTTAAGAGGAGCGCCATCCGCCATCAATCGTACAAAGACCGCTTCACCAATATCCCCGATTATGAGCGTATTGTCGAGGTCGAACAGCGCAATCTTCACCTGGTCAGTGCCGAAGCCTTTTATGCGGTTTTCGAGCGATTCGATCTGATATTTAAGGTGGATGGGAATCATGCGCTACGAAAGTTGAGCTGCCTGAGGAAAAGCCTCAACCGACCTGAAGTGGTGAAAAGACAATGCCGTCGATGGAGTTTGAAAAGCAATCGGCAGCGTGTTGATCTCAATGTTGACTTTTCCGCCGGCATATGTCAGACGGTTATATTTCAACCTGCTTACCGGGTCATCACAAACTGAACCTGCACCGTTTGCAAGACGTACTCCGTGTTGTTCATACAATTCGTTGCGATGAACATGCCCGTGCATTACAACCTGCACGCCAAGCGCAGCAAAAAGCTTGAGAGTTTTGCGGCGCCTTTTCATGCGCATCGTCTTCGATTCGATCTTCCTCCAAAAATTACTATCGGTTGAGGCATCGTTCAAATCGTTGAAGTGATGGTGAATTGCAACAAGCGGTATCCTTCCGTTAAAATCTTTGCGTTCCTGCAATTGCACGAGAGCGGAAATCTGATCGTCGCTCAACATCCCGTTCGAGCCGAGCGGGTTATCCCACAATGACCACGGCAGGATTGAGTTCAATCCGATGATGGCGTACGGACCTACTTCTTTAACAAACGGAAAAAGACTGCTGCTGTTCAAATGTTGTACCCCGACGAACGATTCTGCAAACGCTTCTTCAAAAAGCGCAAGCCGCCTCTGATAATCCACGGTTCGAATGTACCGGGGAAAACTGAGCACGTCCACCGCACGGTGAGGTCCGCCGAATACATCGTGGTTGCCGGGGACAATCGTGAGCCTTCTGCTGTCCATGAAGCCGAAGCTTGTGAGAATGGTTCGGGCCAAATAATAGTCATTAGGGTCGCCGGTGCTGACAATGTCCCCCGTAATGACAAGGTGGTCGCAGCCATGGTCGAGAATCGTTCGCAGGAGAATTTTAAATGACTTGATGTGTTCGCGGTAGTACTGTCTGCTGAGATGGGGGTCGGAAAGATGGGCGATGGTGAATGAATTACCTGCCGGTTTCGTTGTTTCCAACGAGCCCTCGTGATGAATCATGCGTCCGGCAAAGTGTGTCTCAGGCTGCGCGCGGGAAGCGCTGGAGACGGAACTCCTCGATAACTTCTTTGTAACTCTCAAAAAGCTGGTCGAGAATGCGTTCCCATCGATACTCTTGTGCACGAGCGAGTGCATGGTCTGCGATGACCTTTCTGTGATTTGGATTGTCGAGTAACCATTCTACTTTCTTTGTGAGGTCGGTGCTGCTTAGCGGCTCGGCGAACAATCCCGAACGTCCTTCCTGGATTATTTCCACCGCTCCGCCCACTTTTGCCGCCACAGGAGCCAGCCCGGAAGCCATCGCTTCCAGAGTCACGAGCCCGAACGTTTCTGTCGTCGACGGAAAAACAAACATATCCGCAGATGCAAAACTCACCGATAATGGCTTTCCCGATTGGTAACCAAGAAAATGAGCGCCGGGCATCATCGCTTGCAATTCCCGGCGTGCATGCCCATCGCCGACAATCACCATTTCGAAATCCGTGCGCTTCGAGTGCAGCGCATGGTACGTTTCCGCCAGGACGCGCAAATCTTTTTCCCACACAAGCCTGCTTACAAACAGAATGATCGGCTTCTCTCCGCTGCAAAACTTCTGCCGCCATTCGTCCGAGCGATACAACGGATTGAACACCGCCGTGTCAACTCCGTTTGGAAGATATTCAAGCCGTTCAACACCGTGATCGCGAAGCTCTTGCAGGATCGGCGTGGTCGGAACCAGAGTTCGATCAACGTTATTATAGAGACGGCGCAACAGCCGCCACGCCAAATCTTCAAGACTCGTGAGATTATAGTATCGAGGGTAGGTCGGAAAATGCGTATGGTACGTTGCGACAATCGGGATACCAAAGTGCCGCGCGTATTTCACTGCTGCAAAACCGAGTGTGCAAGGACTGTTGATATGCAGAATATCCGGTTGGAATTCCTGCAAATACCTCGCAAAGGATTGATACCCGGGAAGAGCAATACGATAATTTTTCTGAAGCGGAAGGACAACAGACGGCACACCGTACACCGGGATTTGTGTTTCGCCGACGGGGAGCGTCGATGTGATTGCAATTGCTTTGTGTCCGCGTTCAACAACGCCCTCAACAATTTTGTAAATGCATCGCGTGACCCCGTCCTGACCGACTTTTAGGTTCGCGTTGAAATACGCAATTTTCATACAGGCCTCCTTCTTCCTCATTTACGAGCATAAAAATAAGAAGTTGCCATTATCAGAGTGTTATGCCCCTATTAACTAATAGTAAAATAAGACATCTGTTAAAGTGGTGTGTTAAGTGAAATTCACAACTATCCTTTTTTGGATTTCCTTGCATTGGGACTCTTCTGAGATTATATTGGCAATAAAAAAAGTCTATGAGATCTTTAAAATATTCGAACCTTTCCACGCGCCTAGGAGCAGTGGAAAACGAATGGGAATTATTGTGGGAAGAATTCGGAGAGGATGAAACGCTTACGGTCGACCCTTCGCTGGTCGATAAAGTCGCGGATGAATTTGCCGAACGTATGAAAGAGAATTATCCTTTCTTTCATCCTCGTTATGTCGGACAAATGTTGAAACCGCCTCATCCCATTGCAGCCGCGGCGTACCAGATGGCGATGAAAATCAATCCCAACAATCATGCGCTGGACGGCGGGCCCGCGACGGCCAAGATGGAAATCGAAGCGGTAGCAGACGTCGCTCGCATGTTCGGATACAAGAAACATCTCGGACATCTTACGAGCAGCGGCACGATTGCAAATCTTGAGGCTCTCTGGGTTGCGCGATCTCTCCATCCAAACAAAGGAATTGCTTTTTCGAGTTCAGCTCACTACACGCACAAACGGATGTGCGAAGTGATCGGGGCGGAGGCGATGGAAATTCCGTCTGATGAATTTGGAAAAATGGATTCCGATGCCCTTGAAAAAATATTGAAGGCGGGAAATGTTGGCACGGTGGTGGCAACGATCGGCACGACTTCCCTCGGAGCGATTGACCCGCTGGAACGTATCATTCCCATCTGCCGGAACTATAACGTGCGCGTCCACGCCGACGCTGCGTACGGAGGATTCTTCATGTTGCTTGCGTTGCAGAAATTTCCGCTCATCAACGCCGCGCCGTTCCTCTGCCTCTCAGAATGCGACAGCATTGTCGTCGACCCGCACAAGCACGGCCTGCAGCCGTACGGGTGCGGCTGCATACTGTTCGGCGACCCGTCCGTTGGAAAATTCTACAAACACAATTCGCCGTACACCTACTTCACTTCACGAGATTTACATCTCGGTGAGATCAGTCTCGAATGTTCGCGTCCCGGTGCAGCGGCAGCGGCTCTGTGGTTTACGTTGAAATGCATTCCCCTCCTCCCCGATGCGGGACTCGGAGCGATCTTAACAAAAACGCGACAAGCCGCTCTTGAATTTTCAAAACTGGCTGCTTCAAGCAGCACGTTGACCGAATTCATCAAACCTGAGTTGGATATTGTTACGTACTTTCCCAAGACCAAGCCGTTGGCGGCTTCTCTCATTTCAAAACGATCGGAAAGATTATTTTCAGACGCGATGCACCATTCCACTGCTCCATTATTCCTTGCACTCCTCCATGTCGATTCAACACAGGCAAAACAGCTTCACCCGCAGGTGAACGCCGACCTTAAAACGATGACAATAGTACGCAGTGCGTTGATGAAGCCCGAACATCTTGCGTTCGTTCCGCAATTGATCGGGGAGCTGGAAGAACTGGCCGGCTAGGAGAACATGGCGAGGAGGGAACTAATCTGCAATCTGCGCCTAAATCTGAGCCATCAGCGTAATCACAATAATTTGCGCGAAGCCAAAAATCCTTGAAGGTACGAGAGGGAGTCGAGAATTACGCTTTCATCAACAGGCATTGGCAGCGCGACTTTTCCGATTGACGTCGGCAGTACGAGCCTGATCTTTCCATCGAAGACCTTTTTGTCAACACGCATCGTCGAGAGAAGTGTCGACGCGGATAACTTTACGCCATGCAAAGGCGGCAGCGGAATCGAGAGAACGGCGTTCTCGATTCTTACGGCTTCCAACGGAGTGATCAGTCTAAGACGGAGAGCGGCAAACGTTTCGGCGACCATTCCGAGCAGTATCGCCTCACCGTGTTTGAGGAGACGATAGCCCCCCGCATGTTCCAACGCATGTCCAACGGTATGTCCAAAATTCAGGACAGCGCGGAGGTTTTTTTCGCGTTCATCCCGGGACACAATATCCGCTTTCATCCGGCAGCATTCAGCAACGATTCTGACAAGGTTTGAGCTGTTTTTAGAAATGACGGCGTCGATGTGTTTCACGGAATACGAAAAGAATTTTTCGTTCATGATGATGCCGTACTTGAGCACCTCTCCAAGTCCGCAGATAATTTCACGTTTTGGAAGAGTCTGGAGTGTTGCGATATCGGCAGCAACAAAATCCGGCTGATAGAACGCCCCAACCATGTTCTTTCCGAGTGGATGGTTGACGCCCACTTTCCCTCCTACGGAAGAATCAACCTGAGCTAACAGCGTCGTCGGAACCTGCACGAAATGCACGCCCCGCTGGTACGTTGACGCAATAAAACCCGCAAGGTCGCCGACAACTCCTCCTCCTAACGCCAGGATTGTCGATTGACGTTCTACTTTCCATCGAAGCAAGTCCGTGTATATTGCATCCGCCCGGTGAAGGCTCTTTTGTTCTTCGCCGGCCGGAATGACAATAGAACGCGCCGTAAACCCTGAAGCAGCAAGATTATCGTTTACTTGCTTCAAATAGTACCGCGCGACGTTTTTGTCCGTTATGACAACAACTGTTTTCGGGAGGCGGTGACGCTGAAAAAGTGAACCGAGCGACGACAGCAGCCCTGTGCCGATATAAATCGGATAGCTGTGCTTGCCAAGCGGAACACGTACTGTTTGAAAGCGAGTTTTAGTCGTCAATATGATGCCGTAACATTTTTACAAGCTCGTCAATTGTATTTCCGATTTTTTTGTCATCGGTGTGGATAATAACATGAGCTTGTTCGTAATATCCCTTCCTCTTCGTCAACAATTCATCGATGCGAAGCTGTAATTGTTCTGCGTCCATCAAATCTCCATCGGCAGTCCGCAACATCGGCCGGTCGCTTTTTGTACGAAGACGTTTATAGATATACTCCGGGTCGACTTTGAGATACACCAGAACACCCGATTCTTTGACAAGGTCGAGCGAATCCTGGTCCGTAATGGTTCCGCCGCCGAGCGAAATGACCGTGCGCGGAGTCCCGGCGACTTCTCTGAGAAATGTGCGTTCCATTTCCCTGAATGCTTTTTCACCTTGCGCTTTGAAAATATCGCCGATCTTTCGCTTTTCCTTCTGTTCGATGAAAAGGTCCAAGTCGATAAAACTGTATCCGATCGTGTTGGCCAGGATGGGGCCGATAGTACTTTTACCGCTCCCCATGAATCCCGTTAGAAAAATTACTAATCGTTTATGATTGCCGTCCATTCGAATGCCGTGCTGAGATGCGATACTAGAAAATGGAGATGACCTAGGGAATAGTCAATAGAATTCGCAATGATACTCCACAGGCGATCTGTATGGAAAGCGTACGAACAGCCGAATCTTACGCCTGTCCGCCGTCGTCCTGGTCCATTTTCTCTTTTAATTCAATTTTCAAATCCTGATACCGGGAGGTCGCATGCTGAACCTGCTGCCTCGCCTGAAACAACTCGCGCCGAAGCCCGTCTTCAATGATATCAATTTTCTTGAAATAAAAATAGCTTATTACGAAAAGGCTGCCGCCGAATACAATGAGCAGAATGAATGCGATTTCAAAAAGAGTTTTAATTTCTGCATTGACGCGTTCTAATTTGCGGTCGGTGTCGTCGCGTGAATTTTGCTTTTCTTTTACAAGCTCAAGAATTGTGGGACGGATGGTCTCCATCAGCTCTTTCCCTCTGCCCGCAAGAACGGCTTGGGCGGAATCCGACGAATTGTTGGTCATGGCCAAATCGATCGAAGACTTCAGATTTTCGATTCTGTCATTTATCGAAGCCCCGAGGGAATCGAGAAACTGATCCCGGTATCCGCCGTTCAGGTTCAGCTGTTTCAGATAGAGGAACGATTGCTGCACCGATTTGACCTCAGAGTTGTAATCCTGAATAAAATCTATGCTATTTGTCAGAATATAACCGCGGCGATTCGATTCAGCTTGTTGCAGGGACAGTGAGATATCCTGCATCGCCACCACAACTTCGTGGTCATAAGACAATAGCGCCGTATACCTGCCTACGTCATCGAGCGCTGTCTTCATGAAATATTGCAAGCCGAAGAACAACACAAACGCGGCAGCATAGCTGGCAAAGAGAAATCGTTTAAACTTACGTCCCATAAGAGAATTTCAGGGCTTTGCAGGACAGGATCCCTGCAACGGTGTTACAACATTAGTATGTTTTCCGAATGGACTTCGTCGTTAGTCTAAGAACTTGAACAGCGATATCAAAAATCGTTCCGAAGGACTCGAACAGAATGAGTCCGGCTTAAAAGAGAGAGGATGTCGTGATTGATTCTGCGACGCTGAACACATTACTCCGGATTAAAATTTTAGCAGCAGGAAAATACTTCGTTTTTTATTTGGCAGATGGGGGCGAGCGGGCTACTCGGCCATGACATACCGGAGGGATGAGGTAAAAAATGCAATACAAACAAAAAATCCGGCTTCAGTTTCCATACGTAGAAACCTCGTTTTTTCAGGCCCGATGACAAAATCAAATCGCGAAGTGCAGAATTTCGTTGCCCGGGGTTTAGCGGTAAAACATATCCCGCAGGTCTTCAATGTCGGCTTTGGCTTTCAACTTCTCGAGCCATTCGTTAACGATGCGTTGCTTCTTTTCCTGCAGCATTTGTGCAGCGAGAATGGTTTTCTGCGCGTTGAAGCTCGCGGAATCGAACGGAGTTTTGCTCAGAACCTTGATGAGATAATATCCTCTTTCACCTTCGACAGGCTGAGAGATTTTCTGCACGGGCAATGTCAATGCAGCGCCCAGGAATGTGTTATCCCTGCCAATTGTCGGAATTGTCCCGGTTGGAGAAAAAAGTCCGGTTGATAGAACGTTGATCCGGGCATCCGAAGCAGGCAAGGATAAAAGGTCGAAGGAATCGTTCATTGATGATCGCAGTTTGTCAACTACTTCCTTCACCAGCGCCATTTTCTTTTTCCGTACGACGCGCGGCTGCAGAAAGTCTCTGACTTCATCGAACGGACGAACGCCTTCCTTTTTCACCTCAGAAATCTTGAAAACCGCGACGCCCTCGTTTACCTGGTACGCTTCGCTGATGTCTCCTAAATCTTTTTCGAAAGCGAATTTCGACACCGATTCGTTGATCCCTATTCCCGGAATCATCCCCGCTTTCTGGAACGAAGGCGTTTCCCGCACCTGTAAATTAAAACCCTCCGCATCCTTTTCAAATTTTCCGTCCTTCGCCACAAAAGCAAAATCCTGCGCGCGCTGGAAAACATCGTCCTTGGTCTGCGAGCTGGTTCTGACCGGAAGAGTAATGTCGGCAATCTTCACCTCACGAGTGTCTCTTCCTTCGATCTTAATAATGTGAATCCCGTATTGGGTTTTCACCGGTCCGAGAATTTGACCGGCCCTCCCTTTCAGCGCGACGTCTTCGAATGGTTTCACCATCCGTCCTTTGCCAAACCAGCCGAGGTCGCCTCCGGACGTCGCCGCGCCCGGTTCAGTCGAGTACTCCTTTGCAAGGCCGGCAAAATCCTCGCCTTTGCGCGCGCGAGCTATGAGGTCGTTCGCCTGTTTCATTACCGCCGACTCGTCTTTTCCGCCAATGCCGAGCAGAATATGACGGGCGCGCACAAACACATCGGTTCCGTTTCTTTGTTCAAGAACCTTTATAATGTGAATCCCTGTGAAATCTTTTACCGGGCCAACAACGTCGCCCATCGCTGCGCCGAAAACGGCTTCTTCTTTTTCCGGCGACAACTGACCATGTTTAAAATATCCCGGCGGAGTTGACGTTTCTGAGTAGGATTTCTGAAGCTCAAAGAAATCGATTCCCGCTTTCGTCTGTTGAAGAATGTTGTTCGCCTCAACAAGCACATCCTGCGAATCCTTCGCCGACGGCTGGTCGCTGAATAACACAAACTTCAGTTTGCGTGAAGCTTTTGCTTTGAATTCCTCCTGGTTTTCGTTGTAATATTTACGCAGGTCGTCATCGGTGACCGAAGCAGCGCTATCCGAAACAAATCTGTTCGGGTCGAACAGAGCATATTGCGCCTCGACCTTTGTGTTCTGATTTTCAAACCGCTCCCCAATTTCCCCGGGGGTTACTCGCACCGTCGCGAAAATAAGGCTCTGCATTTTTTCCGAGAGACGCTGCTGCCGAAGCCCGGTTTCCACCTGAATCATAATGTCTTTGTTCTTCGGGTCGTTGATCGTCTGGTCGTAGGCCGCCCGATTGAACTTGCCGGTCGAATCCTCGAACTGCTGCATCAAGAACACCGGCGGATCGTCCCCCTTTACCCAATCGACGAGCTCCTGGTCCGACACCGTGACACCTGCCCGCTGAGTTTCCTTGTCGACCAGTGTTGAGGCAACCATGCTGTTCCAGATCTGATCGCGAATTTCTTTCATAACATCTTCTTCCGGGTCCTGTCCGGATTTCTTTTTCTGGCTTTCAGCGGCCCGCTTCACAAGATCCGAAAACTCCTGATATGTGATTTTCCTTCCATCGATGATTCCGACATAATCATGGCGGCCGGACTTGATTCCCAAGTAATCCATTCCCCATTCAAAGACGATCATCACAACAAATAATATCACGAGCGCGATGAGAATCACCGGCATATTGTCGCGCATTCTGGTCATTATAGGCATATCTTAACGAACTCCTTGCTGCAAGATATTTGAAATACACTGACTTGAGAAATAAATATAATCGAAACTGCTTTGAAATGCAACGCTAAAGCGGCGGGACGCGACGCCATCCATCCGAACAGAGGCTCATTCGGATGAGCCGTCGCGGCGGAGTCGAAGGGACCAGTTCAGCATCGCTTGGTCTCCACATTCATTCAAAAGACCTCACTGCCTCCCCTTCGGTTATCTTGACTTACACTCAACATTTAGTTACCTTTTTGAAAGAATAAAATGGTTTTATCATTGCACTCCCGGCAAAAAAACGTCGCTATCCTTGGCTCCACAGGTTCCATCGGCAAGAATAGCTTAGAAGTCATCGCCAGCTTTCCAGACCAGTTCAAAGTCACCTATCTCACAGTCAATAATAACGTAGATTCACTGTGCGATCAAGTTCGACGATTCAAGCCGAAAGGCGTTGTCGTACTGGACAAGAATGCGGCTGCGGAATGCAAGAAACGATTTGATAGTACGACGGAAGTATTTGCCGGTGAAGATGGCCTAGAAAAGATTGTTCAGGGAGATGACGTAGATTTTGTTATCAGTTCGTTGGTCGGCTTTGCAGGATTGAAGCCGACGATCGCGGCAATCAAAGCGGGAAAAAGGATCGCGCTGGCCAACAAAGAGACTCTCGTCGTTGCGGGCGAGATCATTATGGATTTGGTGAAAAAGACCGGAGGGGTTCTCATTCCGGTAGACAGTGAACACTCCGCGATTTTCCAGTGCTTGGTCGGGGAATCGAGCTTGTCCGTGGGCAAAATTATTCTCACTGCGTCGGGCGGGCCGTTTCTTAACACGCCGATGGAAATGCTCCAAAACGTATCGGTCGAGCAGGCGTTGAACCATCCAAACTGGAAAATGGGAAACAAGATAACGATCGATTCCGCCACATTGATGAACAAAGGATTGGAGGTAATCGAAGCGCGCTGGCTCTTCGGCACTCCGGCGGATAAAATAGACATCGTCATCCATCCGCAATCGATCATCCACTCGATGGTGGAGTTTGTCGACGGTTCGGTGAAAGCGCAGCTCGGTGTGCCGGACATGAAAATACCGATCCAATACGCTCTTACGTATCCGGACCGTGCGGCATCAAATTTTGGCCGCGTCGATTTTCCAAAGTTGAGGGAGATGACGTTCTTTACTCCCGACCTTGACCGTTTTAAGTGCTTGCGGCTTGCGTACGACGCGTTAGAAGAAGGCGGAACAATGCCCGCTGCACTCAACGCAGCAAATGAAATAGCGGTCAAACGTTTCCTGGAAGGGAGAATTCCTTTCCTTCGGATACCCGAAACCATCTGCCGCACAATGGAACATCATTCTGGAACAACAAACCCAACGCTCGACGACATTATCGAAGCGGATGCATCGGCCCGGAGATTTGCGGGGGGTATTTGCAACTGATTGCCCGCCCTGTTGATAAAGCGGCAGCGGCGCACTAAAAATCCATATATAAGTCCCTTACGATGGAATTTCTCAGCACTATATTCTATTTCTTAATTACAATCGGCGTCTTGGTTTTCATTCACGAGTTTGGACATTTTATTGCTGCGAAGGCTTGCAGGATGCGTGTCGATAGGTTCTCGATTGGATTTCCGCCCCGCGCTTTCGGCAAAAAATTCGGCGACACCGATTATTGCGTTTCGTGGGTTCCCGTCGGCGGGTACGTGAAGATAGCCGGAATGATCGATGAGAGTTTTGACACAGAATTCATCGACCGCGAGCCGCAGCCGTGGGAATTCCGATCGAAGCCGATCTGGCAGCGGATGATCGTTATTTCCGCGGGGGTGATCATGAACATTTTCCTCGCCATTGCCATCTTCTGGGGAATCAATTTTGTCAACGGCGGAAACTTCCGTCAAACGACCGAAATCGGTTACATCGTGCCAAACAGCGCCGCCGAGAAAGCCGGATTCAGGGAAGGCGATAAGATTCTCTCCGTCAACGGCGAAAAGATCGGTCACTGGGACGCAATTCAATCGGCAATGTACGTCGATTTTGTCGGGGACGACCTCAGCATCGCCGTGGAGCGAAACGGAGCAGCAACCACGATCGCCGTTCCTCATTCCCTGGTTCCGGATATTTCGGACGCATCTTTCGGGTTCCTTCCTAATTTTACAGAGGCGGTCATCGGCGATGTCCTCAAGAACAAACCTGCGGAAGCTGCGGGACTTCAGCCGGACGACGTTATCCTTTCTATCGACCACGAAAAAGTGATCAACCAATACCAGGTTACCCGATTAATCAAAGCCAACGCCGGGAAGAAAATAGATTTTGAATTGAGGCGAAAATCCCAGGTTGCTCGGGCCGCCATAACGCCGACGCCCGAAGGAATTATCGGTATAAGCATCGAGAGCCGTTATGTAGGCCCGGTTCTACACGAACGTTATGGAGTGTTCGAATCGCTCCCAAAAGGGATAGATGATGTATACGGGGCGACCAAACTATTTATCAACTCCATATGGCATATCGTTGTGGGGAAAGCGTCATTTTCAAAATCGGTCGCCGGACCCGTGAAAATTGCTCAAATGGCGACACGCACGGCAGAAGTCGGGCTTATGAGCTTCCTCGGATTCATGGCGCTGCTCAGTATCAGTCTTGCAGTAATGAATATTCTCCCCTTTCCTGCCCTTGACGGCGGACACCTGATGATGCTCGTGTACGAGGCAATTTTCGGAAAGCCTATTCCACACAAAGTTCAGCAAACCGTCCAACAGGCGGGTGTTGTGCTATTGCTGACCTTTATGGCGTTCGTTATTTACAATGATATTGCCGGGTTTTGATTTCGTTTCTGGTGACACTCAACACAGCGTGCCACCGAGAAATAGACGTAAATTAGGTCTAGTAATTATAAAAATCAGTATCACTATGAGGAGATTTGTCCCATGAGAGCCCACACTCGGAACATCCTTCTAATGTTCGCAGCCACTACGTTCTGGATTCGATTGGCCAATGCTCAGTTTACGGCTAGTGCTACTTACATAGACGCAGATATTGTGAACGCAACATCGCTCGTTGATCCCCTCTCAGAAACGATTAAGGATGTCCCGGCCACGAGCTTCTCCCTCTTCATCAATAATCCGAAAAGAGAAGTTGTCTGGGTCAATATGCAGTTGAAGGCTTACGTCACGCTTGATGCAGATGGGATTAAGAAGTCGTTGTTTCTTCCGGGCAGCGATCCCCGGACCATAACACCGTTTAGTGTGCCGCCTGGAGGTAGGGTGTTCAGAAGCACAGATGCGGCTAGCAAAGAATTCAATTTTTCATTCACGGTCGACGGTGCAGAAAAACAGCTCTTGAAGAACAAGGTCTCCGATCCTGCAAACGGCGGGAAAGTTCCTTCGGGGAGGTACGAGGTTGATATTAGCATGCAGGTCGTCAAGATTGGAAATCCGCCTCGGGATACGTCGAGCATCCCCGTTCAAATTTTGCCTTCATCGCAAATTCAAGTGTCAGTCACAAATCCGACGAACGCCACGCTGCTTCAGCCCTCGGACAACGGACACGAATATGAGTCCCCATTCCCGCAGTTCCAGTGGGCGTACGATACCCGAGGAGTAAAAATATCGGTGTACGAAAAGAGGTACGATCAGCAATCGTTGGAGGATGCCATATCTGCTTCTGATCCTTACTGGGTTGTCAACATCAACCGTGAGGCTTCAGGTAGGCTTTCAATCATTACATATCCGCAAACTTCGATTGGGGGACCGGGCATTAACCAGCCGGAGGATGACCCGACGTTCGGATTACCTCATCCCCGCGATCCTCGACCTCTCGAACGGGGTAAGACGTACGTCCTTGTGCTCGACGGAATACGGACGGCATTCGGTTACAACATCGACCCTCTCAGGACTATTCGGCTGTTCCGCATTTCCGACCCGCAGGGCGAGATGGTGTTGAGCTTTTTGACGACTGCGTTGAGCGGCGGAACATTCCAGGATATTATGAACCTCATCCAGGATCAAAAACTTGTGCTCGACAGTTCGCATATGACCTTAAACGGCATTACGCTTACAGCGCAAGAACTTCAAATGATCTTGAATCAAAACAAAGACAAAATCAAATCGATCCGATTCCAAGACTAACAGCGTACTGACTTATTGGAGAGAATCACATGAGAACATTGTGTATGCTTTTACTGTTGTGCCTTGTTTCGTCATTCTCTGCGGCGGTCTCGGCACCAGTGTATGATCCGGACAAGCCAGTCGCTATCATTTACAAGCCGGTAGGCTCTGTCGAATATTTAAAGAATGGAAAAAGTTGGACAAAAGCAGCCGCAGCGACGCCGCTCTTGTCGGGAGATCAGGTAAGGACAGGGGTAAATTCTTTCGTCGTCATTAAATTCATCGAGAACTCAATCCTTCGGCTGCAGGAGAACTCTCAGATCACTATTCGCGCCGAACTGACAGCCAATAAAGAATTTTCGAAAAATGTCAACCTCGAACGGGGAGAACTAACATTCGACGTGAAAAAAAGAGAGAACGAAAAATTCGAATTCTCAACGCCGACGTCGGTGGCTTCGATACGCGGCACGCAAGGCATGCTCATTGACGGTGCAGACAGCACTGATGTGTTAATTCTTGGTGCCGGCATTGTTCTGTTCACGAATAATGTTTCGAACCATTCGGTCAATGTCATTCCCGGACAAACTGCATATTCGTATGCCAACGGAAATATCGAAGTGAAGAAGACCACACTGGAGCAATTGCAGAAGCTCCAAGGCGCGATGGGCGGAGGAGGTGGAGGCGGCACGTCGAACAACGGCACGTCTTCAAACGGCTCCGGTTTTTCAGTTGGATTTGCCATTTCCGCACCAGTTGTAACCGAAGGACAGGATTTTAATGTTACGGTGGAGCTTATCCAAACATCCGTCCCTGTCGATACGCTGAAAACAATCGTATCGTACTTTGCGTTGGCGTATAAAAATTCATCACTGACCATATACAAAGAAGTGCCGGCCACATTGTCCGGGAACAAGGTAACGTTTGCGGTCCCCGGCGCCGACGCCATAAGCCCCTCGATGCAGGTCTATGTGATCTTCAGGACAAAAACCGGGATCAGCCTGACCTATCCGCCGACAGACCCCCAGAAAAATCCGATCGTCATTCCTGTCCAGTCGGCGAGTTCGAACGAGTTAAAGCTTCAGTTTTCCGACCCCAACGGAAAACAAAGGACAATGATCATCGATTACTGATCGGCTGAAGCATTTCAGTGAGAAAAACCGCTTGCAATTATCGGCACCATTTTTTAGATTGCAGGCGGTTTTTTATTTGATGCCATTAATCGTTCACCTTTCTCCCGGTCTGCCAATGGACTTTCTCCTACGGAAATCGTCCCAAAAAATTTTATTATGCCTTACCGCCGCTGTGATCTTTCTTACCCCGATCGCAACTCATTCTCAGATCAACACCTACATCCGAGCGATCCATTACGGCGAGGCAAAGGAGGGGGCGCCTCTTCGCGTCGCGGTAGAGCTGGCTAAATCGACAGAACTTGGCCGGGTGGTATTGTATTACCGTCAATTCGGTCAATCTGAATTTCGCATACTTGAAATGCAGATCACGAGCGATACGGCGACGGTAACGATCGCTGAGGATGAGGTGACGCCGCCGTTTATGGAAGTCTATGTGCAGGCGCAAACATCGACCGGCGCAATTGAAACCTATCCGTTTCAAAATCCAACGGCAGCGCCAACGCGAATTCCGGTGGGGGTGAAATCAGCAAAAGACCAAGAGATACTTTTCCTTAGTCCCGATAAATCGGAGAGACTGCTTCCGGAGGATATCTATATTTCAATTTCTTTCGTTTACGCTCCCGACAAAGTCGATAGAAAAAGGACAAAAGTATATATAGACAATATTGACCTTTCAGCGATGAAGGTGACGGCAGGCGATCTGACGATCGTGTCCCCCGACGCCCTCCCCAAGAACATGTCGAACGGGGTACATACGCTGCGTGTCGACGTATACGATAAAACGGGAGCGCCATACCATACAATCGAGCGGACATTCACGGTTATCACAAACGGGCAGGCGCAGGCGTTGGAAGATCAGGTTCAGTATTCCGGAAATGCCCAGGCGGAAGGGCGCAATGAAGACATTAAGGGAGCCGAAACGCCGTACCGGCGTTTGAACACAAATGCTAATGCCTCATACGGCATTTTGAAAGCAACGGGCAATATCTATCTCACTTCGGAAGAGGATCCAACGCGGCAGCCGCAAGATCGATATTTTCTCGGGCTCGATGCAAAATACGCACAACTGGGGATTGGCGACGTATACCCCCGATTCCCCTCAACCGTATTGGATGGAAAGCGCATCCGCGGAGTATCCGCGGACCTGCTCCTCGGCGCCTTTAATTTAGATTTTGCGTCCGGTGAGGTGGTTCGAAGAGTCGACATCGATTCAAGCCAGCAGATCTTAACGCCGACGCTGAAGCGCAACCTCACAGTTGTCCGCCCGAGCTTTGGCTCTGGTGAAAATTTCCAGCTCGGCTTCTCGTATTTGAAATCAAAGGATCAGTACGGTGCGGCGGACACACTCGTCAAACCGCAGGAAAATGTTGTCGCGGGAAGCGACTTGGTTATCGCGTTTGACAACCATCACTTCGAATTTACCGGGCAGGCGTCGTACAGTTTGAACAACATCGACATATCGGCACCCGAATTCACCGACGCAAGCATCGATACTTCACAACTGAGCAGCAGCACAAAAGACCTTCTGAAGAAATACGGCACAAAGTACCTTTCAAAGGTCATCACGCTGAATGAAAACCTTCAACCACTTCCCCCCGGACTTTCGGCATTAGTCTATGAGACCGGGCTTGCAGTCAATTATTTCGGAAACTATCTCAAGGGGACGTACATTTATCATGGTGCAGATTATACCTCGGAAGGCACCTCGGCATTGAGGAAGGATGTCAAAGGCTTTAATGTTTTTGACAGACTGCGGCTAGTCGGGAACAGCGTCTTCCTGACTGGGAGCTACGAACGGCTGCAAAACAACACAGGTGGACAGGACACGATTCTGACCTCAAAGGGAGAAGTCGCGCTGACGACAACATACGCATCGTTCAACACATCGGTTTCATACTACCCGACTTCGAACATGCCCAACTTTACCATCGGATTCGGCAACAATGACAACTCCAATCCAATCGACCCGCTCGACCAAGACAGCGTGGTGGCAGAGCGAGCGATTAACGATGTGACGAACCATTACTTCGTACAATCGACGTACGACTTTTCATACTGGGGAAGACACAACGCCACGCTGAGCCTCGACTTCTCAAATAAAACGGACAACACCGCGAATAAACAAGACGTCAAAGGCTTCAACGCATTCCTGTTGATCAATACCGTTCATACATTCCCGCTCGAGTCCTCGATCGGGTATACGGTAAGTTTGAACACCATTCCGATGGCCGCGGTAGATTCAACCGGAGGAGTTTTGAAAACAGTGATTTCCTCGACATCGCTGAACTATACAACCATCACGCTCAACGGGCGGTACAAGATTTATCAAGATATGCTGAAGCTGTCCGGCACAATTGCCCCGACGTTCGGGGATTTTAAACGCACCGTGCTGGAACTTGGTTTGCTCTATGCCATCGCGCATAATCAGAGCGCGGCGTTCGATTACGAATATATCATCAACTCAGGTGTGAAGAACGATTCATACGTCAGCCTGATTTACCGCATCAACTTCTAACACTATGGCCGGGCCACTCTTCAAACGTTTGATGCCGTGGCTTATTCGAATTTCCCTCAGCGTGGGTATTGCGTTGCTTGTAATCGTTTTTGTGCAGGACGCAGTATTTGAGTTCCACTTCTTCGACAGGCTGAAGCTTTCCTTTATCGATAAATCGTTCGCAAAGCGCGGTCCGCTCCCCTATTTAGAGGACTCCCTCGACGTCGTAATTGTGACAGTCTCTGAAAAATCCGACGCGACTGTTCCGGAACACTTCCCTTTTCCCCGAAGCTATTATGCCCGTGCAATCCGCAATCTCAACAGAGCCGGCGTACGCGCGATCGGAATCGACTTTTCCTTTGAGGATCCCGACGGACACGGCCTGCAGCACGATAACGAACTCCGGGATGCCATCAAGAAATACCGAAACGTTGTCGTTGCCGGCAAGACCGAAATTCGAAGCGAAAACGTATCAATCAAGCGCAAGAACGAGAATTACCACAGCATTTTTTATTCGGCGGACAGTTCAGTCGGCGTTGTCTATGTTCCAAACGATGAAGACGGGCTGTACCGGCGCTACAAAGCGCTCGCAAAAGATCCGGGAGAAGACACATACCTCCCGACATTTGCTTTCGCCCTGATGAACAAGTATTTGAACCTTCCGTCGACAGCCGTCTGCAGGGACGACGGTAAATACTTTGTTCTCGGAGATCGGCGGATTCCAAAATACGACGATGTATCGATCCTCATAAACTATCACGGTCTCGCCGGCAAGACATTTAAGCATTTCGACATTGCCGATATCCTCGACGATAAAACGTTCACAACAAACGAGGAGGCAAAGCTCCATACGGAAATCAACACCTTTGACGACCCCGATTACGGATACCTGCAATCCGGGATCTTTAAGAATAAAATTGTTTTAATCGGTCCGACGTTTCCTGAATCGAAGGATATTTTCCCCGTCTCCATTGCCGACCGTGACAACCCTGATAACAATTTGATGTACGGCGTTGAAATTCATGCGAACGCGCTGCAAACGCTGATCCATCAAAATTTCATCGAGCGGCCGGCATTGTGGCTCGAATTGTCATACACGCTGGCGTTGTCACTCCTTAGTTTTCTTGTTGTGTCTGCGTTGAAACAAATCAAATCGAAGGTTGAATTTGTTTTCGAAATCATCGCGCTCCTTTTTATTGGCGGGGAAGTGTACGCCGTCATCGCCCTTTCGGATTACGCATTCGCGCGGCACAATTTGCTCATTCCGGTCGTCCCCCCAGTTGCGGCAGTCTTTGCGAATTACGTCGGCAGCGCCGTCTACCAATATCTGACGGAACGCAAACAGAAGGTGATGATCAAAGGAATGTTCAGCCAGTACCTGAACCCTCACGTGGTCAACGAGCTGATTGCACACCCCGAAAAATTGAAGCTTGGCGGCGAACGGAAAGAACTCAGCGTGCTCTTCAGCGACATCGCCGGCTTTACGACGTTTTCCGAAAAGCTGCCGCCGGAAGAACTTGTGCTGGTTCTGAACGAATACCTGAGCGCCATGACGGAAATTGTTTTCAAGCACGACGGCACACTCGACAAATACGAAGGAGACGCCGTAATGGCGTTCTGGGGCGCTCCCGTTGAACTCGACAACAACGCTCTTCACGCCTGCAACGCCGCGCTGGAGATGCAAGAAAAGCTGGTGGAGATAAGGGAAAAATGGAGAGCGGAAGGAAAACCCAACGTCCATGTTCGCATCGGACTGAACACCGGAGAGATGGTCGTCGGCAACATGGGCGGTTTTGGGAAATTCGATTACACCGTCATCGGCGACAGCGTTAACCTGGGGTCAAGACTCGAAGGGGCAAACAAAGAGTACGGAACGTACATCATGGCAAGCGAGCGGACGCAGGAATTGGTGAAAGATTATTTCGCTTTCCGCGAACTGGACCTGCTCGTCGTGAAGGGAAAGACGATGCCGATTAAAGTCTTTGAACTTCTTGGAAGGAAGGATGACGGCGTGCCGAAGACAAAAACTGCAGCAGTCGAAAAATATCTCAGCGGACTTGAATTATACCGGCACAAAAAATTTCAAGACGCAATTCAGAAGTTCAACGAGGCTCTTGCCGTCGACCCCGCCGACGCTCCGTCAAAGCTGTACATCGAGCGATCGCAGCTCTATCTCAACACTCCGCCGCCCGATGATTGGAACGGCGTCTTCGTTCTGAAAACAAAGTAGCTCCAGCCCCGCCTCAAATTGATTTTTTATACCCAACGCCAAAAACCTTTTTGCCACTTCGCAGACCGCATTGTGTTTGTATCAGTTACTCTGCTTTTATCAGCGAATTGACCAAGGCCATTTGCGCCTCAGCCGCTGAAGATAATGGAAGGGACTCGCTGTTTTGACGCAGCTCGACTTCATAGATTTTTGATTTGGCGCGAAATACAACGACACGCCTGAGAAGCGATCTCTCGGAATAAATGTAAACGCAGAATTCTTTTCCATTTCCGCTGACCGAGGGAGGCTGCACGATTCTTCGTTCATCGCTGTCTGTTCCAAGTTTACTCTGCATTGAAATATTTCCGAGCACACATACACCTTCTTCGGTCAACGTGTTCTTGGCGGCTGTCGCGGGTTTCAGCTCCTTCAGAATCATTGCAGCGTCGCCGTCATTTTTCGTGAGGATGAGCTGCGGGGAGGCCGATCTTCCTGCTTCCGGCACGGCGCTCCATCCAGCGGGGATAACCATTTTTTCTGCGTGGTAGGTAATGTGTGCCGGCGGACGTTCTGCCGCCGTTTCATGGTGAGACGAACAGGAAAGAGAAAAGACAGAGCAAGCAATAATGGCCATCGAAGAAACGAACCGCCCGAAACCATCAGCAGCGGTTCGCATCGCTCCGATCACTCTGCCCCTCGTTTGTATTTGTCTTCTTGAATAATCAGCCGAAGTGAGATGCGGTGCGAATTCCCGAGCTGGTCTTCGCCGTTGAATTTGGCGAACGAATAATCGATATCGAGCTTCCGAAGATGAACGCCGGCCCCCAGCGTTAAATTCTTCACGTTGTCGTAGCCGACGCGAAGCGCAACGGTTTTCTTGTAGTCAAATTCGATGCCGCCGTGCGGGTCGAAACTCATGGGCCCGAGGTACGCAATTGAGGAGAACTTTCTTCCTTCAAACCGGATGTCGGTATCGAACGACGGACCAAGTCGTCCGCCGAAGATCTCGAAAAGATACGCTCCGCCGACTTTGAGCGTCGGAGAAATAAGCTCGTTGGTTCCGGTATTCCATGCTATCAGCGTCGTGGTGATATCTTGAACGTTTGCGCCGAGAGAAAAATTTTCCGTCGGCTGGTAGATTCCACCCAGGTCAAACCCGATACCGGTAGCGTGATACTCTCCGATGTCTCGCCGGATAAGTTTGAGATTCGCTCCATAAAAAAGATGCTCCGAATACTGTTTCGCGTAAGAAAAATATATAGCCCAGTCAGCGGAGTTAAAAAAGGTAATCTGAGAATAATCAGGACGGCCGTCCAGGTCGTTGAACACTCCGTCGCCGTTGGTATCTAATGCACGGGTATCCGGAATCCCGTCGATGCCGAGCCGCATGACACTGATCCCGAATGCCGCCGCGTTGTAATTCACGACCGGCCGGATTGTGCCATCTTCGCCGGCAACGGTTTCGGCGGTCGTATCGTTCGCTCCATACGGAAAAGCAACGGCGGCATAATCGAAGTTTTCAAGGCTGCCGAACTGCTCATCGTGCATCAAAGAGAATTCGGGGTAATTGATGCGCGCAAGGCCCGCAGGGTTCCAATAGCCGGCTGTGACGTCGTTGGCAATCGCAACGTACGCGCCGCCGAGTCCAAGCGCCCGGCCGCCGACACCGATTGACATAAACTCGCCGGCGTATTTTGCAACATACGTGTCCCCGGCATTTGCAGAAGCGGCACAAACACACCAAGCGATAATTGTCACGGATATTTTTGATATGAGTTTCATCGCATCACTTTAGAAATAAAAAAACCGAATCTCCTCTCGCGGATGAAATTCGGTTATCATTGTTAGAGAGGAATTAATGTCCCATATTCCTGGAACATTCGCTGTATCAATGGACCTTGTCAATCTCTAACAATTCTCGATCAGTTTCCGTCTCCTTAATCTGAAATTTAAGGAAAAACTTTAGAAAGTCAAGATAAGAACACGAATTCTGAAAAGAAGGGGAGTAGTCCGGTTTGGGACGTGATGGCATCACTTTGCTGATTCAAAACGCACCACCACCGTAACAACGCGCTTATTTAAAAAACCCCGTTCGCAGTATTACCTGCAAACGGGGTGCGCTGGTAAGAAAAAGCAATGGGAGGTGCAGATAATGTGTCGTACTACTTAATTAAAGACATCTTCTTCACAGCATTGTACTCTGCCGACCTGATAGAGTAGAAATAGATTCCACTCGAAAGACGCGACGCATCGAATTTTACCGAATACCGGCCCGATGGTTTGAATTCATCCACCATAGTGGTTA
>Ga0265323_10000299_pt1 | contig 28605 bp, 20 predicted proteins | sample 41225metaG_FD_193580 | JGI IMG/M metagenome (GOLD analysis project Ga0265323, IMG submission 193580) | Rhizosphere microbial communities from Carex aquatilis grown in University of Washington, Seatle, WA, United States - 4-12-25 metaG | ecosystem: Host-associated > Plants > Roots > Rhizosphere...
TCGCAACTGGCAATATTAGTTAATTTCTGGAAATATGTTCCGCTTGCAGCATAAGTCTGGCCATTTAGAGAATAGCTGTTACAGGCAATGGCATTGATTGTATCAGTTGTAGTAAAATTCACAACCAGGTTTAAAGTTATTATACTATCGCAACCATCAACATTAGTTAATTTCTGTGTATATGTCCCGCTTGAAGTATAAATCTGGCCATTGAGAGAGTAGCTGTCACAGGCAGTAGCATTGATTGTATCAGTTGTAGTAAAATTCACAACCAGGTTTAAAGTTATTGTACTATCGCAACCAGCAACATTTGATAAATTCTGTAAATAAGTCCCGCTTGAAGTATAAGTCTGGCCGTTGAGTATATAGCTGTCACAGGCTATGGTATTGATAGTATCGGCTGTTGAATAATTTACAACCAGGTTTAAAGTTATTGTACTATCGCAACCAGCAACATTTGATAAATTCTGGAAATAAGTCCCGCTTGAAGTATAAGTCTGGCCGTTGAGTGTATAGCTTTCACAGGCAATGACATTGATTGTATCAACAGAAGCATAATTTACAACCAGGTTTAAAGTTATTATGCTATCGCAACCATCAACATTAGTTAATTTCTGTGTATATGTCCCGCTTGAAGAATAAATCTGGCCATTGAGATAGTAGCTGTCACAGGCAATGGCATTTATGGTATCGGCTGTTGAATAATTTACAACCAGGTTTAAAGTTATTATACTATCACAATCTGCCACATTAGTTAATTTCTGGGTATATTTTCCGCTTGAAATATAAGTCTGGCCGTTGAGTATATAGCTGTCACAGGCTATGGTATTGATAGTATCGGCTGTTGAATAATTTACAACCAGGTTTAAAGTTATTGTACTATCGCAACCGGCAACATTTGATAAATTCTGGAAATAAGTCCCGCTTGAAGTATAAGTCTGACCGTTGAGTGTATAGCTTTCACAGGCAATGGCATTGATTGTATCAACAGTAGCATAATTTACAACCAGGTTTAAAGTTATTGTACTATCGCAACCGACAACATTAGTTAATTTCTGTGTATATGTCCCGCTTGAAGAATAAATCTGGCCGTTGAGAGAGTAGCTGTCACAGGCAGTAGCATTGATTGTATCAGTTGTAGTATAATTCACAACCAGGTTTAAAGTTATTATACTATCGCAACCATCAACATTAGTTAATTTCTGTGTGTATGTCCCGCTTGAAGTATAAGTCTGACCGTTGAGTGTATAGCTGTCACAAGCAATAGCATTGATAGTATCGGCTGTTGTGTGGTTTATAAATAAATTTAATATTATTGTACTATCATAACCTGCTGAATTGATTAATTTTTGACTGTAAATTCCACTTAAATTATATGTCTGGTTATTCAGAGTATAACTTTCACATGAACTTATGTTAAATGTATCAATACTAGAATAGAGTTCTAATTTTATATAATAATCATAAGGCAAGATAAATTCACATCCTTGATTAATAAGAAAATCCACAATTTTTTTAAACTGTTCAAAGTTTTCATCCGTCCATGCGTTTGGATGTCCCTGTAAAACCATGTAATTTTTGTAATAATTTTTATAAAAATTAAAATTTTTCACAAAAAAATCAAATTGTGGATTCCCAACGCCGTTTTCCATAATAACTCTCTGATTAAGTGAAATAATTCCCGAAGAGCATGGTGATGGAAGATTGCTAAAGAAAAATAATTTGTAATTTGAGTTTTCAAATATTACTCTATTTGTAATAGTATCATTTGTATTATAAGGTGCGCCAAAAGTGTGCATTTGAATTCCAAGAATGTTTAAAATACGTTGATTTGCTAGTTCAAAGTGTGTTTTTTGAAAAGAATAAGGTTTATTATAAAATTCATTCAGAGAATGGTCAAAACCATGATGCCATATTTCTAAAAGTTTATTTCCGTTACTATCTGTCGCATTTATGTATGGGCTAAGTGTTTTTAATGAAGAATGGTCGCTTAATGATGCAATAATTCCTGCTGAAATTTTTATTTTTTTTTCTAACATATAATCAAAGACGGGCATAAATTTAGTTTTGCCACCATCGACATAAAAATCATCTAATTTGATTATAATTTTAGGTTTAATAGACTTATTTTCAATCGTATCTATTGTATTTGTTTTGCTACAATTCAATATTAAATTTAAGGCTATATCACTATCACAACCCATGATATTTAAAAACCTTATATCATATAATCCACTCGAATTATATGTATATCCGTTAAAAACAAAACTATCACAAGCCATAATATTGATAGTGTCATATGTTGAGTGACGTATTAAGATATTTAAAATAATCATACTATCACAACCTCCTGCATTGGTTAATACCTGAGTATATTTTCCACTTGAAGCATAAGTCTGTCCGTTGAGCGTATAGCTGTCACAGGCAATGGCATTGATTGTATCAGTTGTAGTATAATTCACAACCAGGTTTAGAGTTATCAAGCTATCGCAACCGTAAACATTAGTTAATTTCTGTGAATAAGTCCCGCTTGCAGTATAAGTCTGGCCATTGAGCATATAGCTGTCACAGGCAGTGGCATTGATTGTATTGGCAGTAGCATAATTCACAACCAGGTTTAAAGTTATTATACTATCACAACCTGCCACATTAGTTAATTTCTGGGTATATTTTCCGCTTGAAGTATATGTCTGTCCGTTGAGTGTATAGCTGTCACAGGCAATGGTATTGATGGTATCAATAGTTGTGTGGTTAATAGCGAGGTTTAAAGTAATCAAGCTATCGCAACCTGAGGCATTTGATAAATTCTGGAAATAAGTTCCGCTTGAAATATATGTCTGTCCGTTGAGCGTATAGCTGTCACAGGCAGTGGCATTGATTGTATCGGCAGTAGCATAATTCACCACCAGGTTTAAAGTTATTATGCTATCGCAACCTGAGGCATTTGATAAATTCTGGAAATAAGTCCCGCTTGAAGTATAATTCTGTCCATTGAGCGTATAGCTGTCACAGGCAGTGGCATTGATTGTATCAGTTGTAGTATAATTCACAACCAAGTTTAAAGTTATTACACTATCGCAACCGACAACATTAGTTAATTTCTGTGTATATGTCCCACTTGAAGAATAAGTCTGGCCATTGAGAGAGTAGCTGTCACAGGCAGTAGCATTGATTGTATCAGTTGTTTTGTGATTAACAATTAGGTTTAAAGTAAACATGCTATCGCAGCCTGCTATATTGAACAATTTCTGGATATATGTCCCAGTAGCAGTATAAGTTTGGCCTTCGAGTATATAACTTTCACAGGCAATAGCATTAATCGTATTGTTAAAAGCTATTATCAAATTTAAGGTTAATATACTGTCGCAACCAGCAATATTAGTCAATACCTGAGTGTATTTTCCACTTGAAGTATAAGTTTGTCCATTTAGTGTATAGCTGTTGCATGTAATGACATTGATTGTGTCAGCAGAAGTATGGTTTACAACCAGGTTTAAAGTTATTATGCTATCGCAACCTGCAACATTAGTTAATTTCCAGGTGTATGTCCCGGTTGAAGTATAAGTCTGGCCATTGATTATATAGCTGTCACAGGTAATGGCATTGATTGTATCAGTGGAAGTATAATTTACAACCAGGTTTAAGGTTATTGTACTATCGCAACCGTCAAAATTTGATAAATTCTGGAAAAAAGTTCCACTTGCGGTATAGGTCTGTCCATTGAAGGTATAGCTGTTACAAGCAATTGCATTTATTGTATCAGTTGTAGCATGGTTTACAATCAAAAATAAAGTAACAATGCTGTCAACTCCATGAGATGTAGCCAAAGTTTGTTGATAGGTTCCAGCTTTATTTAATAACGAGTCGTTAAAATTATAGTAGCTACCCTGACAAATATTACCAATTACTAAGGTCGCAACATTTGAATAATCTGATTTTATTCCACAGTTTGCATAAACACGATAATAAAAAGTATTTGATTTTGAAGTAATACTACTGTCAGTGAAACTTGTACTATTTTCAGAGCATGTTCCAATATTAACCCATATTTTGCCATCACCTGAACGTTCAATTTTATAATTATATTCTGAAGTAGCATTGTCAGTCCAGGTAAGGTTAACCTTATTTTTTGATACCTCTTTAATTTCCAAGTTTGTGGGGGCAAAAAGTGTTAAGCTGTTATAATAATCATATGGCAATACAAATTCGCACCCTTTTGAAATCAAAAAATCAATTATAAGTTTAAATTGTACTAATTGTGCAGGGGTCCAGTAATTTGGGTGTCCTGTTAAAATCATATATTTTGTATATTGTGGATAGTATATGATAAGAGAATTGTAATTACTAACAAAGAAATCGTAATTGGGATTACTTGTTACATTTTCATATTGGACATTTGGCCATTTTAGGAAAAGAATATTTTTATGCAAAGTATCTTGAAAATTATTATCAAAGAATACCTTATAATTTGGATCACTGCAGAATACCTGGTTTGTAATTGAATCATTTGCGTTGCAGGGTGAACCAAATGTATGCATTTGAATTCCTAAATAGCTTTTGACACGTTGCGTTGCTTCGTCAAAATGAGCTTTTTGATCTGCATAAGTGGCGCCTGAAAATTCAGAACATGTATGTACTAGTCCGTGATTCCAGACTTCAAGGAGTTTATCACTATTACTATCCTTTGCATCCATATACGGGGCGAGAATATCCATTGAAGCATTGTCTAACTGATCTGAAATAACACCGTATGAGAATTTAATTTCTTTCTTTATCAGATAATCCATTAAAGGCTTACCTGTGCAAGTACCATTTAATGCAGAAAGATCATCAAATTTAAGGAAGATTTTTAGTGTTGCATAAGAAGTTGTGTCAACCAAACATACAAAAACAAAAATAAAAAATATTATTTTTCGCATTAAATTTCCGCTATTTTTTAATCACCTTGAGCATTGAGTATAACCATGAAGGTTTCATATAACTTTCACTTGACTCACTTAAAATGTCTTTCTACTAAATTAAAGTTCAAAAAACATTATACGAAATTTTAAAAGAATGATCTAACAAATTATCTTTTTCTGATTCCTGAATTTACGCCAAACAATTAATATTAAAGATATGCCAATAAATTAACCCACTTTAAAAAACGGACATCAATTTCTTAGTCAGAATTTGATAATCAAATTCTTTTGCCAGTTCACGCGATCTGTTGCACATTGCTTGGTAGGCATTTGGCTCAAGATGGACAATTGAATTAATGGCTTCGGCATATTCTTCATTATTGTCAAATTGTTTAGCTATACCCAAATTGTATTTATTAATTAAACAATAACCCATTTTTAGATTAGAGCAAATAGGTTTACCACTGGCCAAATACTGAAAAAATTTACTTTGGCTTCCACCGTATTTAAAAATCTCATTGGGCATATAATTGAGTATGTTTAAATCACTTTTCGAAAGAATAAATGGAACATATTCCGGATCAACCCATTTCTCTTTAAATATGACATTTGTTATTTTATTTTTATTACAATATTCTTCCAGAAACATCCTATCATTGCCATCACCATAGATCAATATCTTTATATTCGATTCATCCTTCAATAATGAAGCTGCATCAACAAGACGCAATAGATTGTTTGCAAGACGAATTGAACCTATATATATAACCTTGAAGACAGTTGAATTGTTTATATCAGGATCTTCAAGTTTATGTATTTGTTTAAAAGTGTCAAAATCTTTAATGTCTACACCATTATTGATATAATGAACATGTTTAAGATTTACAGGGCCTCCGCTAGCTTTATCCCATTTTTTCTCAATGATATAATCTTTCCCTCCCTCCATTGAAAAGACTATCTCATCTGCTTTTTTATATAACCATTTCTCCAAATAATAAGCAAGGAAAAGAAAAGGATTTGACTTCCTGATTAATCCGAAGGCTAAAAATGATTCTGGCCATAAATCAAGAACCTCAACTATATACTTTGCATTGAGTTTTTTTGCTGTAAAATAAGTAATATTTCCAAATGGAGGTAGAGCAGTATGAATTATAATATCTGGTTTAAAAAAGTGCTTGTGTAAAAAATGTAATCTAAAATGAAAAACTATAAGACTAATGAAGCGGCCAAATCCATTAGAATTATAACTTGGCGATTTTATATGTACAAAATTAATATCACCATAAGATTCTTCAATAAACTTTTGCTTGCTATTGATGAGATTAATTCCCATATTGTGCATCACGCTTGAAGCAAAAATTTTGACCTCATATCCCTCATGTTTCAAATAATGAGCAAATTTGATTGTTCTTAAACGTGACTCCAGTTTAGGAGGCATTGCATAAAAGTTGACAAGCCAGATTTTATTTTTCACAACTTCCAACTATTAATTGAAAATACTATTTTTTCAACCTCTTCCTTTGCCAATACTGGACTCATTGGCAATGACAGAACTTGACTATGAATGAGTTCAGTTATAGGTAAACTCAGATTATTGAATTCTTTATAACATTCTTGTTTATGAGGAGGTATAGGATAATGAATTATGGTTTGAATTCCTTGTTCCATTAAATAATTATGCAAATCATCCCGATATTTTGTTCTTATAACAAATAGATGCCAAACATGAGAATCATCATCCGGACAATCGGGAAGAATGATATTACTATTTTTAATATTTTTTACAAAATATTTAGCAATCTTTCTTCGAAAATCATTTTCATGGATAAGATACTTTAGCTTTACACTTAAAAAAGCTGCCTGAATCTCATCCATACGGCTGTTTAAACCAGAATATTTATTCAAATATTTCTTCTCTGAACCATAATTGCCAAGTGCACGGACAATAATTGCCAATTCAGGATCTGATGTGGTTATTGCACCACTATCACCTAATGATCCTAAATTCTTACCTGGATAAAAACTGAATGCAGCAGCATCGCCTAAACTTCCTGTCGGTTTTCCATGAAACTTTGCTCCTGTTGCCTGGGCATTATCTTCAATTATCTTAAGGTTATATTTCTCCGCTAATTTTACAAGTTCATCATTCCAACATGCTCTTCCATATAAATGGACAACCATTATGACCTTTGTTTTTTTTGAAATATGACCTTCAATCATAGAAATATCTATGTTATAAGTATTGATGTCAGGTTCAACAAGAACAGGCTTTAATCCATTATCAGTTATTGCAAGTATTGATGCTATAAATGTATTTGCAGGTACAATCACCTCATCGTCTTTTTTAAGCGTCCCCATTTCAATATATGCCCTTAATATAAGTCGAAGTGCGTCAAGCCCGTTAGCAACAGCAACGGCATGTTTAACATTTGTAAAAGCCGCCAATTCGTGTTCAAAAATATTAGTTCTTTCACCTAATAGGTACCAGCCACAATTTATTACCTCAGTAGCTGCTCTAATCAAATCAGCACTATATTGAGAATTTATTTTTTGTAAGTCCAGGAACTTGATCATAATTCCGGCTCTCCATTTTTCAATTTATATTGTATTCCATCCTTATCAATTAAATTAGCAGATAAAACTTTACCTTCCTTCGTTACATAGCCAGCTAATTTTGCCGGAGTTCCAATCCAAAGTGTATATGGAGGAATATTTTTTGTAACCACAGCTCCTGCTCCAACCATTGCACTTTCACCAATTTCAATACCGCAAAGTATAATTGCACCAGCCCCTATAGAAGCATTTTCTTTAATTATCGTTCGTTTCAATTCAAAAGCTTTCTTAGCTCTTGGATATTTATCATTTGTAAATGTCACATTTGGTCCTAATTGTACATTGTTTTCAATGGTTACGCCATCCCAAATATAAACACCACATTTTACAGTAACATAATTGCCAATTATTACATCATTCTCAATAAATGTATGGGCACAAATGTTACAATTTTCACCTATCTGCGCCCCTTTTAAAATGACAACAAACTGCCATATCCTTGTTCCATCACCAATATTCGCAGATTGAACATCGGCCAATTGATGTTTAAAAATCATAGGTTACAAAATTTAATAAAATCATCGTATTTTCTGATATAATCGCTTTCATCATAGGGCAATGAAGCCATAACAAGACAAACAGCTCCGGATGAGAAATTGTCAAGTTCCCTCCAAATACCCGGCACTACCAATAACCCCTGATATGGACGATTTAAATTAATCGTTCTTTTCACATTTCCGTCATCTATAACAACATCAAAGCTACCACTTGCAGCAATGATAAGCTGATAAAGTTCTTTATGAGCATGACCTCCTCTTGCACCCCCACCTGGTACATCATATAAATAATAAGCCCTCTTAATTTCAAAAGGAACTGTTTTTCTATTTTCTACTACTGTTAAGTTACCTGTTTTATGATGATGTTTGTCCATTTCAATAACAGAGCAATCATAAACCGCTGGTTTTTTCATTTCACTTGACTTTTAAACAATTTATAATCATAAATATAATCCGAAACATCAAATGGAATTGAAGCTAAAATCAAAGCCAGCGAATTTGTAGAAAAGTTTTCCATTTGTCTCCATATCCCTTTTGGAATATATAAGCCATAATAGGAGCGATTTAAAGAAAAAATTTCTTTACTCTTTCCATTATCCAGTATAACATCAAAGCTACCTGAAAGAGCAACAATGAACTCCTGATTTTCTTTATAAGCATGTCCTCCTCTTATTTCTCCACCTGGTACATCGTAAATCCAATAACTCCTTTCAATTTTAAAAGGGATATGCTTATATTCTTCTATAAATGATAAATTTCCCCGCTCATCGATTATTTTAGGAAGGTTTATAATTTTTATCTGATCCATTTTGAGTAAAAGTTAATAATTAACAGCATTAATGTAATCTTCTGCCACTTTAAAATCCGTTAATTCTCTAACAGTGGCAATTGCATTTTTAGAAATACGTTCCTTTTCATCTGTAGTCAAAGCATTAATTTTTTTTATAATTTCACATAGCTCACTTGCATTTCCAGCTTCACATAAGAAGCCGTTCACCCCATTCTTTATTATTCCATCAATCCCTTCGTTTTTTGAACCAATAGTAATACAACCTCTTCCCATTGCTTCCAGATATGCCAAACCGAATGTTTCATTTTTACTAATCATAATCATACAATCCGATTCATCAAGTTTTTTAAGAACTTCGTCTCGCGAAATTTGCCTAAGTAATGACACACAATCGCTTATTTTTAATGAATTTATTAAGGATTTAATATTCTGTTCTTCCCCACCTTTTCCAATATATGTAATATGAAAATCTTTATCAGTATAGACCTCATTTATAGCATTGACAAGTGCTTCAGGATATTTACGTTGTATCATTTCTCCAACATAAACAAATCGCCTAAATCTGCCTGAAAAGTTTCTGTCAATGGTTTGTAATATATATTTTTCGGGTATTCCCGAATAACACATGAACGAACGCTCCTGCTTTCCAAATTTTTTTTCAAATCCCTTTTTTATAAGCAAAGAACGATAACCCCAAATATCAATAGCACTCATTAACTGTTTGTAATTATACCTGTAAGTCTTCATAATGCTATTTCCAACATCATGCATAATCATACAGGTACGTGCTGAATATATTTTTTTTAACTCATAAACTATTTTTAATTGAGGATTTGAGAAATGACCAATGATTATTTCAGGAACAAAATTATCTTCTTTATTTGTTTTTATAATTTTTGCTATTTGTTCTCTAAAAACCTTCTTCGAGAACCTTCCATGTGGCACCCATTTAAAAATTGGGAAACGATCAACAATTACTCCATCTAAGTTGTAGCGTTTATCTAATTTATCTCTTTTTGTGAAAACAATTGAACCAGTTCGGCTGGCTATAATATCTCTAAACAGCTTTGCTACAATATAGAAAAAAACTGGATAAACTGCCTGGTAATGAATAACTTTTACAATGTGACCCATTTTTATCCATTCCCGGGTGAAATAATGAATTGCAGATGTTCCATATTTCAAATCAGGTGCAGGGTAAATTGTGGTGAGAAGTAGTATTTTTTTATTCATTAGGTTAAATAAAAGTTTGTTCAAAAGATCTTGCCATGAAAATTATTATTTATTTCACTTCTCACAGGCAATAATATATTCATAAATAATTTATTTTTCAATAAATTTATTTCCTAATATTTTAATAGACTCGTCAGTATAAGAATACATAAGTCCGCCCCATGGAGAAAAAGTCAATTCACCAAAAAATAGTTTATCCCCATCTTCATATAAATCGACTCTTACAAATTCAAAATCTTTTGAAAGTATTCTTGCTATATCCGCCATCTCTTTGAGATATTTTGGCTTTTTCGGATAAGATTTAGGCATAAATTCTTTTTTTGTATACGGTAAAATTTTCCAATCTAAATCGAAAGTGCCATATTTTACTTTGGTTTCTCTTTCTGTTGCCAAAAAAATATGGTTAGGTTCTCCATTTATACAAGTGAATTTATAATCTGTAGGCCAGGAATCATTTCCAGTGTCTATTAATTCTTCACAAAATACCAATGGGGGTATTATTTTATATTGAGGCTCCATAGTATACTCAACTGACTTCAAACTTTGTTTAAGTTTATTAATACTATCTTCTATATTTAAAGCAGACTTATCTTTACAAAAAACATGATTACCACATCCATTATTTGTTTTCAATGCAAACTTTTCCGGTAATGAAGAAAAATCAATATCCTCCGGATTCTCCCATATGCCAAAATGTTTAAGCAAAATATTTTCCAAACCTTTACTTCGAATGTAATCTCTAACCTTTACTTTGTCAACATATTTTGCGTATTGTTTGAATGAAGGCGATAACATTGAAGCTAAAAGCCTTTCTGATAAATCTTTAGGGTTTTTGAAATTCGGGAAATGTTTTCTATTATGAAAATATCTCAATGAATAATTAATACGAGAGCCACCAAAATTATAAATTACCTTAGATAAATAGGATTTTAAATCCACGGTTTCTATTCTTAATGATTTAATAAATTTAAGCGCTCTCTATATTTGTAAATACTTGAGAATATAAATTTGTACTTTTTGAAAATATCAATAACAAAATTAAAAAAGAAAAATTAAAATCAGTTTTTATATAAATGTCACCACCAGTTGTCATAGAATATACAATATAAAAAAGTGTTGAATATCCCCAAAAAGAATAAATACCTTGTGTACGAATAACTTTTAACGAATATTTAAATAGTATAAAGTATAAATATATTACCAAAATTCCTCCCAATATGCCTATGGACATAACAGCACCTAAAAAAGCATTATGAGCATATGAAGTTAAATCTGCCCTATCAAGCAAAAACCAATCACCAAATATTGGATGTTTAACAATTTGATTTACAGCCTGGTCGAATACTGATTCTCTTCCTCCCAAACTGGAATCGACAACTGTAGAATATGTTCGTTCATATAAGGCCGGTGCAATAGTTTTAACTAATTCTACTATTTGAGTTCCGAATATAATAACTATTATAATTATTAAGAATGAGGTTTTAATTGATGCTACAGCATTTTTTAAATAAAATGAAATAAAAATCGTAATAACCACTCCAAAAAATGGCCCTCTGCTTCCTGCTAATGCTACAGCAAATAATCCCCAAATTAACGTAAAGAAAAAAAACAATTTCAACTTATAATTCTTAACCTTTGAAGTAACCATCGAAAACGAAAGTAAAGACAAAATCCCACCAAAAGACCCAAATGTTAAGGTAGATTGTGCTATATTCATCTGTGTCCTTCCCTGTCCTAATATAGTAATGAATACTAAATTCAAAATAATTCCTTTAGTAACTACAATTATTAGTACAAAAAAAACAGAATAATAAATCAATTTTAGATTCAGATTCCTATGGCTTAAATATATTGCAATGGTAGGAATAAGGACAGCACCAAAAATGAATTGAAAAAAGAACGATTTATCGTCAGGTGTAAGTTCTGAAATTCTAAAAAATAAATCATAAATTATCCTGCAACTAAATAATGCCCATAAAAGAAAATACAGCAATATGTTCTTGTTGCTTAAAAGAGGTTTATTAATATTTAGCATTATTGTCAACAAAGCTATTATTATTGCAAATGCACGATAGTATATGCTAAAGCCTCTTGTTACAGATATATCAGATTCTCCGCCCACGCCAAAAACCAATGAAGTAAATAATGCATAACCTACTAACAATAAAATCGCATTTAGATTTGCAGTGAAATATCTAATTTTTAGTAACGATATTTTAAATTTATGATTTTTCATTTAACAATTTATTAAATAACAAAATCCAATGCTTAATAATTGTATTAATATCGTAATGTTTTGATTTTTCAATACATTTTAATGCAAATTGTCTTTGGCCATTTTCATCATTTATTAAATGTAACAATTCATTCGCATATTCATTAATATCAAAAGATTTAATTAATATTCCGTTACTTTGATTTTCAATTATATCCATAGCTGCCGGAAAACTATTAAAAGCAAAAGGGATTACCCCAAAATGCATTGCTTCAATTAAAACAAGGCCAAAACTTTCTGTAGTGGATGTCATACATAAGAAGGTAGCTTTTTTATAAAAATTTATTGGATCCTGTCTGCCTGCAAAATTCACATTAGATAAATTGATGGATTTTGCAAGATTTTTGGCTTCACCCAAATAGGGGCTATCTCCAATAATTGTAAAATGCCAATCCGTATTCTTTATTTGAATTAATTTCCAAATCCGCAACGCTAAGTCTAATCTTTTGATCGAGAAATCCGGAGTTCCTACCCATAATACTTCTTTTTCTTTTTCTTTATAATTATATTCTTCAAATGATATTGCGTTATTAATTGCAATTATATTATTCGCCTTGATATCTTTTATCATATACAAAAATTCCGGAATATTTTTTTCAGATAACAAAACTACAATATCACTTTTCTGTTGAAGTCTATTATAATGATGATGGTATTTAATCCAATACAACCTTTTTATAATCGAGATAAACCATTTATTACGGGTAATTGGTAATAATAATGATAACTTCAATTTAATTATTTTGTATTCATGTAAGGCTGAAAAATTATTAAGTGGAGTTAATATTGAGTTATGAATAACAGATACAACTTTTACCCCTATTGATTTAACACAATAAGACAGGTTTGTATATATTGAACTTGTTGTTGACTGATTTATTAAAATTTCGATTTTTTTATTTTTTACCAATTGTATTAAATAATCCTGATTATCCTTTGATAAAGGATTATTTTGATCGGGAAAGAAAAACTGATTGGTATCATATTGGGTTCCTATATTTTTAATCATTGATAAAAAAAATACCTGGACCCCATTATTTTTTAGAGTAGAAGCTAAAACAGAAGTCATTCTTGATATACCCCCAGCAATGGGATTTATACCATATGAATTTAAAAAAAGAATATTCATTATTCACTAATTAATTTCAAGTAACAATTGTTCAAAATTATATTTTGAATAATATAATTTATTTTGCGATCTATTCTCTTTATCTTGTGCAGAATAGTACAAATGAAAAATACCATTTTGCACCATTCCGGTTGCTTTGTACAAACCTAATTTTTTTATTGATGATTGCGTAATGAGGGGCTTTTTAAACATTCTGAAAGTTTCATAATCATCACTAACTGCCAGACATATATCTGCATTAAACTGGTTAGTCTGAACCAAAGCATATAATTTATTGTCATATTCAAAGAAATCAAAATGCCATGGACGATATAATTTGTTGCAACTTGCTATTTTTACAGTTTTTTTATACTGAAAATCAAAATGGTTTAAAATAGACTCATATATTGCTATTCCATAACTTTTTTGCTCGTTATAGATATCAAACACTGAAAGGCCCTTTACAAAAGAACTTATGATTTTTTCCATAAATGTATTTTTGAAATGAATTCTCTTATTTTTAAGTTTTACATCAGCAGCATAAGCCAAATATCTTCCATTATAGCTAATAATAGTTGGAGAAACCTCTTTATCATAAAATTTATCCTTCTCAGTAAGAATTGGTTTATCGATGTTTAGTTGATTATTTTGGGTTAATACAATTCCATAAATTGCCCTGTAAACAAAGTCATTCCGGGTTCTTTCTGTATCATTTTCCCTCCAGAAAATATTTAAACCATTATCATTAAAAAACATGGTAGGGTCAGAGTTGTATCCTTTTTGTGGAGTGTCTCGAATTAGAGTTTCTATTGTCCAGTTAGTTGGTGCATTATCATAATCAGTGGTTCCGCTGCATAAAATAGGGTTTTCAAGGGAGGCATTTGCATTATAATATGGTGTATAAATCATCCACCAATGAAAGCCCCGAAAAGCCTGTTCGGTATATCTTACGCAGGGATGTATTACATCACCTTTATATTTTTCAAATGATAAATCGTTTGTACGGACTTGACATAAAATTCCCTTTGGCATAACTTGTTTTTGTTGCCTGTCAAAAAACGCATAAATGATACCTCTATATAATTTTAACAAAAACCTAAAAAGTTGATTATTTTTTGACATAATAAATTATTTGGATAGTCCAATAATATTTGACATATATATTTCTTGCTTGTTTACAAATCAGTTTTATATTTTTCTATTATAGGAAATGGTGCAACCTTAAGTAAACTCCTTTGAATATTCGATAAATCAACATTAATATGAGTTAATTCTTTATAAGTTTCAAATTTCATAATTTCATTAGATTTATCAAATTCATCAATTTCAAATAACGGGAATGGCTTATACTCAGAAATTCCGACAGAAGAAAAGTAATCAAGGAATTTAATGTCTTCACCTATCCTGAATATTTTTGGGTACTCATACCAAAGAGCTGGTATATTATATGCTTGCGCAACAATTATTCCGTGTAGTGAAGTAGCCATTATATTTTTGCAACTATTTATCTCATTGATAACAGTTTCAACTTCGTTTAATACATTTATAACTTTTATGCCATGTTTTTCCTCAAAAGAAGCAAAATGTTCATATTGGGTATGATGAAGAATCAGACCAAGTTCATATGCTTTTTCAATATTTGTTGGATGATATACAAGTGGTGTCAGTAAAGCAGGATCACCAATAATGTCAGGTGCAGGATATCCAAGTTCTTTTAATCTATTTTGAGAATATTTTCCTCTTACAGCAAGGAATAGTCCATTGTCAATTCTTTCATTTGTAAACAATACTCCACTTCCCCATACAATCCTTTTGCCGCTGCCCCAGCCAATAATGCTACCAATAGAAATAATATATCTTCCTTTAAGAATAAAAGTTTTTAATACTTTGTTAAATATATTTATTGAATATGATCCTAAAATCAAACCTTTAATGTAAGCCAAAATTAATTTTATAGAACTTCGTGGTATTGGAATTTGATAAATCTCTTTATCTGAAAGTTTCCTGATAATAAAGGGTCCTAATTCATCTCCAAAGTTCCCAAATCTCCCTTTTCTGTTAAACCAGTATAAATTAATTTTCTTCATCAGAAAAATATTATATCCACTTTATTAAATGATAGACCTATTTATTTAGCCAATTAAGATGGTGATTGTTTTGTATTTGTCATCTTGAAATAAGTTTTAAATATTGTTTCTTTAATGGAGTGCTCAACAAATCCCTCTCATATTTATTCATGCCAATAAACCAAAAAACTGGCATGTATACAACAGAAAATAAGATTATTCCCAAACACAGTTTTGGAACTGAATCGAGTGTAATATTCATAATAAGTAAATATGAAATGACTCCCAAAATAATTGGAGTTAAAGACATTTTTGCTATCTCTTTCCAGAATTTTGGAATATCAATTCCCTGCCTTTTGTAATAGTATATATTCATAGCAATAATTTGTCCGACAACTAAGGCTATCGAAATGCCAATCGCACAACCAATACCTCCATAAATTTTTGCAAGAGGAATCTGTAGCCCCAAACTACACAGCGCAATCACTATGTAAAGCAATGAACGAAATTTCATTTGATTGCGTGCCTGTAAAATTGTAATACCTAAGTTCTGGATCAAAGGAATTGTAAGGGGAATAAAGAAAATCAGGGTTATTATATATGTATCAGCATAATCATTCCCGGCCCAAAGCAATATAAATTGTTTGCCGAACAGAATAAATCCCGTTAATATAAATGCCATTATGATAAATTGAATTCGTCCTGTACGAATAAATAAATCGGACACTGCTTTTTTTGACTGTTCCAAAGTTGTCATTGCAGTTAATTTAGGAAGAAAAACACCTGAAATTGCAGAAGAAAAGCCCATATACATTTGTTGTAATTGTATTGCTACCGCAAAAACTGCAATGGCAGCAGTTCCAACAAATGCGGCCAACACAAATTGCCCGGTACTCCAATAAATTCTATCAATTATAACACTCAAAAATATGTAAAATGAATAGATTACTACTTCTTTCAAAAACCCCCATTGAAACTTACGGAAATATATTTTTATTTTTATTTTATTCATGCAATACCAATAGTTAAGTAAAAGGGTTGCCAGATTAAAAATAGTCGCAACAACAACCATACTAATAGCTCGATAACCAAACTTCAATAATATAACCATTACTAAAGTATTTAGAACAATACGTGCTATTTGTACAACTTTCTGAAATATGAAATCTTCATATGCACTGACTATCGAGCCAAAAATACTTAAAGGAAATGTAACAGCAAGGTTAGAGATCATTAACAGTATCATTATACGGGCTTTACTTAATTCATGAACTGTCATTGTATCTCCAAACATTCTATCAACATTGGAGTATAAGATCAAACCTATTAGAAAAGTTATTACACCAATTACCAGGTATAACACTAAAAATAAACCAAACATTGAATACTGTGTTTCAGTATTTTTCTCTGCACGGAATTTGGCAGTATATCTTGTAATGGCGTTCCCAAATCCTAAATCAAATATGGTCAAGTAGGCAATAACAGAAACTACTAATGAATAAAGGCCATACTCTGATTGCCCCATCATATGAAGCATGTATGGTGTATACAACAAACCAACAATATTCGTTAACCCCAATACAACATAGGATAATAAAGCTCCTGCTTTTAGCTGATTAACTGCCATTTAAATAATATTAAGGTCATGGTTTGTATACATCAAATCTAAATTTTTTCTTAATATATTTTTCATAAACAATATTAAATTCAAATAATCTGTTCAAATAAAAAGTATATAGAAAAATATTTTAGTAAAATTTAAATCCAATAGAATGAATAGCTTGTTATTTGGTTATTAGTTTCTGGTATATTTATTTGATGGTCTTTTTATTTCCAAATTTAAAATCTCAAATCTAATGAATGACAAGTTAAAATACTATATCAGGGGTCAAATTCGAAGTGAAACATTAAATTGATTTTGATCATTTTAGCCGGAGGCAGTAAAAAAAATAACAAACTTAACCGCATTGATAAAAAATCATTTTTTAAACCTGGGTCCACTGTTTTTTGATGGTACTAATATATTGTTTTCCAAATACCATCATTATGCCAATTATTCCGCCAAGGAAAATCCAGATTATAAAGATTAGCGGACGGTTTGGAGCAGATTTTTTGTTTGGAATTGAAACCGGGTCGATTACTGTTAGAATTGGTGTATTATCTTTTACCTGAATCTGAGCCTGTTCTAATTGTTTGGCAAGTTCCATATAAACTGTGAAGGCAATATTATATTCACTTTGTAATTTATCGTCCTCATTCTTAGCTGTTGCCGTTGAGAGATTGTTATTTTGGTCTCGAAATAAAGCTAACCTTCTTTGAGCGGACTCAAACTCTGCCTTTTTATCGTTGTATCGGTTCTGAATAAATTTAAGTTGGTCAGAAGCTTGTTCAATTTTGTATTTGGTAATATAGTCTTGTAGCAGGGATTGAGCTTTTTGAGCAACCTGTGCTGCTAAAAAAGGATCTCCATATGTGGCACTTAGAGTTAAATAGCCTTCTTTTTTACTAAGCCCTATCATAATATCTTCTTCCAATTTGTCAAGAGCTTCATCCTGTTCATGTGTCAGGGCAATAAACTGCTTTTTTATACTGTCATTAAATTGGACATCATTACCTTTTAAATTTTTAAGAATTAAACCAGGTAATCCAAAGGAATACTTAATTATGGTTTCCAAAACACCTCGCTTCCTGTAATAATTGTAATATTGAAATAGACTAACAGGATGGTCAACCTCTGGACATTTGAAAGAGGTATTCAAAAGATCTAACTGATAAGACAAAGATTTCACAATATTTGGGTAAATCAAAGGTGATAAGGTTTGTGATGAATTCAAGGTACTCATGTCAATCCCTGCCATAGAAGCAAGGGATGAAAGCCCTCCTAATTTTGATGAAAGAGAATTATCCTGTTGAGGCACCATAGTGGTACTTACAGTATATTTTTTAGGAGATAATATAGCTACTGCTAAACCCAGTATTGCAAAAATTATAGCATATTTGATAATAGTTTTACGTCCTGTCCATATTGAACGGAAAACTTCAATTAAATCTATTTCTTCTTTTTTATTGGTATTTTCTTCAGATATCATTTAATTATAGTTTACATATTAAGGTAATGATAATTAAAACTGACAAAGTCATTGGAGTTGTCAGTTCCAAAATTCGTGGTTTAACAATTTTTGCTTTTCAAGTTTCAGTAAAACAATTAAATATCCGGAATGATTAGAGCATAAAAAAAATTCACCATTAATTAAGAATGAGAACTTTGTTAAGCCTGCATCATAATATTTTATTATAATTATTTAAATTAATTATAGCCGTGCATCAATTAAAGTCTTAGTTAAAGTACCTTTGACATCATAAATAACTGATTTTTCTTTTATCAGTTGAGACACATTTAAATTTGTAAATTCTTTGTGAGCCACTGCCAGGATAATTGCATTAAATTTAATATTGATGTTTTCGAAATTTTGAATAAGTTTTATTTTATATTCTTTATAAACTTCATCTGAATCAGGCCAGGGATCATAAACTTTAACATTAGCATCATATTCTTTTAATTTATTAATAATATCCACCACTTTTGTATTCCTGATATCGGTACAATTTTCCTTGAATGTAATTCCTAAAACGAGAATATTTGAATTTTTAACAGGTATATCTTTTTTAATCATCAATTTTACAACTTCATGGGCTACATATGCGCCCATCCCGTCATTGAGCCTTCTTCCTGCTAAAATTATTTCAGGATGATAACCAGCTTCCTGCGCTTTTTGAGCTAGATAATATGGATCGACACCGATGCAATGGCCTCCAACCAAACCCGGTTTGAATTTAATGAAATTCCATTTTGTACCGGCAGCTTCTAATACATCTTGGGTATCGATACCAATTAAATTAAAAATCTTGGCCAGTTCATTAACAAATGCTATATTAATATCGCGTTGTGAATTTTCGATTACTTTGGCAGCTTCAGCTACTTTTATACTTGGGGCTACATGAGTTCCGGCTGTAATTATAGATTTATATAAATCATCTACTTTTACTGAGATTTCAGGAGTTGAGCCAGAGGTGACTTTTTTTATTTTTGTAATCGTATGTTCCTTGTCCCCTGGATTAATTCTTTCAGGGGAATACCCTACAAAAAAATCTTTATTAAACTTTAGACCGGAGACTTTTTCTAAAACAGGCACACATTCATCTTCAGTGACACCCGGATAAACGGTTGATTCATAAACAACAATATCATCTTTTTTTAATACCTGTCCGACAGTTTCACTCGCTTTATATAAAGGTGTTAAATCCGGGCGGTTATGTTTATCAGTCGGAGTGGGGACAGTAATTATAAAATAATTACAGGTATTAATATTTTTAATATCATTTGTACAAAGTAAACCGGTTCCGGTTTTTTCAAAATCGGATTTTTCTAAAAGAACTGATTTTAATGAATTATCGTCTACTTCAAGGGTATGGTCATGTCCATTGGAAAGTTCAGAAATGCGTGATTTATTAATATCGAAACCAATTACAGTATATTTTTTTGCAAATTCCACCGCTAAAGGTAAACCTACATATCCTAAACCAATAACACAAATTTTTATCTGTGCCATCTGAATTATAATTTACTAATAATAGTGACTATGATCAGTGCCAATGCTGTTATTGAGGTACTTAAAGCCATTACTTCCTGCTTCGACATTTTTTCTTCTGCAGCTTTCTTTGGTACAATTATTTCTGCTCCTGGTTCTAATTTAGGGTAAAATTTAAATCCAAGAAAACCGGTAGTTTGATCCACCGAACCATTGGCATATACTACAAATGAATTTCTTTTCGCAGCGTTATCAGCAAATCCGCCACCCAATGCTATATATTTTTTAAAACTATATGATTTGTCATACCTTACTGTAATAGGGTACAAAAGTGCTCCGCTTAACCTCACTGTCTGTAATTCTTTTGGGATTAAAAGGCTGTCGCCTTCCTGTAAAATAAGATCGTAAGCAGAATGTGGGTTCTTTAAAATTTCATCCAGATTAATGCCAATGGCTTGTTGATTTTCTGTGGATACCTGGAATTTCAAAGAATCATTGGTCTGAGATTCGACAGATTTTAAGATTTTCAATCTTTCTTTTTGATTTTCGGTTAATTTTCTCACCAATCTTGCACCTTTTGGATATGCTTGTTTTGTTAATCCTCCTGCTCTATTGATCAGATCTGAAATTTTCTCATCTTTTGTTAATATGCTGTATGCTCCTGGAAAATTTACTTCTCCCTTAATAACGGCAATTGTTTGTATTTCATAACCAGGTGAACGTCGAACAAAAATTCTGTCGAATGGCTCTAAAACAAATTTCGATGCAGAATCTGAAAGGTTCAATTCTTTGGAAACATTAAACTGAAAAACGTCTGCAATTTTATCTGAACTTGTCTGTGCTGTAATATTTTTAATACGCCTTGCAATTTCAATCCGAGCCTGAGATGCTGATTCTTTAAATCCCCCTGCCACAGCAATGATATCGCTAAGTGTCGTTTCTTTCACATATGGATATTTGTCAGGTTTTAAAACTTCACCATCAATTTGCAATATATATTGTTCACGTAAATCGAATATCGAAAAAATTTTTAAAAAGTCATCTTTTTTTAAGAGTATTTTTGCGGTATCTGAGTTTAGCAAAGACTTCAAATCGATTGAAATTGATTGAACTGTAAGATTATCATCTAACCTGTATAATATTGCCCTGCTCAAGAAGGCATCTTCCCTCAATCCTTCGGCTTTAGTAATAAGATTTTTTACAGTCATACCTTCGGTCAATTCGTATTGACCAGGCCTGAATACAGCGCCATCAACTTCAACCCTGTTTTCGAAACGTTCAATAATTGGTTCGACTTTAATCTGATCACCATTTTCTAATTTTGTAAGATTAAACAGGTCAATTGTAACATCGATAATTTTATGTTGCCTTTCTGTATTCCTTTGAATTTTTAAACGATAAGAATATGCCTTTTGTGAGAATCCACCTGAAAATTGAATTAAGTCATTCAGCGTTTCGTTTTCTTTAATTTCAAACAAAGCCGGAATTTTTACCTCTCCAATTAAATCAACTCTTTTTATATAAGGTTTAATCATGATAATATCCTGATCCTGCAACCTGACATTGTTTTTTTGATCTCCTTTAACTAAGAAATCGTAAATATCCAATGTTGTTAAAAGTTTATTGTCCCTGTAAACCTGTATATTTCTCATCGAACCGTTTATGGTTGGACCGTTTGACAAGTATAAAGCATTAAAAACAGTTGCCAGTGACGGAACGGTATAAGTACCGGGACTATTTATTTCGCCGACTACAGAAACCATTATACTTCTTAGATTACCCAAGGTAATCTGGCCAAAAGTATTTGGATGGGCACCGAGCATTCCGGCATAAATGGTCGAAAGGCGGCCTAATATTTTTGTTGATGCTTTTTCGATTGTAAGGCCATTAATATAAATTGGCCCGACGTTATCAATAACTATTGCGCCATCAGGTGAAATTGTTAAATCATAGTTTTGTTGCGAAGCTCCCCAGATATCAATTAAAACTTCATCGCCAGGACCAAGCTGATAATCTTTTGGGGTCGGAATATTTATGCTGGGTTCGAAAGTCAGTTGTTTATTAAAAAATAATGAATATCCGAAAATTCTTTTTTTAAGATTTTCCAGAGTAGTGTCAACCTGAGGCTGATTTATTGCTTCAAATAATTTTGAAGTATCAGCCTGGGGAATTAATTGGTTATTTGGTAAATTTTGCTGCAACTGCTGGTTTTGAAATTTTTGCTGGGCTTGTTGTTTTGTAATTACCTGTCTGTTTCTGTTATTGGCAATTCTTCCCGAGGTTGGTTTTTGTAAATTCTGATTAAGGTTTAATTTTGATACCCTTTCTTTAAATTTTTGTAATTCTTCCTGCGACATTCCTTTAGCAGTAGCCATTGCTTCCATTTGATCTTCTGTCATACCCAGACTTTCTGCTTTCTGAACTATTTTTTTTATTTGGTCATCTGTAAGTTGGTCAACTTTAACAGTACTTAAGTCTATCTGGCTTAAAGCATTTGATTGGGCTATGGCAGTATTGGTTTTAGTTAGAAGTGTTATGGAAATAAATATAACAATTAAGATGTTAAAATTTTTGATTCCCTTCATATTTTGATGTTTTGAGATATTGTAAAAAATTATTTCGCAAAAATAGTTAAATTTTTATTTAATAATCAGATATTAAAGATTATGGTTAAAGAAGATATAATGAAACAGATATTAGTTTTTTAAATATTTTATTTATTTTTCGGCCTTTTCATGAAAGGATGATATTCGATTTTCTTTAATGCAAAAGGATGATAATCGCCCGTTAAACCAATTGGTTTTGAATGTCGGATTTCATACACTGTTTGAATGCTTGCCCTTGAATCTTCTATAGTAAAACCATTTCCTTTTAAAATTTCCTCATAGGTTCTTGTATGCAAATCAGTAAAACCTTCGCTGAATTCAAGTTCATTATTATCGATAGTTATTGACCTGTATGTTTTTTGACCCTTAGATTTTACGTTATCTGGCAGCGCTTCATAGTCGACACCCAGATACCACCTTACCATTGCTTTTTCTAAAGCCAGGAAACCTGCTGCACGCTTAGGTTCTAAAATATGAACAATATTTTCTTTCACATCGCCAAAAATCCATGTCAGCATATCGAAAAAATGGACTCCAATATTGGTAACTATTCCGCCTGATTTTTCATCCTGCGCTTTCCAGCTGGTGAAATACCAGTGTCCTCGCGAAGTAATATAAGTCAAATCAATATTGTAAATTTTCCCGGACTTATCATTGTCAATTTTTTTCTTTAATTCAATTATAGTTGGATGCAACCGAAGCTGTAAAATTGTATTAATTTTTGTGCTCGTTTCTTTTTCTAATTCAACCAAAGCATCGATATTCCATGGATTTAATACCAGTGGTTTTTCACAAATTGCCTGTGAGCCATGTCTTAAAGCAAAACGGATATGTGAATCATGAAGATAATTTGGAGTGCAAATGGATATATAATCTAATTTTATCCCATTCCTTTTCATTTTGTCCAAATGCCTGTCGAACCTCTCAAATTCTACAAAAAAATCAGTATTTGGGAAATAGCTATCTAAAATGCCAACGCTATCATTTTTATCCAGAGCTGCTAAAAGATTATTCCCTGTATCTTTTATAGCTTTTAAATGGCGGACTGCGATAAAACCCGCAGCACCTATTAATGCAAAATTCTTCATTCTAAAAATATTAACTTAATTTTACGACCTTACCTTCAGAAAGAAAATATTTTTCTTTACTTTCAGGGCAAACTGCGTATCCTTTTTTGTCAAAATTTAGTTTTTTACCATATTCACTCATCCAGCCAGTTTGTTTTCCAGGATTCCCGATAATTAATGCATAGGGTTTCACTTCTTTTGTTACCACGGCACCAGCACCTATAAATGCAAAACTTCCGATATTGTTACCACAAATGATTGTTGAGTTTGCTCCAATTGTAGCTCCTTTTCCAACTTTGGTAGAAATATATTGATTTTTTCTGCTTATTGCGCTCCTCGGGTTGAGTACATTGGTAAAAACCATTGAAGGCCCAAGAAAAACATCGTCTTCACAAATTACACCGGTATAAACCGATACATTATTCTGAACTTTTACATTATTTCCCAGGATAACTTCCGGAGAAATGACTACATTCTGACCAATATTGCAGTTTTTACCTATTTTACAATTGCTCATAATATGCGAAAAATGCCAAATCCTGGTGCCTTCACCTATTTCGCAATTTTCATCAATTACAGAAGTTTCGTGAGCAAAATATTTTGAAACCATTTTTTAAGAATAAAATTCTGATATACAGTCGCAAATATAATTTAATTGATCGACATCCAATTCAGTGTGCATGGGTAACGATAAAACATGAGATGACAAATATTCTGCAACAGGAAAATCACCTTTTTTGTATCCAAGATATTGATAGGCTTTCTGAAGATGAAGTGGTAATGGATAATACACCGAACTTGGAATTTCCTTACTTTCAAGATAATTCTTTAAATTGTCTCTCGAATCGTCTTTAAGTGAAATTGTATATTGGTGAAATACACTTTCTTCTTTTGCAGAAGGAGTGATAATGTTACTTATACCTTTAAGTCTGTCATTATAGAATTTGGCCGCAATGCTTCTTAAATTATTATAATTATCGAGGTATTTCAATTTAACGTCGAGTATGGCAGCCTGTATGGTATCTAATCGTGAATTGACCCCGATTTCATCATAATGGTACCGGGTTTTCATTCCATGATTAGCCAGTATTCTTAATTTTTCATTTAAATCATCATTATTAGTGAACATCGCACCACCATCGCCAAAACATCCCAGATTTTTAGATGGGAAAAATGAAGTGCATCCGATATTTCCAATGGTACCGGTTTTTACTTTTGTTCCATCGGAAAACAAATAATTTGCCCCGATTGATTGAGCAGCATCTTCAATAACAGAAAGATTATATTTTTTTGAAATATCCAATATTCTTTCCATGTCAGCAGGTCGACCGAATAAATGGACCGGAATAATTGCCCTTGTTTTGGAGGTTATTGCTTTTTCAATTTTAGCCGGATCGATGTTAAATGAAGATTCTTCGATATCTGAAAAAACCGGAACCAGTTCAAGCAATGCAATAACTTCAACGGTAGAGACAAAAGTAAATGGCGTGGTTATTACTTCATCGCCTGGTTTTAATCCTGATGCCATCAAAGCAATTTGCAATGCATCGGTGCCATTGCCGCATGTAATAATATGTTTTACATTTAAGTAATTCGATAAATTATTTTCAAATTCCCTGACTTTAGTGCCTTTTATAAATTCTGATGATTCTATTACTTTTTGTATGGAAGTATCTATCTCTGGTTTTATCTTAAGATATTGCCTGTAAAGATCGACCATTTGGATTTTTTCCATAAAATATTTTCTTAATATAGTGTTGAATTATTTAATATTTAAATTTTATTGCTTCAGATTATAATAACTTAAATACCACCTTATAAATTGTTTAACTCCTTCCTGAATATCAGTTTTAGGTTGGTAGTTAAAATCTTTTATTAATTCAGTTGTATCTGCCCAGGTTTTTATAACATCCCCGGGTTGAAGGGGCAAAAAATTTTTGATAGCCACAATACCCAATTCTTTCTCAATGGCTTCAATAAAATCCATCAACTTAACAGGATTGCCTTTACCTATATTATATATCTTGTAAGGTGCAATTGAAGAATCAGGATCGGGTTTTAATCCATTCCATGATTTATTTGGGGTGGCAGGTTTTTCCATTATAAGAAGAATCCCATTTACAATATCGTCAATATATGTAAAATCTCGTTCCATCAGTCCATTATTGAAAATATTGATTGGGTTATTTTCAAGAATTGATTTTGTAAAATGAAAAAGAGCCATATCTGGCCGTCCCCAGGGACCGTAAACAGTGAAGAACCTCAAGCCGGTAGAAGGAATATTAAATAAATGGCTATATGAATGAGCAATTAGTTCATTGGCTTTTTTACTTGCTGCGTATAAGCTAATGGGATGATCGACATTGTCATGAGTTGAAAACGGAAATTTTTCATTTAAACCATATACGCTCGAGCTGCTTGCATATATAAGATGGTTAATGTTATAATACCTGCAACCTTCAATAATATTCATGAACCCTTCTATGTTGCTGGAAATATATTTGCCGGGATTTTCAAGACTAAACCTTACACCGGCTTGTGCTGCCAAATGAATTACAATTTGAAATTTTTCAGTTTTAAAAAGCCTTAGGATATTTTCAGTATCTTCAAGATTCAGTTTAATAAACCGGTAATACGAGTGAATATTATTGTTAATTAATTTATTATAAATTATTTTATCTTCTTCCAAACCCAGTTGAGATAACCTGGCATATTTCAATCCGATATCGTAATAGTCATTAATATTATCCAAGCCAATAATTTCATACCCTTTTTCAATCAGTTTTTTAACGACATGAAATCCTATAAAACCTGCCGAACCGGTAACTAATATTTTCATGTTAAATGAAATAATTTCACAAAAGATAATTATTGATTTAGACTTTAAAAAACGCAATCATAGAAAGCACTTATATCAATAATTAATTACTTTTGCAGCAAATTTAATTGTCCTGTGGTGTAATTGGTAACACGTCTGACTCTGGATCAGAAAAGTCCAGGTTCGAGCCCCGGCAGGACAACTGAAGCCTCTCCATGCCCCCTTTCAATGAGGGGGTTTTTATTTTTCATTCTCTCATTTGGAAAGGGTTTGGAAAATGTATTATTATTTGCCTCTTATAGCTTTTATTCCCGGAAGAACTTTTCCTTCCATATATTCAAGCATTGCACCTCCGCCTGTTGATACAAAACTTACTTTATCTGCAAGTTTATTTTTATTAATGGCAGATACTGAATCTCCGCCACCTATCAGACTAAATGCTCCTTTAGCTGTTGCTCTTGCAATAGCCTGTGCGATTTCAGATGTTCCTTTTGCAAATTTTTCCATTTCAAAAACTCCCATCGGGCCGTTCCAGAGAATTGTTTTTGAATTTTCAATTACCTGATTAAATATTTTTATTGAATCGTCGCCAATATCAAGACCCATCCAGCCATCAGGAGTCTGATCTATTTTTGAGTAAACAGTATTAGCGTTAGCATCAAATTTATCAGCATTTATAGCATCTACGGGTAAATAAACTTTTACCCCTTTTTCCTTGGCTTTTTTAAGTAAGTCGAGAGCAAGATCGAGTTTGTCTTCTTCGCACAGCGATTTTCCTATTTTCCCTCCCTGGGCTTTAATAAATGTGTAGGTCATTCCGCCTCCTATAATCAAATTATCGACACGGCTGAGTAAGTTCTCAATAATTAGAATCTTATCAGAAACTTTTGCCCCGCCCATAATTGCAGTGAATGGTTTAACCGTTGCTTCAAGAACCTTGTCCATGGCTTTTAGTTCGCTTTCGATAAGGTATCCGAACATACTATCGTTCGGAAAATATTCAGCGATAAGTGCAGTTGAAGCATGAGCACGATGGGCAGTTCCAAATGCGTCGTTTACATAACAATCTGCATAACCGGCAAGTTTTTTTGTAAATTCTTTTTGTTTTTCTTTTACACCAGGCTTGGCAGCTTTTAGTTGTTCCTCTGTAGCATTTTCACCCAAATGATAAGCTTTACCTTCTTCTTCCTCGTAAAAACGAAGGTTTTCTAAAAGCAAAATTTCTCCAGGCTTGAGGTCAGAAGCCATTGATTTGGCATTTTCACCCATACAATCGCTGGCAAATAATATTTTTTTACCTAAATTTTTTTCAATTGCCGGAATAACATGTTTCAGGGAATATTTATCCTGCGGTTTACCATCAGGACGGCCCAGGTGCGACATAAGAATTGCTGAACCGCCATCTTTTAAAATTTTATTTATTGTAGGTAATGCACCTTTGATTCTTGTATCGTCTGTAACTTCAAATGTCTGTTTGTTCAAGGGAACATTAAAATCGACCCTTACAATTGCTTTTTTGCCTTTAAAATTGTATTTTTCTATTGTCTGCATAAATTTGAGTATTTAAGAGATTATTAAAGAAGGCACAAATTTAAAAAAAGTATTTTAATTACTTTTGTTCGAAAACACAAAGAGTTCATGATTCTATTTTCTCATTAAAGTTTACAATGAAATTTAAAGAAGTTATCGGGCAACATATTCTTAAAAAACAACTTATTCGAACAGTAACTGAAAACAGGGTAAGTCATGCACAACTTTTTGCCGGACCTGAAGGATCAGGCAACTTATCTTTAGCACTAGCTTTTGCTCAATATATAAGCTGTGAAAATAGAAGCGAACATGATTCCTGTGGCATTTGTAAATCGTGTATAAAATATGCCAAACTTGTACATCCCGATTTACATTTTGTATTTCCCGTAATTAACACATCCTCAAATCCCAAAGCAGTAAGTGAGAATTATATTCATGAATGGAGAAAAGCTATACTGGAAAATTCTTATTTAAGCCTTAATAACTGGATTGAAATTATTGCCTCTGAAAAT
>Ga0265323_10000300_pt1 | contig 28571 bp, 35 predicted proteins | sample 41225metaG_FD_193580 | JGI IMG/M metagenome (GOLD analysis project Ga0265323, IMG submission 193580) | Rhizosphere microbial communities from Carex aquatilis grown in University of Washington, Seatle, WA, United States - 4-12-25 metaG | ecosystem: Host-associated > Plants > Roots > Rhizosphere...
GGGTAAAAGCGTTATCGTATCGAACACTTTCTCTACCTACAATGAACTTGATCCGTATTTAGAGATAGCGGATGAACGGAATGAAGAGCTGATGGATAATTTTACCGTAGAGGTCAAAGTTATCAAGTGCCGTGGGGAATTTGATTCGGAGCACGATGTCCCGGACTCGGTCATTAGTAGAATGGCTGATCGCTGGGAAGACATTGATGAGGAAGAATTTTACGACCCTCTTAATTAAAGAAGGCAGAAATTTGTTTATAAGCGAATCAACAAGTAGGGCTACAGATTTCTGCCTACGCCATCCCAATAAAGTCATCTGGATCTTTTAAACCCCTAACGTAGGCGTCCATTTCTTTTCTTAATACATCAGCCATTCGTTTCTTGTAGTCTCTCCAGTTTGGGCGCCGGGGCTTTACAAAAAAGCTCATAACGTATACAATAAAAGAAGTTAAAAACAAAAACCAAACTAAATCAGTCATTTGCAGTCCCCTTGATTCCACATCTCAATAGCACACTCTCTCCATTCCCGCCAGTTCTTAGCACTGTGCCCGAAGAAAACTTGACGGCAACATTTAGAACATTTTATCCTGGTGTATTCAGCCGTTTCCAATAAGGCGGGTCTCTCTCCACAACAAATGATTGGATCCTCCATTACAATGCCTCCTGTTAACTCTATTAATATAAACTTACAGTGTTAGTGGTATGTTTAGAATTTATTATTTTATGATTACCGAGATTGTATAATGTAGGGAACCAACAGAAAAAGGATCAAACTCATGAAAAAATTAAACTGCGGTGTCTGTGTACAAAAGTCTCCTCCTGGGCTTATACATAGGGCCATGATTCTAGGCAACAACCTTTTCGAAGCCCTTTCTACACACGGTAAAGGCCACACTAGACTCCTGATCACCCCCATAATTTGTGAAGATTGCCTTTTCGAATACCTTCATGACAGTCAATGGTCGATAGGCTGGCCAAAAAGGGCCCATTTCCTTTATGTTGTTATTGCTGGTATGGATCATTTAAATAAAGCTATTAAAAGTACCTATACCTTAGGACTAGATGCTTTATCCGTCATGTGTATTAAATGTGGCAACACTAATACAGATCATTTTATATTCAGGGAGGAAATGCCGGCCTGGTTATTAAAAGCCAACAATGATTTGCTTTCGCAATATATTCCAAAGAAAAGGCACAAAAATTATGACAACCTTTTTTGTGAAGAATGCACCTATAAATATGAGAAGGCTTTTGTACGTTCTATTCCAAAAGACGATCTTCCATTATACGTAAACGAGAAATGGCTGTTTAATGAAACACTTTACGAGAAGAGATTAAAAAGCGGGATGCCTCACTCAAAGTGGCAGAAGAGTCCTGGGCAAAATCCCGCATCGCTGATCCTTTCGAGCTAAACCGTCGATACCCAAACCGGCCGAAAAAAGGAATAAAATGAAAATAAAAAATGTGTCCAAAGGTCATTGTCTCGAATGCGGTGATCCTGCTACAAAAAGCTTGGACGATACATTATATTGTTCGAGGTGTGCCGATAGCATCCTTATTCAGCAAATCTGTCGATGCATCAAAGCCATCGAACATGCAGTCGTGACCATTAAAGTAATACCTAAAAGAGCTTTGGAGGAATCCCGTGGCGATTAAAAACGCGTATGAGCATCCCAGTCCCGGCATCTTCTACATGATCCCTAACCCGAAGAAGGAAGGGTCCTACACGATCTATACCGAAGTCCAAGAACACGGTGGAGAAGACGTCAGCCATTTGTTTCTTTTTGATAAAGTTAAACACGTCCTCGAAGCCCGGTTCAAAGTTAGCCTCGAAGGTATCGACGCTTACACAGGCATTCCCCGCGGTCGGATAGTTAATCCGGCCGATATCCATGGATTCTGGGTCGTGGCCCATGGAGGAGACTTTCCTCTCGAAAAATATCGCGATTCAATTATTTCCGAGTTCTCTTTAAGAGACGCAATCGACCTTGGAAAGGTCAAATGGGAAATTGACCCGCATGAAAAAATGACCGCTCGAGATAGAAAAACTATGGAGTCAGAATTGAAAATCGAGTTCACTGCAACAGGATGGAAAAATGTCTAAGACAATTTCCTTGGATGTTGCCTACGAGGAGTTACTCGGTATAAAATTTGATCATCTTCTTTGTGCTACGGCTGGAAGAGGAGAAAACAAAAGTTTAAAGGTAGAGATTGAATTATCCAACCTTAAAAGAACCTTTATCGTGACGAAAAATAAGCGAGAAGATTATAGAGGACCTTCTCTTGAACATGCTGTAGAGGTATATAACCTTAATCATCCTCTTCATGAGGAGTCAAACTAATCTCTGCCTCTTTTACTTTTTTCAGAATTGATTCTTTCCGAGTACGTTGACTTTGAAGCCTTTTTAAACTTTGCTTTTGTGCCTCGACCTCATTACTAAGAGAGGTTATCTCTTTAAGAGCTGTCAATATCTCGCCCTCAAGGGATGACAGTTCATCCTCCCTTACTTCAATAGCATCGTCTTTTTCCATTTGAGAGTTAAATGAAAATTGCTGTTCCATTGTTTGCCCCTATTCGGTTATTGCTTCAACCTCGGATTGCAAAGTTGCATATACGTCACCCTTCTCCAGATAGATAAGGGCCCCTTTTTTAATCTTGATCTTGGTCCCTGCCTTTAGTCGTGGCTTTTCGGACTCAGGGTTAGGACTCTTTTTAAACCCGTTCAAAAAATTCATTATATCAAAAGGCTCTTCCATAGTTTACCCCAATATCGATTCTTGCTTAATTATTTTATCACCTTTTTTTAAATTGTCCTCGGCCCATAGAGGCTGTAAGTTCGTGTAATGAAAGCACTTCAATTGCTCTTGAGGGTCTATTAAATTAAAGGCACAACAGGGTATTATATGATCAATGTGCCACTTCCCGTAATTCTCCCAAGACATGCCCTCGGTGAACTTAAGTGCAATATAAGTCTTAAATTCAAAAATCGAACAACCAAGTAATTCAACATGATGAAAAAGCTTCTCAGCCTTACTTTTTCTAATAGCTAAGTTCATCCGTCTATAAAGATTCATTTTTATCCGGTAGTTTATATCTGTCTTTCTTTTTTCTCTTTTTCTTTTACGGTCACTATAGCTTATATTATCCCGATTTTTCTTACAATAGCTTCTGTGTTTTTCATTGTAATGTTCTCGATTATCTGCTATCCACTTCCTGTTCACAAGCGCAATTCGTTTTTTATTTCTTTCGTTCCATCTTTTTTTACCATCTCTAATCTTATCGGGATGTTTTAATCGATATAATCGACCTCTCTCCAATTCAGCTTCTCGGTGTTTAAGGTATCTTTTCTTATCCTTAGCTTTTATACATTTTTTACACTGACCTCGGTATCCTGTTCGACCTATTTCCCTTCGATGAAAATTTTCATCATTTAATTCAAGGACATCACCACATTTAGTACATTGATAATATTCTGGCATATCACCTCAGGTTAAAATCGGTTCTGGCAAATTCAGTGTGAACTGGATGCACCATCCAAGCAGCCTGACTTGGTTCGCTATGGCGCCCTGAACGGTGGTCGTAGGCATCGGTCCCTGAGACCGAACCTCCAAACCAATATAAAGGCGTACATATAGGAGTATGCCAATGACCACCAATAACTTTATGAAACTTAGTACAATCTGGAGCATTCATCCTTTTAACAGCTTCTCGAGCTATCTTACGTTCAACACCGTACCACGGGAACCCGCCCCATCCAAGTACGTTATGCCCATGGCACAATAAATATCTTCTCCCCATGACATTGACCACGGCCTCGTACTGGGGATAGATATTAAAAGTAATATTTGGCAGGCGCGAAGTTCTTTCTTTTGCAATATATCCTACCAGATAATTAAAGGAGTTATAACCTGCTTCCTTGGCCTGGGGCTTCTTCGTGAGCCTTGCATGATTATCCTCTGAAACAAACTGCACAACGACCTTCTCAAAGTGTGGGGCGACCATGGATATTTGATCACTAAGGACATTAGCGGCCTCCACGACCTGGACCGGGGCCGGGAATGCATTTGTAATTCGGAGCTCTTCATGGATATCGCCTGAAATTAAATCCCCTGTAACGAGGATATGTAGTTCTGGAATAGTGTAAGCGGACCGGTTTGTCTCGGTCCAATCAATAATTTTCTTGGCAAAAGTCATCTGCCTCGACCTGCTGATTTCGGGGCTGTATTCTCCAAACCCTTCTATCTCGCTGGCGATCTGAATGGCGCCCATATGGGCATCGGTAATGTGCATTACCGCGGCACAGGGGCTATCCACAGAGGTCTTCCTGACGGGTTTATAAAGCATGGGTTGAGGAGGGGTCTTATCAATGTGGGTTTCCACTTCACGGAAAAACAAGTCCAGGACGCCGTGGTCTCTTCTATAAGATTCTAAGATTCTGTCCTTCTCTAAAATGCGAGATTCAAGTTCCTGTATCTTCTCATCTACGATAGACCGTAGTTCTACTTCTGATGTTCCGAGTAACTTTTTCATTGAAGGACTCCTTGATCTTTAAGTCGTTTAATATCAGAAGGATTACCCCAGTAGGTAATGCCTTTAGCGACACCTTTATATTTATTAAATTGATCGAGATCAGCTTTGGCTCTGAATTTTGAAGCCTCGCATTTTGCTACGCACTCCCTGAACTCGGCCTCAGGAATAAAACGACCTTCAGGTATTTCTTTTACGCCCATCTCAATTTTGTAGAGGGCGTCGTATTTCTCTCTCATGTCTTCAACAGAGAGGCCTATTTGAGAACCGTGCTTTTGAGGGAGGGACTTAGGACGTGGGGTAAACTGATCTACAGGTGTAAGGATACCTTCTTTAACCAGTTTGGTAACTTTATCCCTCACACTTATAAATGAGAGACAAAGTTCTTTCGAGCAGTCTTTTATTGCTTCTCGGGTTGTTTCATATTTCGATAAATTCTCAACCATCCACTGTCTTATTGTTGATGACATAATAAAACCTTTCATTTGATCTGATAGACTATGCAGTAAAGATTTTATTTAATTTTTCCCCACTTACCTTCTTTCTCATCCTTGTCAAGATTAGATTCAACTATCGCAGCAAGGACTATGACGAGGACAACGATTAATACTTGGCCGCTATGATAAGGCAGGCTAAGTATATAATTAAAAGCTTCTTTTACAAATTGGTTTAATTGATACATGTCATTTTTTAGTGTGCTGAAAAGGTGTCAAGTCAGGTTTTAAAGTTTCTCTAATGTCGTTTTCAATCTCTTCATTTAGTTTTCTGAGAGCATCCAAATCAAACTCTTTGGCCTTTAAAGACTGGCCTTCCGGACTTTTCATCCAAAAAAATGTATATTAATAGATAATCGCTAAAAAGGAGTCTCCTATGGATATGTTGCTACCGTACTACGAAGATACCCGATTCCGGGTATGGTTATACATTTTAATTTTAAGCGTTTTAATGTTGACTTGTTCTTCCCAAGCCCTTGTATATTATACTGTTCACAAGGCCCTCCATAAAGGAAAAAAACATGAATATTTTATTAACTCACCCTAATCTCATTAGTATCGTTGATAAAATTCAAGAGAGGTGTTCTATGGAGATTACGGGAAGCACAGATTTTAAAGAAGTCCTGGCCTTGGTCCAGGCCAAGCAAGTTGAAAAGCTTGGCATCGTCTTTGAAGCCAAAGGGATACAAACCCTCGACCTGATTAAAAAGGTCTATACAATGGATCCTATCCTGCCTGTCCTGGCTTGGGATTGCTCGGGATTATATTTTGAGGGGTTGAGTGACTACCCAGAACTATTAGAGGATCACATCTTCTTTATAAAGAGTTCGGAATTTAAAAAGGATTCATTTTTCGAATGTTTCGACAAGTTCTTTTCAGGGAACCTAACCGCATTTGATATAACGGAATTTGAACAGTCTAATTCTTAGGCTTGTGTAACCCCTTTTCCTGTAACTCTTTAAATTCTGCTGGAGAGAGCGTGGTCGGCTTAGGTATCGGTTCGTTAGCCAAGTCGATAAAGAGGTCTATAACTCTCGAGGCCTTGCCCTTAGCTTCATAAAAAGATAGGCCTTCAAACTTAACATTCCATTTATTCCTGGCCTTGTCCAAGGACTTGGAAATAAAAGACATGTCCGGGGACCCGGCCTTTCCAGTAATTTCAATTAACTTTGTGATTCTTTGTATGACTTGCTCCAAAGTCTTTTGATTGCTAAAGTCGTATCCGTGAAAACTCTTCAATTTGCTTCTGGCCTGGTCGGTCAAAGTTAAAGGATCCGGCAAGTCCTTCTCAAAGTTGTCCTCTTTAGTCCGTATCTCATCCAGGGTCTTCATCATTGCCTTGAGCTCGTCCCGGGTCAGGGTCGCGGAAAGAATTATTCCGGCAAGGCGAATTAAATAACTGTTCATTGTACGAAGCATGGCAGAGCCTCCTAATTATGGTTGAGCAACTAAAACGTATTAAAAGATAATCACTGAATGGTATATTATAATAAAGGAAAATATATGCGTAACAAGATCTCTATGCTTAAAGAAAAACTGGATATACTACAAGGTATGGCAGGGAAATCTCCATCCATATCGGTTCGGGAATCCTTTAAATACCGGTTCCCGACTCTTGGTCTATTAAAGGATTACCCAACAGAAATCTTTGGCAATCAAATGGATCCTGTCGTCATCGAAGAAAAAATGCAGGAATTCGGCCTCGGCGCCGAAGTGGCTCATGTCCGCAAAGGTCCTATGATCACCAGATATGAACTGAAACTCCTCAAGGGTACCAAACTTAACAATGTCCGGGCAATCTCTGAAGATCTGGCCGTGGCTCTGATGGCCGGCAGTATCCGTATCCTGGCCCCGATTCCGGGCACGAGCCTGGTAGGTATTGAAGTGGCCAATGATAAGTTATCGACCATCGGCTTAAAAACCATCTTGACCCCGACAGAAAATTACAGGATACCTATAAGCATAGGCGTAGATACAGTAGGAAATCCCAAGATTGTCGACCTGGCCAAAATGCCCCACCTGCTCATTGCTGGGCAGACCGGTTCGGGTAAGAGCGTATGTCTGAATGGCATCATTCTTTCGATACTGTATCATATGACCCCCGCGGAATGCGAGCTTATCCTCGTCGACCCGAAGCGGGTTGAGATGGCTTCTTATAAAAACATCCCCCATCTCCGGTGCCCGATCGTGACCGAGACCGAGGATGCCATTGAAGTCTTCTCTTCTTTAATTGAAGAAATGGAACGTAGGTACGAGCTCCTGGCCGAGGCCGATGTCCGGAACATTGAGAGCTATAACAATTATAAGAATAGCGAACCTTTACCCTATATCGTAACGATCGTGGATGAAATGTCCGATCTAATGACTTCGAAGAAAGAGGCCTCCCAAGAGCTTGAAGACAAGATCATCCAGATTGCTCAGAAGTCCAGGGCGGCAGGAATTCATTTGATCCTGGCCACGCAGAGGCCCGATAGCAAGGTGATTACGGGGAGAATCAAAGCTAACATGCCTTCAAGGATTGCCTTTCAGGTAGCGTCCAAGATCGATTCCCGGGTGATCCTGGACCGTAACGGCGCCGAGAAACTTATCGGCCGTGGCGATATGCTTATGACGTATCCCGGATCTCCCGAGCCTGAGAGGTTCCATGGGGCCTGGGTCAGTGATGCGGAAATTACCGCGGTAGTTAACTCTTTATGTTAAAGATACGAAGACAGCGAAAGGAATAAGAGACCATGAATCGAAATCTATTGAACATTGAATTTGATAAGACAATTAAATTAAAAAAAGTCAAATACGACCCCGAAAAAACCTTCACAAAAAGATCCGAGTCCAAGCTCTGTCAAAACCTTGCAAAGCTAGCTTACTTCTTTGCCCTCTTATTCATCCTGGTCTTCGGGGCCAAGATTGCAATAGAATATACGGTCTGTTACATTAGAGATGAGCCCCATAAAGATATCACTCAGATTTTTGCAGAGTTTAAAGGAATCTACAAGGAAGACGCTTATGACAAATAATTCTTACAAAACTCCGCCCAAGTCTGCGGGGCAACGCCTTAAAGAAGACTTGATCTATATGGCCATCGGCGGTATAATCGTAACCGCGTTTAATAAACTCCTTGAGTTTATTATGAAACCTCTCCGGGCCCCGACCCTGGACGAGGATGGATTTAACGAACGCAGAGAGAAAACTGCGGAGGAAAAAGAAGAGGCCCGAGCTAAATATTATGAAGAGATTGAAACCGATGAATCTGATCCAATGCACCAGTTTCAGTTAAGGTTCCTTTCTAATGTTGAAGACTATAAAGCAAGAAAAGAGGCCTCTGAAAACAAGAAATATAAAGAATGGTATTACGCTTGGAAACGGGGCGAGATCCTGGATCCCGGTTTACGGTGGGCCCCAGAAATAACCAAAAATGGAAAGTTCAATCCGGCCTTCGTCAACTATATGAAGATTCAGTACACGCTTCATAAATCTGCTTCCTTCATTCAGAAGAGACTTTTCTATCGAACCCTTGATAAGTATTTTCCTGAGCTCACTCCGAATCCCCGGGGTCTTGCCCACGATCTTTCAGCACTCGATTCCATGTTTGAAGAAAAAAGACTTGAAAACGATCTGAAAGATGCAATCAAGAAGTACGGGCTACGCAGAGAGCTTGCAGATTATCTTGTGAATGTTGATCCGAACAAGATCAAGGAACAGGCTGAAGTATTGAAAGTTTTTCAGGACAATAAGTTCAATCCTAAAACCTGTATCTGTGCCCTTGAAAACAATCTTGATGTGGAGAGTGCCAGGGTTGTCGACAAAGTCGTAGTTGATTTCTGTCTTCCGACCAAAGTAGGGCTCGCCTATCTCAAGAAGCAGATCGATGAAAACGATATTATGGAATTAGTGAGTACGGTAAATTTCCAAATAGCTTCGTGCGGGGATGAGGTCCTTGATTGCCGAGAAGGATCAAACACCACGTACTTAGATGAAGTTCTCGACAGTTCTTTGTTAAGGTGCAAAGCAAAAAACAGGCTTGCAAAATTTCGATAAGGAGACTCTTTATGGACCTCGACTTGGTAAAAAAGGTTTCGATGGACACGTTGGCTGAAGCTCAAATGCTTTTAAGGAAGAATGATTTTCTTGAGCCAATCTTCCTCGCCGTGGCCGATGATGGTGTTGAACAAGATTGGCCGGAGAATGATTATTCTGGGACCGAGGCGGTTTCCGAAGGTTATACCGAGCTTGTAGAAAAATACCTTAGTTGCACCGAAGCTATGGTAATGATCTTTCAATCCGTGGCAATGGAGGCCCTCGGAAAGAAGCCGATGGATATAACAAAGGTCACTGATGATTATCACGAATGCATTGTGTGTGTTATACATACAAAAGAAGTCACCGTGGTAATGCAGAGTATTTATGCTAAGGAAAACGGCAATTACGTCTTCATCAATTGTGAGTGGGACGTGGTTGAAAAAGGCTTCAATTCACCCATCTTCAATAATCCCTATCTCGGCTCTTCTGGAAATAATTAAAAAAGTTCTTGACATTATTTAAAAATGGCTGTATATTATGTGAAAGCCCGATAGTATCGGTAGATAGAAAGAAATAAAATGAGCCACTTTGTAAATGTAAAAACCCAAATGAAGAACCTTGAAGCCCTGGTCTCGGCCCTGGCCCGGAACGGGTTTTCAACATCAAAAGTTGAAGTTCATGACACTCCCCAGAACCTGTACGGTTATCAGGGGGATGTCCGGGCCCAGAAGGCCCACGTCATCATCCGCCGAAGATACATTGGATCCTCTTCCAACGACATTGGTTTTGAAAATATAGATGGAACATATGTTGCTCACATAAGTGAATTTGACTCCGGCACTGGAACGTATGCAAGTAATCATTCCAGTGCTCGATGTAATCAAGAATGGCAGAACAAACTCGGGACCTATTATGGAATAGAGGCCGCCAAACTTGAATGCAAGAAAAACCATATGCGATGTCTTGAAGAGGTTGATAAAGAAAACCGTCCTACACTTCGCATCTTTGTAGAAGGAGACAGATAATGTCTGAGGAAATACTTCTTACATTTGAATGGGACGGTAAAACTGTCCACAAACAAACTACAGGATTTACTGGAAGCGACTGCGTTTCCAAAACAAAATTTATTGAAGATGCCTTAGGTGCCACTGAAGGCGAACGAAGAAAAACAAGTGAGTACTATGAAACAAAAGAAGAAGAAAATGAAGTCGAGCGGATGCACAACCGAAGTTAAACTTGTCTTCGAGGGAAACACAGTCAGTTCCCCTTGGTATCACCCCAAGCTGGCCCCGGTCATGTGTGCCTTATGCGGAAAAGGCTGTAAAGAAGTCCGTTGTACGAATGTAAACCCCTATTGCGGGTGAGGAACTTATGTCAATAATTGTAATACTGGCTATCATCGGTTTATGTGTCATCTGCAACAAGTTGTCCAAATTCTTTACCCGTATAGGTAAAGCACTTGAGCAAATGAGCGAAAAGACTATAAGCCATAGTTACTATAAAGAAAGTATACGCCCTATAGAAGCGACTCACAATAAAGCGCTGAAACGGGCAAAGAACGAAATCATAGAGGCTGACTATAAAAATCGTGTACGAAAAGAAATTGATACTCTAACGAAATAAGGAAAATTTATGGCCCTCTTTTTTCCTGCTAAACTTGAAGATCGCTTTAACTTTGTAAAATTCTACAAGCTTAATCGTAAAGAAGTTGATCTTATTCTATGGCATATTTGCTGGAAACATAAACAGCTCTTTGAACCCAAGGAGTTATTTAACGAACTCTTTCTTAGACTTAATCGATCCTATATCCTTAATGACTTCGATCCTACGAAGGCTCAATTACATACATATTTTACTACCATGGCTAATTGCTATGCCCAGCATGTAATACGAAAAGAAATCCACCGCTTAGAAAAAACAGGGCATGTTGTCTTGTGTCAGGGTATCAACCATCTTGATGTAGATGAAAGAGCCCCGGAGCTTATCGCTCAGAGCCCCGATCTCGATCAGGAAATCTCAATTAAGGAACTCATTGACGGAATAAAGAAACGATGTGCAACAAGCGGGCAATATGAAAAGTTCATTTCAATGTATCTAGAAGATGCATCACAATGGTCTGTGCTTGCTTCAAGCTTGGGTATTTCCATGGCATATGCTCAAAAAATTTTACAGAAGATAAAACATAATCTTCAAATTTGGAGACTTGAAAATAAAAAATCTTTTACTGAATTGTCCTTCGACAGTTCTAAGATAGAATATGAAATTGAACACAAACCAGAAATAAAAAACAGCCCCGATCACAAAAAGGGCTTCGTATCTAACACTGTAACCGAAATCAAAAAGAAGGAGTCTATCGTGAAAAACAAAAATCATCACCCTATTGCCAAAGTACGGCCCCTGACCGAGGCCGAGATCAAGAAGATCCGAAATCGGTTTATTGAATTAGACGGCGTGATCCCTGACGATACATGGGCAAACCTTAAAAAGACCATGAGTGAAAACATCAGTGTCTTTCAGATTACCGGCCAAGTTGTAGGCCTTCATCGTGAAGTCGAACAAGGCACAATTGTCTTGAAAAACAAAAGGGCCTATACCTTATCCATCAAAGCTCGGCGAAATAAATGGGCAACTTATAAGTCCAAGAAGTATCGGGATTTTGCTGCTCGGACAGGAGCCCGGGTTAAAAAGGTTACTGCCAATATCGCGAAGCGGGTAAAGGACACTGTAGCAAAAAAGGCCCGGCCGAAATCGGAAGCTGCCTCGACAACGGTCTTACAAAAGATCTGTTTACGAATTTTGAAAACAGATAATACTTTCGAGACAAAAGAAATTGAGGCCCCGACAAAAGATATTTCTAAAACCGATATCCCCAAGCTCTTAAATTGGAAATCGGTTCCTGAGAACGTCCTTGATTATATGGTCGTAGCATAGGCCCTCAAGTTCGTAGCACAGGCCCTCAAGTTTAATCACCATGCCAGCATCTTATACTGGCATGGTCTTTAAAGAATCTACAAGGTTACTACGTTTATTTATTGCAAGGAACAGCTATGAAAGATAAAATCTTTTTGCCCTACGTTATGGCTGGATACCCACTTTTATGGGTAAATACTTATGAAGAGTCACGAGCAATGACAATCTTTGCCAAAGAACTCGAAGCCTCAGAAGATGCTTATCATTTCTATTCCTGGGACCGCGGAAGTGGCATAAAAGTTCATGAATTCAAAAGTAAACTCCTTAATTCAAATCGAATTGATATCCCGAAATCCGACGACCCCGTTGTGGTCTTGGATTGGGCAAATATCATCCCGACTTTAAAACAAGACAAAATCGGAAACGATATTCCAATTTCCGAAGCTGATTATAAAAAGGACCCCGCTCAATTCGGATTGCCGGAAAATTCAATTCTCTTTTTAAAGGATTTCCACCATTACGCTAAAAAAGATATTATCAGTCGCCAGATCAAGAACCTTATAGCTCCTTTTCGGGCCATGGGAAAAGTCCTGGTGATCCTTTCACATACAGTTGACATTCCCGCGGAATTCGAAAAAGAAATTACGGTTATTAATTTCAAGCTCCCAGACGTGAACCATTTAAAAATCGTTTTAAAAGGCGTTTGCGAAGCCGCTAGCTCTCCCGGCCATGAATGTCCCTACCCTAAAGACGATGAAGCAATTCTTAAAGCCAGCCTTGGTATGACGGCCTTTGAAGCAGAAAATGCTTTTTCCTTATCGATGATCGAAGAAAAGAAATTCGACGTCTCGGTTATCTGCCGGGAAAAAGCGGCTATTGTCAAGAAAACCGGGCTCCTTGAAGTAATTGAACCAGATGTAACACTGGACGACGTGGGAGGCCTTGAAAACCTTAAAGAATGGCTCGGTGCCAGAAAGGATTGCTTCTCCGAGAAAGCCCGGACATATGGAATAACTCCTCCTAAAGGCATCCTCCTTATCGGAACTCCAGGAACAGGTAAAAGTCTCATAGCCAAGGCCGTGGCCTCGGCCTGGAATCGCCCATTACTCCGACTGGAGATGGGTAAGGTTTTTGGAGGCATCGTAGGAGAATCGGAATCCAACCTCCGTAAATGTCTACACATCGCCGAATCAATTTCGCCCTGCATACTTTATATCGATGAGCTAGAAAAAGCTTTTGCAGGAGCCAAGTCAGGTTCTGGTGACTCCGGAGTTACTCGAAGGCTTTTCGGATCTTTTCTTACGTGGTTACAAGAAAAAACCGCGGATGTGTTCTTAGTAGCCACAGCCAATAACGTATCTGATCTTCCCCCCGAACTTCTTCGTGGAGGCCGGTTCGATTCGATCTTCTGGGTCGATCTTCCAGAAGATGAGCAACGCCGGGAAATTATTTCCATTCATCTAAAAAAGGTGAAAAGGCCTACAGCATTGTATAATATAGAGAGGCTGGCTGAAGTATCCGTAGGTTTTAGCGGGGCCGAGATCGAGGTGTGGGTAAAGGAAGCTTTAGTGAGAGCTTATCAAATAGGACAGGAGCTTCAAGACAAGCACCTTTTAGAAACCGTGATGGAGATTACCCCAATATCGGTGCTAATGAAAGCACAAATTGAAGAATCAAAAACGTGGGCAAATAATCACGGAGTAAAATTTGCATCACGAAAAGTCGTTGTTAAAGAATCTCAGCCCGAGGTTGAGGGCAAAAGAAAAATCAAGTTCAACACTTAATACGAAGCGATGGCCCTTAATTAGGCTACTGCTTCACTTAACCCGAAGTAGCAGCCCTTAATTGGGCTACTGCTTCTTTGGAGAAAAATAATGAGTATCTATCAAGACGGCATTCTAATCTCTGTAAACGTTTGCTACTGGTCCGGCGCCAAAAAACTTCTCAATGAAGATATGGGCCTCAGCAAAGATAAAGTTGTCGACGCATTTAAACTCGGCCGAAAAATGCTTATCCCCGAAAAAACTATCCAGGCCTTCAAAACCATTGAAAGTCGGGCCCGATACGCGGTCGATTCGTGTTCCTTTAAATTCCCCATCGGCTCTGCCAATTTCGTCCCGAAAAAGAAATTTGCCAAGGTCATCGAAACCCTCAAGGAATGCAAACTGGAATACGATCGGCTGACCGAGGACCTCATCGCCCACTATGACGAATATAAACAATCCATGTTACCGATTTACCGGGAAGCAGCCGAGATTGCCTACGTGGCCCAGGCCCCGGCCGAGGTCGTAGAGTTCAATATCGAGGACCGAGAACAGGAAAAAGAAACCTATATGCGACAATTCTTCGAACGCATACAGGCCTATTACCCTTCTCCCGAATCCCTACGGGAAAAGTTCAGCCTTGATTGGACCGTCTACGAAGTTGCTCTTCCTCGGATGCGTGTTGCAGAAGCCAATAAAGTTTCCACCGACATAGCCGTATCTGAAATCGCCAATGAGGAGTACCGTATCCAGGCCCAACAAAAAATTGGAAAATTCATCGATGAAGTGGTGCAGACTCTCAGGACCGAGACCCTAGAACTCTGTAATCATATTGTCGCGAATATTACCGAGGGCAAAGTCATTAAAGGCCGGACCCTGACTTCCTTGAAAGACTTCATCGACAAGTTCCAGGATTTGAATTTCGTCGGCGACGTCAAGATCGAGAAGCAGTTGGACATTCTCAGGAAAGAATATTTGAGCGTCCATACCCCCGAGCAGATTTCCGAACAGCCCGAGCTCCAGGAAGAGCTTAAAAGGCGCCTCGGAAAACTTGCTGAGGTCGCGACCGATATGACAGATATAAGTTCTGTAACCGGGGAATACCGGCGTAAAATCCAATGGTAGTTTAAATCAGGCCACCGAGCCCGGGCTCGGTGGCCTTTTTAAGGAGATAGATATTATATGAGAAACACCTTAGAAAAAATTAGGTCCCTTTGCAATAACCCTGTTGAGCCTAAAGGAGTTATTGAAGCTATCTCCCGTTTAATTGATGAGACAACAGGCCCAGAAAAAAAGGACCCACATATCATAGATCTCTTTAAAAGAAGATTTGCTCTTATCCAAACAGGGCTAGGTAATACCAAAGAGTGTATTAATATTGAACAGGAAATAGCCGAAATAGAATGCCCTTTTAAAGTCGGAGACCTCATAAAGGGGTGTTCGTATGGATACGATTGTCCGACGCCTTGTCCCCTCGATTACAAAGAGTGCAATGATGAAAGTACCTGCCCAAAAAGCACACAATTTTTTACAGAGGATATTTTTCTTATTGGATCTATTGCTTTTCATGAACCCAGAAATGAGCACAGAAGTGATGAAACCCACTATGTCTTATTTACTCATGACCTTATAAAAAATAAACCAAGTAGAGTTTACAAAAATCTAACAGATTTCAATAGTTACGATTGTGTTCCTGCTACAAAAATTGGCACAATGGCTCCTCCTATATACTACCCTAATCCAAAAGGTGGTACAAGACGGCGATTACTTGTAGCCTTCCCAGATATAGATTCTATAGATGTAGTCCAAAAAGCTCGAGAAAAAGAAATAAAAAACCCTTTACCTAATTGGGCCAAATGAAAACTGAATCCTATCAAAGACGCGTCGAATATATCCGGTGGCCGGTGAAAACCCGGTGTGCCTTTTGTTGCAGTATTATTACGGACACGTCCGTCTACCTCTATAAGAATGGATGGAAAGTCTATCGTTGTCCAGAATGTAAAAGCAATTTTACACTCCTATCCAATTCTCCACTTGAAAGGTCCAAACTTAACCCGAGGCAGCTTTGGACCCTCTTGTATCTCATAAAGCATAACAAACTGAATCCGCGGACCAATGAATTTGTAAAAGGCAAACCTTTTCAGGGAGTGCCCTCGGCCCTGGCCCGACGTCTTGGGGTTCACCACTGGACGATGACAAAGCTTATGAATCGGGTAAAGGGGAAGACCCCAGAAGAGCTCCTGAACAAGCATGGAATTGCCGGTATGGAGGAAGCACTCACCGGAATCTTTTCTCAAGGTGAGGACAAAGAAAACATACCCCTTGCTATTCTTTTGTGTGCTTATAAATTCATCACCCAGGACCCCCGCGGACTCAGAGCAATTTCAGGATGTACTTTGGAGTTCGCCCAAAAAGCAGTCGAGAGGATTAAAGAGTCCTGGGAACCTGGGAAAGAGTTTGAAGAAGATGAGCACAACTGGTACGACCCAGAATGGCAAGTAAAAACTGAAGTAACCTTAACGCTTCATTGCTTGTGTATTAAAGGCGAAATCAAACGCGACCCAATTACAAAAACATGGTGCCTTAGAAAGGACCTAACATGTACAACTCCGGAGCCAACCGTGCAAAATGGGCCGGCATAAACTCGTTCCCTGGGCGAATTTTCTGTCTGGAAACTGCGCACGCTGGGAGAAAGGGAAAAATATGACAGAAAAAACCACAGGCCTATGCAGTCGGTGCATGAAAATTAAAGAACTCGTTTATTTTTTGGGCAAACATGTAAATTTTTGTGGAGAGTGCAAAAAATCTCTCGGGCTAACCGATAGGGAACCTGAATTGAAAAATACTGTGATACGAGGAGAGAAAGATAAAAAAGAACATTATATTCCTATGTATGGCCAACATAATAAAAGATAACACTAAATATTTTACTCTAAGGGGATTTTAAAGTATAATAAAGGACAACCCGATAAAGAAAGGAATAATTTATGTGGAATTTTAGTTTTGACACAACAGCCATAGCTAACCTCCAGGAAAGCTATGAAGCCCTCTACAAACAAGGCAAGACCATCACAGCTGAGCAACTCTCAGATTTAAAAAAGTACATGTGGATTACCCTTGCCAGCACACTGGCCCCATCAAATCTCGTTATCCGGCAATGGTGCCTCATTGATCTTTTTTCCAATTCCCCGGATCACGCAAAGAAGATTGAAAGAATGGTTGATCTCCTATCTTATAAGAAGGACGACAGTGGAATGAGGGTATGGGCGGAAGGCGGTACTTATTTTAGTTATACAATGGATATTTTACAAATGTGGATCGATAAATTTCCTATCTCGGTGACCCTTAGCGAGCCCAAAAATACTCCTAGTCTTTCCCTCACGACTATTTATTACATTCAACAAATAACCGGCCTTCTGGATAAAATTCGTAAGGGCATTGCTGAAACAGCGTACCAGAGCAATGGGGCATGGTGTGTGGCACCCTTTGGAGACGTGAGACCAGGACCTATGTCAGACCTGCAAACCGGCATAGATCTGCAAAGTATTCAACAGCAATCTAAAGTCACTATCTCAGTCATTTCCAGAATAGGGTCGAGTCCCGTTGGCTCTCAAGCAACTTACATACTAAAAGCCCGGCCAATAGGAATGAATCTTCATGTTCCTAAAAAGGATTGCACAATAGTAGTGACGGACGGAGTTCCTATCGGGTTTACCTTCTATACAGGATGGTCAGGCAAATACAAGAGTACATGGGCCGAGATCTGCGACATGCTGAGTCCCAAAAGACTCTTAAGCTTTTTTATACTTTAGGAGGGGCAATGAGGCTTCTGTTTTTACTTACAATCATAACATTACTTTCCGCAGGATCACTCCCCCAAGTGTCCGTGACTGTTAAAATCGGTTCTTATTATAAAGTAGTCGTATCGGGGGATTGGGTCTCAACGAAGTGGCTTCATGCGGACACTACTTTCAGAACTGACTCTGATAACGCTTTAATCTTTCAATGGGTTCCTTCTGGCAGTTACGAAGGGGCACCGACCAATCGAACAGATACTTTACAGGTAGTTAAAGACACCACACTAAAATAAGGAAAGGGAAACAATGAAAATCTTAGCTTTCATTCTGGTTATATTTCTTGCTTTTGTCTTTCTTAAGGTTGCACTCCATATTTTCCTGCAACTTTTCTCGATCGCGGTCATACTCATTGTATGGGCCGTTCTCCTGGGTATTGCTATTTATTTTGTTGATAAAATTTACAAGAAAATTAGAAAGTTTATCTAAAGGGGTGTAAAAGTTATCAACAATACGGTATAATATAAAAAAGACGACAGAAATGAACCGGGAATCAAACACAATAATCCCGAAGGAAAAAGATGATGACCTTAGAGGGCTCAAAAATAAACCCTTTTTACTGTAAACAAAAAACGGAGGAAAAATGATACACAACGAACTCGAGTTTTGCAAAAAACTGATGTTAGGGTCCTCAGAAAGAACCGTTTCTCTTCATCTGTATTCGGAATCGTCCAACTATGGAGCAAAGAAAAGAGAAACAGCCTGTCGAGAGATTGAAGTGATTCGAAACACTTCTAAGCAAATTGATTTCGTCCTCAAAACTGGAAATGACGAAAATCAACTTTCAAAGGCCTATTCACTATTTTACCGAGGGTGCCCAAGCGACAAATCAGGATCAGGTCGATATTATATGGGGGATATTGTTTTAAGTACAAAAAATCTGCCAAGCCCGGGTAAAGAAATTACCAATATCTCTCAGAAATCCTTTTTTAAGATGATAACTCCTCCTGTGTTTTCTCCGCAAATAGCAATACCAGAGATTCTCATAGAGTTCAATCAAGCAATTCAGACACAAAAAAACAAACTCTGGAATTTTATTGAACAGTCCCATGCGACTATCCTTTCGAATCCAGAATCCGAAGGGTTACATAATTACAAAAAATTATTCCTTCATTTTGACATGACAAAGATTTTAGGTGTCTCACAATGGTATGAGAAAGAAGGGATTCTTTTTACCATGGATGCCTTAGAACTTGAAAACTTAAAAATAAATAAGGCTATCGAATATTGTCCCCAGGCAAAAAGCTATGTCCTTCATAAACTTTTTTTCCATACCCTGACTTCTGGAGATGAAAAAAACGATAATCAGTTTCCTGAATTTAATATGGATTTAAAATACAAATCCTTTTCTTTAAAAGAAGAGCAACTCCGAAGTCTCTTTTACTATTTCAAAACACTCAGGGTCTGCGAGATGAGAATTCCTAAATCTGAACCCTTCCGCTTCAGGCTAATTCCTATAGGAGATTTCGGCCTCGACGAAGCGCTATCCTATATCGACCAAATTGGCGTCATAAAAAAGAAAGGCCTAAACGAGGATTCAGTAGGAGATATTGCTTTAGCTGAAGAAACCCTCGAATATACTGGCGACCTTCCCGATCTTGAAGAAACGGAAAAGTCTTCCAAAGGAGAAGAAATCGACCCTACCGATATAATGTCGGCAATCATTGAAGAATGTACACCAAAAATAACCTCTTTTGATTTAATCCTTGTCAGACAAGGACCAAAGGGATCGGCCACGGACGTTAATATGGGAGAAATAAACAATCTGTCGCGAAGTTCCCTGCAACGAACCTTGAAAAAACTAAAAGCCACGGTTAATACTGTCCTACAAAAACGCAATTCTAAACAAAGTAAAACGACAATAGCGAAAGCATTCTATGCTGTGCATAGGGCTATCGGGAAAGGAGAAAAATTTCGAGTAAAATACGTTCGAATAATGTTGAAACTTTATAGAGATGTCTACTACGGTGACCCCGAACTCAATGCAATTTTTCTGGAAACCTTATTCAAAAGCATACGAGACGACGGATTTAAATATTACTATTATCTAAAAACCGCCTATGAAATTCTACAGGCATTAGCAAAAAAGAAGGAGGATGGTATGTCAGAATCAACACAATCACAAGAACTCAGTAAAGACCTTGGCCATTGTATGGCCCGAATTGCATGGCCTCTATGCTTCATTATGAACAATTTCGAAAAATCCCAGATCGGACTCCTCACAGACCGGATTGGGTCACTCGATTTAGTGGTCAAACTACTCAACTCTTTTATCGGGCGCGTCAGATTGCATATCGGTGACAGAATGGGCCCCGAAGCAGGTAATCAGCTCGTAAGGCTTGATGAAGCTGCAGTCAGCCAGGCCTTCACACTAATTGAAAGATTCGGAAAGGAGGGAGTAAAATACGATCGAGAATACCTAGCGATCGCATTCTCCGATGAATACAGTCGCAAAAAATATTATGCAAAGCCAAAAAAAGAACCAGTTTCGGTATAACACACTTTAACTTTTTCTTAGGAGATGTCTATATGAATCAATTTAACAATTTGACCGTAAAAGGAACTGCACTGGCAAATTATGCCCGTCGTTCTCAGTTTATCTTCGTTTACGATTCAACCGACTGCATCCCAAACGGTGACCCTTTCACAGGGGAGCAGAGATACGACGAGGCCACCTCGCGGGTTTTAATATCCGACGTCCGGATTAAAAGGAACATTAGAGATTTCCTGATCGAAATGAATGTCTTGCTTAAAGACAAAGATCAGAAAGAAATCTACATGCAAACTATTGATAAAAACCTGCTGGACGAAAAAGACAAAAAGACCGGGACCGGATCCAGTGCCAGACTAAGAATCTTGGCCAATAAATACCCAGAGCTGAGTGTGGGTGGAAAATTTGATACAGCCTCATCCCTTCTCAAATTTTTCGACGTTGTCCTTTTTGGAGGGATAGCTACCCTGGATAAAGATGCCACTGGGCCAAAGGGCAAATTCACCGCCAATGCACAGTTCACCGGCCCTGTCCAAATCTCCAATTTGAACGCATCTCTCAACAAAGTGGTGCTCCGGAAGCATCAGAACACATCACATTTTCAAAGCGATATGGATAATGAACAGGGCGCCATCGGCACAACCAGCCTTGTTCCTTATTCCTTGAACCAGATCTTGGGATCGATCGACAATTTCAAAGCTGTAAAAACAGGACTCACTGAAAACCAGGTACTGTTGATGCTTGATGCCTTGTGGAGTTCTTTGAGTAGCTCAGTCTGCGAAACCAGAAGCAAGAACGACCAGAATTCAAGGCTCCTTATAAAAATCAATCTTACAAGTCCCGTTGCAAAAATCAGCGATCTCCGTGAAAAAATCAAGATTGTTGATCCGAACAACACGGATTACCGAAAAATTTCGGATATTACGTGGGATTTCTCTGGCCTGGCAGCTCTTGTGGCTTCAGACAAAATCGATAGCGTTCAGTATCGGACTGATGATTCTATCGCAAGCATCTTCACTGATCAAATGAAAGCAGTTGCTTCAAAACTGATTCCACTTTAATCACTTTTTAGAGAAAGACGGGGAGGGAAAATCTCCTCCCCGTCTTTCTCTGGAGGATAAAAATGCAAGCAATCATTTTTAGGTTATACGGCGAATACGGACACTTTAAACGGCCGGAAACCAATAACAACCCCTGTACCTATGCCTATATGCACAAAGTGGCCCTAGTGGGCCTTATCGGAGCCACATTAGGCGTTGAACGAGACGTGATGAGAAATCTATACCCACAGTTGTGCGAAGATCTGCTCTACGCCGTCAAAATCAATAGCCCCATTGTGAAAGAACCTCATGCTTTCACTAAACGAACGACAATCGACAAACATTTTTCTAATCCCGGGCGTCGATATTGCGAGTACCTACACAAACCAGACTATACGATTACCCTGGCTTTAAAAAATGATCGGTCCAAGGAAATCTTCGACAAATTTCTCGAGTATGCCAAAGGAGACCTCTCCGCCTATTTTACGTATTTTGGAGTCGTAAATTGCCCGGCTTACTTTGAATTTCTTTCCGAAGCTGACGTATCCGAAGAATTTAACGGAGATTTTGAAACCGATTCGATTCTTTCAGCAAAACACAAAATCATCGATGCAGGAGAAATTGACCTGATGTTTGAATGGGTCCCGATTACTTCTATGCCAGACGAGAGCCTCTTCAACACATACGGAGAACCTATCCAAACCATCTGCGTCCAGAGAGGTACTGTCAAAGCAAATGGCTCTTATAGAAGATTAAACGAAAAAACAATGTGGTTCATGTAAAAAAAGAGGATTACACATGCTTAATAGACACATAGAAAAAATAAAGACTCATTTCGGGAAATTCATTCCTTCTAAATTTCCCGTTAGTCCCTATGTGAAAAACCTTAAATCTCATCCTAGAAAGGCTTTGAATGTACATACACTCGGAGTTAAAAATAGGAGCCTTGCTTTATACCAGGATTACAGGGTTAAGACAATGTCTTTATTCCATGATGTCGGAAAAATCGGACCTTATTTTCAAGATCGGCTGAATAAAAAAGATACGAAAGATAAATATACTAATCATTCCTATCTTTCTTTTATTGCCTTACTTAATTACGTCAGCATAATTCATGACGTGAAGACGTTTAAACGCAAACCTGGCATTGTCGCCGACTGGCAGGATCTTATAATGATAGGAGTCTGCATTTTAAAACACCATGGGGGCCTTCCAAATCTCTACAAAACAATTAATTTAACCCCGGGAGATGATGGAAAAGCAGAACTTGATCGAGTAAAAGAGTTCCTATATTCAAATCCTTATATGCCTGTTGATGAGTTTTTGAATTATGTGGGAATAGAAGATAATAAGATTCAATTTCCTCTCCAGAATGTAAGTAGAGATGTCTTTTTTAGACTATTCAGCAAAATCTCCGTTTTGCAGAAAGTAATTCCAGACCCTTTGAAATTTTTTTTCGATATCAGGATGTGTTTTTCCGCCCTTGTTGCGGCCGACAAAGGAGATGCTGGCGATCAAAAAGTCACGGATGAAATCACAACGGCCTTGCTCAAAGTCTATGGAACAAGAATAGATGATTATCTGACAAAGCTAAAACCAGATACAGAGCTCAACAAAGTAAGAACAGAAATCAGGGAAACCTGCGTTAAGAGTCTGACAAAATCCATGGAACAAAACCCTGACAGGCGTGTCTTTTCCCTCACCGAGCCCACCGGGTCTGGGAAAACTGCAATCCTTCTTACTTTAGCCAAAGTGATTCTCTCAAAAAAGCATCTCAAGGACCCGAACAAAGTCATCTATAGTATTCCATTTCTTTCTATCACGGAACAAATATTTGACTTGATAGAAGGAATATTTGAAAAAGAAAAAGGTTGCATAAAAAGGATTGACTGTAAAGCCCAACCAGATATTACAGAGATACCTGATGATTTCGAGGACACCCTCTTAAAAAAAATAAAGTCCTTATTAATAAAAACTTGTAAAGGAGTGACTCCGCGAGATGAGTTAGTAAAGAAAGTTTTACTTGAGGATTACATGGAGTCCACTTTTAACTATCCTCTCATTGTTACAACTTTCGTTCAATTTTTTCAAAGTTTTACTACTCATACAAATAAGGGGCTTATGCGTTTCTCTTATCTGCAAAATTCCATATTTCTTATTGATGAAATTCAATCTCTGCCCTCCAGACTTTACTCTTTTTTCATAGCACTATTGGATGATTTTTGCCGGAATTATAACTGTTATGCTATTATATCAACAGCGACTATGCCATCATTCGAGATACCAGTTAGCGCTGTTGAGGGTAAAAAACTTTTCAAAAATTATCAAATTCCAATAGAAATCGGAGATTTAAAACATTTTCAATACCCAGTTTTTAACAGATATGAGCTTCATATAATAAAAGAAACCATTACCCAAGATATTTTAGTGTCAAAGGTATTGGCTGAGACTAGAGCAACTCTTGTGGTTCTTAATACAGTTAATGATTCCCGAGAGGTCTACAATGCCCTGAAAGAAAAAGCCGACTGTAAAGTATTTTTGATGAATTCAAATCATCACGCATTTAGTAGAAGGAGTACCCTTAAGAACAGTATTTCTCTTCTGTCTCCTCCAGCCCATATCCCCAAAGAAAAATTCTATTTAGTAACCACACAACTTATTGAGGCTGGAGTTGACATAGATTTTCCTACCGTATATAGAGATATCGCTCCTATACCTAATATCATACAAACAGCTGGTAGGTGTAATAGAGAAGGCAGACTTAAGCAAAGGGGCATCGTATATATTTTTCCACTCGCCGATACGTCTAAAGGAAATAAAGATTTAAGAGCTCGTTATATATATGACGGACTAGACGCTCAATTTCTTAATTATGCTATAAAAGTCCTAATCCAGAGCTCTCAAACAGTCTTTGAGGAAAAAGACCTTCTTGGGATCCAACAAGATTATTTTAAAAACATGGCTGATAAGCTTGAGTTTGGGAAGTGGGAAGATTTTAATATGGTTGATCAGATAAATAAATTTCTCTATAATGATCTGGGCCAATATACCGTTATCCCTAAAAAAACTTACGGTGCTCAAGAGCGCTTTTATGTTCCTGTAGATGAAAAAGATGACAGTTTTGAAAAACTTTTGGAATTAATTGCTGAAAAAGAAGAAATTGATACTTTTGGAGTTAAGCCTGGGGCGGACAAAATCAGAGAAATTATTTTACGTGGAAGTCAGATCCACCGCCATTTAAAAAAAATGATGGACCGAGTTGTTCAAGTTAACTTACCTAAAAATGTCAACATAAAAAATTTAATTGAATACGAAGAAGGTACCTGCTACATGTACAAACTAAAACCCGGATTATACGACTCCGAATATGGCCTTTATCTTTCATAGGAGAATCTAAAATGACCAAAATGTATAAATTTACAACTACTGATATTGTTCTTAATAAAGAAGATAGTCACATTCGCCACAAGGAGATTGAACAACATTTCCCCTACGGTCAATTGACTCGATATAGATGTCCACTTGAAGGCAGTATCTATGAGGAAACCCATAATGAGGTTATTGTTACTTGTTCACAATTTCCCGTAACGAGTATAAAATGTTCAATGTCTGTCATACCCATGTACGATCGTGGAACAAAATTACATTTTAAAACCAAACTTTGTGCCTCCGAAGAAATTCAAGGGCATGACGTAGCTATTACGGCTCTTAGAGATCAAATTAAATGGTTCCAAAAAATAGCTTGTTCTAACGGTTTTTCTGCCTCTCTTGAAGACATAACCCAAATAGGGTACATTCACGGATGGAAAAATGAAAAAAGAACACATTATGCCGTCGACTTTAAAGGACAACTTGAAGTAATCAATGCCGATCTTTTTAATATGACTCTTGGCACTAAAGAAAGAAATTACTATGGAATTGGTTCCGGAAAACATGCAGGACTAGGTTTACTCATCGTAAATTAGAGGCGTGAAATGTACCTCGATCTTGAATGCAAATTGCCCTACGCATATATTGAAATGGGGAGGCTTTGTGTAAAAGATTCCTCTCTACATTATATAAATGAGGTTACAGACAATGTAATTCCTATAGGTAGAGTTGAAGCATTATTTCTTGGCCCTGGTGCCACTATAACACACAGTGCTATTAAATTATGCTCTTGGTCAAACTGTACTGTTGTATGGGTAGGTGAAGATATATCAAAATGCTATGCCGTATCATCATGCTCTGCAAAATCCTCAGCTAATTTTTTAAAACAAATTTATCTGTACGAACATAAAAAACCTCTATTAATAAAAAGATATACCATGAAAAGATTTGGAAGATCTTTTTTTCTGGGTAAAATAAGTGAAAATAAAATCAGAGGCATAGAAGGGGCTCTCATGAAAAAAGTTTACATAGAGTGTGCAAAAAAATATGGAATACCGTGGAGTGGAAGAATGATTCATGGGGAATGGGATAAACAGACATTATACAATAAGTCAATATCTATTTGCAACTCTTACTTGTACGGTATATGTTCTGCCGTACTTAATACTTTAGGATATTCTCCAGCTCTTGGGTTACTCCATACTGGTGATATGCTTTCTTTGGCCTTTGATATGGCAGATCTTTATAAAATAAACATTTCAATTCCTTTAGGGTTTGAAATTGCACGAGATTACAGGGATAAAAAAATTCCAGACCATATAGTTGAAAAAGAGCTAAGGAAAAGAGCTCTATTAAGATTTCAAGGAAGTAAATTTTTAACTCAAATACTTAATGACGTAAATGAGATATTTGATGACAATTTGCATAGTAAAAAACATCAAAGCCAAAATCAGACTTGTCTTGACTGCTTATTTCTATGAGATACAGACAAATATCTTTATTGGAATAATAAATTATAAATTAGCTGAAGATATTTTAACATATCTAAAAAAAGAAATAAGCGGTAAAGGACAAGTAATTTTTATAAAAGAAAATAAAAATATTATTGAAGGTTTTGATATTTATTATATTAATTGTCCGGAACAATTCACAGATTTTGATGGCATTAAATTTTTTAAGTAGCTCTTTGAAATAGAAAAATAATTCAGGCACATAATCCTGAACATGCTAATTTTTAAAGAATTAGATAGTCAGGGTTTTCCCCGCACTTGCGGGGATTGAATAAGTTCCCGGCAAACACGTCGGACCATTTGGGCTGTTTTCCCCGCACTTGCGGGGATTGAATCGCAGTCTGGGGAGATTATCAAGTATGTCTAGTTTTCCCCGCACTTGCGGGGATTGAATAGAGGATACTTATGATTATGTCGTGACACGGGCCAGTTTTCCCCGCACTTGCGGGGATTGAATCTCTTTAAATACCTTGCCCGGTTCCCCATGCGTTTTCCCCGCACTTGCGGGGATTGAATTAATCTCGCCCAATTGCCGTCGGACCTCCTCGGGTTTTCCCCGCACTTGCGGGGATTGAATGATGGTAGCCTGAAAATTTGTTGATGTTACAAAGTTTTCCCCGCACTTGCGGGGATTGAATCAGAAATTGACTTTAGCGGGATTCTTTAGTACGTTTTCCCCGCACTTGCGGGGATTGAATTAGGCCTGAGCCTGGGCAAAGATTCTTGCGCTGTTTTCCCCGCACTTGCGGGGATTGAATAATTAGCCGCTATTGGAGAAAGGGAGGCCGTGAAGTTTTCCCCGCACTTGCGGGGATTGAATTCTTTAAGTCGTGATGGTGGTCGTGTTGCCAGTTTTCCCCGCACTTGCGGGGATTGAATAGGGCCCCCGATTTATAAGTGGAACAAGTACGGTTTTCCCCGCACTTGCGGGGATTGAATAAGCTTACTCGCAAGCACACCCACGCAAATATAGTTTTCCCCGCACTTGCGGGGATTGAATCCAGAGAATCTGAAAATATGGAGAAGGTCATGAACAGTTTTCCCCGCACTTGCGGGGATTGAATTTTATCACTTATAGGGACGAGGTCAAAGAGCTGTTTTCCCCGCACTTGCGGGGATTGAATGACAACTGACCGTGAGCGCCGTTATAGATTCAGTTTTCCCCGCAAGTGCGGGGATTGAATGGTTCAGTGATACAACTTGTTGCCGACAGGTCGTTTTCCCCGCAAGTGCGGGGATTGAATGAATTAGCAAAGGGAATTCTTAAACCTGCAATGTTTTCCCCGCAAGTGCGGGGATTGAATTTGAGGGGTGCGACGGGATATGCTTACCTGCTGTTTTCCCCGCAAGTGCGGGGATTGAATGCTCATCCGCACCATAGTGCAGGTTGTGAAACCGTTTTCCCCGCAAGTGCGGGGATTGAATAGGCGAGGGGTATTAAAATTTATGAGGCATCAAGCGTTTTCCCCGCAAGTGCGGGGCTACATTGAGTTTTCCCCGCAAGTGCGGGGATTGAATGTTTTCACATTTTGGTTCAGGGACAAGTTTCTGAAGTTTTCCCCGCAAGTGCGGGGATTGAATAGATGGGCGGTCTATAAATTTAGGGAAGCCGGCGTTTTCCCCGCAAGTGCGGGGATTGAATCTATAGGTAATTTCTGTATGGCCTGGAAAATGGTTTTCCCCGCAAGTGCGGGGATTGAATTTTTGGGTTCGAGGAAGAGGTACGCGAAATTTTTGTTTTCCCCGCAAGTGCGGGGATTGAATTTATGCAGAGGATCTACCTCCGGCGGGACACTGTTTTCCCCGCAAGTGCGGGGATTGAATACCAGACGACGTTAGGGTACATACGTGGGTAGGAGCGTTTTCCCGCAAGTGCGGGGATTGAATAGATATCCCTGTTGGGTCTGGAAGATTTTTTCAGTTTTCCCCGCAAGTGCGGGGATTGAATTATTCACTCGTCTTCCGGATCACACATCGGTTGTTTTCCCCGCAAGTGCGGGGATTGAATCCAGACTGACGCGGAAATCGATGAATATGTAGTTTTCCCCGCAAGTGCGGGGATTGAATGGGTCTGGAACCGTGATGCCTTGCACGATCGTCGTTTTCCCCGCAAGTGCGGGGATTGAATAGAATAACCCCCTTAGAAATTACACGCAAGTTTCGTTTTCCCCGCAAGTGCGGGGATTGAATGTTGCCGCACAAAGATGGCGTAATTCATACGGAGTTTTCCCCGCAAGTGCGGGGATTGAATCGGGAGATTTATGCACATGACGGCACTGAATATGTTTTCCCCGCAAGTGCGGGGATTGAATGGGGAGGGAACCAAGCACCGATACCGGCGGGATGTTTTCCCCGTACTTGCGGGGGATTGAATTGCAGTGCGAGCTATTATAAACCAGGACTATGAGTTTTCCCCGTACTCGCGGGGATTGAATTTTTTTTCTGTAGTCAAATAAATCTAATCTATTGATTTAAATTAGATTCGTTAAGGCTTTAAAGATGGAGGTCCCCGCACTTGCGGGGATTGAATTACGGAATACCGCAACATATGGGACGGTGAACGTTTCCCCCGCAAGTGCGGGGATTGAATATGT
>Ga0265323_10000301_pt1 | contig 28570 bp, 32 predicted proteins | sample 41225metaG_FD_193580 | JGI IMG/M metagenome (GOLD analysis project Ga0265323, IMG submission 193580) | Rhizosphere microbial communities from Carex aquatilis grown in University of Washington, Seatle, WA, United States - 4-12-25 metaG | ecosystem: Host-associated > Plants > Roots > Rhizosphere...
TGTTTTCTACGGCGTGTCTTTGAGCAGCGTCAGAAATTGCTTCATCGCCGGCGAAAGCACCTTGTTCTTTTTGTAAATCGCGGCGATCGGACGATAAAAGCTGCCGTCCTCAATCTGCACGGCGGCGAGCGTTTGCTTGGCAATTTCCTGTATGACCGTGCCCTGCGGCACAATCGAAATGCCCGCGTCAATTTCCACTGCGCGTTTCACCGTTTCGATGTTGTCGAATTCCATGGCGTGTTTCGGGTCCACGCCATGCTCCTTCAAAATTTTGTCCAGCGCCTTGCGCGTGGGAATGTCCGGCTCGAAACCGATGAATTTCTGCCCGGTAAGCGCCTTGAGCCGGATGGATTTCTGCCGGGCAAACGGATGCTGCGGGTGGCAGATCAACACCAGGGGATCCTTGCGGAGCGCGACGATTTCGAGCTTGGAGTCCTTGGACGGATACGCGACCAGCCCCATGTCCACGACGTTGCTGAGCACGTCATCATAAACCTGGTTGGCGCGGCGGTATTCGACGTGGACGTTGACGGTGGGGTAGCTCTTCAGGAATTTTTTGATGTACGGCGGCAAGTCATGCAGGCCGATGCTGTAAATGGTCGCCACGCGAATCGTGCCGGAAATAATGTCCTTCAATTCCTGCAATTTGCTGTGCAGCGATTCGTAGGTTTGGATGATTTGTTTGCTGAAATCGTAAAGCATCTGCCCTTCGCGCGTGAGGCGGAATTTTTTCTTGCTACGTTCGATGAGCAGCGACTTGAACATGCGTTCCAGCGAACTGATTTGCTGGCTCACGGCTGATTGCGTGACGCCGTTGATTTGAGCGGCTTTGGTGAAACTCTCAGTTTCGGCCAAATCACAGAATACTTTTAGACTTTCAATTTGCATAATAAGCAAAGTTAACCATAACTTCCCCCTTTAGTCAACAGCAGGAGTTTGCATGAGCACTTGCTTCACTTTCGCCAGCAATTCGTAGCTTGTAAACGGTTTCTGCAGATATGGCGTGCCGGTCTGCTTGTCCGCCGGCATCACGTAACCACTGGTGCTCAAAATCCGCGTGCTGGGCACGAGTTGCCGGGCGCGTTCGATGAATTCGCGCCCCCCCATTGTCGGCATGACCAAATCCGTGATGATTAAGTCCACTTGCACGTTGTCGCGTGAAAGGATCGCCAGCGCCTTCTGGCCGCTGTTCGCCGTCAGCACGCAATAACCGTATTCGGACAGAATCGTTTCAGCCATGGTCAGCATCAGGCTTTCGTCGTCCACCACGAGAATGGTTTCCGCGCCGTGCAAATTTTCATCCGTGCCGGCGCTCTCTGATATGAATTGCTTTTCCGCCTGCAAATATACGCGCACCGACGTGCCCGCACCCGGCTGGCTGGACACCGCCACGCCACCGCCGTGATTCGTCACGATGCCATAAACCAGGGCGAGCCCCAATCCACGATGACTCGCGCCCTTGGTCGTGAAGAACGGCTCGAAAATGCGCGGCAATATGTCCGCCGCAATGCCCGGACCACTGTCGCCAATCTCAATGCACACATAAGCCCCGGCGGCCAGATGCACGTTGCGATCCTGCGTCGGCTCGGCCAGTTCCACGTTGCGCGTTTGCGCGAAGATTTGACCCGTCCCGCCGCCGATGGCTTCCACCGCATTTTCCAAAATTTTCGTCAGTGCCTGCTGCACTTTTGCCTCGTCAAATCGCGCCGAGAACAATTCCCGCTCCAATTGCGTCTTCCACGTGATTTTTGCGCCATGCTCGCTGCGGAAAAAATCCACGCAGCGGCTCACCACCAGGTTCAAATTCCCCGGCGGCGCGCGCTGCGCTTCCTTTTCCTGACGGCTGAACACGCTGAGTTCGTTGGCGATCTCCGCCGCGCGCGACGCCGATTTTTCCACCTCCATCAGCGAATGGCGCCACGGATGTCCGGCCTCGGCCTTGCTCAAGAGCAACGAGGTGTGACCGAGAATGCTCGTCAGTGCGTTGTTGAAATCCAGCGACACCGACCGCGCCAGTTGCAACGCGCACTCCAGCTTTTGCTTGAGCATCATGCCGCCCGGGTCCGGCGCAGTTTTGGTTTCGCCCGGGGCATGCGCAATGGCTGAACCCTCCGGGGTGGTTGCCGGCATGGCCACAGTCGCGGGCAATAATTGCAATACGAACCATTTGCGGCCCTCCGAATTGAAGGTGCAGATCGCCGCTGTGAACTTCATCGTTGCGCCGCTCGCCACGCGGAATTTCAAATCCGCCGTCACGGTCGGCGATTTCTCCCAACGGGCAAAAAATTCCTCCGGCTTTTGTCCATTTTCCGGCGACCAAATGGCCGACAACGGTGGGGCTTCGCCGGCCAATGCCACGCCAAACGTGTTCGTTCCCGCCGCGTTCGAGCGCAACACCGCGCCGCCCGCGTTCAACAGCAACGCCGGCCATGCCGCACTCTCCAAACCGAATACAACTTCAGGTTTCATTCAAATCAACCAAGGCATCGCAGCCTACCGTTCTTTTGAGAAATTTCAAGGAATGACAAACGCCGAGGGCAACAGTTTCCGCACCGTGAATTCCCTGATTTTGGTCAACACGCGGCTGTCCGCCACCCATACTTTTGCTTCCGGCGCATATTCCGCCAGCAACTGCCGGCACGCGCCGCACGGCATCGGACCGCCGGGCGCGCGCGCCACCACCGCCACCGCGACAAAATTTTTCTTTCCGTTCGTCAGCGCGCTGAACAGCGCCACGCGCTCGGCGCAACACGTTAAACCGTAACTCGCGCTTTCCACGTTCGCGCCGGAAATGATTTCGCCGTTTTGTGCGAGCAATGCCGCACCCACCTTGAATTTGGAATAGGGCGCCACCGCAAGTTCCCGCGCCCTTGCCGCCGCCCGCACCAACCGCTGTTTGTCAATTTTGCCCATATAACCCGCAGAAATATTTGAGCAGTTTAGCTGCCAAAGTCTTCACCCGTTCAGCGGTTTCGAGCACCTCGGCGTGTGACAATTTCTCCTTGCTGATGCCCGCCGCCAGATTGGTAATACATGAAACCGCCGCCACGTTCAATCCGTATTGCCGCGCGACGATGGCTTCCGGCACGGTGCTCATGCCCACCGCGTCCGCGCCCAGCCGCGCAAACGCGCGGATTTCCGCCGGCGTTTCGTAGCTCGGCCCGCTCACTGCCAGATAGACACCGCGTTGCAGCTTCAGGTTGCAACCTTTTCCGGCGCGGAACAACAGCGCGCTCAACCTCGCGTCATAAACCTGCGTGAGATCTACAAAATGCGGCGCCCCGCGCAGCGGATTGGCTCCCATCAAATTGATGTGGTCGGTCAAAACCATGAAATCGCCCGCGTGGAATTTCTGATTGATGCCGCCCGCCGCGTTCGTCAGCAGCAAATCACGGATGCCAAACGCCGCCAGTGCGCGAACCGCGAAAGTCACGCGCTCCATCGAATGGCCTTCGTAAAAATGCGCCCGTCCACTTAAAACCATCACCGGTGTTTTGCCCAGGTGGCCGAAATACAATTCCCCCGCGTGCCCGCTCACGCTCGGAACCGGAAAGCCCGGAATTTTGGCGTAGGAAATTTTCTTCTCCACGCGCAGTTCCGTCAGCACGTGATGAAAACCGCTGCCGAGCACGATGGCGAGCGTCGGGCGCAGCGGTGAAAGTTGTTTGAGCCGCGCAGCGGCGGATTGCGAGGTGGCTTCTAATTTCATTTTTACGAGATTGAGTTTTCCAAAAAAGCGCCGTAGGCGCGACATCTTTGTAGAGCTGAATTCCGAATGTGACCAAGCTCCGTAGGAGCGAAATAATCGGACATTTATGCCGCTCCTACGGAGCTTTGGATTTTTATGCTGCGAATGCTACAAAGATAACCGCACCGCGCAAATTGAGCTGCGGCGATGGCCTCTGCGGCCACTCCAACATGCCAACTAGTAAATGTATTACTCATTTTCTCCTCTTTGCGCCTCGGCGTCTTTGCGTTAAAAGAATTCGCGGCCCGTTTCAAATTGCGCAGCTTGATTTATTCACTCTTTGCAATATCCTTATCCACTCGATTTATGGAACTGAACAATGACGAAATCCGCCGTTACTCGCGGCACCTGATTCTGCCCGAAGTCGGCCTGGCGGGCCAAAAGAAAATCAAGGCCACCAGCGTGCTGTGCATCGGCGCGGGCGGACTCGGCTCGCCCATCGCCATGTATCTCGCCGCCGCCGGCATCGGCAAACTTGGCATCGTGGATTTCGATACCGTGGATTACTCCAATCTCCAGCGCCAGATTCTGCACACGGACGCCGACGTGGGCCGGCCCAAGGCGCAATCCGCGCAGGAAACCATTCACGGCATCAATCCGAATTGCGAAGTCGTCATCCACAACACCCGCATCACCTCCGAAAACGCGCTCGACCTCATCCGACCCTACGACATCGTGGTGGACGGCACGGACAATTTCCCGACGCGCTATCTCACGAACGACGCATGCGTGCTCCTCAAGAAGCCGAATGTTTATGGCTCGATTTTTCGATTCGAGGGCCAGGCCAGCGTGTTTGCACCGCATCTGGGCGGGCCGTGCTATCGCTGTCTATATCCCGAACCGCCGCCGCCCGGCATGGTGCCGAGTTGCGCGGAAGGCGGCGTGCTCGGCGTGTTGCCCGGCATTGTCGGCTGCATTCAGGCGACGGAAATTTTGAAGCTCGCCATCGGCAGGGGCAGTTCGCTCGTCGGGCGGCTGCTGCTGTTCAACGCGCTCGACATGAAGTTCCGCGAGTTGAAATTGCGGCGTGATCCGCAATGCCCCGTCTGTGGCGAGCATCCAACCATCAAGGAATTGATTGACTACGAAATGTTCTGCGGCATCGTGCCTGAACCGGCGAACCCCGCCGCGAATCCCGACGAAGTCACGGTGCAGGAAATGAAGAAGGCGCTCGACGATCCGAAGCTCGGCGTCAAGGTCATTGACGTGCGCGAACCGGACGAATACGAAATCGCCCACGTAAAGGGCGTGCCGCTGTTGCCGTTGAGCCAGATCCAGCAGCGCTTCACCGAACTGGATCCGAACCAGCATTATTACCTCCACTGCAAGGCTGGCGTGCGTTCGCTCAAGGCGCTGGGCTTCCTGCGCGAGCAGGGATTCAAATACCTCAAGAGCGTCAAGGGCGGCATCACCGCCTGGTCGGACGAGATTGATTCCAACGTGCCGAGGTATTGAACCCCGGTTGACTTTTAAGACAACGAAGACAAACTAAGTCGCGAAAGGAAGCTGACCGTGAAAACTGTGAAAATACCCATCCTGGAAGAGTTCAGAGAGTTCGCGCTGCGCGGCAATGTCGCCGACCTCGCCGTCGGCGTCATCATCGGCGCAGCATTTGGAAAAATTGTCACCGCACTCGTTTCCGACGTCATCATGCCACCCATCGGCAGACTTGTCGGCAATCTGGATTTTACCAACCTTTACCTTCCGTTGTCCGAGAAAGTTCGGCAGGCACAGGACCTTTACGCCGCGTCTCCGACAACCGCCGGCGCGCATTTGCCGCTGGATCTGGCGCAAAAGGCCGGGCCGGTGCTCGCGTGGGGCGATTTCACCACCATCACCCTGAATTTTCTCATTGTGGCCTTTTGTATTTTTCTGCTGGTGAAAGGCATGAATGCGCTCAAACGCCATGAAGAAGCGAAACCCACGCCGCCCCCGGAACCAACCGCCCAGGAAAAACTCCTGACCGAAATCCGCGACCTGCTCAAGAACCGGCCTTGAGCCCCGATTCCTCGCGCAATTTTTTCAAAGCCGCCAGGGCCGCATCGCTCTCGGCGGCTTTTTTGCTTTTGCCACTGCCGCGCGCCAGTTCCACCCCTTCATGCTGCACCGTGCATTCAAACACCCGGTCATGGTCTGGTCCGGTGGCGGAGACCACGTGGTATTCGGGCGCTTCGGGCGAGCGTGCCTGAAGCAATTCCTGCAACTCGCCCTTCGGATTTTCAATGGTCGGCAGCACGCTCATTTTGCCGAAGTCCGCGCTGAATTCGCGCAGGATGAATTCGCGTGCCACCTCGTATCCGCCGTCCAGAAAAATCGCGCCGAGCAACGCCTCAAACGTGTCCGCCAGCGCGGAGGCGCGTTCGCGTCCGCCGTGCATTTCCTCACCGCGGCTCAAAATCAAGTGCGCGCCAAGGCCGAGCTCGCGGGCGTGTTCGGCCAGCGTGCGGCGGTTGACGAGCTTGGCGCGCGCCTTGGTCAGCGGACCCTCGTCGAACGTGGAGAATTTTTCGTAAAGCTCGTGCGTAAGGACAAGTTGCAGCACGGCATCCCCGAGAAATTCCAGCCGTTGATTGTGCGCGGGCCTCCGCAGCGCTTCGTCGTCCCCGGCAGGCGGCATGCCGGCTTCGTGCGCAACGGACGGATGCGTCAGCGCCAGCCGCAGCAGGCCCTCGTCGCGGAACGTGCAGCCAAGCCGGGTTTGGAATTCGGAAAGTTCGGACATGGATTACTTTGGGAACATCCAACGCCCAACATCCAACCCCGAACATCCAATGAATCCAGGCCGGACGGCATATTGGATGTTGGATGTTCGATGTTGGATGTTCGATGTTTTCAACTTCATGCAGTCGGCTGATTTTCCGGCGCGTCTTCGGTTGCGGTTTCGGCGGCGGCCACCGGTGCCGACGCCGGTGCAGGCGGATTCAGACCATGTTCCAGCAACGCGGCCACGTCGCGCTGGACGGCTTCGAGTTGATCCAGCCGCAGGTTCGGATCGGTAATCGTGAACACGTCACCGGTCGCCGGCTGTTCGTAAATGAACACGCGCTTGCCGTCGCTGACGACCTGTTCCTTCACCTTGAGCACGCGTTTGCGTTCGAGCATGACGGCGAGGATGTAGCCGGCCGGCGCGTAACGCGGGTCGTTTTGCTCAATCAGCTTCCGCAGCAGCGTTTCGGCGGTGTCCTTGTGAATTGGATCGGCGGGCGGCGTCGGCGCTTCGTAAATCCCCTGCCAATGCGAGATGAACCCGGCTCGGTTGCGCGTGTCCCCGGCACGTTGCTTTTGCGAGCACGGCTCGCAGATGTCCGAGCGCCGCAACTCCGGCGGCTCATCAAACAACAACGTGTGATAGACCTGCCGGTCGGCAAACGGCTGGCCGCACGCCTCGCAGGCGTGGGCGCGGGATTGAATGTTCCATTCGTTCATGAATTCAGGCCGGCATTATCGCGCCTGCGGCGATACGCGCAATCCGAAAGCTTGCGACTCGGCGAACCGCGCAACGCCTCTTTGGAGCGCCGAACTCCGCTTCGGCGAGAGAGTCATAGTTCGCGGAACACGCCGAATCGGAGTTCGGTGCTCCGGCAACCGTCTCGAAAATTCTCGCGGAAATCCTCCGATTCTGGCAGCGTTTCCGGATGGTGCGACTGGTTTTGTTTGATGTTGACGGCACGCTCGTTCACACGGGGCGAGCCGGTTCACAGGCTTTTGCCAAAACGTTCGCCACCGAGTTCAACGCGCGCGATGGCATTGATAAAATCAGGTTTGCCGGGCGCACGGATGTGAATCTTGTCCGCGAATTTTTCGGTTTCCACAACATCCCGGCCACCCCGGAAAATTTTCAGCGGTTTTTCGAGCGTTACGTTTTCTGGCTCGACCAGATCGTCGCGCAAAGCAACGGCGAAATCTGCCGGGGTGTGACCGGGTTTTTAGACGAACTGCGCACGCTGCCCCATCCGCCGATGCTCGGCCTGCTCACCGGCAACATCCGCCTCGGCGCGGAAATCAAGCTGCGCCGCTACGGACTCTGGGATCATTTTGAAACCGGCGGATTTGCCGACGACCACGAAGACCGCAACCATATTGCCGCCGCCGCGCTTGCACGCGGACGCCGGGTGTTGGGGAAAAATTTGCAGCCCAAGGAAATTGTCGTGGTCGGCGACACTCCATTTGATGTCCGCTGCGGAAAATTCATCGGCGCTAAAGTGCTGGCCGTGGCCACCGGCGGCGCGAAGCTGGATGAATTAAAACGGCATCAACCCGATTGGGCGGTGGAAGATCTGACGCGGGTATGCGCCCGCGATATCGTTAAATTGTGAATGGTTAAATCGTGCCTTGGACAGCCAATTCACACTTTACGTTTCAACGTATCAATGCCCGTGGCAATGACCGCCACAACATCCGCCGCCGCCGTTGGCACACATCGGCACGTCATGGCCGCCACCGGAGCCGGCGGAGGTAAAGACGGAAAATTTCTTGGACAATTTCTTTGAGCCGCAGTGCGGGCAGGCGGTTCCCTTCCAGTCGCTGGAGCGCACCAGGATTTCGCTGTCGCGCTCGCACTTTTCGCAATGGAATTCGTAAATCGGCATGGGGAGAAAATAACCTGCGCGCTGGAAATGCACAAGCGCCGGGGCATATACGTAAATTGGTAGGGCTGCGCTGCCGCGCAGCCCAAAACAACCAAGGCGGCGCGGCAGCACCGCCCTACCAATTTACGGCGACAATTTTTCCCGGTGCGGCAAATGGTCGCGGGTCCACCGGCTCAGGGCGGCGTCGCTGTTGTCTTCAAAAAGAAATTTCAGCGTCGGCGACTCAACGTGGCCGTCGCAAAAAACCACGTTGGCTTTGCCTTGATGACGCAAGAACGGCTCTTTGGTAATCGGAACAACAATATTTAGCACGTCTTGCGAACGCATCAGAAGCCCTTCTACGCCGCCATATACCGTTTTGCCGTAACCGCAGAAGCCATCGCCCAGAGCCATCATGTCGCTTGGACTCACAATTTCTGATTCCGGCACTGGCGGGGCCGAAATGGTCGACATGCCAAACTGCCTGCCGATTCCCAATGAATTGGTATCGCCTTTGCCACCACGCATTCCATAGGTGTTGTAGCCATAAGAAAGATAAACTTGGTTTGATGGATAATTGGCCGGACGTTCCAGCGATGGACATCTCCAAATTCCTTTTGATTCAAATGAGGGCTCGCGCGAACTGCTTTCCTTTCCCAGCTCGTGTTCCAAAGCAATATCCCAAAAGTCATAATGATCGGGATAGCTGCCCTTGTTGAAATCTGGATTTGTGTCGAGCGGATAAACGTGATTTTCACCGACAAATTGTCGTATCGCCTGTCCAAGTTGACGCACATTGTTGGCACATGGAATTCGGCGCGCCATTCCAACGCCACGAGTCAAAGCTGTCAGCATAAGCGCCGCCAGAATTCCAATGATGGCGATGACCACCAGCAATTCGATCAAGGTGAAGCCATCTCGATTGTCCCTGCGCATATTGTATTGATTGGACAGTTGCGTTGCTGGAATGTCACGAGTGGCTCATCGGCGATGTCGCCATAGAAAATGTGACTCGTGATGAAGCGAGCAAGGGTGTCTGCTCTCCGGGAATGCGGAATCTTTGTTCTGATGGCGGCTGGTCACGCCGAAGCGATACTGCATTTCGCCTTTTCTTTAAATGGCCAACGACTAGTCTCCCGGCATGACACAACTGCAGCAAGCAATTGAATATTCCATCGCAACGCTACGGCCCTTGGCGGGTTTGGATGAACCGCTGAATCGCGCGGCAAAAATGGTTCTGGCCTGCCTGACCTCCGGCCACAAGCTGCTCATCTGCGGCAATGGCGGCAGCGCGTCCGACGCCACGCACCTGGCCACGGAATTTCTCTGCCGCTTCGTCGCCGACCGCCGGCCATATCCGGCCATTTCGCTCACGGCCAATGGCGAATTGATGACCGCCGTGTGCAACGACTACGGCGCCGACGAAATTTTCGCGCGCCAAATCTGGGGCCTGGCCCAGCCGGGCGATTTGGTCATCGCCTTCACCACCAGCGGCCAGTCGAAAAATATTTTGCGCGCGCTGGAGGAGGCCCGGCGCTGGGGCGTCGAAAGCATCTGTTTCCTCGGCCGGGATGGCGGCTTTACGAAAGGCATGGCCACGCTCGATTTGCTCGTGGCCGGTGATAACACCGCGCGGATTCAGGAAGGCCACAAACTGCTCTTCCACGTGCTTTGCGAAATGGTCGAGGAAAAGCTGCCGAAATCCTGAAAACTTCCGGCCCAATCCTAACCGCCGGGGTGGTTCACTGATTCTTTGCCAAAATGATGAGGAATAGGATGAAACCCCAAAAAATGGTCCCGCCGGCGGCGCAGACCACGCCCCAAGTCCGATAAGACCGCGCGGCATTCCACATTTGTTTTTCTTTGGCCCGCGCACGGCCTGAAAGCCACAGCGCAGCGAGCGCAAACGGCAGCCCAATCACCGGGATCAATCCCAACAGTCCGAACACGAAGCAGCGCATCGAGCTGTTGAGCAGCTGAATTTTGGCGTCGGCGTCGGTGTTCATTTTGATCCCGGTTGCACCGGTGAAATGGCAATCGTGGTGGTGTTGGTCTGCGAGGCAGTCAGACGTTTGATCTGCCGCTGGTCCAACAATTTCAATTCGCGATGCAAATGAAGCAGGGCGCTGCCGTTGGCGGCAATCAACATCAGCATGATCGCGAGCAGGGTGATAAAAATCAACACGGCGGAACCGCTTTGACGGTGAGGCCGGGAAACAATGGATGAGGGAATTTTCATGGCGCCGGTTTGGCTGCTGCTTCGAAGGTGAACAATAAAGGCAGGCGGGCTTCCTTGCGGCGCGATTTCAATTCCAGCTCCCAGCGCCAGGCGCTGCCCGGCCCGCGCGCGTCCATCACCATTTGCGATGCCTTGACCGTCGGGAGCAACAACTCCGAAAAATCCGATGATGCCACCTGGCGGCGAATTTCACCGGCATTGAAACGGTAAAGGACCTCGCTGGTCCCGCAGGGAATCTGCAAAACTTCCCCTTCCGGCCTGGTTCCGACGGTGATTTTTCCCGTGGCGTTGCGAATGTCCGCCCGCCAGCGTTCACCGGCGTGCAAGGCGGTGTTGATGTCATCCGTCGCATAATGCAGCGCCTTCGAGTAATCCCAGCAAACGTAAAACGCCCCGTAGCCGATACCCAGCAGGACGGCGAACACGCTGATATAAACCAGGCACTCGATCAAGAGATACCCGGCCGAAGCGCCACCGCGTGGAATGGACAAGCGTGGTTTCATTTGATCGTGACCTCGCGAACGACCGGGCCGATGCCCTGCCGGTTGTCGGACGTCCATTCGAGGCGGAGGTGTTTTCCGTTCTTGGTCAATTGAAAACGGCCTGATGGCAGACGGGCGGCGGCCTTGGCATGAACCGTGTAAGCCTGCGGGCCGTCCGGGAAATCCCGCCATTCGCCGGCGGCCAGAATCTCCATTTCCCCGTCCACAATTTCCATGGCGACGCCGCGAAAATATTCGTCGCGGAGCAGTTGCCTTTCATGCGCAAACGGAAACGCCAGCGGTATGATGGCGAGCGTGAGAATCGCCATGCCGACAACCAAATCCACCATGAGCAAGCCGCGCTCGCGCGTTCGCGATCGGTCAAGGGAGGAATTTTGTGAACGAGCGATCACCATAATAACGCAGCGTTTACACAGGCAATCAGGATGCCAAACATGCCGGTCGCAATCAGCGCGACAAGCACGCCGTTCAAAATCACCAGGCCACTGGTGAGCGCGTGGGCGGAGGCCTCCTCCTGTTGAAAGGCTTTGGCGTCGAGCGCCTCGTGCCAGCCTTGCAACGCGCTCAAAAATCCGCCGCGCGCGTGCGTCGCGTTCGTCAACCGCCAGTGAAACTCGCCGCTGCTGTCGAAGGCGCGGACGGCGTCATCGAGTTTGGTTCCTTGTTGCAGCGCGCCAATCACACGCTGTGCGCGGTGGCGGCAGATTTCATTGGCCGTGCAATCGCCCGCGAGCCGCATGGCTTCGGCTTCCGGCACACCGCCGTCCAGCAGAACAGCGAGCATGGCGGAAAACGTCCGCTGCAGCCGCTTTTGCTTCCACGGTATGCGCCACGCAATCCAGTCCGCAAACGGCAACCCGCGAAACTGAAACCAGCGAACAAGCTGCGGCCCGCCGATGTAAAGCAAGACCGCGCCGAACAGCAGCAGGGAAATAATTATTTCAATGCCAATCAACCAATTTGTGTGTCCAAAGACGAACATCGTGACGGGCCAGAGCTTGATCCCCATGCCAGCGGCGACTTCCTTGAATCTTGGAATAACCATGACCGCCGTCATCATCACCACGAAAATAAAGGCCGGCGAGAAGAGCAGAACGACCAAGATCAGGTAATGCATGGCGCTGCGAACCGCCGCAGGCCGGTCGCGCAAAATTTCGCGGCAGGCGGGCAGCACACGCCGGAGGTCGCCGAGCTTTTCACCGACCCAGAGCATGGCGGCAATTTGCAACGGCAGAAAGCGCGGGACTTTTTCCAGCGCGGTTACAAAGCGCAATCCGCTTTCGATGTGTGCAGCGAGCAAATGAAAACGCACGCCCAGTGTCCGGTCGCGGCTTTGGGCGATGGAAAGAATCATTGCCTCCACGGACTGGCCGCGCTTGAGCGCGCTTTCCAACAAATCAAGGAACAATCGCGCGCGTTCCGCCCGGCGCATCGGCAGGGTGAATAAAAAGTGAAGCAAAAATATCAATCCGCCGATGCTGCCAGCCAGAAAAAGAAAGGCAAACGATGCTGAAAAAAATTTCACCAGCGCCTCAAGAAACGTCAGCGGGAAATTGCGGTCAAATATCTGGCCAAGCATGGGTGAAAATGTAATTGCGATGTTCATGGCCAGCTTCAATCACCGCTACCGCTAATCGAGGTAATAAATGATGTCAGCGTGCCAAACACAGGCAAAATCTGTATGGCAATCATCGCCGCCAGCGCCAGGACCGAACAAGGCAGTGCCGAGTAAAGCAGCAGTTCGGAGCGATACAGGGCACGGGCTTGATAAAGTTCAGCGGCGCGCTGAAAACCAGATGCCAGGTCCTCGCCGGATTGGGCAATCGTCCAGACAAACAGCGGCGGAAATACGCGGCTGGAAGGGGCCATTTCGGAAAATTTTCCGCAGCCGGAGGCGAGGCGCCCTTGCCACTCCAAGATTTCTTTTGCCGCAATCGTTCCGTGTTCAAGCTGCCCGACGAAGGACAGCGCGTCGGCCAGAGGCACACCGTTCTTCAACATCAATCCCATGGCGGATGCGACTTGTGCCAGGCTGGCTTCCTTGAAAGCTGGCAGGCGCCAGCGCAACATTCTTCGTATCGGCGGAACAGAAACCGCGACCAATGCCGCCAGCACCGCCAATCCGAGAATGACCGGTGCCACCCACAAGCCCACCCAAACCGCCGGCACGCGAGCATTGCCGGCGAGAAACGCAAAATTCCCCCAAAGAAACGTGCCGAGAATGTAAGCCAAAAAGCAGGCCAATAAAAATGCGGCGAACAAAACGATGCACGGATAAATCATCAATCCTTTCAGCCGCGTCCAGAGGCTACTCTGGCGTTGCAAGTAATCTGCCAGCATCGTCAGCGCGCCGGACAGATCGCCGCTTTTGACGCCGACCATGATCATCCGTTTGTAAAGTTCTGGAAGTTGGTGGTCTTTCAACGCCTCGGCCATCGGCGTACCTTTGGCGAGGTCGGCTTCGAGCGCCTGCAATTCGGTGCGGAGCGCCCCGGCGCGCATTTCCTGGCAGAGCCGCCGCAGCGCGCCCTCGAGCGGGATGCCGTCGCGCAGCATCGCGGCCAGTTGATGGTTCAAGAAGGCAAATTCGTCCAGTTTCATAGGCCGAATACTCTTTGGTATTCTGCCTGATTGGACAGACCTTGCTGCAAAAGCTCACGCGCCGATTCTTCCAGGGGCCGGGCCGGCACCAATGCCGTCAATTCCCGCTGCCGGATTTTCGCGCGCATCGCCTCGTCCACCCGCAACCATTCCACGAGCGGCACCCGGCCCTGATAGCCGGTGCGCAAACAGGCATCGCACCCGGCGCCGCCGCACACGGAACATAATTTGCGGACAAGCCGCTGGTTTAAAACCAGTTCGACCGCGCTGGCCACGGCGGAATGGTCGACGCACATCACCAGCAGCCGCTCGAAAACACCCCGGCACGACCCGGCGTGCAACGTGGAAATGACCAGATGCCCGGTCAGGCCGGCGCGCACGGCCAGTTGCGCGGTGGCTTCGTCGCGAATCTCGCCGATGATGAGCACCTGCGGATCCTGCCGCAACAGGTGCCGCGCGGCCCGGGCGAAATCGAGGCCGATGGCCTCGTTCACCTCGGTTTGCATCGTGCCGGGAACAATCTGTTCCACCGGGTCTTCGACGGTGATGATCTGGCGTCCGCCGGGTGCGACGAGATGGCGGAGGCAGGCGTAAATCGTGGTGGTCTTGCCGCTGCCTGCCGGGCCGGTGAGCAGCAGCAGGCCGGTGGATTGACGGAGAAAATGTTCCAACTCGGCGTTGGCGGCAGCGGGCAGGGACAATTCACGGAGCGTTATGGCCGGGGACGAATTGAAAAGCCGCAGGACGATTTTTTCGCCGGTCACGGTCGGGTAAGTGGCCACGCGGATGTCGTTCTTGCTCCCGAGTTCATCGTGCGCAATGCGGCCGTCCTGCGGCAATGATTCCTGATACGTCTTCAGCCGCGCCAGAAATTTGATCCGGCCAAAGACGCGGTCGGCCACGTCGGCGGGAAGTTCCGTGCCGGGAGCAATGATGCCGTCGAGGCGGAAGTTGACCTCGGCCGTCCGGCCGCGCATCTGGAGGTGGATGTCGCTCGCCCCGGCGCGTTCGGCCTGATGGACCAGTTGCTCCAGAACTTTCGGTGCATCGCCGTTTTGGTTTTCCTCAGCCATCATGGCCTTTCAAAAGTGTATGCCAGTCGTTTGGACAAGGCCGCATTGGATTCGTTACGCGACAGATTTGACCGGCCGGTTTCAGAGCCCGCCCGCGGCGATGTCGAGGGCGCCCGCTGTTTCAAGAATGCCCCGGTTCGTTTCCGGCCTTCCATTTGATGTTGCAGCCGACGCTGGGCGCTTGAAATGCTGAAGTGGTTTTCCCGGCGAGCACGGCGTCGAGCGCCGCGCGCACATCCTTGCCGGTGACGGGAATTCCGTTTCCGGGCCGGCTGGCATCGAACTGGCCGCGATAAACCAATCGCCGGCCCCGGTCGAAAAGGAAGATATCCGGCGTGCAGGCGGCGTGATAGGCTTTGGCGACGGCCTGCGATTCATCGTAAAGATACGGGAACAAATAACCGGCGGCTTTGACCTCGGCGGCCATTTTGGCCGGGCTGTCTTCGGGAAAATTCGCCACGTCGTTGGAGTTGATGCCGACGATGGCCGCGCCGCGGGGCAGGTAATCTTTCGCCAGTTGCGCGAGTCCGGCGCGGATATGCTGCACGTAGGGACAGTGGTTGCACATGAAAATGACGAGCAACGCGGCCTGGCCCTTGAAATCCGCAAGCGAGACGGTTTTCCCGCTGGTGTCTGGCAACCGAAAATCGGGCGCTGCCGTGCCGAGCGGCAGCATGGTGGAAGGGGTCAGTGACATGCGGGAAATGTGGAACGAGGCCGGGAATTTCGCAAGTGCCGAAGTTTAAGTTTGTTTCCCGGCGCCAGTGCGGCTTTCATTGTGCGAACACGTGAAGAACATTGTTTATTTCGATCTCGAAACGCAAAAGTCCGCCGAGGAAGTGGGCGGCTGGGGCAACATCGCCCGCATGGGCATGAGCATCGGCGTGACGTTCAGCACCGGGCGTGGCGATTATACAATTTACGGCGAGAAACAGGTGGACGGCCTCCTCAAGGATTTGCAGCGCGCCGATCTCATCGTCGGTTTCAACATTTTGCGGTTCGATTACGAAGTGTTGCACGGTTACACGACCTTTGATTTGAGCCAGTTGCCAACGCTCGACCTGATGGTGGATTTGCAGAACAAACTGCAACACCGGCTGTCGCTGGATTCGATTGCCACGGCGACTTTTGGCGTGGGAAAAACCGCCGAAGGCCTGCAGGCCATCCACTGGTTCAAGGAAGGCAAACTGGCGGAAATCGCCGAATACTGCTGTTACGACGTGAAAATCACAAAATTGGTCCACGAATACGGCCAGCAAAAGCGGCAGGTGCATTATCACAATCGCTTTGGAAAAAAAATGACCGTGCCGGTGAGCTGGTGATAAGAAATTTCAGGCTCCCAACCTCCGGATGCGCCAATCCCCGGGTTGCGGAAACGACGGGGACGCTGCCCTAAAGATAAAAGGCCCGGAATTCTGAATTATTCCCGCCGGTCATTTTGGATTTTGTTTGAGGTTGTGAATGGCCCGCTTGGCGGCAAAAGCCGCCTGCAATGCTTTTGCAGACTCGGCATCCTTTTCCTTCTTGTGATCACTGTCTCTCAACCCCAGGTCAATGTAATCGTAGCTTAACCGTTCTTCGTGAATCTTGTCCTCATGGTTTCTGAAAAAAGCATCCAGGTTTTCCTGTAACGCCGCATCATTGGTAAATCCCAGACTTTGCATTTCCACCGCCAGGACCTCAATTTCTGTTTTTGCACAATTGGCGAGCTGCCGCAACAGCTCTTCCTGCGTGTCCCTTTGCGCCTTGGTTTCATCCGTATAGCCCGACGGTTGGTCCAGAACCCTTTTCAAGCGCGCGTCAATTTTGTCCAGATCGTCGTCTGTTTTGCGGATGTTCTTCGCCTCAAGCTGTTTTTGCGCTTCGAGTTTGATTTGCGCCTCAAATTGTTTCTGCGCCTCGTCTTCCTTCTGCGCTTTGAGGGCCTTTTGTCCCTCCGTCTGTTTCTGGGCCTGAAGTTCCTGGATGACCCGGTCTTTTTCCTGCAAATCCGCGAACAGGCGGACGATGAAGCACACCAGCGCGAGAGAAATCAGGAGGTTCAACACCAAAATAAAGATATGACTGGGCTTCATGGATTTCCGAATCGCTTCGGGAACAAAACATCTTTCTAAAATCGGAGTAAAGACAAAAGTGTCCTGTCATTGTTTTTTCACGGAAAACGGGCCAAAATGAGCAAAATCAGGCTTGGGGGAAGTACCTCCCGGAAAGTGACCGGATCCCGGGAACCCATTGCCAGCCTTGACGGTTAGTTCCGCACTCGCGGTTTGTCATCGGAGGCCGGTTTGCGCCGTCACGGGGTTTGCGGTTGGAGCAAAGCAGACCGATAAGACTTGAGCTGGGTGCGGATGGACTTTGCGAGCGCGGTGTTACCTTGGGCCGTGGCCAAGGCCAGGGCTTGTTGGAGATGGGTGATGGCTTCAGCTGATTTCCCCTGGCTGGCCAGCGCGATCCCTAAATTGCGGTGAGCCTCGGCATAATCGGGTCTGAGTTGGAGCGTCCGCTCGTAATATGGAATGGCTTCAACCCATTTCCCCTGCTTGGCCAGGGCGAAGCCCAAATTATTGAGGGCATCCGCATAATCGGGTCTGAGTTGGAGCGCCCGCTCGTAATGTTGAATGGCTTCATCCCATTTCCCTTGCTTGGCCAGGGCGAAGCCCAAATTATTGAGGGCATCCGCGTAATCGGGTCTGAGTTGGAGCGCCCGCTCGTAATGTTGAATGGCTTCATCCAACGTCCCTTGGTCGGCCAACGCGATGCCTAAATTATAGTGGGCTTCGACGTAATCGGGTTTGAGTTGAAGCGCCCGCTCGAAATGTTGAATGGCTTCATTCGACTTCCCTTGGTCGGCCAACGCGATGCCTAAATTATTATGGGTTTCGGGATAATCGGGTCTGAGTTGGAGCACCCGCTCGTAATGCTGGATGGCTTCATCCAAATTCCCTTGGGCGGCCAGCGCGATGCCTAAATTATTGAGGGCATCCGCGTAATCGGGGCTTAGCTGGAGCGCCCGCTCGTAATGCTGGATGGCTTCATCCAGCTTCCCTTGGGCGGCCAGCGCGGCGCCTAAATTGTTGAGGGCATCCGCGTAATCGGGTCTGAGTTGGAGCGCCCGCTCGTAATGTTGGACGGCTTCATCCAATTTCCCTTGATTGGCCAGCACGACGCCCAAATTAACATGGGCTTCAGGGTAATCGGGTTTGAGTTGGAGCGCCCGCTCGTAATGTTTAAAGGCTTCACCCCAATTCCCTTGCTTTTTTAAAAGAGTCGTCCCCAGGTTGTTGTGCGCCAGCCAACAATTTGGATTCCGAGTGATGGTCGTGCGCCAAAGGGTTTCGAGGTTGGCATACATGCCACACTGCCGCCAGGTCAGGGCGCCCAACCCAGCCAATACCATGACGGCAAACCCATAAATGACCCATCGCGGCCGCATTTGTTCAGCCGCTCCGCTCCCCAGCGCCGCTGCCAGTGCCAGCGGCCCCAGACTGGGAAGATAAACCCAGTGATCACACACAAATGAGTAACGCATGAAATACGCGTTCATAAACCCCAGCACCGGAAACAACGTGCCGACAAAAAAGAACAACGCTGTTATCGGTCCGCGCCCAAGACGCGCTCGCACCAGCCAGAGCCCCAGTATTGTCCCCACCGCCGTCACCGGGTAGAGCCATTGCCACCATACGCCGGGATTGGGTTGCCAGCGTGGGTAAACAAAACAGAGATGGGCTGGCCAGAACAATTTGCCGAGGTAAAACCAGAAGGCCCGGCCTGCAATCAGACAGCGTTGCGGGCAGGTCAGGGCAAAATCCGGCCCTTGGGCCCCCACGTGGTTTTTTTCCAGCCAGGCCGTCAGGGCGCACAGGCCGAGGGCCAGGGCGAAGAAGGGCAGGGTCGGCAATACTTCCGTCCGCCAGCGGATTTGTCCGCGCTTCCACCAACCAATCAGCAAAATAGCCGCCGGCAGGGAAAAGGTCGTGGTCTTGGCCAGCAACGCCCCCAGAAACAAGACAAAAGCCAGACCATAAAAGAGTGCCGCGTGCTGCGGGCGGCGCGCCGGATCAGGAACCGGAGCGATGGCTGCGGTTCGTGTTACCGGTCGCCGGTCATCAGTCATCCACGGCGCAAACCGTTCGTAAGCCAGGAGTGCCGCGAGATAAAGAGCCAGGGAGAGCACATTCTTGCGTTCGGTGATCCAGGCGGCGGACTCGACCATGACCGGGTGAAGGGCGAAGAGGGCCGCGGCCAGCCAGGCACCCGGCAGTTGGAGCCGGAGCAACAGCCGCCAGAAGAGCAGGGCGGCCAAGGCGTGCAGCAGAACGTTTTCCACGTGATAGGGCGGCGTCCAGAACTTCCAGAGTTGATAGTCCAGCCAGAAGGTCGTGCCCGTGAGCGGGTAATATTGCTGTAATGCCGTTAGATGAAACCACATCGTGCGCAACCCCGAAAGACCATGCAACAGTCCGGACATTTGCGTGGTCCATGTTTCATCGTCCCCGACGAAACTGCCGCGCAAAGCCGGCAGGTAGGCCAGGAACGTGACGGCGATCAGGAGGAGGCCAGGAAACCGAGCCCCATGCCTTGAAGATTGTGAATGGGGCACACCGCCATCCGGCGGCTTGTCTTTCACGCTTGGCAGAGGTGAACCGACGGCTAAAGCAGATTCGTCAGCAAGGCGTTTTCGCTGTCGCTTCATCCAGGACGAACTTAAGAAAAGTTCGGTTTAAGTCACGGTTAAATTTGAAAAGAAGTGGTCGCGTTACCAAGGCAAGGAAACTTCCGGATACCGTGGCCCAATGTGAAGCGGTTTTGGAGACGCGGTTGGTTGTGTTTAATCCGGGTGTCATGTTTCAAGAACGGCAACGGGATGCGTTCCGGTGATTTTGCCATTGGGTGTTTGAAATGAGCCGGCTCGGCCCGGGCAAAAAAGTTTTTTATGTGGATGAGCTTTGGTATTTTGCCGACGCGCAAAGTTTACCGGTCGAGTCGGAGAAGATTGCGCGCATGGGCCGTTGCGAAAATTTGGAATTTCTTTCCTCAACGCAGCCTCCGCGCGACTATCACCGGGACTGGCGGGCGGAAGTTACGGAATGGGTTGCTTTTCTATGAACGAGCCGGGCGAGCTTGAGGCGGGGCGTCCGTACTTTCGCGGCGTGGATCGCGCGGCGGATTTGCCGCGCGGCAGTTTCATTGCCTGCAATCGGGAGAGTGGCGGAGAATTGATCGGGCGGGTGTTTTAAACCGCCCTTTCATATTTGACCCGTCGGACCCTTGGCGCGCGGTCAAAGGCGGCATCATGACTGATGACCGGCTCTTGATAGAACGCGGAAAAGCCTGCAATCCAATTGTCATTTTCTCCTAAACGATCACCACTGGCAATCAGCTTGCGGTCTATATCTGCGGCGGCGGCGGCAATGCCTGTGGTAAGCTGGTAAATTTTCCACCGGCGCAACCATTCCCATGCCTCCATTGAACTTTTAAAGAGGACGGCAATTTCCGCAACACTGATGATGGTTGTTCTAAAGGCGATAGTCCGATTTTCTGCTATAAAAAGCGACGCCGGACCCTGTATCCCTTTGCGCTTCTCTTTCAGGAAATCGCTTAAAAACATTGTGTCGGCAATCATGATCGGTTGGATCGGCGGCCCCGGCTGGTTTGCAGGCGTTCAATGGCCGAAACATCCACGTCCGGTGGCGGCAATTCGGCGTATGCCGTCAAAAGGTCCTCGCCAGTTTCCGCCGGCCCTTCCGCTTCACGGTGTATCAGCCAGCGGCCATGCGCTTCCGCATTGCGGTGGTTTCTTTTTGCTACATCGGTGAACTTGTAATAAACCTTTTCCGGTATCCCTCGAATAGTTAGCGTCATACTCATGACACAATGCTAGCATGGTGCTTTTATGATAGCAACTCTTTTATCATTTTTGCGGTACATCTTGTGACGTGATTTTTTGGTTGTGACACACCTGGCTGAGTCCACGCCGGCGCGGACACCCCGCCGCTATTCCCCAGAGCGGGGCCGGATGTGGGTAAAAAACCGCCTCCGCCCGATTGAGACAAGGCGAGCGACTGCAAAGCCGCCCGATCTCCGCCAACGCTGTCCAAAGGTCCCTTGTCAGGGGCCGCGACAGGTGCGCGGGAGCTTCTGGTTTCAAAACCGCTGTTTGATTGGTGCCCACGACAGGACTTGAACCTGTACGGTGTTACCCACTAGAACCTGAATCTAGCGCGTCTGCCAATTCCGCCACGTGGGCTTGATAACCAACAACTTACAAAGCGAGTTTTGCTCGGCCCTTCCATTGTACCCCGTAATTGCACCCAAAGGCACAAAAACCAGCCAAAAAAAAGAGCAATTCACTTTTGCTAAAACCGCTCTTGATCAGAACAAGAAACCACCGGCTTCAGCACGAGGACGATACTGAATATCGTCAACGTTTTCAATGATGCCATGAGAAAACGCAATGGCAAGATGTTTCATTGAAAGTAGTACCTCTGAAAATGCCAGCGTCCAGTCTTTCGGCAGACCCACTAGAGCAAAAATCTAGTAAATTATAACAGCTTTTTCCCCGTGAGGTCAAAATATTGATCCGACCGCGCAGTATCCAAAAACACGGCATGCGAGTTCTTGGACACTACGGCATCTGAATATTTACATAGTGCAGGGCGCGGCCTGCCAGATTTCCTTCGCGTACTCGGCAATCCGCCATTGCCCACATACAAGTCAAACTGGCGATTTTGTGTTGTGCCGGCGGTGAGATTGTTGAAGACGACGTTGCCACTGGCATGGTTGATCAAAAAGTTATTTGCAGCCGGGTTGAGGCTGATCGTGACCGTGGTGCTGGTGCGGGCACTCAAATTACCGGAGGTGGAAGAAACCGTGAGCCAACTGGAGGTGTTGACCAGGCTCCAGTTCAAGGGCGTCGAGCTGGTGTTTTTCAGCGTATAAGTCTGGGAAGCCACCGTGAACGGTCCGCCACCGGGTCCGACAGCAGTGAAGCCCAGCGACGGCGTGATGCGCAGATTATCCAACGGGGGCGACAGAAGCGCCGGGATGAGATTGGCGCCGTTAGGCGTGCCCAAGCCCGTGCAGAGGTCATAGCCGGCAGTAGCCCAGTATTTGGTTGGACTGGAGCTGTTGGTGTTGCCGCCGGTGGTGATGTCGTGAAAGCAGGATTGGTAGCTGGTGCTTTTTGCAATGGCGTAAAGAGCCGGATTGGCAAAGCCGACTGGGGGCTGGCCATTGGCGGCGGCCTGTTCGTTCGCCAGCGCCACCAAACCCGCCCAGAGGGGAGCTGCCAGACTGGTGCCTCCCTCTGCCCAGTCCATTGATTCTCCAATAAGATCGTTGCCCCACACGATATTGATGTTGTTCGCCACCGAGGAGACGTCCGGCAGGTTGCGCATGGTGGTGGAACCTTGATTGGCCGTCATGCTGATGCCCTGCTGCCACGACGGAATGGGGTAAGCGAGACTCACGCCGCCGCCCGTCGCCTCCTCCGGGTAATTATCGCCGAGTCCATCGGAAAACGCTGGCGTGAGCCAGGCGGTTTCCGACGACCAGGCTTCTCCCGTGGTCATGGTCAGCGTTGTTCCACCCACGACCGTGATGTAGGGGTCGTCGGCCGGTTCGTCAATGGCTGCCGGATACGCACCGGCATCGCCACTGGCCAGGAAAAAGCTCTGACCTTGCGCGGCGTATTGTTGGAATATTTGCACCGTCGAAAGATTAATATCGAACCCGTAGGAGCAACTCAATTGCTTGGCCAGGTCATCCGTGGCCATGCGATTGAGCACGTCGTTGATCTGGGCAGTTGCTTGCACCACCCGCACCGGCATGTTCAGCACCACCGCCAACCGCTCCGGGCTGACGCCGTTGTTCACCGCCTTGACGATCATCTTGTGTTCCTGAATTGGCGGCAGTCGGCTGATGCGGGCGTTATAGGTGTAACACTCGTCGTCCGTGGCGATGAGGCAGTCGGCTTCGGTTTTTCCCAAATCTTGCAAGGCGAAATAACGAAGGTGTCCGTTCTTCAGCATATATTTTCCCGGCAAATCTTTTTGCGGATACACCACCAGCGGTTCCACCAGCCCGACCTCTGGGATGGAACCGATAATCGCCTTGAACCGATAGGTAGCCTTCTCCTCGGCTTTAACCAACCGCATCGGCAAAATGTTTTCCAGTGCCAGCCGGATTTTTCGCAGCTCAAATCCAATTTTCATTTCGCTCATGATCCGTTTTTTGTTTGAGGTGAAAGTTTGGCCGATAGGTATTTCGGCATCGTCGGCAGTGCTTCCGCCCGGAGCAACGTGTAAAAATTCTCGTCGGCCAACAGCTTGTTGAAGGCCGTCACGATGAAACCCAGCCTTGCGTCACACACCTTCGCCTTTTTGATCATCAGCTTTTGGCGCTGGCTCTCCTTGCGATAGGAGTTGACCATGCTTTCGATGCTGGTTTTGGGCTTTACCGCCGATGACCTGCCACCCCGTTGCTTGCCGTTCCGCCGCCGGCTTTCAATCAGACCTTTGACATATTTGAGAGATTTGTAATCAAGCTGCTTTTCCTCGTAGGCTTTCAGCAGTTCACGCTGCATTTCCGGTGTGTCCGTCTTGGCGATGTCTACCGCCACCCAGAGCGGAATCTTTCCCATCACGGCGGCTTCCAGCAACCGTTCTTCGCCCGCATTATTCAGGCTCAATATCCCCGCACCAGGTTGTCGCTCACATCCAACTTTTTGCTGATTTGATGGACGTTGTTGCCCAGCGTTTTCAACCGTTCGATTTTGCGGATTAAATCCATCGGCCTCGGATAACGCCGCGCGATGTTTTCCACGAGGCTGCAAATCAGCAGTTCCTGCCGGGTTAGCTCCTTCACTTCGGCGGGAATTTCTTTATGCCCCAGCGCCTTGAAGGCTTCCATGCGCCCCTGTCCACAAATCAGGTCATATCTGAAAACATCCGTCTCGCTCGCCGGCCGGCGGCTCACCTGTATCGGCACTTTCAGGCCGACGTTCTTGATGTTTTGGACGATGATTTCAAATTTTTTGGGGTCCCGGTGGCGCGGATTCACGACGAAAATCTGCTCAATCGGTATCAGTTGCAACTCGTCGCTCATGTGAGTTCCTCCAGCTTCACCCGCTCCGCCATGCCAAAAAATGCCTCCAGCGTGTCGAATCGGTAGGTGTCCAAATGGATGCCGTTGGCTTCCGCCACCCTCAGGTTTTCCCAGGTCATGTCCAGCGCCGGCAAAATATAATAGTCCCGGATGCCTTCATTCGTGGCATCCATTCGCACGGCAATCGTGATGTCCGGTCGCCCACTCGCGTCCAGCCGGATCAGCCAGCGCGACGAACCCGCGCCGGTTTCCGTGTGCCGGCACAGCACGATGGCCACGCGCATTTCACCGTTCACGTCCAGCAGTTCAGTTTCATGATTCCAGACCGCCGCCGCGCCGAGGTCGGAAATATTTTGGACGACTTCGGCGACTAGCTCCGGGTGACGTTTCCGCAGCCGCCGGTTTTCCTCGATGAAACTGTAATCAATACCGGGGTCATAGCCGATTAGCCGGTAGGCGTTCACCAGTGTTCCAAAGCGATGACTGAACGCCGTGCTCGATGGCAGTCCTTCCGCTTCGTCAATGAGGATACCCGAAATCCGCCCGTGCATTTTCAGCAAGGTGCGGAGTTTTTCCAGCATTTCCTCATCCGTCAATTTCTGGCTTCTCGCCAGAATGATTTCCCGCGCCCGCCAGAACAATTCCGGCTCGACGACGCCCTCAAATGCGCCGTCAGCGCGAACCCATTTGTCCGGCGGATTGTTGACATGTTTCTTCTTCAGCTTGCACGACGTCCGGTGATAAACGTTGTTGCCGATGTATTTTTCGTTGGTGAGGATTTGATGCACCGTCGCCCGGTTCCATTCCCGCCCAAAATCCGTCTTCACGCCTTGCACATTCAGGATGGTCGCAATCTCGGATTCAATTTTCCCTTCGCCGATGAATGTCTGAAAAATCCAGCGGACGATTTTAATTTCTTCTTCCGGGCCGCGCACCAGCACCACGCGATCAGTCTGGATACTTTTTTGCTCGCCCATTTTCAGCATCGCCTTGCGCTCGCCACTTTGATCAATCAGCATCCGCCGCAGGCCGAAACCAGCCGTCCCACCTTGCTTGTATCCCAACTGAATCAGCCGGCACGCGCCTTGAAAAACCTTCGTTGAAAGCTCCCGACTGTATTCACCAGCCATCGTCCGCTTCATGCTTTTCATGACCGTGGACATCGGGCTGCCATCGTTCTCGAACTGTTCCGCGCAGTAGTGGACCGACACGCCCGCCCGGCGGCAGATGTATTCGTAATACGCGCTTTCATCGGCATCCTGAAACCGTCCCCACCGGCTCATGTCATAAACGAGGATGGACGAGTAATGCGCTTTGCCCTCCTGGACATCGCGGATCATCTGCGCGAGCGAGTCGCGCCCTTGGATGTTCAGCCCGCTTTTACCCTCGTCCGAATACTCCTTTACGATGCCCATCTCGCGGCGCTTGGCGTATTCGCGGATCACGTCCATCTGGTTGCTGGTCGAATACTGCTGATGCTCCGTGGACATGCGCACATACACGGCAGCGCAGTTCAACCAGCGCTCTGCATCCTTCCGGCTCATGCAGCATGACTTCCAGTTTGTATTGTGTCTTCGTCCGAATACTTCTTCACGATTTGCAGACCCCTGCGCTTGGCAAATTCTCGGATTACAACCATCTGCTTTCGGGCCGAGCAATGCTTATGATGCGTGGACTTGCGCACATATATAGCGGTGCTGCTTGACCGGCGTTCTGTGTTCTTTCGACTCATACAATCTGGATTCTGGTTTGTTACATGGGTTCGTTACGCCTCCCAGCCAGAAAACTGAAAAGCATTTGTTCATGATGGCAGAAGGGTGCGAGTGGCGACGATGAAATCTCTGTAGCGCAATTTAACGTCGGTGGAATAAGGGGAATGTGCGTTTCCAATATTGTGAATGCGTCTTGCGCCATGCCCGGACTCGCTCAACCTCAGCCGGTCCGCCCCCTAGTTTCCGATTCCCCGGTTTTGCCAGCCATTGCTTGTGGCTCAAAATCTTGCTGGTCTTGCGGCAACGTGCTCGCGTGCAGAACCGTTGGTGATGGTGATTGCGGGGATCAGTGGTGAACCATTTTTTGCAGCAAAGGCATTTGCGGTGGCGGCGTTTCATATAAAACACCACCGAATGCCTCTATATTGGCACAACTAAAAAAGTAAACGCGATTGTCCATCGTGGAAGAAATTGGAACAAAAATGCGTGGTGGATTTCGCATTCGCATACCGAGCGTGCCTCGTGCCTCCATTATATGGCTCGCTCACGCCGTCAAGGTTGTGCGCCCTGTCACCCGGCGCCTCCACCTTGACCGCGTTCGCTTCGCCATCGAATGGCACTTAGGAATCACGCTCGGAGTTTGCATGTCTGGTTTTGAAACCTGACCAGTCGCTGCCAACATCAAGTTGTGGGGAATTCCAGCGGAAAGATTCCCTGCTTCTCAATCAAACCGACAACAGTTTTCAGCGCATGTTCGGCTTCATCAAAAGAAATATTCACCAGACTCTTGTCAGTTTCGTAGCGTTCGCGAGCCTGTGACCAGTTTTCCATGAATGATTCCAGCCCGCGGCAATCCACCAATCGAGACTGGCAGGCTAGTTTGAACTCGTAGCCGGCCTCGGTCCAAAATTTTGCATCCGAGACGGGACGTGCCCGCAGAATCCGTGCGATGTCATGCAGGTCTTTTACCCGGAATTCCCTTTCACCACCTTGCATCTTTCGCCGGTAGGCCGGAAGTGACGTAAGATAAGCACGGAGTTTTTCTCCGGCGATGCGATGGAGGGCATACACTCTTGCCGGAATTCCCTGGACGTTGAGCGTTTCAACAGCGTCCGGGCCGAGCGTCTCAGGCGCGGCCACATCGATTTCCAGCATCGGCAAGCCACGGACTCCAGCCAAGCTGTTGTCTTGAACCTCAATCCTCAAAAGAAACGCATTCCATCCGCGCAAGTGGCCTTTTGGTGGTTTGCGAACAACATCTACCCTGCCTAGCTTGAACTTGACTGGATTCTGGCGCTCGAAATGGCGTCGCAACGCTGGTGGAATTTGTTCCTCCAGAAAACTTGCCTGCGCTCCGAGGTCTGGGGTGGACGCAACCAACTCGGGTGCTATGTTGCTATCAATATCGAGTGACTGACGATTGTCCCCAAGATGCAGATTCAAAATTCGCGCGCCCTTGAAAATAAGAGCATTCCTGAGCGGTTCCCAAGCAATCACAGCCAGAAAAACCTCGTTGAGAATTTCGTTGATCCAGTGCTCTCGGCTTTCGCGGTTCATTGCAATCAATGGTTACGGTGTCCGAACCTTCCAAGTATTGTTCCGCTCCGGGAATTCAAAACCAGCCAAGAGTGAAATTTCAGGAAGATCCTGTGTCATCAATCGTTCTCTGATTGCATTCAGCCTATGACCCAATGTTGATGCTGCAAAATCAGCACCGATCATTTCCAGAACAGCACCCACGCGCCGGTCAAGATCATCACGCTGTATTTTTGCCAGATGTTCGACCATGCGGTCAGCGTCAATTTGCTTAACACCAGTTTCCCATGCCTCCAAAACGACCGCTTCACCACCGCAGCGAACCGGTTGCATCAGTGCATCCAGCAAGGTTTGCTCCAGTGTTGTGATTCGCAGCCAGCAACGCGGTGACACCACGCGAAACTGAATACCAGGAACAAGTGAGATATCGCGTTTGTTTAGGTAATAACCAACATCCTCAAAATGGAAAATATCTGTCCCTAGTGGGTTTCGTTCCACAGTTTCACCCGACAGATCCGGCTCTGTCGTGTCAACCGCCTCGACACTTTTTTTGGCCCTCGGCGGGTTGAGCCGGGCGACATGGTGATGCGCGACAACCTGTGTGGTCAGTTCGTAGTAGTTGATGGCGCTGAAATAACAGACGACGCCGTCCGGCAAATAAGCCTGAAGAAGTTCCAGCGGATAAATAGGTTCGCCTTTTCCGGCTTCCATATCCAGCAGCAGAAAATCTGTTAACTCGGCGCCGTTCGGAGATTGCACCTTGATTGAGTGTATCCAGCCCATCCGCTTGAGCTGCTCAATAACAACATGAGCAGGCGGGAAAGTTGTCCGCAACACTTCTTGGTTCGATTTGGTAACCGCTCTGATCTCGCGGCGGAGGGTGGAAATTTTCCAGCAACGAGCAGTCAAATTTTTTTCGCTGGCTGCTGACACGCGATCACCCAACGTCCGCAAAAAAACCTCCCATCGGTCCATCGGAACTTGTGTTAGCGGTTTATTCGAATTCACAGTGTCATTCCCGTATGCTCCTTTGGAGCATACGGGAATGACACTGTGTTGTCAAGTTTCAGAATTTTGGACGACTGATAAATGCACAATGAATATACGCTTCCGCTGGCTTCAAGAAGCCAGCGGAAGCGTATATTCATTTGAGCGGTTTGTCAAGCTCTATTTCAATTCGCAAGATGGGATCGCCTATCGAGGACCAAAAAGACGAAAAAAGTGCCAGCACGGACCCTTTTAACAGGGCTAAAACTGGTAAGAAAAGATATGGCCGGATATGTGTTGACAATAAACGTAACTCGTTTATAGTCAAACAGTCAGCGATGCCATAGACGATTGATTTCGAGTGGCTTGTGGAAGACGAGACTCGGTCGATTCCGACCCTCGCCTCCAATCAAAACCCTTGATTTACAGGGGTTTTATTGGAGTTGGGAGTCAGAGTTTCACCGGAATCTTCACCTGTTTGGCTGCCCGTTCAGAAAC
>Ga0265323_10000302_pt1 | contig 28488 bp, 12 predicted proteins | sample 41225metaG_FD_193580 | JGI IMG/M metagenome (GOLD analysis project Ga0265323, IMG submission 193580) | Rhizosphere microbial communities from Carex aquatilis grown in University of Washington, Seatle, WA, United States - 4-12-25 metaG | ecosystem: Host-associated > Plants > Roots > Rhizosphere...
GGCGATGCCGAAGGTTTAATCCCTTTCACAATTAATTATACCGATTCAGTTGGAAATGCCGGCACACAAGTAACTACTGTTACCGATGCAAGTTCTGTCACTTTTGACAAAACCCCTCCAACGGTTTCGACAACTTCAACAATAGCAAGCCCTACAAATGTTTCACCTGATACATTTACCATAACTTTCAGCGAACCGGTTTATAATTTTACAACTGCTGGCATTGCGGTTACCGGCGGGAGCAAAGGAATATTTACAAAAGTTAACAATAGCTTATATACGCTTGTTTTTACACCAAATTACCGGAGTGCATTTACATTGAATATTGCTGGAGGATCAGCCCAGGATGCAGCAGGTAATGACAATACAGCTGCCACGCAATATTATAATGAATATTATCCTACTCCAACAGTTACAGGTGTAAAAGATTCAACAAGATGCGGGGCAGGAATAGTCACCCTGCATGCAACCCCAAGTGCTGGTTCAATATATTGGTATACCGTATCTTCGGGTGGTTCTTCTATTGCAACCGGAACAAGCTATTCTCCAAATGTTTCAAGTACAACAAATTATTATGTTGAAGCTAACGACCATAATTTTATTTCTTCTACCAGAATAGTAGTTCATGCAAATGTTGATCCGGTTTCGGTGGGAGGTTCTATCTCAGGAGGAACTTCCGTGTGCTCAGGTATAAATAGTACTAATCTTTCTCTTTTAGGTTATACTGGCTCTATTTTAAAATGGCAATACTCGACTGATAATTTTAGTTCAATTATTAATGAAATAAGTAACACTACCACATCGAAAACGGCTACCAATTTAGCTGCAACAACAAAATACAGGGTTGAAATTCAAAGCGGCATTTGTGCTTCGACCTTTTCAGATACAGCTACAATTATTGTAAATCCTTTACCGACGGTATCTGCTTCAAGTAATAGTCCGGTTTGTGATAAAAGTACTTTACAATTCACTGGGAATACCGACGGAACAAGTTATTCATGGACAGGACCGGCATTTTCAACACCCAATACAAACCAAAATCCATCCCTGGTTGCTTCTGTTGCAATGACCGGTATATATACCTTAACTGCAACCAATGCATTTTGCTCTAATTCTGCAACAACAAATGTTACTGTAAATCCTTTGCCTACACTTACAATTATTGGGCTTAGATCTGCCTTCAATAAAACTGATACCAAAATTCCATTGACAGGAAGTCCTATAGGAGGAATTTTTAGCGGGGAAGGTGTAGTAAATTCAAAAAAATTATTTTACCCAAATTTAGTGGACAGTACAAACTGGGGTATTCTTATTCCTATTGTTTATACTTTTACCGATCTTAACTTTTGTACAAATTCAGATACCCAATTCGTGAAAGTCCTCAAATCATCTGCATTATTTAATAATTTAAGTTCAAAATATTGCTATACCGACCCTGATAGTATCTTCTCTGTAACTGTATCAGATTACCTAGACAATGGTAGTTTTTCTCATTTTAAAAAATTTGGATTAATTGATAATGGAAATTTAACAGCCAAATTAAAACCATCATTACTTAGTGCTGGAATAGATACAATTAAATTCTCATATCGTAACACCGATTCTGTTTTCTTTACCATTATGCAAACTATTTTCATTGATAGTGTTGGAAAGGTGAGTATATCAATTCCCAAAAATGCTTATTGTGAAAATGACCCCCAGACGGTTACATTAAATGCTTTAAATTATGGAACTGGAGGCACCAAACATTGGACAGGTCCAAATGGGTCTTCATCGAACAATAACTTTTTTAGTTTTAGCCCTGACACACTTATAAAATTAAAAACATATACTTTTAAATTTCAATATACTTCAACAAATGGTTGTCACAGTAATACTGCCGACACGGATGTTTACATAAATCCGATGCCGCATGATATTATTGCAAATGATACGGTGTTTAATAGAGCTGACAAAACTTTACAATTATTATATGGGCACAAAATGTATCCAAGCATATCGTTTAGTGCGCCATATGGTATAACATTCTCAGGAACTCAATATTATTTTAATCCGTCAACGGTTCCGATCAGCCAACCAACCGATACTTTAACCTATTCCTATACCGATTCAAACAGTTGTTCCAATTCATCGAGCAAAATATTTACTATTCTTTCAGCAAGTGGAACAATTAAAAATACCAATAACAATAAAATAAATTACAATTATTGTTATGATTCAATCGCCAATTTAACCTTCTCCCCACCTGCACATGACAGTGTCTATTTCCAGATAAACAATACGATTATAAATAAAGGGAATACTGTTGTTTCATTTCCTATACATACTCTTAGTTCCGGATCAGATACTGCAAAGTTCTTTTATCGTAATGGCCATTCATGGTTCGAAAGGGACCAGGTATTTACCGTAGATTCTGTTTCGGCGGGTAATTTCGCTAATACTTATCCAGGTGGAGATACATTTCAATATGTGTGTCAATATGATAAAAAGATTAAAATAGATGTATCGAATAATTATCCTAATAAAGGTTCAGGCAGTTGGATGATTGATCCATTGTTAACTGTGACTAATGGTTTGGCAGCTAATTATTCAACATTTGTTCCGGGAAGACATATCGTCCAATATGTCTATAGCTCGTTACAGGGATGTAAGAGTAAACCAGCGTTTGATACAATTTGGATAAGGGCAGCTGCAAAGGATACTATCCTGAACGATACCGTATTTAATTTTGCAAGTACTGCATCTGAACCTCTTTATGCAAAATATTTTCAGACTAGTGGTAACTTTGTAGGAACAGGCATTAACAACAACCAGTTTAATCCTTCATTTGCCTATATCGGTCAAGTACCTATCAAATTTGTCTATAATGATTCTTACAATTGCCAGGATACGGCATATAAAATATTCACCGTTTTATCGCCAGCTGGTTTAATTACAAGCAACAAACCACATGATTTTAATTTCTGTTACGATTCAATTGCTCACTTTACTTTCAACCCACCCACAAATGACAGTGTCTATTTCCAGATAAACAATACGATTATAAATAAAGGGAATACTGTTGTTTCATTTCCTTTACATACCCTTCGTTCCGGATCAGATACTGCAAAGTTCTTTTATCGTAATGGCCATTCATGGTTTGAAAGGGAACAGGTATTTACCGTAGATTCTGTTTCAACAGGGGATTTAACAAATACTTATCCGGTTCCTGAAGATACATTTGCCTGCCAATATGATAAGAAAGTCAGGATCAATGTTTCGAATAATTACCCTGTTAAAGGTTCAGGCAGTTGGATGATTGATCCTTTGTTAACTATAACCAATGGTTTGGCAGCTAATTATTCAACATTTATTCCGGGAAGGCATATCGTCCAATATGTCTATAGCTCGTCACTGGGTTGTAAGAGTAATCCGGCTTATGATACAATTTGGATAAGGGCAGCTGCAAAGGATTCTATTCTTAACGATACCATATTTAATTTTGCAAGTACATCATCTGAACCTCTTTATGCAAAATATTTCCAAAGTAATGGGAACTTTGTCGGAACAGGTATTAACAACAACCAGTTTAATCCTTCATTTGCCTATATCGGCCAAGTGCCTATTAAGTTTGTTTATAATGATTCTTACAATTGTCCGGACACGGCATATAAGATATTCACCGTTTTATCGCCAACAGGCTTAATTATAAGCAACAAACATGATTTTAATTTCTGTTACGATTCAATTGCTGACTTTACTTTCTCCCCACCAACACATGACAGTGTCTATTTCCAGGTAGACAATACTATAATAAATAAAGGAAGTACTGTCGTTTCATTTCCTGTACATACTCTTCGTTCCGGATCAGATACTGCAAAGTTCTTTTATCGTAATGGCCATTCATGGTTCGAAAGGGACCAGGTATTTACGGTTGATTCGGTTTCAGCCGGATATTTTACTAATACTTATTCGCAAGAAAAATATGCTTGCAGGTATGACAATAATATCCGTATAGATATTTCAAATACTTATCCGGTAAATGGCAAGGGATTCTGGTCTGGCGATACTGCTTCGATTAAAGGGTTTGCTGCTTTTGTTGCCACAAAAATTCCGGGAATCCACATTGTTTCTTATTATTATCAATCGAAATTATTCTGCACCAGTAAAATATTATTCGATTCACTTCTGGTAATAGCACCAGTTAAGGATAGCATCCTTAATGATACAATTTACAATGTAAGCATAAATGTTGCAGATACCCTTCATGCCAGATTTTTTGGGACAAGGGGAAGCTTTTTTGGTTCCGGTGGCGTAATAAATAACAGCATGTTTAATCCATCTATTGCCGGGACTGGAAGGAAAACCATTAGTTTTCATTATACGGATTTAAATAATTGTCCTGACACAGTTACTAAAGTGTTCAATGTTTTGGCCGCGACAGGGCATATTGTAAACCTCGACAGTATTTATTGTAAATCGGATACAAGTACCGTAATTATAAATTTAATAATCAATAGTCAAAAACCTATAGACAGTACTTTTTTCTTGTTAGCTGGTTCAAAAACAACTGTATTAAACAATAAGGCCGGTTTCGTACCTTCTGTTTTGAACAAGGGAATTTACACGGCCACATTCCAATATTATATTGGTAATGTATCGTTCGATGTAAGCAAAAACTTTATAGTCGATTCTGTTTCGGCTGGTATATTTACAAATACTTATCCAGATACAACTAAACAATATGCCTGTCAAAATGATAACAATATATTAATTGATGTTTCTAAGAATTATCCGTTAGACGGGGTAAATGGACTTTGGACTGGCAATTCAGTTCAAAAAGTAACCGATCTCAGGGCTGAAGTTTTTACTAAAATATCCGGGATGCATGTTATTTCTTTTATTTATCATTCACAACACTGTTCAAGTAACCTTGCTTTCGATACTCTTTGGGTAAAACCTATACCGACTGATACTTTGGATATAGATACTATTTTTAATTTTAGCGGCAATCCTGTGCCCCTTAAAGGCAAGGGAAATAATGTCAAACTAGTGGGATTCCAGGGAAACGGTGTAAACGGAAACCAATTCCGGCCAGGTATAGTCGGGGGACCTCAACCTGACATTCCTATTATTTATATTTTTAAAGATTCAATTACAGGTTGTCAAAATTCCGATACTATAAAAGTCGATGTATTGCAGGCTAAAGATACAATTTCTTCTAAAATTAATTATTGCTATGGCGGAGGAAAAGATACCATAAGAATATTAAGAACTTTATCTCAGGGAAAAATCAGGAAATTTAAAATTAATAGTATAGTCATACCTTCTTTGGCCGATAGCATATCAGCAGTAATTAATCCTGATTTGTTGCCAGGCATTTTCAACAATGGAACTAAAACTGATACTATTTCTTATGAATACTATATTAGTAGGGCGAATTTTTCGGTTACAAAAATGATTACTATTGATTCGGTAAATGCAATAATTGACCCGGTCAACCCTGACCATTTTTGTGCCGGCTCAAGTGGGCCGACAAGTTTAATAGCAGATAAATTAATACCATCAGGAAGTACCGGGAAGTGGAATGATAATTTTAATTTAATAACAACTAAATCCGGGAATATTACAACTTTCAACCCGGCATTGATTAAATATTATTATCATATTAAAACCCCAAATAATGTTGCAGATACTATTACTTATATATACGCTTCTCCCGGAGGTTGTAAAAGCAATCCATATAGTATAATATTATTTGTTCATCCAACAGATTCTCTGGCATTTGGAAATGAAATTATTTCCGGCCACAATTATGACTCGGCAGTAAACCTGGTACCAATTAATCCTTTTCCTGACGGTGGTATTTTTAGCAGTAAAACATTAGGTTTTAAGGGGAATTACTTAGCTCCCAGTTCATCATCTAAAGGACAAGGCGTAATTAACTATACCTATAATTATAATCAGTATGGTTTTCAATGCAGCTCCACTATATTTGATACCATTAATATTATTGCGGCAAAAGATTCATTTTACTTTCCTACCGCACTTCCCAATACAAATGTTTTATGCTACTGGAACAAGACTGCGCCAGTTATTATAAAAGTATTCGATGGCAATAAACCCTTCATTCCTTTGCATGATACAATTAAAGGTATTGGTATTACTAAACCAGGAATTGGCAATGCAACTCTCGACTTATGGGCAGCATGGAAAGCAGGGAAAGGCAGTGATACAATTACTTATAAATATCTGTTTACAGATGGTTATACTTGGTTTACCGTTAAAAACGTCAGAAATCCAATTATTATTGATTACATTGATAGCAGCCTCAATTTTACTTTTGACAAGACATCCTATTGCGGTAATTATTCAGATTTAAACACAATTACCGCTTCTGTAGTAAAGACAGACGGAAAGGGTGTATTTTATCTCAATCCTCCTGATTCCACAGCTGGCGGACATTTCCATAGTTCTAATTCTACTGCTAATTTTAGATCTGATAGTATAATCAATTCCAGTGCTGGTAAATATTTTTATGGAAATCCAATTAAAGTAAACTACTTGTATACTTCAATTTTAGGTTGTAAAAAACCCATATCAAAATATTTTACAATTTATGAAACTCCAAAAACCAACTTCACTTTTTCAGGTGTTTGTCTTGATCCGACATTGAATGACAGCATTAAATTTAATGATGTAACTATCATGAATGGCTCAGATAAAATCACTTCCTGGAAATGGGACTTTGGAGATAAAAGTGCCTTTAATTATCTGAAAAATCCTGGACACTTGTATAGCAAATTACAGACAGTAATTGTTGCTCTTATTGCTACAAGCACCCATAATTGTTCCTATCCCAAGGATACAAATATAACTTTAGATACCAGGCCTCATGCAGGTTTTAACTGGAATACGGAATGTTACAGCGAGAAGGATCCTGTTATGTTTACAAACAATTCCACTTCAAGTGCAATAAAATTAAATGATACCGCTTTATGGGTCATCAATGATACATCGATCCTTAATTTCAATAATAATTTTACTTATCTGTTTTCAAAACCTGCAGATTATAAAATTTCACTAATTGTTAAAACCAATTCCGGTTGCAGGGATACCGCAAAAACATTGTTCCATCTGCGGCCTTTTATTAAATTGAGGGAAGCCGGTTATTTCGAGGATTTCAATTACTCTCACGGGGGTTGGTACAACAATGTGAATGAGTTAAAAAGCGATGCATCAAAGAGTATTTGGCAATTAGGGGTTTCGGATAATTCATCATTCCCGAAGGGAGGTAAATACTGGTATACCTATAATCCGGCAGATACGGCATCTGTTACAGGGCCTTGCATGGATTTTACCGGTCTTCAAAAACCGATGATTAAATTAAAAATCTGGAAAGCATTTAATAAAGATTTTGATGGCGGTGTACTCCAGTACAGCACCGACAACGCGAAAACCTGGACTAATATCGGTACCAAAGACGACAGTATAAATTGGTATAATTCCACGACCATAAAAGGGAATCCCGGCGGGCAGTCTGTTGGATGGACAGCTAATGGTACGAATGACCAGGAATGGGTGGAAGTCCGCCATACTCTCGATCCTCTCATAAATAAGACCAATGTGCGATTGCGGATGGGTTACGGGACATCCTATTCGGGATCTACAGGGTTTGCATTCGATGATATCCGGATAGGAGAAAGATCGAGAGTGCTTCTGCTCGAACACTTCACGAATAATAATGATGGCAATCCTGCTGCCGAAGGTATTCTCTCTTCTAATGTCAGTAATTTTGCAAACGATGCCCTCGATATTCGTTACCATACTTCATTCCCGGGCGACGACGAATTCGCAGATCAGTATTCTGCCGGGCCGAATGTTAAATCGTTATATTACCAGGTGGTCAGTGTTCCCTATACGGTTATAGATGGAAGTGCACAAAAAAATGAATATGTGAATTATAAAGATGTCCCCTGGGGCAATGCCATTACGAATAACATGATTGCCAAATCGCTTTACGATCCTAAATTTAAGATTAAAATAATCAGCAAAAATTCCGGTTCGGGAATGAAAGTAACGACTGTATTGACTGCAAGAGATACTTTTAATTCTGAAATCACATTGAATATAGCTGTTGTGGAACGCACGAACGGTATTTATAAAAATATTCTCCGAAAGTTTCTTCCCGATCCTGCTGGTACCACTTTCGATACAACCTGGATGCCGGGGGATTCTGCATCAGTCAGTTATTCCTGGAATTTACCGGGTTATGTCAATTACGATAGTTTAAAAATAATTGCCTTTGTGCAGGACGATATAACCAATGAAGTTTACCAGGCAGCCACAAACGATACAGCGTTTCATAATGGAGGAATACTTTCCGTACCTCAATTGAATATGGAAAGTAATTTTGTATTATTCCCAAATCCTGCCAAAGACGAAGTTTACCTGGCATTTGGCGAACCTTTGCAACAAAAAGTTGTGGTTCAATTTTTCGACCAGTTAGGGGTTTGCATAAAATCTGTTCCTGTTGAAAAGGGAAAACAAATGGAAACAATAAACCTTTCGGGAATGAAAGATGCTTTGTATTTCATTAAAGTAACCGGAGGAGGGCAGGTTTATAAAACGGGAAGATTGGTTATTATAAGGTAATTTAGTTATTACGTTAATAAATAAAAGTATTAAAGAAAATTGTAACAAATCAGGTTGCTTTGAATATAAACTATCGGGATGCAGACTGTCAGCCTTATCAGTTACATAAAAATTTAAAATATTAAATATCAAATGATTTTATTAAACTTCAAAGTATAGTTAATATTTTAACTTAATAAAAAATCAGTAGTATTTCTCTATGAAAGTTCATTTTATTGCCATTGGCGGAAGCGCAATGCACAGCCTTGCACTGGCACTTCAAAAAAAAGGATATACAATAACCGGCTCCGATGATGAGATATTCGAACCTTCGAAAGGCAATTTAATGAATGCCGGCCTTTTACCAAAGGAACAAGGTTGGCATCCCGAAAACATTACCTCCGGTTTAGATGCTGTTATTCTGGGCATGCATGCACGTGAAGATAACCCCGAACTTCAAAAAGCCCGTGAATTAAAACTTAAAATTTATTCTTACCCTGAATATCTTTTTGAACAAACAAAAGATAAAACACGGGTTGTCATTGGTGGCAGTCACGGGAAAACCACCATTACCTCAATGATTATTCACGTTTTAAATTTTCATAAGTTCAAGTTTGATTTTATGGTTGGCGCCCGGATTGATGGGTTCGATAATATGATAAGTCTTTCAGAGGACTCACTAATGGCAATTTTTGAAGGGGATGAATACCTATCGTCAACCCTTGATCCACGCCCCAAGTTTCACATTTATAAACCCAATATTGCTGTATTAAGCGGAATAGCATGGGACCATTTTAATGTTTTTGCAACTTTCGAAATGTATGTTGAACAATTTAAAATCTTTATAGAAAATATAGAACCTAACGGCTGCCTGATATATTGTGCCGATGATCCTTTGGTTGCAGGTATAGCGCTTATCGCACGTGACGATGTAAAAAGTAATCCTTATAGTTTTCATTCATATGAAATTGACGATAACCAGGTACGGTTAATATATGATAATAAAAAATACCCGATAAACATTTTTGGAAAACATAACATGCAAAACATAAGTGCGGCAAAACAAGTATGTAAACTTTTGGGCATAACCGATAACCAGTTTTATGAGGCAATAGGTTCGTTTAAGGGTGCAGCAAAAAGACTTCAACTTATTGGGAAGAATGAATATACAAACATTTATCTCGATTATGCCCATTCACCTTCAAAACTCAGGGCAACCATTAAAGCGGTAAAAGAGCGATTTCCTGACCGACAGTTAGTAGCCTGTATTGAATTGCATACATTTAGCAGCCTTTCCGAAGAATTTCTTCAGCAATATTATGGTACTATGGAAGGTGCAGATTCTGCAATAGTATATTTTAACCCTCATGCTGTTGAAGCCAAACGTTTGAAAACACTTTCAGAAGACACAGTTGCAAAAGCCTTCTCAACAAAACACCTTTCAGTTTTTAAAGACTCAAAAGAATTGATAAAAGAATTGAAATCGGTTGATTGGAAAAATAAAAATCTTTTGTTGATGAGTTCCGGAAATTTCGATGGAATAGATATTAATGAATTGGCATCAGCTTTATTGGTTCTATAACCAAAATTATCAAAAATTCTTTCTGTATAATAAAAAAGTTTCTACTTTTGCAGCGCAAAAAATGGCCCGTTCGTCTAGTTGGTTAGGACGCAAGATTTTCATTCTTGAAATCAGGGGTTCGACTCCCCTACGGGCTACAGAAAATTAGGAGTATCTAATTTAAAATTCCCCCACCTGGAATTAAGGCTAATAAAATCATTTATCAATCCAATTTTATCTTCTTTCCATTCAGATACCCAATAATGAAAGCACCCTTCACTCCGCACTTATCCCGCAACTGGCCCGCTGATTCATAGGTATTGAATTGCCCAATTGAATATTTATACCATTCGTTTTCATATAATTCTTCAAACTGTTCCAAACCTGAATAGATTTCTTTTAAAAATTCACTATTCAGAGGTACACGACATGCAACAATTTGTACTTTAAAAGTGAATACCCTATCAGAAAAAGTTTTGAAAATTTTATTTTTATAATTATCTGTATTTTTTTGTTTGCCTGATTCCCTTATATTTTTTGTTGGTACAATTCTAAGACCCGAGTTTGATACAACTTTGGATTTTGAATTATCAGCTTTGTTTATATGTTCATTAACTTGAAACTCACCATTTAAATTATTTTTGTTTTTTTCTCTTTGAAGATACTTTTCCCACGCAACTTTTACTGAATCAATATCGGAATTTCTAACCAATGAAAAATTATAAATATACTTATCAAAATCGTTTGGGAAATATTCTTTTAAAAATTTATTGAACTTATCTGTCATGTTTTCTCCTACATTAACTGCATGATAGATATCTGACGAGGAATTTGTTACATTTTCTGTTTCATTATTTGCGGAAACAGGAATTTGTTTGTCATAGGTTTTTATTGTATCTCTCATTGACTTTTCAATGGGTTGATCCCGATGCGTCGATTTCGCTGAGACCGACAATGAAATATTGGAATAAACTTCAAATGCATTTTTTACATTTTCAACTGCTTTTGAAAGCAAATCGGAAGCTGATGAAAGTTTGGAATAAGCAACCAGTTTGTCCTTATTTTCGTCGACTTCTTTAAATTGATCCTGGGCTGATTGATAATTCAACTTTCCGCTATTCTCTGAAGATTCGGCATTAATTAATTCACCTGGATCGCCTTTATATTTATTCCAGAATTCCGCAATTTTTGAAGAATAAACATTGTACTTCGTTTCGTCGGCTGATTGTTGAATTTTTAATGCTTCTGTTTGTTTTTCGAGAGCTTTATTATTTAATTTTTCGCTTTCTTCTGCCGAAAGGTCTGACTGTTTAGCTGCATTATCAGAATACATTTTATCGGCCAGTTGTTTTAACTGAATCGATTTCTGTATTTCTTTATCCGCTTTTCCCAATTTTTTTTGATCAGCAACTGTCAGTTTAATCTTATCTTCATCCTTGTATTCTGAAGCAAGATAAGACATCGAAAAAATATCAGTCCCCACATAAATCGTAAAAAGCATGGTTAATAACAAACGAAACATAGTTTTAAGTTATTCAATTATTGAAATAAGTAAAATTAATCATTCTTGCTTCAATTTTATTCTTAAATATCTTATTTTCAAAACTTCAGAATATTTATTTTACACTGGCAATAATTTTTAATAAAAAAAGTTTAAATGAATAGTTTTGATGCAATGAATATTATAATCAAATTTGCATCCGGAATAACATTATAAAATTTTAAGAAATTTTAATGCAAAATTGTTTAAAGGAAGCATTTAATTTATGGATATTTTCAACGAAAAGCAAGAACAATTTGACAGGCGTTATCTTGAAATGGCACGAATCTGGGGGCAAAATTCTTATTGTAAACGCAAACAAGTAGGTGCATTAATTGTTAAAGACAGGATGATTATTTCAGATGGATACAACGGCACGCCGTCTGGTTTTGAAAACAATTGCGAAGACGAAAATAATAAAACCAAACCTTATGTGCTCCATGCCGAGGCAAATGCAATTACCAAAGTAGCCAAATCGAATAACAGCAGCGATAATGCGACACTTTATGTTACAATTTCACCTTGCCTTGAATGTTCAAAATTAATTATTCAATCAGGAATTAAAAGAGTAGTATTCTGCGACAAATATCACAACGAAGATGGCCTGAAATTGCTCGATAGGGCCGGAATAGAAGTAATTCATTTAATGTTATAATCGATGACTGAAAACAAAGGAAAAAAATTATCTATATATCTCCCGTTAATCCTGGCTTTTGCTTTGGTTTTTGGAATATTAATAGGAATCGCTATTAATAAACATCCTCAACTTTCCGGTAGCGGATTAATTCTTTATCCGAAAAGCGATAAATTAAACAATGTTCTAAAATATATTCAGGAAGAATATGTCGATACCGTTTCAAATGAAAAGATAACTGATGAAGCAATAATATCAGTTTTAAAAGGGCTGGATCCGCATTCTGTTTATATTCCTGCTAAAGAATTGCAAGCTATGAATGAACCTCTTGAGGGCAATTTTAGTGGAATAGGAGTGCAGTTCAATATGCAAAATGATACTGTTATTATTATTAATACTATTGCAAATGGCCCATCTGCGCTGATTGGAATTATGGCCGGTGACAGGATTGTAAAGGTAAATGATACCGTTGTTGCAGGTGTAAAAATGGACAGCGAAAAAATTGTGAAACGTCTTAAAGGTCCAAGAGGGACAAAAGTTAAAGTTTCAATTAAAAGACCCGGTAATAACCGTGAACTGGTTTATGATATTACCCGCGATAAAATTCCTTTGTACAGCGTGGATGTAGCATATATGGCCGATAGCGTTACAGGTTATGTAAAAATCAGCCAGTTTTCCAGGACTACAAATAACGAATTCATAAGTGCCATTGAAAAACTGAAAGCACTGGGTATGAAAAAAGTTATTATCGATTTAAGGGGAAACGGAGGGGGCTATCTCGATGCGGCTATTAATCTTTCTGACCAGTTTCTTGATAACGATAAGCTCATAGTTTATACAAAAGGCAGGGCTAAACCTCGTGAAGACTTTAAAGCCACCTCAGCAGGAATTTGTCCAAATGATTCATTAGCAGTGTTAATAGATGAATTCACTGCTTCTGCTTCAGAAATTTTTGCGGGTGCAATACAGGACAATGACAGAGGGATTATTATAGGACGTCGGTCTTTTGGAAAAGGGTTGGTACAGGAGCAAACACCACTTTCCGATGGTTCAGCAATAAGGTTAACTGTTGCAAGATACTACACTCCTTCCGGCCGATGTATTCAAAAATCTTACAAAAATGGAACTGATGATTATTATAAGGATTTAAATTATCGTTATATTCATGGCGAGTTTGAAAATAAAGATAGTATTAGGTTCAATGACTCCCTTAAATTCAGGACCCCAAAAGGAAAAATAGTTTATGGCGGTGGTGGTATTATGCCAGATATTTTTGTCCCCTATGATACAACTGGGTTTTCAAAATTTTATTTCGATGTTCGGGATATGGGCCTCATGTATAGGTTTGCTTTCAATTACAGTGATATGAATCGTTCTAAACTCAATTTTTTTAAAACTCCTGAAAAACTTCTTGCCTTCTTATCAAAAGATAAAGTATTTGAAAAGTTTATTGAATATGCCAGGAAGCAGGGACTTAAACCTCAGAAGAGTGAAATTGCCATTTCAAAGAAACTCATTTATACCCAGATTGAAGCTTATGTAGCCAGAAATTTTCTGGATAACGATGGGTATTATCCTATTATAAAAGATGCCGACAATACTTTGGAAAAAGCTTTACAGGCATTGTCAGGAAAAAATATCACGGATTAGTCTTAATTTTCATTATAATATATTTTCAAAATAAAATTTTAATAAGAAAAATATTTTCCATTTTTAAGAAATTCTCAATTTTATACTATTTATTCAGTTAGTTATTACAATACCAAGGGCTAATAATGCATTGCTGACAGTGAGGCCTTTTTTCTCAATATTTACCCTGTTTACTTCATATTTAAGTTTATCACCATCCGAAATAAAATTAATTCCACTGCCCTGCAATGCCAGGCCTTCTTTATCGGTAATTAATAAAGTAGATTTACCACTAAGTTTAGACAGAATGAGGGTTATCTGGTTACTTTTCCCTTGCGGAATATATAAAATATGACAGGAGTTGATTTCGTCAACTGACGAAAATGTTTTTACAACAATATTCTGTAATCCTACCTTCTGCTTTCCGGCAATAGTTTCTAATTCTTTTATCAAAGGTGAATTACCCAATACGCCAATAACAAAGTCCCCTTGTCTTTCTCCTGCTGGCCATTCAATGTATTTGGTAAAATTATACATAAAAAGGGCCTTAAATTTTTCATTTTGGGCATTAGCATTCATTAAACAAAAAATTCCCAGGTTTAATATCAGAAAAAATACTTTTTTCATAATTCATAAATTAAATTTAATTCAAAAGTCATTTTAATTTTATCATTTGCAAATAAAAGTATTTTTAAAACCTCTCAAAACCATTAATTTACATAATTATTTATATGTTATTAATCAAAACTTTAAGATATGAAAAAAAATTAAACAATAAATTATAACAAAAAAGTTTTATCACTATAATACTTTTTTGAATATTCATACTACAAACATGGATTTAAATCAATAATTTTAACCTTTTTATCTTTTACTTCTTAATACAAAATGACAATCCGAATTTCATTTAAATATACATCACTTATATTATTGATACTTGCTTTCCTTAATATTCGTGGATTTTCTCAATATTCTCCCAGGATTGAGCAATATGAATTATCAAATGGATTTAAAGTATTTCTGTGTGAAGACCATACCCGGCAAAAAGTTTTTGGAACTGTAATTTGTAAAGCAGGGAGCAAAAACGATCCGACAGATGCAACGGGTATGGCGCATTACCAGGAACATATGCTTTTTAAAGGAACAACAGATTTGGGGACTACAGATTGGATTTCAGAGAAACCCCATATCGATAGTATATTCAATTTGTATGATTTGCTTGGGAAAACTGAAAAACCGGAAAAACGAAAAGAAATTCAGCACTTAATAAATGAAGAATCACTTGTTGCATCAAAATACGCCATTCCTAATGAGTTCCCAAACCTCGTAAAAAGAATGGGGGGTACGGATATGAATGCCTTTACACGTGCAGATATTACTTTATTTTACAATACTTTCCCGCCGAACCAGATTATTCGATGGCTCGATCTTTATTCACATCGGTTTATTAATCCCGTTTTCCGTTCTTTCCAGGCAGAGCTTGAAGTGGTTTATGAAGAAAAAAATATGCGTCTCGATAATTTTTTTAGCAATATTTATGAAAAATTTCTTTTCAATTTTTTTAAAGTTCATCCATATGGCCAGCATACAACGCTTGGAACTATTGAAGATCTTAAAAATCCTTCTTTAACTAAAATGCTGAAGTTTTTTAACGATTATTATGTGGCCAATAACATGGGCCTTGTTTTGGTGGGCGATTTTAATTCTGATAGCATTAAACAGGAAATTGCAAAAAAATTTGCGATATTAAAACCCGGAATAATTCCTGAAAAGAAAACCTATGATGAACAACCTTTTCACGGAAGAGAGTTTGTGGAAGGAAATTACAGCCCTATTAATTTAGGAATAATTGGATTCAGAACAGTCCCAAAAGGACATCCCGATGAAATTTGCCTGGACGTAATAGAAAATCTTTTATCGAACCAAAACCATACCGGCCTACTTGACAAATTGGTACTTGAAAATAAAATGCTTACGGCTCAAATTGTAAAGCTTCCTTTTAATGATTTAAATGGCACTGTTATAGCTATGGCTCCCAAAATGCGTAACCAGGATTTGGAAGAGACAGAAAAACTTGTTTTAGGGGAATTAGAGAAAATAAAAAAAGGTGAATTCAGCGACCGTTTATTAAATTCCATAAAACTATATAAATACCTGGAATTTGAATTATCTCTTGAAAACCTCGATGATAAGGCATTACTTATAGCAAATGCATTCGGGCAAAACAAGGATATCTCCGATGTATTTAATTATCCTGCAAAAATTAAATCCATATCCAGAGAAGATATAATAAAAACGGCAAATACCTATTTCGGGAATAATTATCTCGTGTTTTTTTCTCATATCGGTTCGACTGAAAAGGAAAAAATAGAGAAACCTGATTTTAAACCATTAATTTCTAATACCAATGCAAATTCTACTTATGCAAAATATTTCGAAACCATTCCTTCTGAATCTGTAATTCCAAAATATATCGATTTTTCGAAAGATGAAAGTATTGATTCCATCGATAAAAATACTTCTCTGCATTATGTAATAAATCCCGTAAATGATATTTTTGAAATGATTCTTCAATTTGGAATTGGAACGGCAAAATTAAAAACACTTCAATATGGGGCTGCATTGCTTAACTATTCCGGAGTTGATGGCTTGAATCTTTCTCAATTTAAAGATTCACTTAGCAGTATTGGATGCTCTTATAAAGTAAGCTGTGACCGAAGTTATTTTTATGTAGAACTTCAGGGGCCCGATCAATTTCTTGAACAGTCAATCGGACTAATTCAAAAATTACTAACTGAACCCAGGATAGAAAAAGAAAAATTAAATGTCATTTATGAATATGCCAATGCCAACAGGCGGATTGAAAAATCAGAGCCGGAAAATGTAGGTGATGCATTATTTGAATATTTAAAGTATAATAAAAATTCTGACTATCTGAATCGCCTTTCAATGCAAAAAATAAAAAAATTGAATGTAGATTCTCTTATTAATGAATGTAAGAAAGCTACAGGTTTTGAACTTCAAATCCAATATTCAGGTAGTGCTTCGGTTTTAGAGGTATCTTCTGTATTCAAAAAATATTTTATTGTACCTCACAAAAGAATTAAATCCGAATCACCCTGTATCAGGCAAATTAAAGAATATACTCAAAATTATATTCTTTTGACAGATATGAAAAATGCAAGGCAGAGTAAAATCTTCTTTTTTTGCAACGGAACCTTGTATAATAAATCCATTGATCCTTATGCCAATGCATTTAATTTATATTTCGGAGGTGATTTTTCTGGCCTGGTACTTCAACAGATCCGCGAATACAGGAGTCTTGCTTATACTGCTGGAGCAGAATACATGCTATCGCCTTTAAAAGACAGACAAACATGGTTTGAAGGATATGTTGGTACCCAATCTGACAAAACTTTTATGGCAATTGATGCTTTTATGAACCTGGTTCGTTCGATGCCCCAGAAACCTGAAAATATTTCTATGACAAAAGAATACCTTCTTCAGTCTGCAATTACTTCAACACCTAATTTCAGGCAAACCAGCAAATCTATTGAAGAATGGAAATTGAGAGGTTATATTCAGGATCCTTTAAGAGAAAAAATTCCGGTTTATGGAAATCTTACATTTGAAGATATTTTAAAATTTTATAATACAAATGTTTTGCAGAAACCATTTGTCATAGCCATTGCGGGAGATACAAAAAAAATCGATCAAAAACAGCTTAAAAAATTCGGTAAAATTATCAGGGTAAAAGAAAAAAAATTATTTACCGATTAATAATAATGATTTTTTTAAAATCCGGATAATTACTTCTTTAAAAAGAAAACATCCGTTAATCATAGCGCCTGCCTGTAGCATGCGGGTACACGCCACGATTAATAAATAACGGCCTCTGGCCAAGAATACCATACTTATTGCATAGCCAATAATATTCTTATTTTTTCTTTAATCCAAAGTTAGTCGCTAAAAATTAAGGAGGTTTAACTATTCTATTTTCACAGCTAATGATAATTATTTCTACCTTTAAAATTATAAGCGAAATTCTATGGTAAAACTTGCAATAGCTGCCCTGGGAGGCAACGCCATCCAGCGTGGCAGCGAACTGGGTACTATTGATGAACAGGAGGACCATGTTAAAGAAACAATGGAGAACCTTGTTTTTCTGCTAAAAATGGGATATAACCTTGTTATTACACATGGCAATGGCCCACAGGTCGGTAATATGCTGCTGCGCAACGATGCAGGTGAACAACTTTATAATATTCCCCAAATGCCATTAGATATTTGTGTGGCCGATTCGCAGGGTGGCATCGGGTATATGATTGAACGCATTTTGAGAAATGTTTTGAAAGAACATAATATTCAACGGGAAGTGGTGACATTGGTTACACAAATTGTCGTGGATAAAAATGATCCGGCTTTTCAAAATCCAACCAAACGCATTGGAAAAGTTTGCACACTGGACGAAGCCCGGTTACTGGAAAAAGAAAAGAAATGGATATTTAAGGAAGAACCCAAAGTAGCCCAAGGCTATCGCAGGGTGGTGCCATCGCCAAAGCCTCTTCGTATAATTAATGAGAAAGTAATATCATTGCTGGCCAGGCATGGCACTATTGTAATTGCTTCCGGTGGCGGAGGCATACCTGTATATATTGATGAGAAAAATAATATTCGTCCAACCGATGCCGTAATAGATAAAGATTTGGCTTCTGCTTTGTTAGGTTCCTGCATTGGGGCAGACGAATTGTATATGCTAACAGATGTACCATACATATTTTTAAACTACGGCCGACCCAATCAACAAATTGCGGAATTTCTCGATAAGGCAGATGCAGAAAAATACCTTTCGCAGGGAATGTTTGGCGAAGGCACTATGGCACCCAAGATAAAGGCAGCATTACAATTCATTATCAATGGTGGGAAGAAAAGCGTCATTACAGAGGCTTCTAAACTGGAAGATAAAAAATTCGGTTCCAAAATCACCTTGCATTACGGAGACGAATGAATCTTTTTTACTTACTTAATAATTATTCCTTATTTTCTTAACGTGTTATATAAATTAAGATCTTTTGACAGAATTGGAAGTAATTTCACTCCGTTGCATAAAATATATCTCAATTGATTTTATTTTTCGATCAATTATTTTCAAGTTTGCATATCAAATAGTTTATTCATGAAGAGAGTTGTAATAACAGGTTTAGGCGCACTTACACCTATAGGAAATACTGTGAAAGAATTTTGGGACAACCTGCTATTGGGCAAAAGTGGTGCTGCTCCTATAACCCGTTTTAATGCTGCTGCTTTTAAAACAAGATTTGCCTGTGAGGTTAAAAATTTCGATCCCACTCAATTTATGGAGAAAGCTGAGGCCAGAAAACTCGATTTATTTACTCAATTTGCTTTTGCATGTGTCGATGAATGTTTAAATGATTCCGGACTTAAAATTACAGATGACAACAGATCACATATTGGTGTGGTTTGGGGTTCGGGAATGGGAGGAATGATAACTTATGAAGATGGGATGTTCGATTTTTTTCAAAATAATAAAATTCCCAGGTTTAGTCCGTTGTTTATTCCAAAAACAATTCCGAATATAACATCTGGCCAGCTTGCCATCCGTTATGGTTTGCAGGGGCCGAGTTATGCTATTGCAGCAGCCTGTACTTCGTCGAATAATGCTATCATTGATGCTTATAATTTAATTCGCCTTGATCAGGCAGATATTGTTATTGCCGGAGGTTCTGAAGCACCTATTTGCAGTGGTCCCATCGGCGGGTTCAATGCAATGAGGGCCTTATCAGAATTAAATGAATCACCGGAAACAGCGTCTCGGCCTTTTGATAAATCGCGCACAGGGTTTGTATTAGGTGAGGGCGCTGGCGCGTTAATGATCGAATCATTAGACCATGCAAAAGCACGTGGGGCAAAAATTTATTGTGAATTGGCCGGAAGTGGTTTGGCATCCGATGGATACCATATTACCGCTCCACATCCTGAAGGTGCCGGGGCTATTATTGCTATGGAGCGGGCTATTGCTTCGGCAGGACTTAAACCGGAAGATATAGATTATATCAATGCACATGGAACGGGTACCCCTCTTGGCGATATCAGCGAATGTAAAGCCATTGTCAAAGTGTTTGAAAAGGTTCTCGACAAAGTTCAAATCAGTGCTTCAAAATCGATGATCGGTCATTTAATGGGTGCTGCCGGAGCTGTTGAAGCAATTGCAGCAATTATGGCTATTCAACACAACAAAATACCACCGACTATTAACCAGTTTGAAAGAGACCCGGAAATAAATCCTTTGCTTAATCTGACACCAAATGTGTATCGCGACTTTAATGTTAATGTTGCAATTAATAATACATTTGGATTTGGCGGTCATATTGTTACAACCCTTTTTGAAAGATATGCAGAGTATTAATATATTATTTGCTAATGTGACAATTTGAAAATGTGCGAATGGTTTGGTTCTTTTAGGAATCAAATCCTAAAGAACTACAAGCTCTTTATTAATTCTTCTTTCAGCTGGGCAATTAATGATTTTACTGAAACGATTTCATTACACCGGTAAGCATTGGCGCCAGCGAAAACAAATGAATCAAGCATCCTGCCTTTCGATGCATCGGATAATACGCGCGCTATACAATACGGCGCTTTTTCCGGATCACAGGAACGCAGGCAGTGATGAGGGCAAACAAAAGGAATCGTTTCACCTTTAAATATCCTTGATGTAAAATCATTTCTGATTACACGGCCTGGCAACCCAACAGGACTATTTATAATGGTAATATCTTCTTTTGTGGCAGTTAAATATGCTTTCTTAAAATTAATATCAATATCACATTCATCGGTACACACAAACCGTGTAGCCATTTGTACTCCCGAAGCGCCTAATTTCAGGAATTTTGCTATATCGCTCCCGTCAAAAATTCCTCCGGCAGCAATTATAGGAATTTTTTCTTCAAGAGTTTGAACAAATGAAACCAGTTCCGTTACCAGAGATTCCAAAGATGGCGCAGTTCCATTAATCATATCACTGTATGAATAACCAAGATGACCTCCGGCTAAAGGGCCTTCAACAATTACAGCATCAGGGACTTTGTTATAGTTTTGTTTCCATTTTTTATAAATAATGTTCAACGCCCGGACTGATGAAACAATAGGTATCAATTTTATATTTTTTCCCTTTATAAACCTGGGCAGATCAAGAGGAAGTCCTGAACCACATATTATCAAATCTACATTTTCTTCAACACAAACATTAACTAATTCCTCATAGTTCGACAATACCACCATTACATTAACACCAATTACACCTTTGGAAAGCGACCTGGCTTTTCGTATTTCAAACCGTAAGGCTTCATTGTTCACTTCTACGAACTTTGCCGGAACTGCATTTTCGAAATCGCCTAGCCCAACACTGGCAATAACCCCGGCACATCCTTCATTTGCGACCGCAGAGGCCAGGCTTGACCTTGAAACCCTTACACCCATTCCCCCCTGAATGATTGGCGGGTTTATTTCTAAATCTCCCATTATTAAAGAGGGTATCGAGTTTAAGGCCATAATATTCTAATGTTATTGGTTTCTAAAGATATTTTTCTTTTGTAAAAGAAACAAGATTATGTTAAAAAAAATGAACTTATAAAGTAGGCTTGATCAAAGCAAAATTTTACAGATTTGTTTGCTTTTTGCAAATATAACCTTTTATCGATAATCTTAAAATTTCTGATTATTTAACAAATTTGATTGAATAACCAGGTTTCTTTTTCAGTAATATTTATGGACAAATTACCAACTTAAGCGTATGCTCGTTCATGATAGGTACCGTAATTTTCAAATATTTTATTGATCACAGCCGCCGGTTTTGGACGAGAATTTTATATCTCGGGCTATTTTTATAATTTATTGTTCTTTCGAAAAAAGTTTAAATCGTTTCCTAATAGAACATGACAAAATAAAAAAGTCAATAACCTGACACAAAATTAATTTTCTGTTTTCTTCAAATTAAATTTTCAGATTGCTTCAATACTGAAAAATATTTAATGACGAATGACATTAGCATTGAAAATTCGTTACTTCTCAATATTATTTTATTGAATTCTGAATATAAAATTTTCAGGGTTTTTTATTAAATTCAAAGGTTTAAATCATTTGTTTTAGTCGGAGGAAGAGAAATTGCAATTGTCGAACGAAAATATATCGGCAAGGGCATGCCTCAGGGCAGGGTAATAGCAATAAGAAATGAAGTAGGTATCCAGGCCCGCACTTTTGGACCAGGTCTTCATTTGCTAATACCATTTATTTATTCTTTCAGGAAATATCCTTTTTTCACTATTTCTGAAAAAGAGATAGGAATAGTAGAATCAATTGACGGCGATCCTGTTCCGCCAGGGCACATTTTTGCCAAGGTAGTTGAAGGCCATAATGCCTTCCAGGATGGCGAAACTTTTTTAAAAAATGGTGGTCAAAAAGGTCCGCAAATACAGATTATTGCACCTGGTACTTATCGTGTTAACCCAATATTGTTTACAATGAGGAAAGTTCCTGTTGTAATTATCAATAAAGGGAAAATCGGCCTTATTACATCTATGGACGGTAATCCTATTCCTTCCGGTCGATTATTGGCAGCTAAAACTGATGGACATTCAAATTTTGAAAATGGCCAGAACTTTTTAAATAATGGTGGACAGAAAGGTCCGCAAATTGATATTCTATTACCGGGTACTTACCGAATCAATCTCGACTTATTCCATATTGAAATTCAGGATGCAACTGTAATTCCCGCTATGAAAGTAGGGCTTGTTACAGCACTCGACGGAGAACCGCTACCGGAAAATGAATATGTAGCCAAATCGGTGCAGGGACATAGCGATTACCAGGACGCTTCAAAATTCCTGGCTGCCGGAGGACAGCGTGGCCCGCAATTCGATGTTTTAAGGCCCGGGACATATTATATAAATCCTATGATTTTTAAAGTCGAACTAGATGATGTTGCAATCATTGAACGTGGACAAGTTGCCGTAGTAGTTTCAAATGTAGGTGAAGAACCAAAACAGGTAAGAAATGCAATTGAAGAAATTGCCAAAAAAGAAGGTGCAGCTGTCGGCAGTGATACATATAAAAATATAGAAAATCGTTTTGAAAAAGGGATTGAAAGGTATGTTGTACCGAAAGGATTCAGAGGTATACAGCAGGAAGTAGCGGGTCCGGGTTTTTATTATTTGAACAGAAGGGCTTACCTTGTGCATGTTGTAGATACAACTAATATCACAATTGACTGGGACGATTCAAAAGAAACCCGTTTCGATCCATTACGGGTCATTTCAAGGGATGGGTTTGCAATTAGTGTTTCAGTAAAGGTGGTAATATGCATAAGGCCCGATCAGGCCCCATACATGGTAGCTAAAATCGGATCTATGGAAAACCTTATTGTACACGTTATTCACCCAATGATCGATTCAAGTTTCCGTAATCAGGCTTCTTCTACTTCTGCAATGAATTTTATGCAGGACAGGCAGGAAGAACAAAGAAAAGCCGAAACGCGTGCCAAAGAGGAACTTGAAAAATATCATGTAGAATGCGTTTCAGTCCTAATTTGCCAGATTAATCTCCCACAGGATTTGATGGATATCCAAACAAAAAAAATAATTGCACAACAACAGCAAACTATGTTTGAAGATCAACAGAGAGCTGAACAAACAAGAATTGCTATGGAGAAAACCCGATCAGAGGCCGATCAGCAGAAAAATCTTGTTGAAGCAGAAATAGGAGTTAAAATTGCCGAACAGAATAAACAGAAAGCCATTAAATATGCCGAAGGTGAAGCCGAGAGTATAAGGCTTAAAGCAGAGGGTGAAGCAAAAGGTATAAAAGCAAAAGGAGAAGCAGAAGGAACAAAAATTCTTGCAATTGGTGAATCTACTGCAAAAGCCTATGAGCTGCAAAATAAAGCCGTAGGCCAGCAGGGCGTCACGGCAATTGAAATAGCCAAACAAATTGCAGCCGGAAATGTAAAAGTAACTCCTGATTTTCTTGTTCAGGGAGGCGATAATATAAGCAGTTTGCTGGCTGCATTTCTTACAAATGCAATTTCAAAGGATAAAAAAGATAGTAAACCTTAATACTTTATTTAAATGTTAAATAAGTTTGAAATAATTATTTCACTTAATAGCCTTGCAGACTTATGGAGTGTTTCTAATTTGGAAAATCAAATGTAATGTGCAAAGCCAATCGGATACAACAAAAAATTATCAGTATTCTATTCTGGATAACCGTTTCATTATCTTTTTTCCGGATAAACCAAAACAAGTTTGATCAAAAAGTTTTTGATTTATTGCTTACCTTTTCAACTATTTGATTTTAAATTTTGTTTTTGGATTTTTAAATATTTTTGAAATGAAAACTATAAAAGGTCTTAAATCAATCATTTTAAATACGATGATCGACAATAGACCAATCCTGGTAAGATTGGTTGTGGGCATTATTTTCCTATCTGAAGGTATCCAGAAATATTTATTTCCCGAATTATTAGGCACTGGCCGTTTCGAAAAAATCGGTTTTCCCAATCCTGCATTCTGGGCTTATTTTACCGGAATGTTCGAAATAATTTGCGGTATATTTATTTTACTTGGTTTGCTTACCAGGTTAGCCACTATTCCGTTGTTAATAATAATGATAACAGCCTTTGTCACCACCAAATGGCCCATTTTGATAGGAAAAGGTTTTTGGGTAATGGCTCATGAATACCGTACCGATTTTGCCATAACACTTCTTTTGGTTTATTTATTGATTTTTGGTGCCGGAAAATGGTCGGTGGATTCAAAATTATAAAAACGGTCTTGTTTTAAATTGTGGCTAAAGGATTAAAATAAAATTGTTAATCAAAATAGTATTAGATATTATTATGCTACTTTTATTTTCACGCAGATATCTGGGAAAATAAGCAATAAAATGTTTAAATATTTTATTGCTCATTTCTATATCAATGGTATTGTAAACTTAAATGCACTTCCTTCTCCCTCTTCACTTTCGACCCAAATCCTTCCCCCGTGCTTTTCAACAAATTCTTTACACAACAGTAGCCCAAGGCCTGTTCCTCTTTCATCAGCCGTCCCGTAGTTTGTGTATTTGGTATCGATTCTGAAAAGTTTTTGGATGTCAACCTTTGGTATTCCCACACCGGTATCTTTTACTGTCACAATAATATTGTTTTCGTTTTTTTCAGTTTGAACAGTGACTTTACCACCGGGATATGTAAATTTTATTGCATTATTGAGGAGATTGCGTAATATCGTGTTCAGCATATTCGTATCTGCTGTTATTTCCAAATCGTTTGTAACTTCTGAATACAATTGAATCTTTTTATTAATGGCTGTAGCTGTCATGTTTGTGATATTTTCATTGATTATATCAAGAATATTTATTTTTTTTGGAATAAAGGTCAATGTACCTGTTTGCGATCTCGACCATTCTAATAAATTTTCCAGTAAAGAATAACCGCTTTTAGCAGAATCATACATTATAGCACCGAATTTTTTAATTGTTTCATAATCGAAATGACTTGGGTCACCCGACAATATCTCGGAGCTTCCCAACATACTGGCAAAAGGATTTTTCAAATCGTGCGCAATAATTCCAAAAAACTTGTCCTTTGTAGCGTTGAGTTCTTTAAGTTCTGCAGCGTTTTTTTTCAATTTTTCTTCAGCTTCATGTTGGGCTATTCTCCATCGGATTGCTGTAATTCCATAAGCTAAGTCGGATGCAATTTCTGAAAGCAGACCTGCTTCATCTTCTGTAAACGGATCAGGTTCTCTTGAATATATTGTAAGTGCACCGAAGGTTTTTCCTTTTACTTTAAGTGGAAGTGCAATCGAAGAAGCATATCCCCTTTTTATTGCTTGTTCTCGCCATGGTACAAAATTAAGGTCTGTGAGCATATTTCTACACATACTCATTTTTCCTGTTCTTATAGCAGTTCCAGTGGGCCCATGGCCGCGCTCTGTGTCAGCCCACGTAATGTTCAATGTTTCGAGATACCCTTTTTCAAAACCAGCAAATGCCATTGGTTTCACTGTTTTGTCTACGTCCTCCCTTGCATAACCTATCCAAACCAAAGAATAATTGCAGTCTTAAATAATGATCTTGCATACTTCATCTAAGTAGGAAGTTTCATCTTTTGCACGAACCATTGCCTGACTGCTTTTGTCAAGGGCCCTAAGTGTCTGGTTCAATTTAAGAAGTTCAAATTCCTTTTTTTTGCGTTCGGAAATATCACGAATTATGATTTGAACCGAAGGTTCTCCTTGAAAATAGATACGGCTTCCCACCGATTCGACATAGGTAATTTTACTATTGAAATCTAAAATCCTGGTTTCCGCCAGAGGAATTTTAATGCCTCCCATGCCTTGCTGCATCCGTGTATTGATAATGGAACGATCTTCAGGATGGATCAGTTCAAGGACAGTCCTGGTCTGAAGTTGTTCAAGAGATGTCGCTCCATATATCTGAAGAGCCACCGAGTTTGCATAAACAAATTTTCCATTCTGATGCACAATTACCCCATCCGGCGATGATTCTACAAGGGACTGGTAGCGTTCATAGCTTTCGTGAAGCTTGGCTTCCATTTTTCTGCGTTCAGTAACATCTACAAACGTACCTAAAAGTGCAGGTTTTCCATCGAAAGTTATTGGTCTGACTGATGACATTCCCCAGAATGGAGTTCCATCTTTTCTTTTCAGCATAACCTCATAATCTGCTACAAATCCGGTTTCTTTTAATTCATTTAATATCTTGTCCCTGTCTTTTGTATCCCAATATATATCGGGTGTTTTTCGACCCAAAAGTTCACCTTCCCGGTAACCAAATTTCTTTTCATATGCAGCATTAATATATAAAAATTTTGGGTCAGGAATTCCGATAACACCAATCCCGACTGGTGCAGTTTCTGCTATAGCCTTAAAGCGCTCTTCGCTTTCCTTCAAATTCTTTTCAGCCAATTTGCGTTCGGTTATATAATTTCCATATAGATTTGCGTATCTTTCATTAGGAATTGGTGTAACAACAAATGATATAATTTTATTATTGCACGTTATTTCAACATTTTCTTGTTTACCTTTAATAAAGGCCATTTTAATTTCATTGAAAAAGTTTTCTGGAACGAAATCACCAATTAAACATTTCCATGATTGCAGCAGTTCTTTACTTGATTCATTGGCATAGAGAATTTTACCATCATGGCTTAGTCGAAGTATTGGATTCGGATTTTCAGAAGGAAATTTTGCAAGCAATTTGATTTCATCTTCCAAATGCTTGCGTTCGGTGATATCATAGAAACAAATGGCGACCTTTCTACTTTCCTTTCCCCCTACCCGAAAGGCACGGACCTCATACCACCTGTTCAAGGCTTTTGCTTCATTCACAAACCATGCAGGTTCCCCCGTTAGCGCTATTTTTCCATAAATTTCAAACCAATGCCCCTCATGCTCCGGGGCCAACTCACGCATAAATTTCCCCTGGGCTTCAATTAATCCGGTTTGTTCTTCAAATACCTTATTGACTTCCAGAAAGCGATAGTCGACGGGTTTGCCTGCCTTGTCAAAAACAACTTCAATAATGCAAAACCCTTCGATCAAGGAGTTGAACAAAGTCCTATAGCGCTCCTCGCTTTCCTGAAGTTTTTCTTCTATATTGTTTCGATCACTGATTTCAATATTCAAAGCTTTATTACTCGACATTAATTCCTTTGCAGGCTGATTTGTAATTTCCTCTGATCTTTTTTTGGTTTTTTTAAGGTCATGTTCAGTTTTTTTTAATTCTGTCAGGTCTTGGAAAATCAGGCAAGTTCCATTAAAATTTTTACTTAAAGGATCACTGGATATAAGTACCTGTATATTTTTCCCCTTGCGAGAATGAATTCGTACCTCAATGCAACTTGATTTTTTCAAACCACTTGTCATGAAAAATTCAAAAGAAGGGAAATCTTTGTTATAAATAAATTCATCAATTGAATGGCCTAAGATTTTTTCACCTTGCAGATTGAGGATTTCAGTTAATCGCCTGTTACAATAAATAATGCGATGATCAGGAGTAACCATTGCAGCACCCACTTGCATGGTTTCAACAACTCGTTGATAGAAATAACCGGCTCCCTGAAAAGTTTTGACCTGATTTCCTTTGGACTTAATATTATCGGCCACATCAATGTTATCCTGTTCCTTGGCGTTAAGCGTTTCTTCCAATTCAGAAATCTTTTGCCTTAATGCTTCGTTTTCTTTCCATAATTTCTGGTAAGCAGTTTCAGTATTATTTTTTTTAAATACTTCCATACATATCTTTAAAAAAAATCAGCATCAATGTGGGATTTCCAACCATAAATTCTGTGAATTTTAGATGTTTTGTTAAGATAAGACTTGTTCTTTAACTGGTGCTGCCTATAAGTGATTTTATCAGTTTCCAATAAATTATAAATTATCATTTCTTTTAGATTTGAAAATTCCGTTTACT
>Ga0265323_10000304_pt1 | contig 28435 bp, 24 predicted proteins | sample 41225metaG_FD_193580 | JGI IMG/M metagenome (GOLD analysis project Ga0265323, IMG submission 193580) | Rhizosphere microbial communities from Carex aquatilis grown in University of Washington, Seatle, WA, United States - 4-12-25 metaG | ecosystem: Host-associated > Plants > Roots > Rhizosphere...
GAAGTTCGTGTTCAGCTCCACCTGCGCGACCTACGGCCCGCCCGACCGCGTGCCGATGACCGAGGATTTGCCGCAACGCCCGATCAATCCCTACGGCGAGGCGAAGCTGATGTTCGAGAAGGTCCTGATCTGGTATCAGCAGCTTTACAAGCTGGAATTCATTGCTTTCCGATATTTCAACGCCGCCGGCGCGAGCGAAAAATTTGGCGAACATCATCGCCTCGAGACCCACATCATCCCGAACGTGCTCCAGGTGGCGCTCGGCCAGAAGCCGCAATGCGATATTTTCGGCACGGATTATCCGACGCCCGACGGCACGTGCATCCGCGATTACATCCACATCAAGGACCTCGCGCAGGCGCACATACTCGGATTGCAGCCGGGCAGGACCGGCTTTTACAATCTGGGCAACGGCGGCGGCTATTCCGTCCGGCAGGTCATCTCGGCCTGCGAGAAGGTCACCGGCAAAAAAATTCCCACGGTGGAAAAACCGCGCCGGCCCGGCGACCCGCCGCGGCTGGTGGCATCCGCCGAAAAAGCCATTCGCGAACTGGGCTGGAAACCGAAATATCCGAAGCTGGACGACATTGTCGCCACCGCCTGGGCGTGGCACAAAAAGCATCCGAACGGTTACCCGGATTGAGCAGCAGGGCAGGGGACGAAAGGCCGAGTGACCGGAGGTCAATCGCTACCATCGTTGATTTTGTTCGCGGAATCCGCTTACAAAACTTTGTCCCACGTGGGACAAAGTTTTGTAAGGTTGGATTGTCGTTGAAAAGCGTTCCCGGTGGAGGATTACGACGGCAAATCCTTGCCCGTCGTGGTCACGGTGAGCTTGCCGTGTTTCACTCCTTTGGCGGTGGCCGGTCCCTTGACGCGAAAATCAAAACATCAAGCTCAGGCTCACCTTGAACAACACCGGCGCCACCACCTGGTTGCCGGTGACATTCTGATATACCGGCAGTTCAACATCCGCATACAACTTCACCGGATGGATGTGGAATTCAACTCCCGGCGAAAGCAGGATGCGCTGGTAGCCGGAGTTGTCGGGATTGGCGGCGGCCCCGCTGTCACCGGTCCGTTCGGAAAAGATCACCTGCGCCACGGGTGAAATTTTCACCCGGCCAAGCGACCAACCCTTATAATCAATCCCGGTCGCCGTATCCAGTTCCACCCCAGGTCGGTATTGGTCTTGAATCAGCACGGGCACGTCCAGTTGCAATTGCGCGAACCAATCCCATTTTTGGTTGCGATCCAGATTATCCCGGAAAAAACCGCCGAGGAGAATATCCGTGCTCCCGCTTCCAATCTGGGTGTCCCGATCCACGAGGGCGGGGTTGTAGTTATCATTGCCGGTCGGCAGCTTGACGCCGAAAATCACACCAGCCGACAGGTCCGCCATGAATCCGGTGTAAATGCCCTCGATGCGGATGTCGCCCAGACTTCCCCAACTGGTGCTGCCGTCCGCGGTCTTGAAGTAGCGGTAGGCAAAAGGCACCTGCGCCTGCACGCCCCAACTGGAGTTGAACAGGTACTGCAAACCGGCCGTGACGAAATCCGTGCGAATTACCTTGTCGTCATTATTGGCCGCGGGAGCCTGGGAACTGCCGCTCCAATTGCGGTTTTGGTCCTGATAGTCATATTGCAGGAAAGCCATTCCACCCTGGCCATTGGGAAACATGGAACTGGTGCCCACGTCAAAAACACCGCACCCGCACGCGCAGGCATGAACCACGCCGGGCGCGAGAATTCCCGCCAGCAAACCACAACCCACTTTCACCGCTGCCGCCGAACTAAATTTATTTTTCATTTATCAATGAGCGGGTCGGGCGTATTTACGACGGCAAATCCTTGCCGGTGGTGGTCACGGTGAGCTTGCCGTGTTTCACCCCCTTGGCGGTGATGAGTTCGTCGGCAATTTTGCGGATTACCGCCGCCTTGCCGCGCACCAGCAATACTTCCAGGCAATTGTGATGGTCCAAGTGTACATGCACGGTTGAGAGAATCACGTCGTGATGGTCGTGCTGGATGTCGGTGAGCGATTCCTGCACGTGTTGTTTGTGATGGTCATAGACCAGCGTGATGGTGCCAGCGATGTCCTCGGTGCCGAATTTCTGCCGGTGCTCGACGAGATGGCTGCGGATCATGTCGGCGATGGCCAGCGACCGGTTGTCGTAGCCTTTTTCGCCCGACATCTCATCCAGTTGCCGCAAAAGCGACGGCGGCAGGGACACGCTGAATCGGCTCACAGTTTCTTTTTTCATGCGCGGGCAAGACGGTAACAAAGAAATTTGCCGCGTCAACCCGGCGGCGCCTCGCAAAATAGGTGTTACGAAAACTAAAATTCGTATGAAGATTTAAGTTGCGCGGCGGCGGCAAAGGCCGAAAATTCAATCGTGCACATTCCAGACGGATTCATTGACGGCAAGACGGCAGCGGTCACGGCGGTGATTTCCGCCGCGGGCGTCGGTTTCGCCCTGCGGCAGGTGCGGCGCGAGCTGCCGCCCCGACGGGTTCCGCTGCTCGGCCTGGCGGCGGCGTTCCTCTTCGCGGCGCAGATGGTAAATTTTCCGGTCGCGGGTGGAACGTCCGGCCATCTGGTCGGCGGCACGCTGGTGGCGGCCCTGCTCGGTCCGAGCGCGGCGGTGGTGGTGGTGACGACGGTGCTCATCGTGCAATGTTTTTTGTTTCAGGACGGCGGCGTCATGGCGCTGGGCGCCAATGTTTTCAACATGGCCATCCTGAATTCCGTGATCGGCTACGTGATTTACCGGATGGTCTGCCGTTGTCTGCCGGGGATTCGCGGGCGGGTGACGGCAATTGCCTTTGCCTCGTGGTGCGCAACGGTGCTGGCGGCCATCAGTTGTGCCGGCCAACTGGCGTGGTCGGGCACCATTCCGTGGTCGGTTGCGTTTCCGGCCATGGCCACCGTACACATGTTTATTGGCATTGGCGAAGGCTTGATCAGCGCGCTGGTGTTCCTGGCGATTTATCGCGTCCGGCCTGACTTGATCACGGAATCAGCATCGGCGGGCCAGCCGCAACGGCTCGGCGAACTGGTGCGCTACGGGCTGCTGGTCGCGCTGGGCGTTGCAGTTTTCGTTGCGCCTTTTGCCTGTTCGTGGCCGGATGGATTGGATTCCGTGGCGGATAAATTTGGGTTCAGCCATAAAATGGCGCCGTTGCTGCCCGCGCCGGCGCCGAATTATCTCGTGCCCGGAATTCACTGGGCGGTGGGCGCAACGGCGGTGGCGGGCGCCGCCGGTTCACTGATTGTGTTCGGGCTGGCGTTGCTCATGGGGCGATGGCTGGTGCCCAAACCGAAAGATTTATGAACGTTCATTGGGCCAATACATGCTGTGCCGGAGGCCGGCGCTCCAATTTCAAACCGAAGGACCTGTGAGCGTTCATTGGGTCAATCATCATCACGGCCAGCCCGACAGCCTGGTGTATCGGCTGCCGGCGGCGCTGAAGCTTGGCGTTGCGCTCGTCGTCATTGTGGCCACCGTGCTGGCGCCGATTCAGTGGCGGGCCTGGTTCATCGGCGTGGCGGTGTTGCTGCTTTTGACAGCGGGGCTGAGCCGGCTGCCGCTGTTTTTTTTATTCCGGCGGCTGCTGGTGCTATCGCCGTTTGTGCTGGGCGTGGTGCTGGTCAACGCCTTTCAGCCGGCGGGCCGGGACCGGTGGCTGGCCGTGGCGATAAAAAGCGTTTTGTGCCTGCTGACGGTCATTTTGGTTTCAAACATCACGCCGTTCAGCCAGATTTTGCGCGTGCTCAAATCCATCCGCGTCCCGGCGTTGCTCATCACCACGCTGGCGCTCATGCATCGTTACCTCTTCGTGTTGATGGACGAATCCGAGCGGATGCGCCGCGCGCGGGCGAGCCGCACGTTCACGCACGGACGGCGGTTCCACTGGAACACGCTGGCCACGGTGGTCGGGCAGTTGTTCATCCGCGCATCGGAGCGGGCCGAACGCATTTACGACGCCATGTGCGCGCGAGGCTGGAAATGAATGCCGCGTAGGACAGGCGTCGCGCCTGTCTCTAACTTTGAATTTTTGGTTTTGAATGAGTCGTTTCGAGGAGTGGATGAAGACGGTGCAAAACAAAGAAAAGAGAATTTTTTATATGGAGACAGGCGCGACGCCTGTCCTACGTTAAAATGAACGCGATTGAAATCCTTGATCTGAAATACCGTTATCACGACGGGACGGAGGCGTTGCGCGGTGTGAGCTTTCGCGTCGTGCCGGGCGAATGTGTCGCCTTGCTCGGCCCGAACGGTTCCGGCAAATCCACGCTGTTGCTGCACCTGAACGGCATTCTGCCGGAAAAATTATCCGGCGACGGCGCGGTAAAAATTCTGGGCGAACCGGTCACGCTGGAAAATCTTGAAACCATCCGGCGGCAGGTCGGTTTGGTGTTTCAAGACCCGGATGACCAGCTTTTTTGCCCGACGGTGCAGGAGGATGTGGCGTTCGGTCCGCAACAACTTGGTTTGGGAGACACGCAAGTGGCCGCGCGAGTGCAAAAGGCACTGGCGCAAGTCGGGCTCTCCGGCTTTGGCCGGCGTGCCACGCATCACTTGAGCCACGGCGAAAAGCGCCGCGTTTGCCTGGCGGGCGTGCTGGCGTGCGAGCCGGCGATTTTGATTTTGGACGAACCGACGAACGATCTTGACCCGCGCGGCCGGCGGGAATTCAAGGCGTTGCTGCGGCAAATCCCGGCGACCAAATTGATCGCGACGCACGACTTGGAACTGGTGGTGGAGTTGTGTTCGCGGGCGATTGTGCTCGACCGCGGTTCGGTGGTGGCGGACGGGCCGATGTTTGAATTGCTCAACGACGAAAAGTTGATGCTGGAGCACGGCTTGGAGCGACCGCACATTTTGCGGCATCAGCATCCGCACTAGCTCAATTTTCCGACCAAGATTCAGGCTGTTGCCTAACTGCTGGCGTTTGGCGCGGGCACGGTGGTGTCCATGTCTTTGTTTAATGATTGATTTTGGCCGGAACCGGGCGCATAATCTTATTTGTTTTGATTATGGCAAGGGGAGAATTCAATTGGACTGTATTTGTGGTGGACGATGACGTTTCCGTCCGCAAAGCCCTTGCGCGTCTGCTGGCGTCGGCCGGTTACGCGGTGGAAACCTTTGCCTCCGCCCGCGAGTTTCTCGATCGCGGCCATCACCAGGACACCCCCGGTTGTGTCGTGCTGGATGTCAGCATGCCCGGATTGAGCGGCCTCGATTTGCAGCAGGAACTGATGGCGTTCACGCCTCCGCTTCCCATCATCTTCATCACCGGGCATGGCGATATTCCCACGAGCGTGCGCGCCATGAAGGGCGGGGCGGTTGATTTTCTGACCAAACCCGTCAACGACCGGGATCTCCTGTCGCTCATCAAGCTGGCCGTGGCCCGGAACGTGGAGGCCCGCACGCTTCACGCGGAATTGCAGGAACTCCAGCGGCGCGCCGCCAACCTGACACCGCGCGAGCGCGAAGTGATGCTTCTCGTCGTTCGCGGTTGGTTGAACAAACAGGTGGCCGTCGAACTGGGCACGGTCGAGAAAACGATCAAGGTCCATCGCGCCCGCGTCATCGAAAAAATGGGCGTCGAGTCGCTCGCGGAGCTGGTCCGCGTGGCCGAAAAACTGGGAATGTTTTCCCCCGAGATCAAAGTGATGCCGGCGCCTCCGGCGTCTGCCACCGCCCCGCCGCCATCGCTACGCAGCTAATACCATTCCCCGAATATAATCGGCATCTTGGCAGGGCGTGTCACTCCTGGATTGCCTCAAAAAAATTTCTCGTCGGAGGGGCGAGTTACACGAGCCCCCATTTTCAGAGGTGTCTATAAGTCAGGGACTCGTGTAACTCGCCCCTCCGATACTTTTGAGACGGTTCACTCCGTGCGCGCCGCGATTCCGCAATGAATCCAGCATTCAGCGCTGATCATGCATTGGCCTAAGGTCCAATATCCACGCATTCCCGCTTCGGCTAACTTTCGCATGCAATTTCACCCAGCCGGCGACGGCTCGGAATCTTGCACCAACCTGTGACCGCCAAAAAACCGCTGATTGCCGTCGTGGATGACGATGAATCGGTGTGCCGCGCCATGGAACGCCTGGTGCGCTCGCTGGGCATGGTTGCGGAAACCTATGCCAGCAGCGAAGACTTCATGAATCAGATTGAGTCGCTTCCATCCTTTCACCTGGATTGCGTGATTCTGGACGTTCAAATGCCCGGCCTGAACGGCATCGAGGTGCAGACGCGCCTCCGCCGCATCCACAAAAGCATGCCGGTCATCTTTATCACAGCCCATGACGATCGCGCCGCCCAGGAGCAGGCGCTCGCCGGCGGCGCGCTGGCCTTTCTGCGAAAACCATGCAACGACGCCCTGCTCATCCGAACCCTCGACGCCGCGCTGGGCCGCCGCAGGCCGGATGAGAAATCCCGCGGACCGGATGGAGACAAGGCCAAATGACACGGCGCGCCCATTGGGAGATTGGACCAAGGTCCAATTGTCCCGAACGATTACGACTGAGATAACAGCCTGAAACACGAACCAACCGAAAATAAAACAAAAGGAAAAACATGAAACGAAGCAACCTCATCAAATACGGTCTGACCGTGCTGACCGCTTCGACGGCGTTTATCGGCGCCGGCGGAACGGCCCAGGCGGCGGACAAGAAACCAAACATTGTCGTCATCATGGGTGACGACATCGGTATGTGGAACATCGGCGCCTACAGCCGGGGCATGATGGCCGGTCACACACCCAATCTCGACAAGATGGCCAAGGAAGGCATGTTGTTCACCGACTATTACGCCGAGGCGAGCTGCACGGCGGGTCGCGCGAACTTCATCACCGGCGAATTGCCCGTTCGCACCGGCTTGACCACCGTCGGTCAGGCGGGCGCGAAGGTCGGTCTGCCGGCGGAAGCCTGCACCCTTGCCACCGTGCTCAAGGCGCAAGGCTACGCCACCGGCCAGTTCGGCAAAAACCACCTGGGCGACCGCAACGAATACCTGCCGACCGTCCACGGTTTCGATGAATTCTTCGGCTACCTGTATCACTTGGACGCGATGGAAGACCCGTTCCATCCGGAATATCCGCAAAATCTCCTGAATGTCGTCGGCCCGCGCAATATGCTTCATTCTTGGGCGACCGACACGGATGACGCCACCGAGATGCCGCGCTGGGGCAAGATCGGCAAGCAGAAGATCCAAGACGAAGGCCCGTTGCCGCCGCACCCGATGGCCGGCATCAAATACAACATGGAGACGGTGGATGACACGATCCGCGATCTTTCCATCGCCTTCATGGACAAGGCCAAGAAGGACGGCAAGCCGTTCTTCGTCTGGATGAACCCGACGCGCATGCACGTCACCACGCACCTCTCGCCGAAATATGAGGCGATGATGAATTCAGAGAACGGCTGGAGCATCGAGGAAGCCGGTATGGCCCAGATGGATGACGACATTGGTTTGGTTATGCAACACCTCAAGGACATGGGCGTGGACGATAACACCATCGTCATGTTCACCACCGACAACGGCACCGAAACCTTCACCTGGCCCGACGGCGGCATCACACCGTTTGCGCAATCCAAAGGCACAATCATGGAAGGCGGCTTCCGCTGTCCGTGCATCCTGCGCTGGCCCGGCCACGTCGCGGCAGACTCGGTCTGCAACGGCATCTTCTCCGGCCTCGACTGGTTGCCCACCTTCGCCGCCGCTGCGGGCAACACCACCATCACGGAAGACCTGCTCAAGGGCTGGACCTATGGTGGCCAGACCTACCGAAACCATTTGGACGGCTACAACCAGCTGGATTTGATCACCGGCAAGACCGGCAAGTCGGCGCGTCATGAAATCTTCTACCTCGGCGAAAGTACGCTCGGCGCGGTGCGCATTGACGACTACAAGTATCGCTTCATTGACCAGCCTGGCGGCTGGCTGGGCGTGAAGAACCATCCCGACGTGCCGACCATCACCAACCTGCGGCTCGATCCATTCGAGCGCGCGGGCTTTGCGGAAGACCTCGTGAAGAGCGGGTCGATGGAATATTTCCCGAGATTCTTCCTGTATAACTTCTGGCGCTTCGTGCTCGTCCAGCAGGAGATGGGCAAGGAAATCCAGACCTTCCTGGATTACCCGCCGATGCAGCGCGGCGCGAGCTTCAACCTGGATGCATTGAAAGCGGAAATGGCGAAAAGAATGCAAGAGGCGGAGCAGGCAGCCAAAGGCGCGGGCAACTAAGGCTGAATAAGTTTCACGGCGGGCGGCTCGCAAGAGCCGTCCGCCTTTTGGGGTTCGATTGTGAAACACGCGGGCTGATGAAAGATGAAAGGATATGAAAGTAAAATTCCGAGAGGTCGCATGGCCTTTAAACTGGCCGTTGCGATTTCAGCATTCAGCCTTCAGCCTTTAGCTTTTAGCCTTTCCTTCAGCGGCCCGCGACTTCACCAGCGAAACCAAAGCAAACCACAACCATGAAAACTAAATTCCAACAAACTATTCTCGCCGCCGCGCTTGTTGGCGTGGTGGCTTTCACCTCAACCATTGCCCGCGCCCAAGACCCGTTGCCCTCGTGGAACGACGGCGCGGCGAAAAAATCCATCAACGATTTTGTCGTCAAGACCACCACGGCCGGTTCGCCGGATTTTGTCCCGCCGGAGGAGCGCATCGCCACCTTCGACATGGACGGCACGCTGCTGGTCGAAAAGCCGCTGCCGGCGCAGGCGGAGTATTGCTTTGCGCGGGTCTTCGTGCTCGCGCAGGAAAAGCCGGAACTCAAAAACACCGAGCCGTTCAAGACCATCCTGTCCGGCGACCAGGCGGCCATCGCCAAACTTTCGGAGAAAGACCTTTTGAAAATCGTCGCCGCCACGCTCACCGGCATCACGGTGGAACAGTTTCAGGCCCAGGTGAAGGAATGGGTCGGCACGGGCAAAGACCCGCGCTGGAAACAGCCTTTTACCCACCTGGCCTACCAGCCGATGCTGGAGGTGCTGAAATATCTTCGCGCCAATGGCTTCAAGACTTACATCTGCACGGGCAGCGGCCAGGACTTTGTGCGCGTGTTTGCGGAGCAGACCTTCGGCGTGCCGCCGGAACAGGTGATCGGCAGCATGGGCGGCACGAGTTTCGGTTACGACAAGGACGGCAAGCCAATCCTGACCAAGGAGCCGAAACTGATGCTCAACGATGACAAGGACGCCAAGCCCCAAGGCATCCACCTGATGATTGGCCGCCGTCCGCACGCGGCGTTTGGCAATTCCGACGGCGACCGGCAGATGCTCGAATACACCAAGGCCGGCGACGGCGCGCGGCTCGCGATGATCTTGTTGCACGATGATGCAGCGCGCGAATACGCCTACGGCCCGGCGCAAGGCTTGCCGGCCACCAAGATGGGATACTTCACGCAGGCGCTTTATGACGAGGCGCAGAAGGATGGCTGGACGGTCATCAGCATGAAGAACGACTGGAAACAAATCTTCCCGTTCGAGAACAAATGAATCCCCAAAATTTACAGGAGAGAACGGAGACAACGGAGACGGAGAATAAATCCTCTGTTTCCTCTGCGACCTCCTGTTCAAAAAAGTAACGAAACAAAATAAACTGGAAAGAAAACCACCATGAAAACAAACGTCAAAAACCTCCTGCTCAACGGTACGCTGGTGTGCGCTCTCGCGCTGCTGGCGTTCGGCACCGGCCGCGCCACCGCCCAGCCGGCGGCAACCACCGCCGATAAGAATGGCGTCACGGCCATTGATATCCTGCTGGAGCCGGACGCCACAATGATTGACCACGCGGAAGCCGTGAATGCCCGCCTGCGCACAGTGTTTCCGGGAGGCTACGCGCTGGATGCCGCGCATCGCCCGCATATCTCCATGTATCAGTGCTTCGTTCCCACGGCGAATCTCGACAAAGTCTATGCCGCCGCCGACAAGGTTCTCGCCGCTGGTAACATCACCGCCTTGAAATTGGAAGCCTTCAAATACTATTACCTTCCGAGCGGAAACATCGGTTTGTCTGGTATCGTCGTAAAGACGACGCCTGAATTGCTCAAGCTGCAAGCGGACTTGATCGCCGCCGTGAAACCGCTCACGGTGAATACCGCCACGTCCGCCGCGTTCTTCACCACGCCCGAACATCCCGACATCCACCCGGAGTTGATTCCCTACGTCGAGGTGTTCGCGACGGCACACGCGGGTAAGCATTTCGAGCCGCACGTCTCCACCGGTGTCGCCACGCGGGAATACCTGGACAAGATGCTGGCCGAACCGTTTGCGGATTTCACCTTCTCACCGGCGGGCGCGGCGGTCTATCAACTTGGAGACTACGGCACGGCGGCGAAGAAACTCCACCAGTTCGACCTGAAGCCTTGAGCCATTTAAGCAACGTGAAAATTCGATTGTGAAACACGCGGGCTGGTCCGTACCGGACTGGCCATCGGACCGGCCCGCGACTTCAGCAGCGAAAAATTGAAACCACAAATCAAAACAAACCAAAGGAAAAACAAATGAAGACATCAATGACCATAAACCAAACCGGTGGCAGTTGCCGCTGGAAATTACTGACCGGAATCATCGCCGCCGGACTGCTGCTCGGCGGGTTGACCGCCTGCCGCACCACGAAACAAGTGGGCGAGAGCGAGAAGGATTTCTCGGGCTTCCTCGGCGATTACTCCCAACTGAAGAAGGGCGATGGCAAGGAAGCCAATTACCTTTACATTGACCAGTCCGTGAACTGGGCCAAATACACCAAGATCTACATCAAGAACGTTGACCTCTGGAAATCCGACGACAAGGATTCGAAGCTGAACAAGCTGTCCGAGAAGGATCAGCAGATGATGGTGAATTTTGCCCACACGGCGCTGGCGGAAGCCCTGGGAAAAGATTTCCAGATGGTTGACCAGGCCGGGCCGGACACTTTGGTGATCCATGGCGCGATTACCGAAGCCAAGCGATGCTGGCCGGTGCTCAACCTGTTCTCCTCAGTTTATCCCGCTGCACTGGTCATCAGCTATGGCAAGCAATTGATTACCGGCACCGGCACCGGTGTCGGCTCGGTGCGGATTGAAGCCGACTTCACGGACGGCGTGACCGGCCAGCGCGTGGCGGCGGTGGTGGACGAGCGGGCGGGAACGAAAGCCTTGCGCTCCAAGTTCGATGGCTACTGGGGCGACTTCAAACTGGCCATGGACTGGTGGGCAACACGGTTGAACGAGCGCCTGGAACTGCTGAAAAAGGGCGACTTCAGCGACAAATCATTGTAAGACTCGATCGTGAACCACGCGGGTTGTCCTCATTCCTCCTGGGCGCGGCCCGCGAATTCACCATCGAGACAATAAACAAACTCAAACATCAGCCATGAAAATTCAACAGCCACCTCCTCCCGCGCGCCGAAGCCCGAAGGACGAAGGTGGCTGTTCAACGCCTTGATTGCTCAACACCTGAAAAACCAAAACCATGAAAACCAAAATCATTATCGGCGCGTCAGCTCTCTTGCTGGCGGTGACTCCCAATCTCATCGGGCAGGACCTGGCCCGCAATCCCGGAGCGGATGCGGGCCTGCTGGCCTACGATCAGCCGCGGGCTTCCGCCTCGGTGGATGCTGACAGCGCGGGCGGCGCAGCCGCCGACACCAAAGACGAAGAGGCCGAGCTGGCCAAGAAACTCAACAACCCCGTCGCCGCCCTCGTCAGCGTGCCCGTCCAGAACAACTGGGATTTCGGCATCGGCCCGGCGCATGCGATGAAATACACGGCCAACATCCAGCCGGTCATGCCGTTCTCCATCAGCAAGGATTGGAACCTGATCCTCCGCACCATCCTGCCGGTCATTTACCAGGAACCGCTGGACAACACCCCGGGCGCGCCGGCCAGTGTCGGCAAAAGTCATGCCGGTCTGGGCGACACCACGCAGAGCTTCTTTTTCTCGCCGAAAGAACCGGTGGGCGGCTGGATTCTGGGCGCGGGTCCGGTGGGTTATTATCCCACTGCAACCACAGATTATCTGGGCGGCGGCAAATGGGGCGCGGGTCCGACCGTGCTGGCGCTGCGGCAGGAACACGGCTTCACTTACGGCATTCTGGCCAACCAGATCTGGTCGTTTGCCGGCCAGCAAAACCGCCAGAACATCAATGCCACCTACCTCCAACCGTTCGTCGCTTACACCACCAAGACCTACACCACGTTCGCCGTCAACAGCGAGTCCACCTACGACTGGCAGGCGGAACACGCGACGGTGCCGATGAACTACATGATTCAGCAGGTATTGAAAATCGGCGGGCACCCCATTGCCTTCCAGGTGGGCTACCGCTACTACATCGAGAAACCCAGCGGCGGCCCGGACTGGGGTTTGCGCTTCACCATCACGTTCCTGTTCCCGAAAAAACATTAAGTCGCTCCAATAACAAAGAACACAGCCATGAAGATCGTTCAGAAACGGAGTACGCAGAGACACGCCTGAACTCATGAGCGTTCCATCCGTTGAACCGCTTTACGTCACCTCACTGGAGGAAGTCTTCTGGGGTGGAATACTGGTGGCCGTCACCATGGCCATGCACGGGTTCGGTATGATGTTGGTTCTCCGGGTCAATCATGCCATAAAACAATGGATTGGGGCGAAAAAAGGCATCGTGGCAGGGCTTTTCCCAGTCATCCTTGCCAGTTGGATGATCATGCTCGTGCATCTGACCGAGGTGGCGGTCTGGGCCGGGTTTTTTCTCTGGCAGGGCGCGTTTCCGAATCGCAGCGTCGCCTACTATTTCTCGCTGAATGAATACACGACGGTGGGCAGCAACTTCAACCTGCCGCTGCATTGGCGGCTGTTGGAAGGCATGATTGCCACCGCCGGGCTGCTGACGTTCGCCTGGTCCACCGGCATCCTCATCACATTGGCGCAGGAATTCCAAGACCAGCGGATTCAGTTGTTCAAGCAGCGACACGGGCAAAACGAACAAAAATGAAAAACCTGATTCAACAGGAACAAGCAAAGGTTTTTTCTCTGTGCCCTCCGCGATCTCCTGTTAAAATCAGAAAACCAAAACCATGAAACCGATTCAAACCGCATTCAAATTCCTCACCATCCTCGCGCTCGCCGTGCTGGCCACGGGCTGCGCCGGCAACCTGCTCGACAAGGAGAACGTGGCCATGGCCGCCGGTTTCAAAGTCATTACCCCGGGCAAGCCGGACCAGCTGGCCATTCTCCGGAAGCTGCCGGCGGACAAAGTCACGCGGATCACCTATGGCGGGAAGCCCTATTACGTCCTGCCGGATCTGAAGAACAACCAGGCCTACGTCGGCGGACCCAAACAGTATCAGACCTACGTGCAACTCCGCCGGAAACAAAAAATAGACTCCGAAAACGCCGGGTCGCCGCCGCCGGACATCCAGGTGGTCGAGGTCAATGAGGCGGACTGGATCGGTTGGAGTGATTGGGGCGGTTGGGATGGAATGGGTGAGCCCGGCTGGTATTAAGCCGTTCCCCACAGTCTTTCGACTGTAAAACACGCGGGTGGTTCGCAAGGGCTGCCCGTTTTTTTATCTCCGTTAACTCTCTTTGCTCCTGTAAAAAACCTCTTCCGAATTTGACCAGGAGATCGCAGAGGGAACAGAGATGCTTCCTTTCTTGGCCTTTGGCTCGTCAAAACTGAAACTGAAAACTTGAAACCTTCCCAGCCCTCCCCTATTGGACCAAAGTCCAATACCCCCCCCCCGCAGGTTTCTGACAAAATACTCTTTGCGTGTGTAAATCAGACCCAGTCTACCTGTTGTTGTTTTATTTGGACGATGAAAAATTCATCCGCAGCGCATGGAATTGAAGCCTTAATGGAACAGTGAAAAAGCAAAACAGTGTGAAACCAAAAGTAACCAAACCAAAAGGAAAAAAATGAAACGGAGTAATCTGATTAAATACGGTCTGACCGTGCTGACCGCTTCGACGGCGCTGATCGGCGCCGGCGGACCGGCCCAGGCGGCGGATGCAAAGAAACCCAACATCCTCTTCATCATGGGCGATGACATCGGCTGGATGCAAGTGGGCGCCTACCACCAGGGTATGTCGGTCGGGGAGACCCCGAACATTGACCGGCTCGCCCGGGAAGGCGGGCGCTTTATGACCTACTACGCCGAGCAAAGCTGCACGGCAGGGCGCAATGCCTTCATCACCGGCATGAACCCGCTGCGCACCGGCATGATCGTGCCGCAGTTGCCCGGCAGCCCGAGCTACCTGCGACCGGGGACACCGTGCCTCGCAAAGGCCCTGCTCGATCTCGGCTACAACACCGGCGAGTTCGGCAAGAACCATCTGGGCGACCATCCGGATTCCCTGCCGACAGCGCATGGTTTCCAGGAATTCTGGGGCTACCTCTACCATCTGGACGCGATGCAGCAGGTGAGCTGGCCGGACATCAACAAGAGCCCGACCGAGCAGACCATCGCGCCGCCGTGCATGGAGGAGCCGATCCCCGGCATCCCACAAGTTCCGGACGCGATTGACCCCCGAACCGGCACCTGCCTGACCCCGCCCCGCCCGGTGCTCTGGATGAAGTCCTCCGACGGCACCGCCAAGAACCAGATGGGCAAGGATGAAGGCCCGATCACGCTGGAGCGCTCGAAAACGCTTGAGGAGGAAATCACCTCTCATGCCGTTGACTGGCTGGACCGCAACGATCCCAAAAAGACGGGCAAGCCCTTCTTCTGCTGGCTGGCCCAGATGCGTATGCACGTCACGACCGTGCTATCGCCGAAGTATATGGCCATGGTTGGGGAACCCGGTGGCAAAGACTGGGGTGCCAACGAGGCCGGCATGAAGGAGTTGGACGACAACCTCGGCGTCGTCTTCAAGAAGCTCGAAGACATGGGTGAAATGGACAATACCATCATCGTCTGGACCACCGATAACGGCCCGCAGCAGGAAACCTATCCGGATGGCGGGACCACCCCCTTCAAAGGGGACAAATGCAGCACCTGGGAAGGCGGCATGAGGGTTCCGTGTGTCATTCGCTGGCCGGGCGTCATCAAACCGGGCACGCTATTCACCAAGACGTTCGCGTCCCTCGACTGGTTTCCGACGTTGGTGGAAGCCGCTGGCGGCGCCAAGGGCAACACGCTGAATGACCAGATCATGGCCGGCAAGTATCCCGGCTTCGTCAAGACCAAGCTCGATGGCTTCAACCAGATTGACTACCTCACCGGCAAGTCGGAGAAGTCGGCCCGCGAGGTCTTCTTCTACTACGACGGCGCCAGCCCATCCGCGGTGCGCTACAAGAACTGGAAGATGTATTTCACCATGGTGGGCTCGACCGGCGCTGCGGCGATCATGGGGAAAACGAGCTATGCGTGGGCGCAGGTTGACAACATCGGGCGCGATCCCTTCGAGGCGGCCACAGGCGACGACCAAAAGACCGCAGCCGGCATCGGCGGCTCTCTGGCCGGCCCGATGACGTCGTATATTTATGACTGGAACATCCTGCCCATCGGCCAGCTCCTGTGGGAGAAAGAACTCATGTCCTACAAGGAATTCCCGCCGCTGCAAGCGCCGGAGAGCTTTAATCTGGACCAGGTCCTGGCGGCCGTCCGGGCGGCCCATGACCACCCCCCGATCCGCTAGGCCATCGGTTCGATTGTGAAACACGCGGGCTGGTCCGGTGGCCCAATTGCCAGTGGCGCTGCCTCCGGCCCGCGACTTCACCAGCGAAAAAACCAAACCAATAGGAAAAACATGAAACGAAGTAATCTGATTAAATACGGTCTGACCGTGCTGACCGCTTCGACGGCGCTCGGTCTGCCCCATTGCGCCACGGCGCAAACGGCAGCCGGTGGCACTGCCGGCAGTAAACCCAACATCATCCTCATCGTCTCGGACGATTTCGGCTATGGCGACGCCGGCGTTTATGGCGGCGGCATCGGTCGCGGCATGCCCACGCCCAACCTCGACAAAATGGCGCAGGAAGGCATGACCTTCTTTTCATTTTACGGCCAGCCGAGCTGCACGCCCTGTCGCGCCGCGATGATGACCGGCCGGTTCCCGGCCCGCAGCGGCATGACCACCGTGGCCTTCCAGGGCCAGGGCGGCGGTTTGCCCACGGCGGAATGGACCATCGCCGCGCAGTTGAAGACGGCGGGCTACAAGACCTACTTCACCGGCAAATGGCATCTCGGCGAGGCGGATTACGCCATGCCCAATGCCCACGGCTTTGATGTGATGAAGTATTGCGGCCTCTATCACTTGAACGCCTACACCTATGGCGACCCCGAATGGTTCCCGGACATGCCGGACGAACTGCGTGACATGTTCAACAAAGTGACCAAGGGGATGATGTCCGGCAATGCCGGTGAGACGCCCCATGAGGACTTCAAGGTCAACGGCGAGTATGTGGACAAGCCGGGCGCTCCCGTCACGATAAACGGCGTGACATACCCCGACGGCGTCGTCGGCATACCTTATATCGACGCCTACATCGAGAAGGCGGCGCTGGAGTTCCTGGATGACGCAGCCAAGACCCCGGACAAACCGTTTTTCATCAACATCAATTGGATGAAGGTGCATCAGCCCAACCTCCCGCATCCGGACTTCATCCACAAATCCATGTCGAAGTCCAAATACGCCGATTCCATCGTCGAGAACGACACCCGCATCGGGAATGTCATGAAGAAACTCCACGACCTTGGCTTGGACAAGGGCAACACGCTCGTGTTCTGGACCACGGATAACGGCGCCTGGCAGGATGTCTATCCGGATTGTGGCTACACGCCGTTCCGCGGCACCAAGGGCACCGACCGCGAAGGCGGCAACCGCGTTCCCGCCATCGCCTGGATGCCCGGCAAGATCAAGGCTGACAGCAAGAGCCATGACATCGTGGGCGGACTGGATTTCTTCGCCACCTTCTCGGCGCTGGCCGGGGTTTCGCTGCCGAAGAATGACCTCGAAGGCAAGCCGATGATCTTCGACAGCTACGATATTTCACCGGTGCTCTTTGGCACGGGCAAAGACCCGCGTGACACCTGGGATTATTTCACTGAGAACGAACTCCTGCCCGGTGCCGTGCGCTTCCACCAAATCAAGTTCGTGTTCAACCTGCGTGGTGGGGACGGCCAGCCGACCGGCGGTCTCGCCGTGGACAGCAACCTCGGCTGGAAAGGCCCCGAGTCTTATGTGGCCACCTGCCCGCAAATCTTCGACCTGTGGGCGGACCCGCAGGAGCGTTACGACCTGTTCATGAACAACTTCACCGAGCGCACCTGGATGGGTCCCGTCATGCAGACGGAACTCAAGCGCGTGATGGGAACCTTCATCCAGTATCCGCCGCGCAAATTGCAGAGCGACGGCTACACCGGCCCCATCACCATCTCGGCCTACGAGAAATTCGGCTGGTTGCGCGAACAGCTCAAGAAAGACGGCGTCAGCATTCAGTTGCCCACGGGTAATTAATCCGTTCCTTCGATTGTGAAACACGCGGGCTGTTGAAAATACTGAAACGCAAAAAATGAAATTCTGAGATGTGCCATTGTCCTCAAACCGGCAGTCCCAATTTCAGCCTTTAGCTTTCAGCCTTATTCTCGGCGGCCCGCGACTTCACCAGCGAAACAAACGAAAATTATAAGCCTGTTTAACAGGAGCAAACCGAGAGAGCGGAGAACAGTTGCCTATGATCAAAATCAGTCATCGGTTATCAGTGAACACTGATTACTGGCCACTGGTTACCGACCACTGCCTCAATTTCTCCGTTTCCTCTGCTACCTCCGGCTCAAAACATTTGCACTTAAATGCCAAAAACAAACAACAATCATGAAAACTACATATAAACAAATTCTCCTCGCCGCCGCACTCGTTGGCGCGCTGGCATTCACCACCACCATCGCCCGCGCCCAGGACCCGCTGCCCTCGTGGAACGACGGCGCGGCCAAACAAGCCATCGTGAACTTCGTCAAGACGACCACGGACGCCGCCAGTCCGCAGTTCGTGCCACCGGCCGAACGCATCGCCACCTTCGACCAGGACGGCACGCTCTGGGTCGAGCATCCGATGTATTCGCAGGTGATGTATTGCTTTGATCGTGTCGGCGCGCTCGTGAAAGCGAAACCGGAATTGAAAAACGTCGAGCCGTTCAAGACCGTCATCTCCGGCGACCGCGAGGCCATCGCGAAACTCACGATGAAGGACCTCGAAAAAATCCTCGCCGCCACGCTCACCGGCATGTCCACGGAACAGTTTCAGGCCGAGGTGAAGCAATGGCTCGCCGAAGCCAAAGACCCGCGCTGGAAAAAACCCTACAACGAACTGACCTACCAGCCGATGCAGGAGGTGCTGCGCTATCTGCGCGCCAATGGCTTCAAGACTTATATCTGCACGGGCGGCGGCCAGGACTTTGTGCGCGTTTACTCCGAGCAAACCTACGGCATCCCGCCCGAGCAGGTGGTCGGCACCATGGGCGGCACCAAGTATGGCTATGACAAGGACGGCAAACCCATCCTGACCAAGGAGCCGAAACTCCTGCTCAACGATAACAATGCCGGCAAACCGGAAGGCATCCACCTGATGATCGGCCGGCGGCCGCATGCGGCGTTCGGCAACTCACCCGGCGACCAGCAAATGCTGGAGTACACGAAGGCCGGCGACGGCGCGCGACTCGCCATGCTGGTGCTGCACGACGACGCGATGCGCGAATACGCCTACGGTCCGGCGCAAGGCTTGCCGGACACGAAGGTCGGCACCTTCCCGCAGGCGCTTTATGACAAGGCGCAGAAGGATGGCTGGACGGTCATCAGCATGAAGAACGATTGGAAACAAACCTTCGCGTTCGAGAAATGATAATTGTCGAGCTGTAGGAGACGACGTGAGGAGTCTCTAATTAATCATTCATTTGAGCCTCGTTACCTCGGCTCCTACAGAAAACAACAGACAACTCCGGTATCACAACCATGAAAATTCTGCTGACAGCAACAGCGCTCATCGAAGCCGGAGCCGGCGTGGCTTTGGGATGCTTCCCGTCGGCAGTGGTGATGGTGCTGCTCAGTTCACCGCTCGAATCACCTGCCGCGGTGACGCTCGGTCGCCTGACCGGTGCCGCGCTGCTTGCGCTGGGCGTTGCCTGCTGGTTCGCGCGCGGCGACGCGCAAAGCCGCGCCGCGAAAGGGTTGATTGCCGCGATGACGATGTATAACCTCGGCGCGGCTATGCTCTTCCTTTTCGCCGGCATCGGTCTCGGACTGCGCGGCGTTGCCTTGTGGCCGGTCGTGGTTTTGCACGCGGCAATGGCTGTTTGGTGCGTCGCGTGCCTGCGGCGCCAGCCGGCGGCCAAGCCAATCGAAACACCAGGGTGAATTACAATTTTAACAAAAATACGAAAACAATGCCTATGAAGACATCCATGACAATGAATCAGCCCTGCGGCAGCCGCTGGTCAAAACTCATGTCTGGACTTTTAATGGGCGGCCTGCTGCTGGGTCTGACCGCCTGCTCCACCACCCACCAGACTCGAAGCGTCACGGAGTCGGGGTTCTTGAAAAATTATTCCCGGTTGACGCCGGGCACAGGCGATGAAGCCAAGCTGCGCTACATTGATCCGGCGGTGAACTGGACCCTGTACACCCGGGTCTATATTGAACCCGTCACCCTCTGGCATTCGGACGATCCGAAATCGAAGCTGGGCAGGCTGGACCAGGAAGATCAACAATTGCTGGTGAATTATTTCCACACCGCGTTGAGCAACAGCCTGTCGAAGGATTACCGGATTGTGGATCACGCCGGCCCGGGCGTGCTGGTGGTTCATGCCGCGCTCACCGAGGCGAAGAAGTCCCGGCCGGTTTCCAATCTGGTTTCCAGTGTCGTCCCCATGGGCATGGCGTTGAGCCTGGTCAAACGGGTCATCTTCGGCACGGGCCTCGGCGTGGGCGAGTGCCAGGTGGAAGCCGAACTTCTGGATGGGCAGAGCGGCTTCATGCTCGCGGAGGCCGTGGACCGCCGGGCCGGCACCAAGGCCCTGCGCACCAAGTTCGACGGCAGCTTCGGCGATGTGAAGTTATGCCTGGATTACTGGTCGCAACGGCTGGCCTTCAAGCTGGAACAACTGCGGGTCAACCCGGCCGATCAAACTGAAATGTGACATTTACCAACGGTTCAAACTCAAATGAAAGGTGATATGAATACAAAACAGCAGACCAACTCAGGAAAAACGCTCGGCCTTCTGGCCGCAATCGGTTTGGGATTATGGTTCCAACCTTCGCTCAAAGCCGACGTGGTCGTTCTTCAAAACGGGTCGGTGATCACCGGCAATGTCCTGCAACAGGATGGCACCGGCGTGCTCATTCAAATGGACTCCGGCACCTACCGTTTTCCATTGTCCTCCGTGAGCGACGTGAAGAAGGAGGCCGCCGCCGCCGCCCCCCATGTTTCCAACAACGGAAAACGCATTCCCGATTGGGCCCAGATTGTCTCCCTCTTGGCGAACAACGGCTGGGCGCAGGGCTTGAAACAGGTCCCGGCCACGATGATTGAAACCGGCGTCTGGAAAAATGTTCCCTACGTCTCGTTTCGCTGCGCTTCCGGCGGCTACGAAGTGAACATCTTCGGCGACCTGAACACTCCGGCCGCCGTCCAGATCGGCGCGATGAGTTATCTCAGTCATAACGCCGAGGCCAAAAGCAATTGTGTCAATTTCATTTGCTCCGTGCTGGCGAGCGCCGACGCCCGGAAAATGGTCCGCTCCCTGAACTGGGACCAGAAAGAATTAAAGAAAAACGGGGGCATGACGTTTGAAACCGTTCTGCCGGGCGAATGGGGGTCGTATGGCGGATGGTGGGTGTCGGTTTACAATGACAGCGCGCTCGCAAACGCACAGGCTTCGGAAACAGAATTGCTGGCCATTACCCAACCCCGCGTTGCGGTTCCACCGCCGGCAGCCGCCACTCCCCCCACGGCAACCACTCCCGCTGGTGTGGACCAGTCTGATGCGGCCGCTTCGCAACCGGCAGCGGCACCCGCTCCCGCTCAACCGGTGACCACCACAACCACAACCGAATCCGGTGTGGTGACAACGTATGGCGCATATCCGGCCTGGACGGCAGAGGAAATGGCCGCTGCCCGGCCGGTCACCCCGGCGGCTTATCCTTCAGCCACGGCGGCCAAAGCTGCCGGCACGGTTCCCAGTGCGGTTCCAGTGGCAAGCGACAAGGTGTATCCGCGGACCTACGACCGGGCGGGCGGAACCTATGGCGTGCGCCGGCGATAGCGATCAACATCTGCCGGCTGTGACAAAGATTAAAAATTTGACGTCCTCCCTCATCGCGGCTGTTTCCCCCGCGAGAAGGAGAAACACGCGCCGTTTCCTTGAAAAAATCGTGACGGGATTGGTTGGACAATCAGCCGATAAAACGGAAACGCACGAAAGCTGTTCCCTCTCCCCGGGGGAGCGGGTCAGGGCGAGGGCGGGCAACAAAACCAAATTCCGAACCAGCTGGTTTGACACTGGCCCCCTGATTCTGGGTTCGTTTCCGCGTTTGCATTCGCACCGGTGGCGGGGCAATTTGGTTGCTCATAAATAAAATATGCCAGTGGAACTTCAAATCATTCGGGCCCAGGAATTCATCCGCCTGGGAGCACAGGGCCGGCTTGACCTGAACGCCAGCAAGGCGTTGCTGGCGGTGCTGGCCGGCGCCTGCTGGAAACGCGGAATCAACCAGGCCCTGCTGGATCTGCGGGCGCTGCAACCGGGGCCGAAGCCGGTGTTCTCGGTGAACGACCTGGTGACGCTGGTGAAAACGTTCCACGAAATCGGGTTCACGCACCGGCAGCGGCTGGCCGTGCTTTACCGTTCCGACCCGCATCGCCGCGCCGACATGTTCGCATCCATCGCCAAACTGCGCGGCTGGAGCGTGCAGGCCTTTGATAATTTTGAAGAGGCCGTCACCTGGCTCGCCGGCGCCAAACCTGAACCTGCCGGGGCGGAAGCCGAAATCACACCCCGCGCGAAAAAAGTTCCCGTGCGCAATCTCAAGCTTGTCAAGCCCTGGTCGAAACCAGCCGCCCAGCCATCCATCCAGATAAAATCAAAACCCGGCCCCAGGACCGGCAAAAAATCAACAGCGTCCGCCCGCGCCACCCTGGCCGCGGTGGCCATCGCGTTGATGTCGGCGCTGGCCCGGCAGACCGTGGAAGCGCAGCCGGTGACAAACGCGGCGGTCGCAACCAATGCCGCGGCGTCCCCCTTTCGCCCGACCATTCCCAACAAAACTCCCGCGCCCGGCCCTGCGCCCGAGGGCATGGTGTGGATTCCCGGCGGCGAATTCTCAATGGGCTGCGAGGTGCCGTCCGAAGGCGTCTGCACCATGGCCACGATGAACTCCGTGCATGACGCGCAGCCCATCCACCGGGTTTATGTGGATGGCTTCTGGATGGACGCCACCGACGTGACCAACGACAAGTTTGAGCAATTCGTCAAGGCCACCGGCTACAAGACCATCGCGGAGATCGCGCCCACGAAGGAGGAGTTTCCCACCGCGCCGCCGGAAAATCTCGTGGCCGGTTCGGTGGTCTTCACGCCCACCCCCGGCCCGGTGCCCTTGACCGATCATTTTCAATGGTGGCGTTACGTGCATGGCGCCAACTGGCGGCATCCCACCGGTCCGGACAGCGACATCAAAGGCAAAGGGAATTATCCCGTCGTCCAGATTGCCTGGCCCGACGCGGTGGCTTATGCGAAATGGGCCGGCAAGCGGCTCCCGACCGAGGCGGAATGGGAATTTGCCTCGCGCGGCGGCTTGAGCGGCAAGGTCTATGCCTGGGGCGATGAGTTCAAGCCCGGCGGCAAATGGATGGCCAACACGTGGCAGGGAACGTTCCCGGTCAAGGACACGGGCGAGGACGGCTTCGCGGGCCTCGCGCCGGTGAAATCATTTCCGCCGAACGGTTACGGCCTGTACGACATGGCGGGCAACGTGTGGCAGTGGTGCAGCGACTGGTACCGGCCGGATTATTTTGCCCGATTGAAACTTTCGGGCGTTGCCGTGGCGCGCAACCCGCAGGGGCCGGACTCGTCGTATGACCCGTCCGAACCCGGCGAAAAGAAGCGTGTCCAGCGGGGCGGCTCATTCCTCTGCACCGACCAGTATTGCACCCGCTACATGGCCGGCACCCGCGGCAAGGGAGATATCAGCACCGGCTGCAACCACCTCGGTTTCCGTTGTGTCGAAGACGCGGGACAAGTGGCGGCTGAAAAGTAATCGGTGATCAGCAATCAGTAATCAGCCTCACAACGGCAGGCGCCGGCCCATGCCGAATGACCACGGCAGTTTTTTATGGAGCGGGTTGCGCTCCCGCTTCAGCCAGCCGGCCGTCCAGTGGCGCATGAACATATAAAGATTCTCCCGTCCGCGATTGCCGGGACGGTTCATGCCTTTGTGAAAATGTTTGTGGCGCGGGTAAAGATGGTGCGCCTTGGCGGCGAGTCGTTCGGCGAAGTTGGCGGGCAGATCGGCTTTAAGGAAACGTTCGGCCGGGTTCTTTGAGTTCCGCGAGGCGTTTGCCGAAGGATTCGACCAGCCGGTTCAGTTCTTTTTCAAAAGACTCAAAACTGGCGTCGTTCGACATGGGGATTTTTTACACGAAGGGCATCGGCGACGCAATCCCGCCGGCAAATCAGAATTTTGAATTGCCATTGTCTCTCCCATTGGCCTAAGGTCCAATAGCGGCAGGGCGCTGTTTTGCGCGAATCTCCCTTAAATCCAAATGCGGCCAAAACCAAGCATAAGCAAAAAGGAAAAAACATGAAACGAAGCAACCTGATGAGATACGGCCTGACCGGACTGACGGCTTCGGTGACGTTGTTGAGCACCGTTGCCCCGTCCGCCCGGGCGGAAATCCAAACCACCGGCGAGCCGGGTTCACCCAGCGCCACCACCACCATCAGCGGCAAGGAATTGCCCGCACCGGATCCGAAATTCGGGGGCGTGATCAAGAACGACGCCCTCAGTTCGAAGGCCTGGTGGGCGCCGCGCATCGTCCCGCCCAAGCAGGCGCCCAACATCCTGCTCATCATGACCGACGACTCGGGCTTCGGCGTGCCCAGCACGTTTGGCGGCGTCATCCCGACACCGACAATGGATCGGCTCGCCCAGTCCGGCCTGCGCTACAATAACATTCACTCCACCGCGCTCTGTTCGCCGACGCGCGCCGCGCTCATCACCGGCCGCAACCATCATTCCGCCGGCTTCGGCGTGATTTCCGAGCAGGCTACGGGTTTCCCGGGTTACAACAGCATCATCGCCAAGGACAAGGCGACCATTGGCCGCATCCTGCTGGACAATGGTTACGCCACGGCGTGGTTTGGCAAGGACCACAACACGCCGGCCTTCGAGGCCAGCGCGATCGGACCGTTTGACCAATGGCCGGGCGGCCTGGGCTTCGAGTATTTCTACGGGTTCGTCGGCGGCGACGCCAACCAGTGGGAGCCGAACCTGTTCCGCAACACAACCCAGATCTATCCCTTTCTGGGCAAGCCGCCGGGGACCTGGAATCTCGTCACCGCCATGGCCGACGACGCGATTGACTGGATGAACCGCTTGAACCAGGTGGACCCGAGCAAGCCGTTCTTCTGTTATTACGTCCCCGGCGCCACGCACGCGCCGCATCATCCGACGAAGGAGTGGGTGGACAAGATCAGCGCCATGCACCTCTTCGACAAGGGCTGGAACGCGGTCCGCGAGCAGATTTTCGAGAACCAGAAACGCCTCGGCGTGATTCCGGCGGACACCCAGATCGAGCCCTGGCCGACGAACATCCTCAAGAACTGGGATGATTGCACGCCCGAGGAGAAGAAGCTCTACATCAAGCAGGTCGAGGTCTTTGCCGCTTTTGAAGCCTACAACGATTACGAAATTGGCCGGGTAATCCAGGCCGTGCAGGACATGGGCAAGTTGGACAACACGCTCATCATCTACATCAACGGCGACAACGGCACCAGCGCCGAGGGCGGCCCAAATGGCACGCCCAACGAAGCTGCGTTTTTCAATGGTGTCTCGGTTCCCGTGGATGTCCAGATGAAGTGGTATGACGTCTGGGGCACGGAGCAGACGTACAATCACATGTCGGCGGGCTGGTCCTGGGCCTTTGACACGCCGTTTACCTGGTTCAAGCAGAACGCCTCAAGGCTCGGCGGCATCCGCCAGTGCATGTGCGTTTCGTGGCCCGGCCACATCAAGGACCAGGGCGCCCTCCGCGAACAATTCATGCACGTCATTGATGTCGTGCCCACCCTCCTCGAGGTCTGCGGCATTCCCGCGCCCGAGACGGTGGACGGCATCAAGCAGAAGCCCATCGAAGGTACCAGCTTCGCCTACACGTTCGATGCGAAGAACGCCAGGGAGCCGTCCCACCACAAGACCCAGTATTTCGAGATGATGGGGCAATGGGCCTTGTATCACGAAGGATGGATGTTGAGCACCAAGGTGAACCGCGCGCCGTGGGAGGCCTTCGGCGCCGCCAATACCGACCCGCTTAACAACCAGGTTCTCGAGCTTTACAATCTGGACAAGGACTTCAGCCAGTCCCAGAACCTCGCCAGCCAGAACCCGGACAAGGTTAAGGAGCTGAAGAAGAAGTTCATCGAGGAAGGGAAGAAGTATCAGGTCTTCCCGATGGACGCCTCGGTGGCGGCCCGCATCGTGGCGCCGCGTCCGAACATCACCGCCGGTCGCACCGAGTTCGTTTACACCCGTCCCATGACCGGTCTGCCGCAGGGCGATTCCCCGTTCATCCTCGACAGCTCCTACTCTATCACCGCCGACATCGAAGTGCCCGAAGGTGGCGCGGAAGGCATGATCCTGACTTCCGGCGGACGGTTCGCCGGCTATGGCTTCTACCTGCTCAAGGGCAAGCCGGTGTTCCTGTGGAACCTGGTTGACTTGAAACGCATCAAGTGGGAAGGCCCGGACGCGTTGACGCCGGGCAAACACACCGTGGCGTTCGACTTCAAGTATGACGGCCTCGGCGTGGCCACGCTCGCCTTCAACAACATGAGCGGCCTGGGCCGCGGCGGCGTCGGCACGCTCAAGGTGGATGGCAAGGAAGTTGCCAAGCAAACCATGGAGCACACGATCCCGATGATTCTGCAATGGGACGAGAGCTTCGACATCGGCTCCGACACGCTGACGGGCGTGAACGACGAGGATTATCAGCCGCCGTTCCCGCTCACGGCCAAGCTCAACAAATTGACGATCAAGGTGGACCGCCCGCAACTGTCGCCCGAGGACATCAAGAAACTCGAAGAAGCGCAGCGGAACAACAAACTCAGCGAATAATACCGTTTCGCCCGTGAACCACGCGGGCTGGTCCGTGCCAGACTGGCCATCGGACCGGCCCGCGAATTCACGGTCGAAATAAAAACTGAAACTGGAGAAACCAATTATGAAAACGTATCGCAGCTTGAAATCAACGACCCTCATCGCGTGTCTGTTTGCGCTGGTCATTATCGCCGGGAGCGCCTCCGCTGACATCACCCACCGCGTGATTCTTGTATCCGGGCCGCTCCCGCAGCCCGGGCAGATCTGGGTGTACGACTTCGCCGCCACCCCCGCTGATGTTCCCGTCAACTCTGTGCTGGCCGGCCAGCCGGACCTGGACACCACGCCCCAGACGGACGCGCAGATTGCGGAGGGGAAAAAGCTGGGCGCTGAAATTGCGGCGGAGCTGGTCGGGCGGATCCACGACCTGGGAATGCCGGCACAGCGGCCTTCGACGGATACGAAACCGCAGCTCAACGACCTGGTGATCCGGGGCTATATCATCTCCCTCAAGGAGGGCGACGCCAAAAAGCGCTTCGGCATCGGATTTGGCGAGGGTGCATCCGAGATGAAAACGGCGGTGGAAGGCTTCCAGATGACGACGAATGGAATGCGTAAAATCGGCTCCGGCGACGTCAATGCCGATGGCAGCAAGAAACCGGGGACGGCATTGGGAGCGGTCGGTTTCCTGGCCACGAAGAACCCGGCGGGACTCATCATCAGCGGTGGGATGCATGTGTACGGCGAGGAAAGCGGCAGCAGCAAGGTGGAAGGCCGGGCCAAACAGACCGCCAAGGAAATCGCCGACGCGCTCAAGCAGCGGTTCCAGGACCAGGGCTGGATCAATTAATTGGATTATGAACCACGCGGGCGCAGAAAAATGAATATGGATTTTCAACAGGAGCAAACGGAGAGAACGGATAGAATTTCTCTGCTGCCTCGGTTTCCTCCTGTTCAAATCCGGAGAACGGTGGCCACAACAAATAGCACGAAAGGAAAATTATGAAACGAAACAACCTGATGAGATACAGCCTGGCCGGTCTGACCGCTTCGGCGACGTTGATAGGCGCCGGTGTCCCGTCCGCCCGGGCGGAAATCCAAACCACCGGTGTCATCGGCGCGCCCAACGCCACCACCACCATCAGCGGCGGACAATTACCGCCGCCCGACCCGAAGTTTGGCGGCGTGATCAAGCAAAAAGCCGCCGACTCGCAACCGTGGTGGGCACCAACCGTCGTGCCCCCCAAGGATGCGCCCAACATTTTGCTCATCATGACGGACGATTGCGGCTTCGGTTCGCCGAGCACTTTTGGCGGCGTGATTCCGACCCCGGCGTTGGATCGCATCGCGGCGAACGGCTTGCGCTACACGCAGTTTCATTCCTGTGCGTTGTGCTCGCCGACGCGCGCGGCGCTGATCACGGGCCGCAACCATCACGTCGCCGGCTATGGCGTCGTGGGCGAGGCGGCCACGGGTTTTCCGGGCTACGATTCGGTCATCCGCAAGGAATGCGGAACGGTCGGAGAAATCCTGAAGGAGAACGGTTACGCGACGGCGTGGTTCGGCAAGGATCACAACACGCCCTTTTATCAGTCGAGCCAGGCCGGACCGTTCGACCAGTGGCCGACGGGGCTGGGTTTTGATTACTTTTACGGGTTCGTCGGCGGCGACACCAGCCAGTGGGAACCGAACCTATTCCGCAACACCACGGCCATCTACCCGTATCTCGGCCATGAGGGGAAATGGAACCTCACCACCGCGATGGCCGACGAGGCAATCCAGTATATGAAGCAGCTCTCCGAGATTGCGCCGGAGAAACCGTTCTTCGTTTATTACGTGCCCGGCGGAGTTCATTCGCCTCATCATCCGACGAAGGAGTGGATTGACAAGATCAGCGCCATGCACCTGTTCGATGACGGCTGGGACAAATTGCGCGACACCATCTTCGCCAACCAGAAGCGGCTGGGGATCGTCCCGCAGAACGCGGAGTTGACACCGTGGCCGAAGGAATTGCAGCACTGGGACCAGCTGTCCTGGGATGAAAAGAAATTGTTCGTGAAGCAGGCGGATGTCTTTGGCGCGTATCTCGCCTATACCGACCATGAGATCGGTCGCGTGATTGACGAGGTCGAAAAGGAAGGCAAGCTCA
>Ga0265323_10000305_pt1 | contig 28362 bp, 20 predicted proteins | sample 41225metaG_FD_193580 | JGI IMG/M metagenome (GOLD analysis project Ga0265323, IMG submission 193580) | Rhizosphere microbial communities from Carex aquatilis grown in University of Washington, Seatle, WA, United States - 4-12-25 metaG | ecosystem: Host-associated > Plants > Roots > Rhizosphere...
TCTTGGACTGCGCCAGCCCTTCCGCCTTCGCGGCGCGACGGCGGCTGGCGCTTTGCCAGCAGATGAAACGTCCGCAAAATGTTCGCACGAAGTTTTGTGTGCCAATGACAAAATGAACCGCTATGGCAATTTAATTGATTTCGTAGCCGCGAACGTCAGTTCGCGCCATATCATTCTCCTTTATTCGATTTGCGCCGACTGACGTCGGCGGCTGCATTTTTTTATGGAAAAGCTCTATAGCGTTGGCGCGAAAGAATTCCTGTTCGGAGTTCCGCGTTTGCGCGGTTTTCGGATCTTCTTTCACGTGTCACGGTTCCAAGACGCTGGGCGCAACACGATGATTATTGAAATACGCGAAGCGTCTTGGACTGCGCCAGCCCTTCCGCCTTCGCGGCGCGACGGCGGCTGGCGCTTTGCCAGCAGATGAAACGTCCGCAAAATGTTCGCACGAAGTTTTGTGTCAGGTAATCGCGTGGCGAAGCTTTACGCGACGGGGCGCAACTTTACGCCCGCCCTCATCCTGACGTTGACTCGCTCGCGCCCACTCGCTCGGCCCTGCGGGCCTTCGGCTTTGCCGAATTCCTTTCGCCGATTCCCAATCGGCTCCAGTCTCCCCCGGGGAGAAGGAACAGCCTTTGCACGTCTCTGGTTTTGCGGCTGACCGGCCGACAAATCCCGTCGCGCATATTTTCAAGGGGACGGCGAACGATTCTCCCTCTCCTCCTTGAGGGAAGAGAGGGAGAAAAAATGGGGCGTGTGTCCAGATGCGCCCCAGTTGACCTTCGAAAATGCTTTCATCTTTCGGGTTTAGATATTAGTCATTTCTCGTGCGCCGTGACTTGTTCATCCGTCTGTTGCTGGCTTCTGCAATCGTCCTGGTTTACTGGCAGGTGGCTGATTTCGATTTCACCAGCTTCGACGACGACTCCCTCATTTGCAATAACCCGAACGTGCGCGGCGGGTTGACCCTCCACGGTGTCCTCTGGGCGTTGTCCACCAGCTACTTCGACTTCTGGCATCCGCTGACCTGGTGGTCGCACATGCTGGATTGCACGCTTTTCGGCCTGGATCCGGGCAGCCTTCATCTTGTCAACCTGGGTTTCCATGTGGCCAACACGCTGTTGCTCTTCCGGGTGTGGCGGCAAATGACCGGGGCCGTCTGGCGCAGCGCCCTGGTGGCGGCGCTGTTTGCCCTGCACCCGCTGCACGTGGAATCGGTGGCGTGGCTGTCCGAACGCAAGGACGTGCTCAGCACGTTTTTTTTCATGCTCACGCTGCTCGCGTACGCGCGCTACGCGCAAGCCATATCCTTGAGAACCGGGACGCTGAATGCGAAGTCCGATGACAAAGGGTCTGGGGTCCGGGGTCTGGCATCCGGGGATTACTGGCTGGCGCTGGTGTTTTTCACGCTGGGGCTGATGAGCAAGCCGATGCTGGTGACGCTGCCTTTTGTCCTGTTGTTGCTGGATTACTGGCCCTTGGGAAGGATGTCAGGTGTCAAGTGCCGGGTGTCAGGTGAAAAAAAGGGGAAACCCTCAACCCTCAACCTTCAACTCTCAACCTTGCTTCTTGAAAAGCTGCCGTTCTTCGGGTTGGCGGCGGGATCATGCGCCATCACCTACTTTGGCATGCAAGGCGGGCAACATCTCCTTTCCGCGGAACAGGCTCCCTGGGGCCTCCGCCTGGCCAATGTGCCGGTGTCTTATGCGCGCTATCTCGGCCGGCTGGTCTGGCCGGTTGATCTGGCCGCGCTGTATCCCATGCCCGCCCATTGGGGGTTTTGGCCGGTGGGAGGCTCGGTTGTGCTGCTCCTGCTGATAACGCTGTATGTGGCGGGCCGGGCGCGTTCCGCCCCCTGGCTGCTGACCGGCTGGCTCATGTTTCTGGGCACGCTGGTGCCGGTCATCGGCCTGGTCCCGAACGGTTTCCAATCCATCGCCGACCGCTATACTTACATTCCCTCCATCGGATTGTTCGTGGCCGGCGTGTGGGCGGCTGCGGAATTATCCGTCCGCTGGAAGTTTCGCGCCTTGCTCCTCCCGGGGGCCGCCGCCCTGACGCTGCTGGTTTGCGGGGCATTAACGTGGTTCCAGGTCGGATACTGGCGGAACAGCCTCACTCTTTGGAGCCATTGCGTGGCGGTCACCCGCGACAACATCATGGCCCGCATCAGCCTCGGCAACGCCCTGCAACAGGCCGGCCAAATCAACGAAGCCATGGACCAGTACCGCGAAGTCCTGCGCCTCAATCCCGATCAAGAGCATGCGAACCTCGACCTGGGTGCGGCGCTGGCCGTGACCGGGCAACTGCACGAGGCGACGAACTGCTTCATCCGGGCGTTGCGGAAACGGCCGGATTGGAGCGGAGCCCATCTAAACCTGGGACGCACCCTCTTTGAGCTGGGCGATTATTCCGGGGCGTTGACCCACTATGCGGAAGCCGTTCGCCTGGACTCAAACGTGGTCGTCGCGTTCACCGCCCGGGCCGGGGACTTGAGCGCGCGCGGCAAATCCGATGAGGCGGTGCGCTATTACCTCGAGGCATTGCGCTTCAATCCCGCTGATCCCGTGGCCCATTACCATCTGGGATTGGAATGGCTGCAACGCGGCCGGATTGATGAGGCCATCGGCCAATTCCAGGAGGCCATCCGCCTGAACCCGGATGATGCCGAAGCCCGCTCCAATCTCGCGCGCGCGCTGGAGATGAAGAACGCTCCGGCGGGCCGCTGATTCACGGGCGGCAGAATTGAAATCGCCTGCTTCACCCCGTAAAGGGGCGTGGCCGCGTGCCACCGGCGGAAGTCCTGCAACCCAGGACGAAGCCGGCCCATTCCATGAAGGTTCATGGGGAGGAAGTCGGCGGCAGTGCCGGGATGTGTCCTGCGCGGCCCCATGTGCATTCCCGCGATTGACACCCGCCGCCGCTCCGCTACGATGATTTGGCTGGCGTGTTCGTCTATCGGTTAGGACGCTGGATTCTCAATCCGGAAAGACGGGTTCGATTCCCGTACGCGCTACCACTCTGAAATGGTTGAGGGTTGATTGAACGAAGTTTTCATTATGGCAATTTAAATAATCTCGTAGCCGCGAACGTTAGTTCGCGCCATATCTTTTGGCCGTTATTTAATTTGCGCCGACTGACGTCGGCGGCTACATAATTTTGAAAACGCTCTGGCGTTTACGCTCGTCCTCACCCCGGCCCCGTAAAGGGGCGTGGCCCCCACGGGGCTTTACGCCCTCTCCTCCCAGGAGAGGGAGAATCGTCCGCCGACTCATTGACAAACCTGGGACGGAATTGGCCGGACCGTCATCAGATAATACGGAAACGAACAAAAGCTGTTCCTTCTCCTTGGGGGAGACTTGAGCTGATTGGGAATCAGCGAAAGGAATTCGGCAAAGCCGAAGGCCCGCAGGGCCGGGCGAGTGGGCGCGAGCGAGTCAACGTCAGGATGATGGCGGTCATCTGATGTGTTGGAAAATTCTTGACCAACAATCCTCAACCCCCAACCCTCAGCCGATATGTTCCAAATCATCTTTACTCCCACCAGCGCCGCCGAAGTGGCGCGCATGCCCAAGGAACTGCAACTGCAAATCCTCGGCGAATTCCGCGGACTCCCCCAGCAGGCCCTCGGCACCGAACTGGACGCCTTCGGCAAACTGGAACTGGACGGGCGGACGTTGCACCGTTTTCGCGTGGGGGATTATCGCGTCTATTTTGAACGGCATGAATTGGGCGTGCTCGTCCACCGCATTCTCAGCCGCCACACGCTCAAGGATTTTCTCTTCCGTTCCGGCCTGAAAACCGGCGAGGACGAAGCGCTTCAGGAAAATCCAAAGTTTTGGGAACTGATCGAATCCGCCAGGACGTCCGCCAAGACGTAAAGGGTGCAGCTTGACACCGTACCGAACGGGGCGGGGGGTTCGCGCATGTAAACATTGGCTCCTCACCCCGGCCCCGTAAAGGGGCGTGGCCCCACGGGGCTTTACGCCCTCTCCTCCTTGAGGGAGGCGCGGGAGAAAAATGGACCGGGTGACAAATTGCGCCCGGGCGTAATGCGGCGAAACCATCACAGGCTTGGAGGCGCACCGCTGGCCCCTTTTCCCGCGCCGCTATTTTTGAGGCGTGTACATTGTGGGCGGGAGCAGCTTGGCCTTCGGATTATTTTGGTTTTGTAATAACAACCGTTGAGCCTCGATCAACATGGCTGATTCTTCCGCTGTCATTTGCGATGGCTGCTGGCCGGCTGGGTCGTATGTGTAGGGGGTCGAACCAGGTGTCAACGATGAACCACCCCCAATCGGTGAATCACCCCCCGGGCCGTTGTTGGAATTATCGCCGCCATTTCCCGTGCCGCGATTTCGCGCCGCGGCGGGACCGCCGGGGGCACGGCTGCCAAAACGGCCGGGAATTCTCCCGCTGTTATCGCCAAAAGGCGCTGTGATATTCGGGGTTGGAACCGGCCGGCCCGGTCCCGGCGTTGCTGGGCCGCCCGCCGGCCCGGCCTTGGTCAGGGGAAGTTCCTGCACCGTGCCGTGGTTGTTGAAAGTCACCAGACCGTTTTTTTCATCAATCTGTACCACTTCAATTTCGTCCTGCCGCTGGCCTTCGCTGAGGATGTAGGGCACGTCCTTGGCCGGTTGTTCCGGTTTGGCGGGGATCGCAACCTTGAACAACGCCTGCAGGTGTCCAAAAATGGACATGATGCCGTTGAGCGTGATTTTAGGCGGCGGTTCGGTCTGGGCGGCGTTGACATCATTGGTGGGAGGCGGATTCAGGCCGAAAACATTGCGAACCACAACCGAAGCATAGGGATTGTTTGGCAACACCGCGTCGTTCGCGCGCGCGCCGGTGTTCAACACCAGCCCGCCCGCCAGGCAAACAACGATTTTTCCCAATCGCTTCATGCTTTCCAAATATACCGTGTCCCTCGGTAAATTCAAACACCACCCGCCGGCAAAAGTTGCGCAGGGCGCATCCGCGCACTGCCCCCGTTCTTCTCGATGGCAGTTGAGTTGTGCCCACCAACAACCCTCAACCATGACCCAACTCTCAACCCCGTAAAGGGGCGTGGCCGCGCGGCACAGCTTTACGCGGCTTTACGCCCCTCAGCTATTTTGGGCTTTGCAAGCTGTTCCGCGCCTATCAAAATAGTGCAAAATGTTGAATGCAAAGCTGCGCCCCGATGACCATTCTCTTGCCTGATCCTTTTCGCTGGAAAGGCTGCCAATCCGCGGGACTCCTTTTGCTCTTTTCATGAGCAGTACATTGAAGAAAAAAGCCGCGGCCGGGCCTTCGAGCCCGCCCGCTTCGCCTGCTGGTGAGATGCCGGAAGTGAAAGACTCCCGCTGGCTGGTTCCCGGAGTCTGCATTTTTCTGGCGGCGATTGTCTGGGTGGTCTTCGGCCAGACACTGCATCACGGGTTTGTCAACTACGATGACAACCTGTATGTCTATGAAAATGCCGCAGTCATTCGCGGGCTGGACCTGAATGGGATCGAATGGGCGTTTACACACAGAGTGTGTGCCAACTGGCATCCGCTGACGATGATGTCCCACATGCTGGACTGCCAGTTGTATGGATTGAATCCCGGCGGCCATCACTTGACGAATGTGCTGCTGCACACCGCCTCGGTGATCCTCCTGTTTTTGGTGCTGCGGCGGATGACGGGGTTCCTGTGGCGCAGCGCGTTTGTGGCGGCGGTGTTTGCGGTGCATCCGTTGCGGGTGGAATCGGTGGCGTGGGTTTCAGAACGGAAGGACGTTTTGAGCGGCGTGTTTTTCATGCTGACGCTGTGGGCGTACACGCGCTATGTGGCAAGTGGCAAGTGGCCAGTGACAGGAGCGGACTCCACCCCGTCACCCGCCACCCGCCACCCGTCACTATTCTACTGGCTGGTGCTGTTGTTTTTCGCGTTGGGGTTGATGAGCAAGCCGATGCTGGTGACGCTGCCGTTTGTGTTGCTGCTGCTGGACTACTGGCCGTTGGGAAGGTTGTCAGGTGTCAAGTGGCGGGTGACGCGTTTTGGCATACATGTCCCTCAACTCTCAACCCTCAACCATTTACTCTATGAAAAGCTGCCCCTGCTCGGCTTGGCCATCGCGTCGGGCGCAATCACGATTTTTGCCCAGCACGAAGCAATCCAGGCGTCCGATAAGTTTTCCCTTCCCTTGCGCGCGGGGAATGCCTCGATCACCTATGTGGCCTATTTGGGCCAGATGTTCCGGCCGTCGGGTCTGGCGGTTTTATACCCGTTTACGGCCGCGGGGATTGAGGGTTCAGAAGTGGTGCTGTCACTGGTTCTGTTGGCCGGCATTTCCACGGGCGTTTTTGTCCTGCGCCGGCAGCGGCCCTATCTTTTTACCGGCTGGCTGTGGTATCTCGTCATGCTGACGCCGGTGATCGGGATTCTGCAAGTCGGATTGCAGGCGCGGGCGGATCGTTACACTTATTTGCCGCAGATCGGGTTGTATCTGATGCTGACGTGGGCGGCGGCGGAGCTGAGCGCCGGCTGGCGTCAACGCCGCGTGGTGCTGGGCGGCGGCGCCACGGTCATCCTGGTGGCTTTGATTCTCTGTGCGCGCGGGCAGACTTCTTATTGGCGGAATGGTGAATCGCTATGGACGCACACGCTCGCCTGCACCTCAGGCAATTATGTCGCCCACAACAACCTCGGCAACGTGCTGCTCAAAATGAGCAAGGTGGACGAAGCGATCGCCCATTTCCAAAAGGCCCTGCAAAGTAAACCCGACTTCGCGGAAGCCCACCTCAACCTCGGAATTGCCCTGCTCCAACAGGGCCACGTGGACGAAGCGATTGTCCATTGCCGAACAGCACTGCGAATCAGACCCGACTTCGCGGAAGCCCACCTCAACCTCGGAATGGCCCTGCTTCAACAGGGCCACGTGGACGAAGCAATTGCCCAGTACCAAAAGGCGCTGCAGATCGTGCCCGACAGCGCGATAGCCCACAACAACCTCGGTAACGCGCTGTTCCAAAAGGGAAAAGTGGACGAAGCGATTGTGCATTTCCAAAAAGCTCTGGAAAGCCAGCCCGATAACGCCAAAACCCACAACAACCTGGGCAGCGCGCTGTTCAAAAAGGGCGATGTGGACGAAGCAATTGTGCATTTCCAAAAGGCGTTGCAAATCAAGCCCGACTATGCGGGAGCCAGCTACAGCCTCGGCAATGCTGTGCTCCAAAAGGGCCAGGTGGACGAAGCCATCGCTCATTACCAAGAGGCGCTGCAAATCAAGCCCGATTACCTGGACGTCCTGAACAATCTGGCCTGGCTGCTGGCGACCTGTCCGGACGCACGCACCCGTAACGGTACCCAGGCCGTCAAATATGCCGAGCGTGCCTGCGAACTGACGCACGATGGCGTGACCGTCCTCGTCGGCACCCTGGCGGCGGCTTACGCCGAGGCGGGACGATATGACGATGCGATTGTGACGGCGCAGAAGGCCTGCGCGCTGGCCGAAAAATCTGGCGAACAGGATTTGCTTGAGAAAAACCAGAAGTTGCTGGAACTCTATCGCGCCCACCAACCGTATCATGAGGCGGCCGGAAAGTTTGTCCCCGCCGTGCCCTAGCCATGGCCGGAAATTCCAAGATAGGAGCCGCTGCCGCGCATTTGAGCCTGATCACTCCGCCCGCCGGCGAAAAACCGGAAGTGAAAGACTCCCGCTGGCTGGTTCCTGGAGCCTGCATTTTTCTGGCGGTGATCACGTTTGCCGTTTTCGGCCAGACATTGCATCACGAGTTTGTCAACTACGATGACAACGATTATGTGTATGAAAATTCTGCGGTCACCCGCGGGCTGAACCTCAAAGGGATCGAGTGGGCGTTTACTCATAGCGTGTGTGCCAACTGGCATCCGCTGACGATAATGTCCCACATGCTGGATTGCCGGATATATGGGTTGAATGCCGGCGGGCATCATCTGACCAGCGTCCTGCTGCACACGGCAACGGCGATACTGCTCTTCCTGATGCTGCGGCGGATGACGGGGTTTCTGTGGCGCAGCGCGTTTGTGGCGGCGGTGTTTGCGGTCCATCCGCTGCGGGCGGAGTCGGTGGCATGGGTGGCGGAACGCAAAGATGTGTTGAGCGGACTGTTCTTCATGCTGACGCTCTGGGCATACACGCGCTACGCGGAGAAGTCCAAAGTCCGAAGTCCAGAGTCCAAAGTTTTCTACGGTTTGGTGCTGCTGTTTTTCGCGTTGGGCCTGATGTGCAAGCCGATGCTGGTGACGCTGCCGTTCGTGTTGCTGCTGCTGGACTACTGGCCGCTCAACCGCTTTGCTCCGCCGCCACCGTCCCTGGCGATTCCCGGGAATGGTGACTCGTCGAAAAACCATTCCATTCCCTGGCGCCCGATCATCGAAAAAATTCCCCTGCTGTCACTTACCGGCGCGGCTTGTGTGGCAACGATGATGGCCCAGAAAGACATCATTATATCTGAGCCTCTCGTTTTGCGAATCGGCAATGCGATGGTATCCTGTGTCGTTTACCTGCGCCAGATGGTTTGCCCGGCGTGGCTGGCGGTTTTGTACCCGTATCCGCAAAATGGACTTCCCGGGTGGGAAATCACGCTGGCGGTCGTGTTGCTGGCAGCCATTTCCGCGGGCGTTATTCTCCGGCGGAAAAAAGAGCCATATTTGTTGATCGGCTGGCTGTGGTATTTGGGAATGCTGGTTCCGGCGATTGGACTGATCCAGTCCGGATGGCGCGCCCACGCCGATCGTTACACTTACCTGTCCCAGATCGGGTTGTACTTCGCCCTAACCTGGGCGGCGGCGGATCTGTGTGCTGGCTGGCGTCACCGCCGCGTGGTGCTGGGCGGCGGCGCGACGGTCATTCTGGTGGCTTTGATTTTCTGCGCGCGCGGGCAGACTTTTTATTGGCGGAATAGCGAATCGCTGTGGACTCACACGCTCGCCTGCACCTCAGGCAATTATGTCGCCTGCTACAACTTGGGCAGCGCTCTGTTCCAAAAGGGCCGGGTGGACGAAGCGATCACTTATTACCAAAAGGCGTTGCAAATCAATCCCGACTGCTCAGAAGCCCACAACAACCTCGGCGAAGCTCTTTGCCAAAAGGGAAAAGTGGACGAAGCGATTGTGCATTTCCAAAAAGCGCTGGAAAATCAGCCCGATAACGCGGAAGCCCATAACAATCTGGCCTGGCTGCTGGCGACCAGTCCGGACGCCCACGTCCGGGATGGGGTTCAAGCCGTCAAATATGCCGGGCGAGCTTGCGAACTGACGCATTATGGCGTGACCACCCTCGTCGGCACCCTGGCGGCGGCTTACGCCGAGGCGGGACGATATGACGATGCGATTGTGACGGCGCAGAAGGCCTGCGCGCTGGCCGAAAAATCAGGCGAGCAGGATTTGCTTGAGAAAAACCAGAAGTTGCTGGAACTCTATCGCGCCCACCAACCGTATCATGAGGCGGCCGGAAAGTTTGTCTCCGCCGTGCCCTAAGCCTTCCCGCTCCTTTAAGGGGTTGAGTGTTGGTTGAAAGTTGAGGGTTGAGGGTTGAGTCATGGTTGAGGGTTGATTGTTGAAGGTTGAGAGCTTGGGAAAGCGGATTTTCCGCTTGTTTCTCCTGGGGAGCGCCGGCCTGTCGCGCCGAAGCTTCAGAGCGAAGGCTGACGTGCCGCCGGCTGTTTTTTCACCCTCAACCAACAACCCTCAACCATTTCAACTATTCCACATCCTCGCCCAGTTCGACGTTCCAATAGGCCAGGTCAATGAAATGCTTCCAACTGTCGTGCCGGTGCAGGCTGAAGTTGATCTGCACAAACGGACGCCATTTCGGGCGCTTGGGCTTGCGGACCAGGTGCATGCCGGCTTCCTGCGGCCGGCGGTTGGCTTTCTGCGTATTGCATTCGATGCAGGAACAAACAATGTTTTCCCAGGTCGTCGGGCCGCCGCGGTCGCGCGGAATGACGTGGTCCAGGTTCAAATCCTTCCGGTCAAACACGCGCCCGCAATACTGGCAGGTGTTCTTGTCGCGCTCAAAAATGTTGTGGCGCGTGAACTTTACCTCCTTCTTCGGCAGCCGGTCGTAAACGAACAGCAAAATGATTCGCGGCACACGGATGCGGAAGGAAATGGTGCGGACGGATTCCTCCTGCGGCGCGTTTGCGGAAATGTTGCGCCATTCCTGAAAATCAAAGGTGTGGAACGAGCCGTCTTCGGCGTTGACCACGACCTGGGCCTGGCCTTGAAACAACAGCGTGAGTGCGCGGCGGGCGGTGCAGACGTTGACCGCCTGCCACAACCGGTTTAACACAAGCACATGCTGGTTTAGCGCGGTGTTCATGGCGCTGATGGGCAAAAAGTAACAAAACCGCCGGTGCAGGTCAATGCCCCGGCACCGAGTGTTGAATGTTGAATGGTCCTCATCCTCGTCCTCGATTTTTCCAGTTCATGCAGCAACGTTGTTAAACCGCGTTCTGTTGGTTGTAGAGTGCTTGATCCAATGAACTTCGAAACTTGTCTGAAGATTTCTCACGGCCCTGTTGGGGCCGGCTCATGATAGGGTTTGCCGGCCCGGTAGAACTCAAGCAACTGCCGGTTTTTCGCGGCTACAGCCGTTAATCCGGCGCTGGTGGCGAGCTGCTCCGCCTTTTCCGCCGTGGCCACCGCTTCCGGGAAACGGCCGGCTTCGGCATAAGCGGCGGCCAGCGTCCCAATGAACAAGGGTCGGCCATAATGCGTCAGCTCACACGCGCGCCCGGCCAAACGGACCGCCTCGGCCCCATTGCGCAGCCCGGCATCAGGACAGGTGGCCAGCACCCACGCCAGATTGTTCAGCGCCCCAGCCGGGTTGTTCTGCGCATCGGAGTTATTCGGATTGGGCTGGATGGCCTGGCGATAGTTCGTGATCGCTTCATCGAACCGGCCTTGGGCGGCGAGGACGACACCCAGATTGCTCAGCGCGTCGGAGTAATTCGGATTGAGCTGGATGGCCTGGCGATAGTTCTTGATCGCTTCATCGAACCGGCCCTTATCGGCGAGGGCAGCCCCCAGATTGTTCAGCACTTCGGGGTTATTCGGATTAATCTGGATGGCCTTGTAATAGTTCTCAATCGCTTCATTAAACCGGCCCTCGGCGGCGAGGGCGATACCCAGGCTGCTCAGCGCGTCGGCGTAATTCGGGTTGATCTGGATGGCCTTGCGATAACACTCAATCGCTTCATCAAACCGGCCCTCGGCGGCGAGGGCGGTCCCCAGACTGTTCGGCGACTCGGCGTAATTCGGATTGAGCTGGAAGGCCTTTTGGCAGTGTTCCATTGCCTCTTCAATGCGCCCTTGGTTCCTAAGCAAAACACCCAGATTGTTGTGGGCCATCCAGCAATCCGGGTTTTGGACCAGCGTCCTCTGCCAAAGGGTCTCCGTGTCCGTGTACATCCCGGCCTGCCGCCAGGTCAGAACGGCGAGCCCCGGCAGCACGATGCCGGCAAACCCATAAATCATCGCTGGCGTGCGCAGAGATTCACCCACCCGCACCACCAGCGCCGCCACCAGTGCGATGATGCCGAGAGCGGATAGATAAACCCAGTGGTCCCACACAAATGAATAACGCATCCCATACGCGTTCATGAATCCCAGCACCGGAAACAGCGTCCCCACAAAAAAGAACAGCGCCGTCACCGGCCCGCGCCCAATGCGCCTCCGCGCCAGCCAGAGCGTGAAAAGAGCGCCGATGGCGGTTGCCGGATAAAGCCATTGCCGCACCGAACCTGGGTTGGGCTGCCAGCGCGGGTAAACGAAACAAAGCTTCGCCGGCCAGAACAGGTGGCCGAGATAAAGCCAGAACGCCCGGCTGGCAACCAAACAGCGTTGCGGGAACGTCAGGTCAAAATCCGATCCTTGCGCGCCGACATGGTATTTCTCCAGCCAGGCGGTCACGGCACAAAGACCCAGGGCCAGGGCGAAGAAGGGCAGGGTCGGTAATACGTCCGCCCGCCACCGGATTTGTCCGCGTTGCCACCAGATAATCAACAGTACCACCGCCGGCAGCGAAAAGGTCGTCGTCTTGGCCAGCAACGCACCGAGAAACAGGACGAAAGCCAGACCGTAAAAGAGTGGCGAGTGACCCGTGAAGCGTGATGCGCAAAGCCCGCTTGCCGCGCCGGAGTCTGGCGAAGGCTGGCCACTCGCCACACCTTGTGCGTAACGCAGGTAGGCCAGCAATGCGCCGAGGTAAAAGACCAACGAGAGCACATTCTTGCGTTCGGTAATCCAGGCGACGGACTCAACCATGACCGGATGAAGGGCGAAGAGCGCCGCCGCCAGCCAGGCGCCCGGCACTTGGAGCCGGAGCAGCAACCGCCAGAAGAGCAACGCAGCCAGGGCGTGCAGCAGGACGTTCTCCACGTGGTAGGGAGTCGTCCAGAAATTCCAGAATTGATAATCCAGCCAGAACGTCGTGCCCGAGAGGGGATAATACTGTTGCAGGGCGGTGGGCTGAAACCAGATCACGTACAGGCCGGAAGTGTCGCGTAACAAACCGATGATATTTGTGGTCCACGAGTCATCGTCCCAGACGAACCCGCCGCGCAGGGCGGGGAGGTAGGCCAGGAAGACCAGAAGCACGATCAAGGCGCCCGGCCAGACCGGCAGCGTTCGCCCACGAATGAATATTCGCCCGGGGAAGGTCTTTTGTGACACACGTTTTTTTTACCCGCAAAGGCCGGCCGAGGCAAGTTCCGCTGTAATCATTTGCCAGGCCGCCTTCCGCTGGACTAGCATCCCGGCATGAAACGTCTGGCACCTTTGCTGTTTTTGATACTGGCCGCGCTGTTGCCGCCAGCGCGCGCGCAGCAGGGACCCGACGACCAATACATCATCATTTACAGCCTGATGCAGCAGGCGGATGCGTTGGACAGCGCCGGACAATCGCGCCAGGCGCTGGCCCAATACGTCCAGGTGCAGGGCGAACTGCAAAAATTCCGGAATATTTACCCGGATTGGAGCCCGAGAATTGTCAACTTCCGCTTGAATTATCTCGCGGATAAAATTGCCGAAGTGACGGCGAAACTTCCCGTGACCCCGCAAAACGGGACGCCGCCCCCGGCGCCGCTCCCGGGCGCGGCGGCGTCCACCTCCGCCGCCGATTTGGAGGCGCAGTTCAGCGCGTTGCATGAGCAGGTGCAAAAATTGCAGGTGGACAACACGACGCTGCAGGCCAAGCTTCAGGAGGCGCTGGCGGCGCAACCGGCGGCCATTGATGCGCGCGAACTGACCCAGGCACGGGCGCAAATCCGGTCGTTGATGAAGGAAAACGATTTGCTCAAGGTCAGCCTGTCGCAGGGAAAAGCCGGAACGGCGATTGGGCCGGCGGTCGCGGCATCGGACGCCTTGAAACTGGCGCAACTGGCCCTGGCCGAAGCAAATCAAAAATTAACCGCGCAAACGGCGCGCGCCGACAAACTGGCCCGGGAAAATCAGGCGTTGCAATCGCGCGTCCAGGCGTTGCTGGCCAGTCCCGATACGATTCAGGCGCTGCGCGAGGAAAATGCGCTGCTCAAAAAACAGATTGCCGATTTCAAACCGGCGGCGCCGGATCCGGCGGAAGCCGCCCGGCTGAACGCGGAACTGGCCGGGCTGCGAAAACAGATTGCCGAGTTCCAGTCAGCTTCCGCAGTCGTTTTCTTGGAAAAATCAGCCCTGGAAAATCGCGTGCGGCAATTGCAGATCGCGGCGGTGAATTCCACGCCGGTCCCGGCGCCCAACCAGGCGGAAAACGAGGAGCGCATCCGGGCATTGACGCAGGAGCGCAACGATTTGCTCGCCAAACTGGGCGAGGCGAACCAGGAGCTTTACGGCCGCCGGAAACAGGACGCCGCGGCGCGTATCAACGTGTTGACCGATGAGGTGAACGCCCTGCGCGCGCGGCTGGCGGTGGATGAAGCGCAGGTCATCCCTTACACGCCGGAGGAACTGGCCTTGTTCAAGCAGTCCGCGCCGCAACTGGCCAATCGCAACGCGGAAAAAAAATCCATCAAGGAGCTGCCCGGCGGCGCGGCCGAACTGGTGGCCGAGGCGCAACATTATTTTTCCGCCCGGCAATACGACAAGGCGGAGGATGATTATCAGAAGATTTTGCAGCATGATGAAAACAACGGATTGGTGCTGGCCAACCTGGCGACCATTGAGATGGAGCAGGGCCGGCTCGACGATGCGGAAAAACACATCAAAGCCGCCGTCGCTCAAAGTCCGGACGACCCCTACAACCTGGCAACGCTGGGACGCCTTGAATTTCTCCGCGAAAAATACGACGACGCGCTTGACGCCTTGAGCCGCGCGGCCAAGCTCGATCCCCGAAATCCGGAAATTGAAAATTATCTCGGCGTCACGCTCGGTCACAAGGGCCTGCGCGCGCAGGCGGAAACGGCGTTGCGCAAGGCGATTCAACTCGACCCCAATTATGGTCCGGCGCACAACAATCTGGCGGTGATTTACATCAGCCAGGTGCCGCCCCGCGTGGAACTGGCGCGCTGGCATTATCAAAAGGCGCTCGACGCCGGCCAGCCGCGCAATCCGAACCTGGAGCAGGTGCTGGACGCGAAAGGCGCGCCGGCGAACCCGCAATAATCACTCATCACGTTTCACGTTTCACGCATCACCCCAACATGCTGCGCCAGGCCTTCCATGAATTGACGGTCCCGACCCGCGGTCGCGGGCTTTGCGAGTTCACGCGCGAAGTTGAACGGTGGGTGGAGCAAAACCATTTCCAGGACGGCCTGCTGACGCTGTATTTGCGGCATACTTCGGCCTCGCTGCTGATTCAGGAAAACGCCGACCCGGATGTGCGGCGCGATTTGGAGGCGTTTTTCCAACGGCTGGTTCCCGACGGTGATCCGCTTTATGTGCATACGCTCGAAGGCGATGACGACATGCCCGCGCACATTCGCACGGCGCTGACGGCGGTCAACCTGAACCTTCCCGTGTGCGGCGGGCGGCTCGCCCTCGGCACCTGGCAGGGGATTTATTTGTGGGAACACCGCGTTCGCGGACACGCGCGCCGCGTCACCCTGCACTTCATCGGCGAATAATCCCCCCTGTGAACCTCGTAGCAGCGGACGTGAGTCCGCTCCATCTGATCCAAAGCAATGTTTGAGCCGACTTACGTCGGCTGCTACGGTTCAGGGGTCGAGGCGCGATAAAATGTTTGTGGTATTCTCACGCCCATCCCCCAGCGAATAAACTGGCCAAGCGCGCTGTCGAATGGCAGGTTGCGGATGTTTATGCAAACCATGAAATTGTCTCGCTCCAGTGTTTTGTCGGCGTTGGTTTTTGCTTTTGCTTTCGCCGGGCACGGTGAAAATGTCACGAACAGTTTCGGTTTCACCGGGCCGGAAATTTTTCCGATTGACGTTCAAATCAGCCTCCTGCACGCGGCGGATTTGGACGGCGACGGCTTGAACGACCTCATCGTCGCCAACAATCTGCGCTCAAAAATCAATTTGCTTTACAATCAAACGGGCAAAACCAATCCAACTGCCACAGCCAGCCCGCCGCGCAAACTGGAAATCAATGAACTGCCGCCCGGCGCGCGTTTTCGCATTGATTCCATTCCCACCGACGAGCGCATCGGGGAAATGGTGGTGACCGACCTCAACGGCGATGGCCGCCCCGACATCGCCTTTTACGGCGACGCAAAGGATCTCGAGGTGATTTACAACAAAGGCACCAATGGCTGGAGCGAGCCGAAACGCTGGCACATTGTGGATGGACAGTTGAACCCGAATGCGCTGACGGCCGGTGATTTGAACGGGGATGGCCGGACCGACCTCGTTTTGCTCGGCGACAACGGCTCGCTGTATTTCCTGCCGCAATTGGCGGACCACACGCTCGGCGAACCACAAAAAATTCCGTGCTCGGGCACGCCCAAATCGGTGCAAATCGTGGACGTGGACGGCGATGGCCGGAACGATTTGCTGCTGGTGGACTGGGACAGCCCGACACCGTTGCGGTTCCGGCTGCAAAACGCCGCCGGCCAGTTGGGACCGGAAATCTATTTCAAGACCCCGCCCATCCGCTCGTTTTGCGCGGACACCCTCGAAGGGGGCGCCAAAAATTACATCGTGACCATTGCGCGGGATTCCGGCCGCGCGGAGGTTTCGCAATTCACGCGCCAGCCCGCCGAAACCTTGTCCGGTGCGGTCCGGCGCGGACAGTTTCAAATTCTGCCGCTGAACAAGACCGACGCGGCGCAACGCGGCCTGCTTTGGGCCGATGTCAACGGCGACGGCCGTCCCGATTTGCTCGTCGCCGAGCCGGCCAGCGGCCAGCTTTCGGTTTATTTCCAGCAGCCGGACGGTTCGCTCGCCCCGCCCAAGACCTTTCCCACCCTGGCCGGCGTGAGCCAGCTCGCGGCGGCGGATTGGAATGGCGACGGCCATCCCGACATTTTTCTCCTGAGCCGCGACGAAAACGCGGTCGGTGTGACGCAATTTGATAAAAACGGACGGCTGCCGTTTCCGACGCTCATTCCGCTCGACGGCAAGCCGCTCGTGATGGCCGTCGGCGCCTTGAAGCCCGGCGCTAAGCCGTCGCTGTGCGTGATGGTGGACAAGGACGGCCGGCGTTCGCTGGTGACGCGCCTGGCGGACGGCAAGGTGCGGACGCAAAAGCTCAGCGAGAATTTCATATCCAATCCCACGGCACTCGCCATCCAGGATGTGAACCAGGACGGGCGGGCGGATTTGGTCGCGCTGATTCCTTATGAAAAAATCAAGGTGCTGCTGCAAAAATCCGGCGGGGATTTCGACGAGGTGGACGTGGATCCGCCGGGCGGCGCGATCGAGCAGCCGTGGCTGGCGTCGGCGGACGTGGACGGCGACGGCAAGCCGGAGTTGTTGCTGCCGCAGAAGAATTTCGTGCGCGCCGTCGTGCTCGAACAAGAAGTCAAACCCCCGGGTTCCACCAATCAGCCGGACTGGGTGTTTCGCGTAAAGGATCAGATCAACGGCGCGGCGGGCGATTCGAGGATAGCCGGCGCCACGGTGGTGCGGAACGGCACGAACAACGTGCCGGCGATTTTCCTGCTCGATGCGGAGCACAAGCAGTTGACGTTGTGCGAGCGCGATGCGGCGGGAGTATGGCAGGTGTCCCGCAACGTGGATCTGCCGGTGTCGGATTTCGCCGGTTTGCAGTCGGTTGCGCTCGGTGGTCCCGCGCCGGGCGGGATCCAGAGCGTGGCGTTTCTCGGCCAGAACGCCGTCGCCTGGATGCCCCTGGCGGGCGAGGTTTGGGAACTGACCGCGCTCGATGGCTATGACACGCCGATCAAGGACGGGTATTTGAATGACGTGGTGGCGGGCAATTTGAACGGCACCGGGCGCAAGGATCTGGTGTTTTTGGAAACGGCAAAAAATTATCTCGACCTCGTCAGCTTTGATTCACATCACAAGCTCGTCCCTTCCAATCGCTGGCAGGTGTTCGAGCAGCATACCTTCCGCGGACGCACCGACGCCCTGCCCGAGCCGCGCGAGGCGCTAGTGGCTGATGTCACCGGCGACAAAAAGAACGATCTGGTCGTCGTGGTGCATGACCGCATCCTGGTTTATCCGCAGGAATAAACGGTATTGTTCGTTGAATCGTTAGACCGTTAAACGGTGCTTCCTCGACGTTTTCACAGGAATGAGTGATTACGTCCGCTCTCACCTTTAGAGCGTTTTCAAAAAAAGTGTAGCCGCCGACGTCAGTCGGCGCAAATCGAGTAATGAAGAATGAATATGGCGCGAACTGACGTTCGCGGCTACGAGATTAATTAAATTGCTCTAATCCTCTCCCCCAGGAGAGGAAATCGCTTTCGTTTGTTTCTGGTTTTGCGGATGAGCGTCCGGCCAATCCAGTCGTATGAATTTTCAAAGGAGCGGCGAACGATTCTCCCTCTGCTGGGGGAGAGGGCGTAAAGCCCCGTGGGGGCCACGCCCCTTTACGGGGCCGGGGCGGGGGTGGATGTCACCTTCTGAAAATATCGAAGAATCTAAACGGTTGCATCGTCAACCCCGGGGGTTGAATCCGATTCAACAATTTAACGATTCACGTTTCAACCGTTATTTTTCCAACTGTGGCGGGCGCGGGGCGAAAATTTTGAAGGAAAAACCGTCCGCCGTGACATTGCCGCTGGTGACGGAAAAATAGAAGTATTTGGAAACTTTGTCGTATTCCGGCAACAGCGAAAAATCCAGCCAGCCACCGAATATTTTTTCCGGCGAGGCAAAAGGCAGGCCGCCGAACGCATTGGCGCCGCCGGATGACGGGCTGTCCGCGGAACTGGTTTTCAAGGCGGCAAAAGCCACGCGCATGGTTTCACGCTGGTTTTGGTAGGCGAACAGGCCATTGCCCGCGCCGCCGATATGCTGGGCGGCGTCGGCAAAGCCGGCAGTCTCGCGCAACGGCTTGGCCTTGCTGTCGGCGCTTCGCAGAAAAGTCTCAATCATCGAAACGTCCGTCGTCAGGGCGACATAACCGCCGCTGGCCGCGCAGTAAAGCGAACGCGGCGCGGCGGCGCGCGAGGGCAGGGCAATCGTGTAAATGGTCCGGCCCGAAAATTGACGCGGCGCCGGCGCGTTATTCTGCGAGGCAGAGAGTGAGGCAACGTTTTTGATCGCCAGCACGGCCTGGTCGGGATTCAACGCGGCAAACAGGAAAAGCGAGGGAGCGGAATTCAAATCCGCCAGCGTTTTGCCCGCCGGCGCTTTTTGATAGCTGATCCAGTCGTCGCCGAGGTTGCCGATGAGATTTTTGCGGACGTCGAAGTCCGGGTCTTTTTGCTGGGCGGTCGCGTTGGCAATGCTGATCGCGGAATTGAGGCTGCTGAGCCAGGCGGGCGAAATGTCCGAAAGCATTTTTTCCAGCGCCGCCCAGGATTTCTGGCCGTCCACGCGCCAGCGCAGGAATTTCACGGTGTCGGCGGGCACAAAGGCCGGCGGGTTCGCGTCCTTCGGCGCGGCGGCAATGATTTTGAAAATGCCCTGCCGGCTGGCTTCCGGCGCGGAAATGTAAAAATCAACCCGCGCGCCGTCGCGTGATTCGCGGTAACTGAAGCTGACGGACTTTAATCCGGTCAAACCCGATGCGCCGAGAATTTTGTCCCACGGAACCGGCGGCACGGGGCTGGGCGCTTCCGGGTTCGGCTCCGGCGGCGTGATGTGAACCAGCACGTCGAAAAGGGTTTTCGCGTTGAACCAGCCGTAATACAGCGGCGCGTCGCGAAATTGCGCGAGCCGGTCGGCGGCAAAAAGCGCATTGTCGCCCAACGGCGGCAGCGCCCCGCCGGTCAACCGCGCGGCCACGGGTTCGACGGCTTTCAATGAACTGCCGACAATCAACAGCGATTCAAACTGGCCGACGACAATTTCGCCGGGCGGCGGCGGTTTGTTTTCCTTGCCCAGTTCCTGAACGGGCTGGCGTCTGGGGAAAACCCCGGCGAGCGTCGCCGGAATGTCATTGCTCGAAAGCGGCACGACGGAAAATGAGATGCCCCGGATGGTTTCGTTGTGCATCGGCTTGCCCGCGTCCGACCATTTTTTGCGCAGGGCGGCCAGATTGGTTTTGAGCAGATCGCTTTTGCCCCGGGTGTCGAGCAGCAACAGCACGCCGGGCGCCGGGCCGTCGCCGCCGGTCCATCCGTTTTGCGTGACGGCCAGGGTCAACTGGCCTTGCGGCAGATCGGTGAAGTCGCTGAACTTGACGCCGAGATCGCGTTCCAGCGGAGCGACAAGTTTTTCGTTCCAACCGGCCATGAACTTGTCGTGGAACGGCTTCATCGCCGCGTCATTCCACAAAAGGCACTGCGGCGATTGCTTGCTGGCGGCGCGCAGCGTTGAGAAGTCGGGCACAGTGATGAGCAAAAGCGTGTCCGACGGCAGCAGGTTCTCCGCCGGTGGAATCGCGGCGCGGACGGGTGTTGCCAGCGTCAGTATCGCGGCCAGCGCCGTGGAAAAAATTCCGGCCGCGCGTCGTGGGGTGAAACGAAAAATGCGTGTGGTCATAATGAATTAAAATCCAGCCCGGCTGAAAAGTCGCGCCCTCAATCTGGGTTCCTTGATGTTTTCACTGCGCCGCCGGCTGGTTTTTGGTGCGGCCGGGCGGTTCGAGATAGTGATACGGATTGTTCGGATTGTCGGTGGAGTAGGCGAAGGCATCGCGATGTTCCAGAAAGTTTTTCACCAGTTCGACGGGAATCGCAAAACCCAGGCCCTCGCCAAAGGTGATTTTCATGTTCGTCACGCCGACGACTTCGCCGCCCAGATTGAACAGCGGGCCGCCGCTGTTGCCGGGATTGATCTGCGCGGTGGTTTGCAGATAAAGCTCGCCCTCGAGCTGCCGGGTTTTGGTGCTGACAATCCCCGAGGTCACGGTGCGTTCCAATCCCATCGGACTGCCGATGGCAAAGACCGAATCACCCACGGTCAACAGGTCCGAGCTGCCGAGGGTGACGTATTTGAACTTGGGCGCGTTCTTGTCCTCAATTTTCAGCAGCGCCAGGTCGTGGAATTTGTTGATGGCGATGATTTTCACCTGCTTGTAGGTCTCGCGGTCAAGCTGGCCGTTATGCTGATGATATACTTCAACGGAAATTTCCGTCTCGCCCTCGATGACGTGAAAATTCGGGATCAGATAACCGTCCGCGTTGATGAAAAATCCCGAACCCAGGCCGCCGGGCGTGCGGACCTGCACGACCGCCTCGCCGATTTGCTTGACCAGGTCCTGCACGTCGCGGGCGGCGGCGAGGCGGTTGTCCGAATAAAAAAATTGCGGGATGGCGTTGACGCTGACGACCGGGTTGGATGCGGCTGGCGTTGGCGTTGGCGCGGCGTTGTCGGACTTGGAAATGCCGGCGATGACGTTGCGCGGCACGACGAGCACGGTGTAACCCACGTCCACGACGATGGAATCAGGTCTTTCGGCGAGGATTTTGCCGGTAACGGCGGCTTGATCCTTCAATTGAATCACGTCGGCGCACGCGAGACGCAGGCCGCAGAAGAGCAGAACCGCCAATGCAATATATTTCTTCAACAACATTGTCAGACGATAATGCAGCCGGACATCTTTGACAAGCCGCCCGGCGCGGAAAAACCGGTGCGGGTCAGACGCCACGGTCGGTATTTCCGGTGTAACGCCAGATGGCCCAGACATGGGATTTCGTTTTGTCACGGTTCGGATAGCGCTGGTGCAAAACATCACGAATCTTGAAGGCCCGCTCCCGTGACGCAATAAGGCCGGACTCCGATGAAAGCTCCGAGACATCGAACGCTTCGGGGAAATTACAGCCATTGAGAAGCGCGCTGGCGATGAACTGGGCGTCCACAATATCGAAGCCGGCAATCTCGAAATCGGGATGCGGGAAATCGGCGACATCGGCGACCGAAGGATCACGGGCGACGGCAATTACCACCGAGGGGCGATGGCCTGAAACCCGCCGCAGGACAAAGTCGAGGCTGGTGTAGAAATCGAGCATGAACGCCTCCTGTGCAACGAACGGCCAGTCCTCGCTGGATTCCACATGGACGACCGGGGGACAGAGGATGCTGTCAAGCGTGACGACGCATGTCAGGTCGGTGCGCCCGAGCCATCGGGTATAACCCAGCCACCGCTCACCGTTGTTGGGGTCAAATTGCTCAATGGCCGTATAATAATACATGGTTGAACCCGGGTTGATGTGAGCAAAAGTTGAGCCACGCCGTGCCGGGGGCGCAAGAACAAACCACGACATCCGGTTACGCGGGGCGCACCTGAGCACTGCGACAATCAAAGTTGCATCGTTTCGGCAGGAACGCCGGATTTATCCGGCCGGCCATTCAATCGCGCGATCCCGCTGCCGCATGAATGCGGCGTTCCACCGCAGTGCCCGGTTGCGTCCTTTTGCCAGACAAAAAAACTATTGCCACCGTACGCTTGTTTGATATTCTTAAAAGCCTTTTCGCCGGGAACGGTGGGGGCAAAACGGCCTTAATTTCCGCCTTCGGGTGAAGGTGGCGGGCCATAACAACATCAAACTCAATCCCGTGTTCCGCGGGATGGTTCGTCGCCGTAATGCGGGGCGAATTTTTAACCAAAGGAAAATTGTGTTAAGCATTGGCGTAAAAGAATTGTTGGAATCGGGCGTCCATTTCGGACACCAGACCAGGCGTTGGAATCCCAAGATGAAGCCGTTCATCTTCGATGCGCGCAACGGCATTCACATCATTGACCTCAGCAAGACGCTCACGCAACTCGAAGCCGCATGCGATTTTTTGTCGGAAACGGTTCGCAAAGGCGGCAAGGTGGTGTTCGTCGGCACCAAAAAGCAGGCGCAACAGTGCGTCAAGGACACCGCGAAGGAATGCGGCCAATTTTTTGTCACCGAACGCTGGCTCGGCGGCACATTGACGAATTACAACACGATCAAAACGTCCATCAAACGGCTGAAGGAAATTGAGAAAATGGACGCGGACGGCACGCTGGCTAATTACGGCAAGCAGGAGCAGGCGGTCATCCGCCGCGAAGCCGGCCGGCTCCAAAAATATTTCGACGGCATCCGCGCCATGGACAAGATTCCCGCCGCGATGTTCGTCGTGGACATCAAACGCGAGCACAATGCCATCGCCGAGGCGCGCAAACTCAAGCTGCCGATCGTTGCCATCGTGGACACGAATTGCGATCCCGACCTGGTGGATTTTCCCATTGCTGCGAACGACGACGCCATCCGGTCCATCCGCATGATTCTGGCCACCGTCGGCCAGACTATCACGCTGGCGCAGGCGGAGTTTGAATCCAAACGTTCGCGCCGTCCGGCGGCAGAAGAGGCCGCGCCGGCTGAAGCGCCACCCGCCGAAGCCGCGCCGGTTGCGGCGGTACCGATTGAGGCCGCTCCGCAGACGCCGGTTTGATTTGCCGCAGCCCGGGAGAATCTTCCGGTGTCCCCAACCCTCAACTCTCAACCAACAACCGATTTTTTTATATGTCTCAAATTACTGCTGCTGACGTTGCCAAGCTTCGTGAAATGACGAACGTGGGCATGATGGATTGCAAAAAGGCGCTCACCGAGGCGAAGGGCGACCTCAAGGCCGCTGTGGACATCCTGCGTAAAAAAGGCCAGGCCACCGCCGCCGTGAAATCCGTGCGCGAAGCCCGGGAGGGCGCCATTACCCAGTACATTGCTCCGAATGGAAGACTCGGCGTGCTCGTGGAAGTGAACAGCGAGTCCGATTTCGTCGCGCGCAACGAACTGTTTCGCGCGTTCTGCGAGGAAGTGGCGAAACGGTTGGCCGCCGATGCCAATGCCAGCCTGGAAACCGAACGCGAGGCGCTCGTCGCGAAAATCCGCGAGAACATCAAAATCGCCCGGCACGCGAAAATGGAGGTCAGTGGCAACGGACTGGTGGCCGGTTACATCCACACCGGGGCGAAGGTCGGCGTGCTCGTGGAAGTCGGCGCGGGCAAAGCTGAAACCGTGGGCAAGGAGGAATTCAAGCAACTGGTCAAGGACATCACGCTGCAGATCGCGGCGGGCCATCCGCACGCGGTTTCGCGCGAGCAGGTGCCGGCGGACGTCATTGCCAAGGAACGCGAAATCGCCGCGCAATCCGACCGCCTCAAGGGCAAGCCGGCGCAGGCCATGGAAAAAATCCTGGCCGGCGTGCTGGACAAGTTTTTCCAGACCTACTGTCTCGTGGACCAGGGCTTCGTGAAGCGGAATTCAGAGATCAGCGTGAAGGAACACGTGGCGCAAATCGCCAAGCAACTCGGCGACGACATCACCATCCGCCGGTTTGTGCGGTTTCAGGTCGGCGAGAGCGCGGCGTGAATCTGCGGAACAAATCATTCAAAAGGCGTCCACCCGGACGCCTTTTTTTAGTTTTTGCACCGGAACTTGACGGTTTTTAGATTATGGTGCATTTTTATACCTGAAAATGGAATTCGAGTTCGACACCGGCAAGAGCGAAGCCAATCGGGAAAAGCATGGGATCAGTTTTAATGAGGCGAAAGTCCTATGGCGGGACGTTGATGCGCTGGAACTTTTTGCCCGGAATGAAGGTGAAGTTCGCAAAATGTTAATCGCCGAACGCGCGGGGAAATTCTGGACGGCGATTTTTACGGAACGCGGAGACAAGGTTCGGATTATCAGCGTCCGCCGCTCGCGAAAAAACGAAGAGGATTTATATGAACAGCAATAAAACAACCAGGAAAAACCTCGAAGCGCGTTTCGAAGCCGGCGCGGATGTGACGGACTATTTTGCCGTTGAAAAAGCCTTCCGCCGCAACCATTGCAAGGAGCGTGTGAACGTGGATATGCCGCACTGGATGATTTTGAAGATTGACCGGATTGCCGGACGCAAAGGCTTGGCTCGGCAGGCGCAAATCAAGGAATGGCTGGCGGACAAGCTTAAAGAGGAAGAAAAAGCCGTTGCCTGAAATTGTTTTGGCAGAAGCGCGGCGTAAATCCGTGTGGCAAATCATTCAAAAGGCGTCCACCCGGATGCCTTTTTTGGTCGCGACTTTGGTTTGACGGATGGCCCGGCGGCTGTTAAAAATTTCCGCGATGCCGAGCGCGCTTCCAGTTAGTTTTATGACAACCGCCAAAAAACCAAAGTTTTCCCGGATTCTGCTCAAGCTCAGCGGCGAGGCGCTGGGCGGCGAGAACGGCGTTGGCATCTGCTCCGAGGCGGTGCGCCACATGGCCGGGCAAATCCGTGAGGTGCGCGAACTCGGCGTGCAGGTGGTCGTGGTGGTCGGCGGCGGAAACATTTTTCGCGGTGTGTCCGGCAGCGAACACGGCATCGAGCGCGCCACCGGCGATTACATGGGGATGCTGGCCACGATCATCAACGCGCTGGCGTTGCAGGACGCGCTGGAAAAGCTCGGCTCGCCCACGCGCGTGCAAAGCGCCATCGCGATGTCACAGGTCGCCGAGCCGTTCATCCGCCGCCGCGCGGTGCGGCACCTGGAAAAGGGCAGGGTGGTCATCTTCGGCGGCGGCACGGGCAATCCATTTTTTTCCACCGATACCGCGGCCGCGTTACGCGCCAACGAAATCGGCGCGGAAGTGGTTTTGAAGGCGACGAAGGTGGACGGCGTTTACGATTCCGACCCGAAGAAAAATCCGAAGGCAAAACGCTTCGTGAAAATCACGTATCTCGAAGCGCTGCAAAGGCAGCTCAAGGTGATGGACTCGACGGCGTTCTCGCTCTGCATGGACAACAAAATGCCCATCATCGTTTTTGATTTCTTCAAGCCGCACAATCTTCGCCGCGTGGTCATGGGTGAAAAAGTGGGCACGCGGGTGACGGAGTAAAATGGCAGACAGAAGATGGAAGATGGAAGTTGGGGAATATATACACGCCATAACTCAAATGTTTTGCCCATTTCCCAATTCCCAACCATTTCTCAACGTTAATCAGATCAAAACTAAACGCCCCTCGCCCCGTCCCTCTCCCCGCCCAAGCGGGGAGAGGGTGGCCGAAGACCAGGTGAGGGGTTCAACAAAATCAATAAAGTTCCGGTTATTACAGAGAATGGGTATAATTCCCCATGCCTGAACTTCCCGAAGTCGAAGTGCTCGCCCGTCATTTGCGCCCGTTGATTCGCGGCAAAACCATTCGTGGGGTGAACGTGCGGCGCGCAAAGGTGCTGGCGCCGACTCCGCCGCGAAAATTCCACCAAACCCTGCGGGGCGCAAAATTCACCGGTCTGTCGCGTCGCGGCAAATATCTGCTGTTTCAACTTCGCGCGAAAACCGGCGGTGAACCGGTGACACTGCTCGGACATCTGGGAATGACCGGCCGGATTTATCTTGCGCGGAACAACGTGCGTCCGCCCCGGCACGCGGCGGTGGTGCTCGATTTGGGCGGTGAAAATTTGATTTACGAGGACACGCGCTATTTCGGCCGGTTGACGCTGGACAATTCCGCCGTGAAAAGGCTTGGGCCGGAGCCGCTCGGTAGCGCCTTTGACAAATCGGCGTTCGGGCGGTCGCTGAAGCGGTCGCGGCAGGCCATTAAAATCAAATTGCTGGACCAAACACTCGTTGCCGGCATCGGCAACATATACGCGAGTGAAGCGTTGTTTCGCGCGCGAATTTCGCCGCGATTGCCGGCGCGAAGACTGACAGTACTACAGGTCGCGCGGCTTTGGCGGGCGATTCGCAAGGTATTGGCCGAAGCCATCGAGTGTGGGAGCACCATACCGTTGAATTTTGGCGGGAGCAGGCCGGACGGACTCTTTTATTTTGGCCGGGCGGCGGGCGTGCCGGATTATTACGAGGAACGTTTGCGGGTTTATGACCGTGCCGGGCGGCCTTGTCCGAATTGCGGCGATTCAATAAAACGCATCAAACAGGCCGCGCGGAGCACATTTTATTGCCCGCATTGCCAGCGGTGACGCGGAATCCGATTGACGCGCGGCTCATCGGTTTGTAGATTAATCCTCCCTTTGGATTCCAGAGTAGCTCAATGGTAGAGCGCGCGGCTGTTAACCGTGATGTTGTAGGTTCGAGCCCTACCTCTGGAGCCATTTTAATAAGTCGTTGGAGGACAACGACAGCTTCAGGCAAAAGGGCTTCAAAATTGCCAAAAAGTGGCCAAAAAGGTCCAACTGTCAGTGAAAGTGTCAGAAGAAATTCGCCGGAACGACGTGCTGATCACGTTTTCAATGACTTCTTTCACGTGTCTGCCAGAGGCCGTTAACCGGGCAATGTGTGCGTTTGTTATCCTCATGAAAGGCACACATGAAAGAGCAGTTTTATTTGTTCAAACGCAACGGCATCTACTATGTGGAGGATGGCGCGACGGGAAGGCAGCACAGCCTTAAAACCAAAGATGGCACGGAGGCGCGACGGGTTTTGCACGCCAAGAACGAGGCGGTTCGATGTCCCACACTGAATGTCGCGATGGCCAAGGCATATTTATCGGCACGTGACCCGAAAATGCTCGAACGCACCTGGCAGGACGTGATGAATGAATTTTGCAGTCGCGGCAAACAACAGACCCAAGAAGACCGCCGCCGCGTTGCTATGCGCAGGCCGCAAAATCTGCTGAGGAACCTGAAGCTGATCGAGACGACGTCAGATGATGTGATGGGTGTGCTTAAAGCGGGTGGCGCGATGACCAACGCGTTCGTGCGTTGCCTGCATAATCTTGCGCTGGGGTTGGGCTGGCTGCCGTGGCCGATTTTGCCTTCCAAATTGTGGCCGATCGTTCAGACCAAAAAGAAACGGGGCATCACGTGGGAAGAACACCAGCGAATCATCGCCGCTGAGAAAAATGTGGAGCGGCGGCTGTATTACGAATTTCTGTGGGAAACGGGCGCAGCGCAAACCGATGCTGCGCAATTTTGCGCGGAGCAAATTGACTGGCAGCGCCGCATTCTTTCCTATCAGCGGCTAAAGACTGGCGAGTGGGCGCACCTGCAAATTGGCCGGCCGCTTGAAGACCTGCTGCGCAAGCTGCCTTCCAATGACTTCCTGTTCGTGAATATCGCCAAGACCAACAATTCCGCCCGCTCTGCCGAGTTTCGCCGTCGCTGCCGGTTGCTGAAATTAAATGGCATTTCGCTTCATAGTTACCGCTATGCTTGGGCGGAGCGGGCACGGGCCTGCGGTTATCCCGAACGCTGGGCGCAAAATGCCTTGGGTCACAATTCTCGCGCGGTGCACTGCGCTCGCCATGATCAGCGCGTTGCCGATACTTTCATCCTTCGCCCAGGACGGAATCAGTCCCCAGCGCATCAGTTTCACCGCCGGCGAGCGAGACGGTTGAATCGTTCACCATCATCACGCGGGCGGCGAACGCGGCCATTGCGCCGCTGCATGACCGGATGCCGGTCATCATGGCGCCGAATCATTATGACTGGTGGTTGGTCGGAAACGATTGAAAGCCGGACGGCGTTCCGGGAAGCGTTCAAGTATCGGCGGTGCCTCATTCCGGCGGACAGTTTTTATGAGTGGAAGGAAATGCACGGGGAGCGGCAACCGTTCCGGGTGATGCTGAAAAGGACGAAGCGCCGGCTGGCCTGCCGCGCCGAAGTTGGACGAAGGCGGGTGTCGGTCGTAGTAAATCCCCGATGTGACGAACTTGGGTTAGCGGTAGTGCCTTAGCAACTTCATGTCGCGGGCATCAAAACGGGCACCAAAGGTGTTGGCACGGGTTGGTGTTTGTAGGCGCTTGTTGAGCATTGTTCGCTTGATTCAAGCATTTATCAGTGTTAATCTCCTTGTCAGTGCAGCACTTAGCCGAATCCATGCAGTAGGAAATAGATTTTCATGAGGATTGGCTGGTGAAAGCGGGTTGGTTTTCTACTGCATTGCAGTTGGGAATCGGACTTAAAATCTTTTCCCATAAGCGCCGCCACCAGT
>Ga0265323_10000308_pt1 | contig 28119 bp, 22 predicted proteins | sample 41225metaG_FD_193580 | JGI IMG/M metagenome (GOLD analysis project Ga0265323, IMG submission 193580) | Rhizosphere microbial communities from Carex aquatilis grown in University of Washington, Seatle, WA, United States - 4-12-25 metaG | ecosystem: Host-associated > Plants > Roots > Rhizosphere...
CACAGCGCCCGCTCGCCCCGCTGCGCCCGCTCGCCCCGACAGCGCCCGTTCGCCCCGCTGCGCCCGCTCGCCCCGTAGCGCCCGCTCGCCCCGCAGCGCCCGCCCGTCCCGCAGCGCCCGCTCGTCCCGCTGCGCCCGCTCGTCCCGCTGCGCCCGCTCGCCCCGCCGCGCCCGCGTCCCGCTATAATGAGGTTTTCCAAAACTGAAACTGAGACCATCATTTAGGAGTCCTCATGGCTGCGAAGCGCATTGGCATTCTCACCGGCGGCGGCGACGTTCCCGGATTGAATTCCGTGATCAAGACGGTGGTGTACCGTGGAAGCGAGATCGGGTGCGAGGTCATCGGCATCCGGCGGGGCTGGGAAGGGTTGACCCACGTCAACCTGCAGGACCCTGCCAGCCGGTCCCGCTACGTCCTTCCCTTGAACCGGGAGAACACCCGCACCATCGATCGCACGGGCGGAACGTACCTGCACAGTTCGCGCACCAATCCGTCCAAGATGAAGAAAGTCCCGCCGGTTCTGGAAGGGCAGACGTTTGCCGCTAAGGAAACCACCAAGAAGGGCGTTACCTCGACGGTGTTCGACGTCACCCCCGCGGTTCTGAAGAACATCGCGACTCTCGGCCTGGATTACCTGGTGGCCATCGGCGGCGACGACACGCTGAGCTATGCCGCCGAACTGGACCGCCAGGGAATGCACGTCATCGCCGTGCCTAAAACCATGGACAACGATGTGCGGAACACCGAGTACTGCATCGGTTTCTCCACCGCCATCACGCGCGCCATGGACGCCATCGAGCGGCAGCGCACCACCGTCGGCTCGCACGAGCGCATCGGCCTGTTCCGCGTCTTCGGCCGCGACGCAGGATACACCGCGCTATACACCGCCTACGTCACCAGCGTGCGGTGCTGCATCCCCGAGTACAAGGTGGACCTGAAGAAGCTGATCGACCTGCTGGTCACCGACAAGCGCAACAACCCCAGCAATTACTCCCTGGCGATTCTCTCCGAGGGCGCCGAGTGGGAAGGTTACGCAGTGAAGGAATACGGCGAGCCGGACGCCTTCGGACACCGCAAGAAGATGAGCGTGGCCGAGGACCTCAGCAACGAGATCAAGGCCGCCACCGGCGAGGAAACCATCGTCAGCGACCTGACCTACGACCTTCGCTCGGGCAGCGCCGATTTCGTCGACCGCATGGTGGCTTCCACCTTCGCCGGCATGGCCATGGACGCCATTGAATCCGGGAAGCACGGCGTCATGACCGCCATCAGCAACGGCTGCTACCACCTGGCCGGCATACCCGACCCCAAGCTGGGACCGCGCTGCGTGGAGGTCGAGACCATGTACAACACCCAGCGCTATCGCCCCGTGTACGACCACAAGCTGGGTTTGCCGATCTTCCTCACGCGGGCCTGAACCGCGCATGCCTGTTCCGGATTGGAAACGCCTCTTCCGGCGTTCGCCGCGCGCGCGGCTCACCCCTGAGTTGCGCGCGCGCATCCAGGCTTCCTTCGACCAGGCTGCTGGCGACGAGGAGCATTTTCCCTCCACCATCGATCCGCGCATTTACCACGTCAAACTGATCGGCGAGCACCTGGGCCCTCTGGCCGGTAAGCGCGTGCTCGACGTGGGCTGCGGCAAGGGCCGTTTCGCACGCCTCTTTCAGCAGCGCGAGCCCGCGGCCGAGATCTGGGGACTGGACATCTCCGAGGAGATGCTGCGCTTGGTCCCCGCCGGCATCCACACGCGCGCCGGGAGCATGACCGAACTGCCCTTCGAGGACGGCTTCTTCGACGCCGCCTACGCCACCGAAAGCCTGGAGCACGCCGTGGAGATCGAACGGGCCGTCGCCGAAATCTGCCGCGTGGTGAAACCCGGCGGACGCATCGCGGTCATCGATAAAAACGCGCGGGAATGGGGCCGCCTGGAAACCCCGGACTGGGAACGCTGGTTTACCCGCGGCGAACTCGAAAGCCTCCTCAAACGCCACTGCCGCAAGGTCTCCAGCCGCTTCATTTCCTATTGGGAAGACGTGCCGCCCGACGGGCTGTTCCTGGCCTGGCTGGCCATCCGGTAGGGTTGTAAACTGAGCGCCGTGGGGCTAATGGTTTGCTCCAAACCGCCGATTAGTTCCATGTGCAGTTCTTACACGTGCGTCCCTGGAAGACGGTGCACCTGACGGGCCGGGTCTCCACCGTCCTCAAATCCCGGACGCTCATCCTGCTTTCGCTGGCATCGGCGCTGCTGGCCGCCGCCATCACGTCCCTGGTCTTCCACTTCGCCTGGAATGGTGGGGCAGGCGCGGCCGTTCCTCCCGCGGTGGTCCTGCTAGGGCTCGCCGCGCTGGCCGCGCTTCCCGTGGTAAGGGAAGCCCGGCGGCATGCCACTCCCTGGATACAACTGGCTCAGACGGCCAAGTCCATCGCGCTGTTCCAAAACTACTCCCTGCGCGCCCGCGGATCGGAAGATGCGGAACTGGGCACGCTGGTGGACGCCTTCAACGAGATGCTGGGCGCCATCCAGAAACGCGACGGCGACCTCACCCGGCGCCGCGATTCCCTGGAGGACGAGGTTTGCGCCCGCAACGCGGAACTGCGAGCCCTCAAGGAGGAACTGCGCGAGGCGCAGGAACGCGTCGAGGCTACCTGCCGCGCCCAAGGCCAGGCGCTCGCTAATACCGGCCACCAGGTCCGCACCCGCATGAACAACATCCTGGGGATGACCGAACTGGCGCTGGAAACCGCCCTCACCGTGGAACAGCGCGACTACCTGCTGACTGCCAAGCGTTCCGCCGAATCGCTGCTGACCACCCTGGACGGCATTCTGGGCGCTCCCGATAATGGGCTGCCTCCCCCCTCCAGCAACGAGCCCCGCGGGGGCGGTGCCGGCCGCTCGGAAATGCACGTGCTTGTGGTGGAGGATCACCCTGTCAGCCAGCACCTGGTCGGCATGTTCCTGTCCAAACATGGCCACCGGGCGCGCCTGGCCGCCAACGGCCGGGAGGCCCTCGAAGCCCTCGCCCACGAGGACTTCGATGCCATCCTGATGGATATCCAGATGCCCGTCATGAACGGCTTCGAAGCCACCCAGGCGATCCGCCGCAGCGAGCGGGGCAGCGATGTCCACATCCCCATCGTCGCCATGACAGCCTACGCCCTGAAAGGCGACCGCGAACGCTGCCTGGATTGCGGCATGGACGCCTACGTCTCCAAACCCCTCCGCCCCGACGCGCTCATGGAAGCCCTGGACCGGGCCTGCGCCCTTCATCCCCCGGCCCGGCCGTCGATGGCGGGCTAAGCCGCACGGCCGCCCGATTGCGCCTCCCGCACCCCGTTGCGCCAGCCATGTCCCCGCTCTTTCCCGGCCCGGCCGTCGATGGCGGGCTAAGCCGCACGGCCGTCCGATTGTGCCTCCCGCACCCCGTTTGCGCAAGCCACGTCCCCGCGGTTTCCCACCCCGGCATCGCCCCCCGCCACGGCCTTGTCCTCACCCGCCCCGCCAGCCATGGGACAATGGTCTCTACTCTATGCCATTTCAGGAAGTGGTGGAAACCGAAGGCCACCTGATCGATTCCCATATCATGGAAAACGTCTTCGACAAGGTCGTGGAACACCACGGCCGGTTCGAAGTCGAACAGTTCCGCATCGGCCGGACCAACACCGAGCCTTCTTACCTGCGGTTGAAGGTCGAAACGCCGGATGCCGCCTCGCTCGACCGGTTGGTCGCCAGCCTGCTGGAGTTGGGCTGCACGCCGGTGGGCAGCGCCGACGCCGCTCTGCGCGAAGTGGAGTCCGATCGCTGCGCTCCGGAGGATTTCTACTCCACCACCAACCATCGCACCTACGTCCGCCTGGGACAGGAGTGGGTGGAGGTTCAGAACCAGCGCATGGACGCCATGATCGTCGTGGATGGCGCGCAGGCCTTCTGCCGCCGCCTGCGCGATCTGCGGCGCGGCGACCGGATCGTGGTGGGCCTGCGCGGCATTCGCGTGGCGCCGGAGAACAAGGAACGCGACCGCCTGTCGTTCGCCTTCATGAGCAACGGAATCTCCTCGGAACGCCAGGTGGATACGGCCGTCCGGCAGACCGCCGCGATGGTGCGCGCCGCCGCCCAGAACCATTTCCGGGTGGTCGTGGTGGCCGGCCCGGTGGTGGTCCATACCGGTGGGGCCGCGGGCCTGGCTGCCCTGATTCGCAATGGATGGGTGCAGGCCGTCCTCAGCGGCAACGCGCTGGGCGTGCACGATGTCGAATCGGCGCTGTTCGGCACCTCGCTTGGCATCCGGCTTTCCGACGGGCGGCAGGAGGAGCACGGCCACCGCAACCACATGCGCGCCATCAACGCCATCTATCGCTCGGGCAGCGTGGAACAGGCCGTGGTCAGCGGCCGGCTGCGCTCCGGCATCCTCTACGAATGCGTGCGCGCGCACGTGCCCTTCGTGCTGGCCGGCAGCCTGCGCGACGACGGCCCGCTGCCGGAAACCATCACCGACATGAACGCCGCCCAGGACGCCTACGCCCATCAACTGAAGGGCGCCGGCCTGGTGCTGTGCCTCGGCTCCATGCTGCATTCCATCGCCACCGGCAACATGCTGCCAAGCTGGGTCAAAATCGTGTGCGTGGACATCAACCCGGCGGTCGCCACCAAGGTCAGCGATCGCGGAACCGGCCAGGCCGTGGGCGTGGTTGCCGACGTCGGTATGTTCCTGGACCTGCTCTCAAAGGCTCTCGCATGAAGAACACTCGCGTGAAACCAAGCTATACCGGCGAACATGCCGCCAGCGGCCTGGACGCCGTGCTGCCGGAAATCGAAACCTGGCCCAACCAGTTCGGCGATTACGAAATCGAAATCGTGTTGCCGGAGTTCACCGCGGTGTGCCCCAAAACCGGTCTCCCCGATTTCGGCAAACTCGTGCTGCGCTATGTCCCCGGCCGCCGGTGCCTGGAGTTGAAGTCGTACAAGATGTACCTGCTGGCGTATCGCAACCTCGGGATCTTTCAGGAGAACGTCGTCAACCGCGTGCTCGCCGACGTGGTGCGGGCGGCGAATCCGAAAATGGCCACCGTGACCGGCGACTTCTCGCCGCGCGGCGGACTCACCACCGTCGTCACCGCCACCTGGAGCCGGCCGCGTGGAAAGCGCTGAGCTGGTTGCCATCTTGCGCGCGGTGCGCGAGCAGGTGCGCGCCCGCCATCCGGAAACCGCCGCGGCGGATATCCCTTTGCCCAGCCTGATGGCCCTGGTGCATGCCCGCGATTCCGCGCTCGGCAAGGTGGCCGCCATCGGCAGCGTCAACCCCCGCAAGGGCGGCCCGCTCAACACCCTGGTGCAGGGCTGGAAACGCCTGGTGTCGCGCGCCCTGGACTGGCACGTCCGCGAGCAGGTGGAGTTCAACCGCAAGACGGTTGCCTGCATGGACGCCGTGATCGAGGCTCTCACGGAGAACAACCGCTCGCTGGCCGAGATTGCCGGACGCCTGGGGGTGGTCCAGGAAGTCGCCGACCTGCGCCGCCACTGGGCCGACTGGCGGCCCGAGTGGGAGCGCAAGCTGCACGATTACGAAGTGCAGTTCCTCCGCGCCCTGGCCGACCTGCAAAGCGCCTCCCAGTTCCGCGCCGATATCATCGAGGGCCGCTTCCGCGACGCCCTCCGCGCCCAGCACAACGAGTTCGCCGCCAGCCTCGAGCGCGGACACATCGACATCCAGCAGCGCCTGTGGGCCGACCTGGAGCGCATCCGGCTGGAGTACGAGCGGCTGATCTTCTCCGAGCTGCGCACCATCCGCCAGCGAGCCCAGGTGAGCGCGCCCCCGCCAGCCCCACCGGCGGAGGCGTCGATGCCCGCCGCCCCACCCCCACAGCCTTCGTTCGATTACGGGCGATTTGCCGAACGCTTTCGCGGCACGGAGGAGTACGTCAAGCGCGGGCAGCAGTTCTATGTGCCTCGCTTTGCCCGGTGCCGCAACGTCCTGGACATCGGCTGCGGCCGCGGGGAGTTCCTGTCCGCCATGCGCGAGGCGGGCGTCGCCGCCCGCGGTATCGATCTCAGCGAGGAGTCCGTGGTCACCTGCCGGCACCTCGGACTGGAAGCGGAACGGGCCGACCTCTACCCGCACTTGGCCGGCCTGCCGGAGGCTTCGCTCGACGGCATCTTCTGCTCGCAGGTGATCGAGCACCTGCCGCCGGAGCGCCTGCCGGAGATGATCCGATTGTGCGCGAGCCGCCTGGCGCGCAACGGGGTTATCGCCATCGAGACGCCCGATCCGGAATGCCTGGCGATCTTCGCCACGCACTTCTACCTGGACCCCACCCACACGCGGCCGGTGCCGAGGGCGCTGCTGGTTTTCTACCTGGAGGAGTTCGGCGTGGGCAATCTGGAGGTGCACCGCTTGTCGCCCGCCGTCGAAACGATGCCATCCCTCGCCAGCCTGCCCGAGGACTTCCGCGAGGCCTTCTTCGGCGGCCTGGATTACGCGGTCGTCGGCCGCAAGCTGTAAGTGGCCGCCTGATATACAATGAGTGTCGGCTCACCATCCATGAAGTCCGTTGTGCTCCTGTTCGTGGCGTACGCGTGCCTGTGGGCGGCCTCCGGCCCGGCTGCCTTGGACGAAGCCAACGCCGGGCTGCGGTTGGCGCGCGAGGGCAAATACGAGCTGGCCATCGCCCGCTACCGGGCGGCCATCGCGCTCGATCCCAACCTGCCGGGCATTCACCTGAACCTCGGCCTGGCCCACCTGAAGCTGGGCCGCTTCGCGGAGGCCGCCACCGCCTTCGAGTTGGCCGCCAGGGCCGATCCGTCCAGCTTTCAGGCGCGGGTGCTGCTGGGGATGAGTTACTACGGCTGCCGCAAGTTCGACGCCGCGGCGGTGGAGTTGAAGCTCGCCAGCGACGCGCAACCCGACAACCTGGAACTGCGTTTCAAACTGGCGCAGAGCTACCTGTGGAGCCGGCAATACCAGAAGGCTACCGGGGAGTTTCGCGCGCTGCTCGCCAAGGACCCGGATTCCTCGCCGGTCCACCTGCTGCTGGGCGAAGTGCTGGATGCGGCCAACCAGGAGGAGCAGGCCACCGCCGAGTTCGAAGCCGCCGTGAAAGCCGCAACCCCCGAGCCCGAGGCGCATTTCGGATTGGGATACCTGTACTGGAAGCAGAAGCGTTTCGAGGAGGCGCGTCGCGAGTTCCTGGCCGAGCTGTCGAGCCAGCCGGAGCACACCCAGGCCTTGACCTACCTGGGCGATGCGGAGATGCACCTGGAGGCCGCCGGGGCCGCCGAGGAGCATCTGCGGCACGCCCTGCGCCTGGACGCGGCCATCCGGCTCGCCCAGCTCGATCTCGGCATCCTCCTGGCGGACCGGGACGCCTCCGCCGAAGCCGAGGGGCACTTGCGGGAGGCTATCCGCATGGACGCCGCCCGGCCGGACGCGCATTACCGGCTGGGCCGGCTACTGCGCGCCCATGGCCGCGAACCGGAAGCCGCCGCCGAGTTCGCCAAGGTGAAGGAGTTGGCCAACGAAGAGCCGGCGGCGCCGCTCATCGCGCTGCCGGGACAGGGGAGCAAGCCGGCACCATGAGGCGCGTGCGGATTTCAGGTCGCGTGTTTTGGGCCGTGGGCGTGGCGCTGGCCGCGGGCTGGGCCATTGCTCTGGCCCAGAATGCCGAAGCTCCCATCCACTTCACCTACCGGCCGATCGATTTCCGGCTGGACAGTTGCGAGACGGCCCGGCGCCACGCTCCGGAGACCATGGCCGGTGGCGTGGCCGTGTTCGACTACAACAACGACGGCCATCCGGATATCTTCTTCACCAATGGGGCTGACATCGAGACCTTGAAGAAGAGTTCTCCCAGGTACTCCAACCGGCTGTTTGAAAACGACGGCAAGGGCAACTTCAAGGATGTCACCGCCCGCGCCGGCCTGGCGGGCACGGGCTTCGACATCGGCGTGGCGGCGGGCGATTACGACAACGACGGCTACCAGGATTTGTTCGTCGCCGGAGTGCACGGCAACCGGCTGTATCACAATAACGGCGACGGCACCTTCACCGACGTCACCGCCAAGGCCGGGCTGGACCGGCCCGACAAGGAGTACGGCCCCCTGTGGTCGGTGGGGGCGGCGTGGGTGGACGTGAACAACGACGGCCTCCTGGACCTGTTCGTGGTCAACTACCTGGCCTGGGACGCCGCCAGCGAGCCGGCCTGCGAAGCCGCGCCCGGCAAGCTGGATTACTGCCATCCCAAGTTCTATAAGCCGACCCCGAACCAGCTCTTCCTCAACAATGGCGACGGGACCTTCCGCGACGTCTCGGCGGAATCCGGCATCCGCGCCCATCCGGGCAAGGGCATGGGCGTGGGCGTCGCCGATTACGACCTGGACGGCCTGATGGATCTCTTCGTCACCAACGACAAGATGGACAACTCGCTGTTCCACAACAAGGGCGGCGGCAAGTTCCAGGAGGTGGCGTTCGATGCCGGCGTGGCGCTGGCCGAGGATGGGAAATTCATTTCCGGAATGGGCGTGGACTTCCGGGATCTCGACAACGACGGCCTGCCGGACATCTCCTTCGTGGCCCTCGACAACGAGACGTTTCCGCTGTTCCGAAACCTCGGGAAGGGCGGCTTCAAGGATATCACCGGATCGAGCGGCATGGCCCGTCTGAGCGCGCCCATGGCCGGGTACTCGCCCACCATCGCCGATTTCGACAACGATGGCTGGAAGGACATCTTCGTGACCCGCGGCCATGTGCAGTCGCTGGGATACGCGTCCCGAGCGCAGGTGGAGCAGCCCAACACCGTGTTTCGCAACCTGGGCGGCGCGAAATTCGCGGCGCTCACCGATGAAGCCGGTTTGACCGCTGTGGCCCCGAGCCGGCACCGGGGATCGGCGGTAGCGGACCTGAATGGCGACGGGCGGCTTGACCTGGTGACCTCGGCCATCGGCGCTCCCGCCGAGATCTGGCTGAACGACAGCCCGGGCGGCGCTCACTGGATCGAGTTTCAATTGCAGGGCACCAGGAGCAATCGCGACGGGATCGGCGCCAGAATCAAGCTGACGGCGGGCGGGAAGACCCAGTACAATCACGTCTCGTTCGCGGCCGGGTACGCCTCTTCGAGCGCCGTGCCGACGCACTTCGGATTGGGCCCGGCGAAGCTGGCGCTCCTGGTGGAAATTCGCTGGCCTTCGGGCGCCGTTCAGGAACTGCGCGACGTACCAGCCGACCGGGTGGTCAAAGTCAAAGAGCCGGCGAACTGACCGCCCCGGCAGCTCACCCGGGATAGCCTGCCTGAATGGTCGTGCCGTCCGGAAGCACCCAGGTATCCATGATGTACTGCCGGCCGGCTACTGTCGCCCTCTGCCCGCCGCCCCGCCGGTCGAGCCCGAGCTCGTACATGGGCCGGGCCACGTTGCCAAAATACTCGGCCATACTCTGGCACAAGATCGTTCTGCCGGGTCCGGCTTGATCCAGCAGGCCTTGCACGACCGATTGCACATGCTCGTTCATGGGTTCTCCTATTCCTCCGGCCTCCGGCCATCAGATGCAAAAACCCCGCCTGGTCGTGAAGACCCAGGCGGGGAGAGAGTTGCAAACCTGTGGCGGCGAACTAGAACAACAGCTTGACGCCGAGTTGCAGGTTGCGCGGAAGGTAGGTGGAAGTCACCTGGCCAAACCGGCTGTCGGTGAAGGTGCTGTCGATGTTCTGGAACTGCGTGTGGTTGAACACATTGAAGGTTTCCGCACGGATTTCCAGGTGGTAGCCGCGCGATTCACTGAACGTGAAGCTCTTGAAGAGCGACAGGTTCCAGTTGTCGCGGCCCGGACCGTAGATCGAGCGGGCGGGGAACGTGCCCCACGCGCCGACGGCCGGTGCGAAGAACGTGGCCGGATTAAACCACTGTGTGAGGGTATGCGGCAGGGAGTAGTTGCCCTGCGTGCTGGGCCGGTTGGTGCCGTTGGCGAGCCCGTTGCCACCGGCCGATCCGCCGAGGTTGATGTTCAGCGGTAGGCCGGATTCCATGGTGCCGATGCCCGAAATTTCCCATCCGCCGAGGGTGTCCTTCAGAACGTCCCCGCTGCCCTTGCCGTTGAAGAACGGCAACTGGTAGACGAAGTTCACGACTCCCGTATACCGGCGATCCATGGGGCTGGGCCCGTTGTCGTAGGTACGATCGTAGGGATTCGAGACGGTGGTCATGTCCCCGGCGCTTCCGGCATTGTTGATCGGGTCCATCGCCTTGGCGAGCGTAAAGACGCCCTGCAGGGTCAGGCCGGTCGCGATCTGCCCATGGAAGTCCATCTGCAGGCCGTTGTAATGCGAGTTCATGGCGTTCTCGGATATCTTGATACCGCTGAAGCCGAGGTAGGGGACCACCTTGTTGTAGTTCACAGTACCGTTGATCAACCCGGCAAGCTGGCTGGGGGCCGGATTGTTGATGTCGCGGTAGTCGTTCTGGTGCCGGTTCTGGTTGCCGACATAGGTCACCGAGAACACGGAATTCCGCGAAACCTGGTGCTGAACACCGATGCTGAACTGATAGCTGGACGGTGCATGGTAATCGGTCTGGGAGAGGCCAGTGATGCCCGCCACGCTGATGGGAGCCACCTTGGTGGTCCCGCTCAACAGGTCGACGTTCGGGTTGGAGAGGCTGACGTTGTTGAACGACACATGTTCGCTGAATGGAACGTTGGTGCCGGCGTTGTACACGTCGTTGCCCTGGATGCGTTCGTACATGATGCCAATGCCGCCGCGGAGCACGGTCTTGCCCTCGCCGTTGAGGTCGTAGGCGAAACCGACGCGCGGACCGAAAGTGGCCCAATAGTTGTTCACCAGGCCGGCCGGGATGCCGTTCTGGCCAGCCAGACCGATGCCGTTCAGGTAGAACTGATAACCCTTCAGAATCGCGTTGGGGCTGGTGCCCAGACCGGGGCTGCTGGGACTGATGGTGCCGTCCGGCAGCAGGATCGCCGCGTTGGCCGGGTTGTAGAGGTTCGGGTAGAAGTTCGACTGCCGGTTGGATTCCTCATACGTGTGCGGAATGCTGTCCCAGCGCAGACCCAGATTCACGGTCAGCCGCTGATCGACCTTCCAGTTGTCCTGGGCGTACAGCGCCACGGACTGGTTGTCCCAGTGGCCGGAGTCCTTGACGCCGTCTTCCTGGTAGTTCTGGGCCATGCCCAGCAGGAAATCGGCCATGTCACTGCCGGTATAGGTACCGTTGAAGTTAAAGCCGCCTTCGGTGTTGGCAAACACATCCTGGATTTTCTTGTAGATGGCCCAGCTTGCACCAACCTTGATCTGGTGCGAACCCTTGGTCCAGGACAGGTCGTCGCGGAGTTGATAATCGTCGGCCTTGTTCTGCCACGGCATCCAGTTCATGGTGTAGTCGGAGCCGGTCGAGCCGCCCAGTTGGATGGAGGGGATGCGGTTGTCGGCGTTCGGGCCGCTGAACAGCCTGGGGATGGTCAATCCGGAAGGCTGGGCCACAAGGCCCGAGGGCAGGATGTTGATGCGGTTGCCGTTGTAGTTGAAGGCGACCTCATCGAGCACCGTGGGGCTGACCGTATACACGGCATGCACGACGGCGCTGTAGGACGGGTTGCCGAAGGTGTTGCTGGCCGTCGGGACGTTGTCGCCGCTCCACATGGAAGTGCCGTAGGTCTGCGAGATGGCCTCGTCCACGAAGTGGCCGAACATCCAGAACTTGTCGGTGAAGTGGTGGTCGATGCGGACGATCTCCTCGCGGACGTTGGTGGGCGCATTGTTGCCGCCATGGAACGCGTTACCGCTGTTGGGAGCCGGGAAAATGCCCGCCTTGAGCAGGATCTGGGCGTTCGCATCCAGCAGGGAAACCGGAATCTGGTTGTTGACGAAGGGCCGCAGGACGGCAGCCGAGCCCGAGCAGTTCCCGCTCGAGTCCTGCGTGCTGAGGGTCTGACCGGCAGAGGCGAACTTGGCTGCTACGGCTGCGGAGAGCTGGTTGGCGCAGGGGGTATGCACGCCGGCGATTCCCGCCAAATTGCCGCCGTAGGTGCTTGGGAGCGGGACGGTCTGGTTCAGGCTGCCCCCCTGCTCCATCTTGCGCCATTCCATGTTATAGAAGAAGAAGGTCTTCTCCTTGCTGGTGTTAAACGTCTTGGGAATGAATACCGGGCCGCTGACGTTGAAACCGTAAGTGTTCAACCGGTTCAGGGGCTTGGGCGTGGCCGAAGCGTTGGAGAAGAACTGGTTGGCGTCCAGATCCTCGTTGCGGAGGAACTCCCACCCGGAGGCGTGGAATGCCTTGCCGCCCGACTTGAAATCGATCGTCATGGTGCCGGCGGAGGACAAGCCGTACTCCGCGCTGTAGTTCGACGTGAGCTGGCGGAACTCCTGGATGGCGTCCATCGAAGGCATGACGCTGATGGCGCCCGCGCCGCCCCGGTCCAGATCCTCGCCGCCGTCAATCAGGTAAATGTTATGGGACGAGCGCAACCCGTTGAAACTGACGTTGGAGTCGCCGCCCACCGGGGTGGCGCTCTGGTAATCCGCCATGTTGCTGGAAGCGCCGGCGGTCAGGATGGCCAGCGAATACAGCGTGCGGCCATTGGTAGCGAGCTGAGAAATCTGCGTTCCCGAGATCACTCCGGTGACCTCGCCGTTCTCGGTCTGGATGGCCACCGGGGTAGCTTCCACGGTAACGCTATCCTGAGCGGTGCCGACTTCCAACTTGATGTCGACGCGGGCGCGGTCGCCGACCGTCAGGGCGATGTCTCTCTTCTCCGCCTTCTTGAAACCAGACACTTCGACCCGGACCGTGTAATGGCCGATCTGCAGACCCGGAGCCAGGAATTGCCCCTCGGCGTTGGTCGTGAAGTGGCTGACCTGATTGGTTTCTATACGTGTAGTTGTTACGGCTGCGTTGGGAACCACGGCACCCGAAGCATCGGTTACGGTTCCAACAATCGTGGCTTCCTGCGCCCAGGCAGCAGACGCGAGGAATCCAAGCAGTACGCAGGCACACAAAACGATTCGTAGACTAACCCTATTCACATGTACCTCCCTCTAAATTTGCGAACTTAGGACCCCGAAATGACAGTCCACCATACTCAACACACACTAGCAGAGTTCTGGGGACTGATTCGCCGAATCTTAGTACTTGTGGAGTCAGGGAAAAAGAACGCTACAGAACTGTACATTATTCTATGTTTAGATTCAATGCGTTACGTGTGGTTTTCGAGGGTACTGGAAAATACCATCATAGGGGGTACTATACCCTAAAAATACTATGGTACGATGGTCACCGGCCGACAATCCATGTCTCGCAAGCCATCGCTGCCAGATCCGCCGTTCCCCCTGCCTCCCGAGAAGGCAGAAGAGGTCCGCGCCCTGTTGGAACGGGTTCTGGACAGCCATTTGTTTCGTGGCAGCCGGCGCTGCCAGATCCTGCTGCGGCATATCACGGAGCAGACTCTGGCCGGCGATTTCGGGTCCCTGAAGGAACGCTCGCTGGGAGTCGAAGTGTTCGGACGGCCGCCGGACTACGACACGGCTCAGGACCCGGTGGTCCGGGCCAGTGCCGCCGAGATTCGAAAGAAGCTGGCGCAGTACTACCAGGAGCCCGGGCACGAATCTGAGACGCGGATCGACCTGCTCTCCGGATCCTATATCGCCGAGTTCCATTTCAACGAGGCGACCGCGCCCACAGCCGCGCCCGAAGCCCCGCCCGATGCCCCGCCCGAGGCCCAGCCTGCATCCAGCCCGCCGGCCAAACGATATCGGGTAATCACCTGGAGCGGCGTGGCATTCGCGGTTGCGGCCGCCCTGGCGGTGGCGCTCCTGTTCCCGGGCTGGCGGCAGACCGATCTCGACCGGCTCTGGGAACCTCTGCTGAAATCCCCAGGCACGGTCCTGATTTGCGTCGGGCAGCCGGTGGCCTACAATCTGAAATCCGCGCAAGCTCAGGACGCCATCCAGGGCGTGGGTGGGGATTCCGTCCATCTCAAGATCCGCGAGGACGATCTCCTGATCCTCTGGGACCGGTATCTTGCGCTGGACGATGCGCTCTGCCTGGTGCATCTCACCTCGCTGTTCGAGAAGTACGGCAAGCCGTACCGCATCCGCGGCGAGAGGTCCACCACCTTCGCCGATCTGCGCGACACGCCCGCCGTGCTGATTGCGGCCTTCGACAACCCCTGGACCCTGCGCGTTGCCGGCCACTTGCGGTTCACCTTCCTGAAGGACAGCGCCCACGAAACCGACATGGTGCACGACCGGAAACATCCGGAGAACACCGCATGGAAGGTGACCGGAGCCTGGCCGAACGGGGACATTCCCACCGATTACGCCATCCTGTCGCGCGTGCTGGATACCACGACCGACCGTCCCGTGGTGATCGCCGCCGGCATCACCCAGTACGGCACCATGGCCGCCGGCGAGTTTCTGAGCAATCCGGAGTACTTCGCCGAAGCCGTCCCGAAATTCCCGCGCGACTGGCAGAAGAAGAATCTGCAAATCGTGCTGCGGGTGCCGGTGGTGAATCGCATGTCGGGGCGTCCACGGGTTCTGGACACCGAAGTGTGGTGAGCGCGCCGGCTGCTCCGGCGCCTCCCGGATTGACAAGGATAGTGGAAGGACATAGAATCCTCCCACGCCTATGCTCCAATATCTCGACACGCTAATTGGCTTTGCCGTTGTGATGCTGTTGATCAGCCTGCTGATCACGATTCTGACCCAGATCGTCTCGGAGCTGGCGAATCACCGCGGCAGCAACCTGAGATGGGGACTGACGACGCTGTTCGAGCATATCGACCCCGCCCTGTGTCCGCAGTTGGCGGCCAGTGCCAACCGCCTGGCCCACGAAGTACTCAACCACCCGTTGATCTCCGATTCCTGGTTCAGCAGCCTGTGGGCGGTGCGGTGGATTGAGAAGGCGCCGCTGCTGGGCACGTTGCTGGGCCGCGTCCGGCTGGCTTCCGCCATACGGTCGAACGAGCTTTCCAGCATTTTGAGGCACATCGCCGCCGGCGCTACGCCGCCAGGGGTGCTCGCTTCACTGACGGCCGCCCAGTGGGCAGGGCTCCAGACGGACATCGGCGCCCTGCTGGCCGCTCCCAATCCCGCTTCGGCGCGCGAGGTGAACCAGGCGGCCACCGTGGCTGCCGGTGCCGTGGCGGGCATCGCGGGGCAGGCCGCCTCGCCGCTGCTGCAGGATTCGGTCAACGCCATCCGCGGCACGGCGGGCAAGCTGGAGGCGTGGTTCGGATCCATGATGGACCGCGTCGCTCAAAAGTTCGCGACGTATATGCGGCTCTGGACCGTGCTGTTCGCCGCCGGTTTCGCCCTCTTTTCCGGGCTCAACTCCATCGATCTCCTGAACCAGTTGTACAACAACGGCGGCCTTCGCGGCGCGCTGGCCGGCGCTGGCCAGCAGGCTGCGGCCACCGCGGCCACGGTGCTGGACAGCCCGAAACCGCAGGCCCCGGCAGCCCCCGCCGCCCCGCCACAGAACGCCATTCAGACTGACTTACAGAACGGCGCGCAGGCCGGCGCCATCGCCTCCAAAGCGGGTTTCGACATCCTGCAGCGCCGCTGGCCCCCCAAACCCGGAGCCAGGTACTGGGGCGGCGTACTGATCACCGCCGCGCTGCTCAGCCTGGGGGCGCCGTTCTGGTTCAATGCCCTCAAATCGCTGACCAATCTCCGGCCCATCCTGGCGTCCAAGGAAAAGGCCGAGCAGTCGTAACGCGGCGTCGAAGCTGTGTGGCAAGCCGGAGCGCCTGCCGCACGCCGCTACGGATTGGGCGTGGTGAAGAGGCGCTTGTAATCCTCCCAGTGCGCGTTCATGATTTCCATCTTCCTCTGGAGTTGCGCCGGGAGATCGGGCCCCAGCCGGCGGATGGTTTCCTCGGCGGGCACCGGAGCCAGGTCCAGCAGCGGGCCCTTGGCCGAGAGCAGCAACTGGCGCAATCGCATGGCGTTGTCGATCTCCTTGCGGGCCAGGGCCATCAGGTCCGTGCGGTCCCACCCGCTGGCGGCGCCCAGCACCGGGTTGGGATCGGGTTTCGTTCCCAGGGCTTTGACCCGGTCGAGCTGAGCCTGGTAGGCCACCACGTCCCCGGAGCCCTCGACCAGGCACTGGAGCGCGGCGAGGCGCTGGCCCAGCAGCTCCCATTCGGCGGGCGCGGCCGAACCCTCGCCCAGATGGCGGGCCAGCGCTTCGGCGCGGCTCAGCCTGCCGGTCACTTTCTCGAGGACGTTTTCCACCAGCAGGCGCGCGCCCCAGCCTTCGTACATGCGCATGGCCTGAATGTCGATCAGGTCGTCGGCCTGCTCGGCGCCGCGGGCCTGGAAGAGGAACGGGCGGTAGTAGCTCTTTTCGGCTTCCGTCAGGGTCTCGGGAAACGGCACCAGCGGGCGGTTCACCCACCGCCCCAGAATCCCGCCCATGGTCAGCATGGGGCCGAAGTTCAGAGTTCCCAGGTAGCGCTCGGCATCGTCGGTGGCGATCCACAGGGAAAGCAGGTCATCGGCCTTGTCCTTACCGGCGTTGCGGGCGGCCAGGGAGTGGAGCGCGGTCCACAGGTCCACCTCGTTGCGCGGCGCGGCGCTGCGAAAGGTTTCGAGCACCTGGAAATTGAGATCGGCGGCGGCCGGGCTTCCCTGCGAAACCACCAGGCGCGTGCCGGGAGCCCGCGGGCCTGCCATCAGCCCGCGCAGGGCGGCGATGGGCCGCGGAATCCCTACCACCGGCGCGAACTCGCCCGATCCGCCGCCGTAGCGCTGGATCGCCACGCGGTGCCCGTCGGGACCTTCCAGGTGATTCACGCTCATTCCGGCCGGCAGTTTGCGCGCAATCGACTCGGGACTCTCGAAGGTGGGAAGCATCCAGGAGCGCGCCGCAATCTCGACCAGGTCCACCGTGATGTGCCGGCCCATGCCGGTGGCAGCGTCGTGGAGCGCCCCCAGGAAACCGGCGACGCGGTCCTCCATGGGGCGGCGGCGGCACCAGGACGGTCCGTTCAGGCCGGGATACAGGGCCGGCGTCCAGCACAGCCCTGAGCCCGCATCGGTGGTCGTGAAGGAGAACACTTCCACTTCCGGCAGCCGGCGCAGCAGTTTCTGCATGGCCTCGCGGTACAGCGCCAGCGTCTCCGGCTGATCCACGCACGGCGCAAAGCGGGCGGCGCGGGAGCGATTGGCGTGGTCCACGCGCGGGCCGCGCAGCAGCGGATGCAGGGCGAAGAAGGCCTCCGGCAGTACGTGCGGCTCATTGGCCACATAGGCCGCCTTCAAACCGAGGCGCCGCAGCACCTGGCAACGCGCGGCCAGCAGGGCGGCAACCTTCTCCGCGTAGCCCTGGTCGACGAACTTCTCGAGCGCCTGAGGCGGGAAGACCTTCAGCAAGCCCGGTTGATACATGTACCAGGCCGGGTAGGGGTCTCCGGGGACGTCCATCTCCCACAGCGAGGGAGGAATGGCCTCGGTGATCACGATGTGGGTGGCGCCCAGTTGCCCGGCGCGCGCGGCGTTGCGCTCGAAGGCATCGAGATCGGCGTCGGCGCGGCAGCAGGCCGCCGCTGCCAGGCAGGCCAGGATGGCGAAGCAGTATGTTTTCATCGCGAATTCGGTGGACGCTACCTTCTGGCGTCCCGTCCCGAAAGGTGGTTACCGGGCCGCTTCCTTTTCCTTCTCGCGGTAGAAGTCGCGCAGGACGTAAAACGCCAGTTTTTTGTCGCCGCGCGGCGCAATCAACCCCTTGCGGTTGAAATCGTCCTGAATCTGCGGCAGCTTGCGGCGCGGCGAGCGGAAGTCCATCAGCACCCAGGCAATCGTCCCCTGCAGGAACGGGGTGCGCTTGAACATGGCCACCTGGCGGCGGTAAATCATCGCCATGTTCTCTTCGGTCCAGGCCGTGTCCTCGTCACCGTGATTGCCTGACAGCGCCTCGGCGCCGAATTCGCTGAAGACCACCGGCTTGTCGTAGGGAGTTTCCCAGGCGGCGGTGTCGAGCTTCTCCGGCGGCCCGTCATACCAGCCGATGTACTCATTGCATCCGAGCACATCGAGATACTTGCCCAGCGGATCGTCGGCCGTGTAGTGGCCGGGCGTGGGCTCGTGGGTCAGCGTGGCGGCCGTCACCAGGCGCGTGGGGTCGAGTTCCCGGGCCTTGGCGGCCAGCGACGAGATGAACTTCAGCCGCGCGTCACCCTGCGGCGTCTCATTGGCCACCGACCACAGGATGATCGAGGCGCGGTTTTTGTCGCGCACGATCATCTCCGTAAGCTGCCGCTCGGCGTTGGCGTAGACCACCGGGTTCTCCCACTGAATGGCCCAATAGACCGGCACCTCGGTCCACAGCAACAGGCCCATCTCGTCGGCCACGCGGACTATGTTCTCGTCGTGCGGATAGTGCGCCAGGCGGACGAAGTTGCAGCCAAGTTCCCTGGCCCAGGTGAGCAGCGTGCGCGCTTCGCCTTCCGAGTAAACCCGCCCGGTGCGGAACGGCGCCTCGGAGTGGATCGAGGCGCCGCGCAGGAACACCGGCTTGCCGTTGATCAGGATGTGCTGCCCGGAGGTGGTCACGGTGCGGAAGCCGATGCGGTCGGCGACCCGGTCGGTGGCCGTTTCCACCACCACATCGTACAGCTTGGGCCGCTCCGGGCTCCACAGGTCCAGCTTCGCCGCGATCGCCACGCTGGCCATGCCGCGGGCGTCCGTGGTGACATGGGTCGCCGCGGCGCCTGGGATGAGTATGGTCACCGGTTGCCCCTTTTGCGGCCCGTTGACCCGCACCCAGGCCGCAATGCGATCCGGGGAGCCCTTCTCCAGTTGGATGGAGTAATCCTCGATGAAGGTCTCGGGCACGTCCAGCAGGCGGACGTCGCGCGTGATGCCGCCGTAATTCCACCAGTCGGTCATGGTTTGCGGCACGGCGTCGGCGTGGCGCGTGTCGTCCACCATCACGATCAGCGCGTTGCCGCGGTCCTTCAGCTTGCCGGTGACTTCGAACTGGAACGGCGTGAACCCGCCTTCGTGTTCGCCGATCTTCTGGCCGTTGAGGAACGCGATGGCGCGGTAGTTGGCCGCGCCAAACCACAGGAACTGGCGGCGTCCGGGGCGCGCGGCGAAGTCGAACTCGCGCTTGTACCACATGGTGCCTTCATACAGGTAGAACTCGGGGCGCTGCGTGTTCCAATCGCCCGGGACCGCCAGCATGGGCGCGTTCTCGGGGATGCCCATCTCTTCGTGATCGCTCTTGGACTTGGGTGCCAGGTTGCCCCCCACGCCGCCATTCTTCTGGGGATTGCCATGGAAATCGTAATACCCGGACTGGTACGGGTCCACCATGATTCTCCAGTTGCCATTCAGGCTGATGCCGGCCCGCGCCGCGACGTTCTGCATGGCCAAGGTGGACTCGGCGCGCGCGGCGGCGCAGGCGCAAACGGCAATTGTGACGGCTGCGAAGGTGCGGAAAGACGATACGTTCATATGCGGCCTCGAAGGGCGATTGTAGCGCCCGTGCAGCGCCCTGGTGAAGCCAAGGCCGGAAACCCGGCTTCCGGAGCGGGACTACTTCTGCGCCACAGCCACGCCCATTCCCGCCACGGCGGCCATTCCCCCCCCCATCGAGGCGCCGGCCGCAATCAAAACGTTGCGCACGGTGCGGCCCGGCTGGACGCTGCCGGCTGGCTGGAGCGTTGCGATCCCGGCAAACGCCACCGGCGACTTCTCCAGCCGCTCCTGGCCCTCGTGCGTCGGCAGGCAACCGGCGGCGGAGACTTCCGGGAGCCACCCGCGCAGCCTGCCGGGAAACCCCGGCCTGCGGAGCAAACCGCGGGGCGGCGAAGGCGGGCCGCGCGAAAATATATCTGATATTTCCGCCACGGGCGTTGGACTACCGGTCTTGGAGTTCTGAAACCCGTGCTGTGTCCACACTGCAAAACCGGCCAGGCCCGCCGTTCCCATAGGAAGGGTCCATGGGAAGCTCTGGCGAGTTGGGCCGGCGTTTACCCATATCGCTGCCGCGGCTGCGACCACCGCTTCCTTCGATTCCGCTATGCGGGCGACCCCGACCCGGGGCCGGGCAACGATGGCGAGCGGGAAGTCCGGACGACCCGCAGGGTCCTGGGCTGGAAGCGTAAACGGCGCGAGTTCCTCCTCTACGGCGCGGGTATTCTGTGCTTCCTGGCGTTCCTCTACTTGATCACGCGGGAGCGCAGCACGACTCCGGACGGCGGCTAGTGCCGTGACCGCTTGTTTGGTGCCATCGCGATACCGCTAGCTTACGGGGTGCCCCCCTGGGCCCGGCTCCGTTCGGAGCCCCGACCGTGAGGGAGGGGTTTCCCGGAATGGCACCGAATCGCACGGTCGAAGACCTAGGGGGCCGGCCGTAACTCCACGTTCCGCAACACGATGTAGCCCGCGATGCGGGTTGCGCCCGTGCGGCGCCGCCAGGCCAGCGACACCCGCAGCAGGCGGCAGCCCGGCGGGGTGATGAACCGGATGCGCCCGGCGGCAGGCACCTCCGATACGAGGCCCTCGCCCCCGGCAACGGCAAGGCCCGGAACGGCATCGTCCAGGCGCCACTTGGGGCCGGATCCGGCGGCGATCCCCGAGGTGCGGTAGTCGAACCGCAGCTCGTAGGCGGTGGCTTCCTCCACGGGCACGAACTGGAACAACGGTTCCGCGCTTTCCGGCTGGCCGCCAGAAAACGTGAGCCGCAGGCCGCCTCGCGCGTCTTCCCGCGCGGTGCCGATGCCCTCGATCGCGGGCAAGCGCCAGTCGAAGCCGTGTCCCGTGGGCGAGACCGAAAACTCGCCATTGTAGAGCAACCCGCCGCCTCCTGACGCCCCGCCGGGGAGGAGTCGCGCCGCAGCCAGGCCATCCCAGACGGCCCGCGCCTCGGAGGCCTGACCGGCCCCGAGCAAGCGGTCGCAGGCCTGGAGCATCAGCGGCACATCGGCTTGCCGGCGGTCAGCCAGCAGCCGCCCGAGGGCGGGGCCGGCCAGCCCGGGACGGCCCGCATCCAGCAGGTAGGCAAGGTAGGCCGCCCGCCATTCGGGCTGGCGGATATCCAGCCGGGAGATCAGCTCGCCATCTTCCACCACCCGGCCGCACAGATGGAACAGCGGCGCCGGATCGCCCCAAATCATGGGAACCGCCGCCTTTGCCCATCGCCAGAACTGTTCCGTATCGCCCTGCCGGTAGTAGAAATTCATGAGCGTCCACCGGGGCAGATAGAGGCGGCTTTCCGAGGCGGCGCGGAGCAAGGCCCGCTCGGCCGGCTGCCGATCGCCGGCTGCTTCGTAGCGCAGGCCCAACTCGATCCACGCGCGCGCATCGGAGGGATCCAGCCGCGCCGCCCGCTCCAGCGCCGCCACGGCCCGCCTCGGGTCGTCGTCGGACACCAGCAGGGCCAGCCGGACGCTGTAGTCCGCCCGATCCGGAACCATCGATAGCGCCTTCTCGGTCCCCGCCACGGTTTCGGTCCGGAACCAGGCGTCGGCCCGGCCCATCCGCACGCTCCACGCCGCGGCCGCCGCCAGGCCGGCCACCGAGGCGGTCCACGCCGCCATCCGCAGAATGCCCGGCACCGTCACGGCTCCCTCTCACGGAGCAACAGGGCCGTCCCCGACGCCATCGCCTCGCGGGTTCCGAGCCGGCTGGTCCACCATGCCACATTCATCGCATTCGGCCCGTGCAGCCGCAGTTCCACTTCGCCCCGCGCGCCGTCCGGGGAGGCCCATTCGAGCGTGGCGGATTCTCCATCCGGCGTCTTACCCCGAACCTTGAACCGCACTTCCTGAGATACCGCCCGGTCGGGGATCCGGTACTGTGCGCGGTAACTGCCGGATAACTCGCCGCGTTCCTCCGTCAATAGGCACTCTACGTAAACCGGGGGGTAAATTCCCTGAATAGCGGTATCTCCGGTGCGGGGAACATACACCCAGTTACCGGCGAATGAAGGCCGCGCGGGAGGTACCGGTTGGGCGGGCGCCGCATCGCGCGCCGCCTCCAGCGGCCCGGCAGCCGCCAGACCAGCGGCCCGCGGCTCATCCACCGGCGCGGAAAGCACGGTGGCCACTTCCGCCGCCGCGGCAACCGCGCGCCGTGCCGTCTCCACCGGCGCTCCCCGCGGCTCCTTCGCGCGTCCACTACCGGCGGCGCCCGCCACCGGCGGATGCGCAACCTGGCCGCGGACCGTCCGGGGCTTCTCTCCGGGCAGGTCCCGCTGCGCCTGGCCCGCCGCGCGGAGCGGTGCGCGTAGCGGGGCGCGGACGGCTGCTGGCCGCGAGCTGTCGGCCGCCATGTACCAGCACCCCACGCCCAGGATCATCAGCCCCGGCACAATCCAGAACCAGTTCAGCAACACCGCACCGGCCCATCCCGTGCCGCGGGGGCGAAACGGCTCCGGCCGCGCCCGGAACCGCGCACGCCGAGGAGGCTCGGCGGCTGCCGGAGCGGGCACCGGCGCCGGTGAGGGGGCGGGCAGGCGCGGCCTCAGGCTGCCGTCGTACTCGCGCCGCCGCCGGGGGTCCGAGAGCGTCTCCAGAATCTCGTTCAGCCGCTGCATCTGGCGTTCGGCCATGCCGCGCACCTGTGCGTCCGCCTGCACGTCGGGATGCACCAGGCGCGCCAGGACCCGGTAGGCCTGGCGGATTTCCCCCACCGGCGCCTCGGGCGGCAGGCCGAGTTCTTCGTAGTAAGTCATATGCCGGCCATTTGTAAGACGACTTACATGTAGTACATCCGTATAACACGGGGATACTGCTGACGTACTATTGCATAAGTCGCTTTCACAGCTTTACTATAAATCAAGACGGAGACGGCGGGAAGGAGAAAATTATGGCTCGTTTCTTGATATCACTTCTAGCGGGCGGCTGCTGGCTGATTGCAACCGCGGCCCCCGGTTCGATCGGTGTGATCCGATCGAACGGGGACTTCCGGGTGGATGGCTCCACGGTCCGCGGCAACGGCACGGTATTCGACGGCAACGTCATCGAGACTACGGCTGCGCGCTCGGTCATGCAACTGGACGGCGTGCAGATCACGCTGGGGCCGGATTCGCGGGCCCGGGTTTACCGGGATCGCACCGTTCTGGAACGGGGCGCGGGCCTGCTGCGCGACACCGACAAGCACGTGATCGAAGCGGCGTCGTTGCGCATCGCCCCCTCCGCCAGGGATTCCGTGATCCAGGTGGACGTGGAGGGTCCCGGCCGCATCAGCGTGTCGTCCCGGAGCGGCGGGGCACTGGTGCGCAATGCGGACGGGGTGCTGGTGGCCAGCCTGCGCCCGGGCGCGGCACTGGAGTTCGACACCCCGGCTGGAGCCTCGCCGTTCGTAAAGATCCATGGGACAGTGCAAGCGCGCGGCGGGAACTTCTTCGTCACCGACACGACCACCGGCATCACCTTCCAGGTGAAGGGCCCCATCATGGCGCATTTCGTGGGCAAGCAGGTGACGATCACCGCTTCGGCCATCCCCGGCGCCAGGCCTCCGCCGGGCGCCAGTCAAGTGGTGCTGGCGACCAACGTGCAACTGGCGACCGCCGGCGCTGCCAGTGGCACGGCTGGAGGCGCTGCCAGTGGCACGGCTGGAGGCGCTGCCGTGGCAGGCACCACAGTTGCCGTGATCGGAGGCGTGGCCATTGCAGCAACGGTTGCCGGCCTGGCCGCCAGTGGCGAACTTGAAGGCAAGCAGAGCACCAGCGCACGCTAGCCTCCCGGATTCCACTTGGATCGCGCGTCACCGGCCCGGCCGCGTGGCGCGCCCTTTTCATCGGCTGCCTCACCCCAGAAGCCAGCCCAGAAACTCCCTGTCCCCTTCCACGAAGTCGAGCCCGTCCATCTCCTCGCGAGCCGCCCAACGCATCTCCTGAAAGATGACGTTGCGCGGCTCGCCGACATACCCCGTCACCCGAATGAAGATCAGCTCGATCGCCTCTCTGCCCGGATACGTGTAGGCGTACCGCATCGCCTCCGCCCCCGCCGCCCCCCCGATCTCCAGCTCCTCTTCCAACTCCCGCGCCAGCGCCTGCTCCGGCGTCTCCCCAGGCTCCACCTTCCCGCCCGGAAACTCCCACTGCTGCGGATGCGACTGCCAGGGATGCCGCTGCCCCACCAGAATCCGGCCGTCCCGCTCGATGATCGCCGCCACCACCTGAAGCATGCCCATATTTGACCACACCTGCCCGGCGCCTCATCCGGAGCGTCGGCTCACGCCTCTCAAAACCTCATGGTCCGGGTGGTTCCGGGCGATGGGGACGATTTCCTCCACCGACGGGATCGACGGCCACAACCTGCAGTTCGATCTGGAAACGGCCGTGTTCGCGCGCCTCTCGCTCGAATCACGCAGTTTCTCCCCATGAGGGTTCAGTAGTAGATTGAACCATAGGATGTACTCGGAACGGTTGCTCGACCACTTTCAGAACCCGCGCAACGTGGGCACGCTCGACCCGCCCGCGGTGATGGTGGAGGCGTCGAACCCCGCCTGTGGCGACACCCTGCGGCTGTTCGCGCGCTTTGAAGCGGATGTGGCCGTGGAGGTGCGCTACCAGGTGCGGGGCTGCACGGCCTCGATTGCCGCGGGCTCGGCGCTGACCGGGTGGCTGACCGGCAGGTCGCGTGCCGCCATGCGGACATTCCGCACCGCGATCGTGGAGGAAGCCGTGGGCGGCCTGGAACCGGAGTCCAGGCACGCCGCCGTATTGTGCGCTGACGGGGTCCGGAAACTGGCCGCCACCGGGGGCGGGCGAGGCGCTTCCCCGCCAGGGCAGGCGTGACAGCGAAACTGTCACGCCGCCCGCCGCGCCTACTTCACCGTGAGCGTCACTTCGCCCGGCTGCAAGCCCGGCGCCGAGACGCGAACCGTCGTCTGGCCGGCGGCGGCTCCCGCGCGCACGATGGCCAGGGCGCGGCCCTCATACGTCTTGCGATGATTGGCCGCCACCGGGCTGATGTCGGTAATGTCGCCCGTATCCAGCGCCGCCAGTTCGCCCGCTCCGGCGACCTGCACTTCCACCGTGACACCGGCCAGGTGAACGCGCCGGCCCTGGGCGTCCACCACTTCGACGGCGATATTGGACAGGTCCTGCCCACCGGCGGCCAGCGTGACCCGGTACGGCGTGAGGCGGATGTGGTGCGGCGCTCCGGCAGTCGCCAGCTCGAAGCGCGCGGCTTCCCTGGAATCCCGCTTGCCAATGGCGCGCAGCACGCCCGGCTGGTTGGGGACGTCCCAGTGCAGCACCGGGTTCAGGCTGTCCGCCACCGGCTTCTCGCCCAGCGAGTTGCCGTTCAGGAACAGCTCGACTGAGGAGCAATTGGTGTAGACCTCCACCGGGATCGCGGTGCGCGCATCGCCGGCCCAGTTCCAATGTTCCACCACGCCCACCGGACGGTTGGGGGAAACCTTTGCCGGGCCGGGCCCGCGCGCGGCTACGTAGACCATGGGCCGGGCGCTCCACAGCGCCTCGCGGAGATACGACAGGGGCTTGCGGAAACCGCACAGGTCCAGCAGCCCGGCGGCGCTACCGCGGTCCGGATAGCGGCTGCTCTCGCCCAGATAGTCGATGCCGGTCCACAGGAACTGGCCCAGGACGTATGGGTTGGCGGCCACGGCGCGCCAGGCTTCCAGCGAGTGCGAGTTCTCGCTGCCCAGAAAGATGCGCTCCGGGTAGGTCTTGTGGTCCGCCGCGTAATACTGCTCCAGGTAGTTGTAGCCGTCCACGTCCAGCAGGCTCGCCAGGCCCGTAGCGTTGGACGCGCGCGTATCGGCCAGCGCCTCGGTCACCGGGCGCGTGCCGTCGAGCCGCTTCACATCGGCGATGAGGCGCCGCGCGGTCGCCACCAGGTCGATGCCGTTCAGCATTCCCGGCTTGAGACCGTCGCGGCCCATGGGGTGGCCGAAGGGATCGCCGGGATACTCGATTTCGTTGCCGATGCTCCAGAGCACGATAGAGGGGTGGTTGCGGTCGCGCAGCACCATGTCGGAGATGTCGCGGTCCGACCACTCTTCGAAAACCTCGTGATAGCCCCGCGTGCCGGGCGTGCCGGCGTTCCAGCCCTCGATCCATTTGTGCTTGCCGCCGGTCCATTCGTCGAACGCTTCGTCCATCACCAGCAGGCCCAGGCGGTCGCAGAGATCGTACTCTTCCGGTGCCATGGGATTGTGCGAGCAGCGGATGGCGTTGACGCCGAGTTGCTTCAGGGACTTCAGCCGGCGCTCCAGCGCCGGTTCGGAAAAGGCCGCGCCCAGGGCGCCCAGATCGTGGTGCAGGCAGACGCCTTTGAGCTTGAGCGGCTGGCCGTTCAGGAAGAAACCGCGGTTGGCGTCGAACCGGATGGAACGGATGCCGAAGGGCGTGCGGGCTTCGTCGGTGAGCGTTCCGGAAACGTACACGCGCGTGACGGCAGTGTACAGGTTGGGTGCCTCCAGCGACCACCGCAGCGGTTTCGCCACCGCGGCCTGCTGCGTGAACGTGCGGGCGCCGCCCTTCGCCAGGCGTTCGTCGGTGGAGACCGTAACCACCTCATGACCGGCGGCGTCCTCGATCGAAGTGGTCAGCTTCACCTGCGCATCGGCGTCGGACTGGTTGACGACCGGAGTCTCGATCGAGACCAGGGCCTGCCCGTCGCCGATTACCGGGGTGTAGACGTAGGTCTCCCGGTGCGCCGCGCGTACCTGCGAGGTAACCGTGAGCCAGACATGGCGGTAGATCCCGCTGCCGGTGTAGAAGCGCGAATCGGCGGCCGCCGAGTGATCCACGCGTACGGCCACCAGGTTTGGAACGGACCCGAAATTGAGGTACGGCGTCAGCTCGTACTCGAACGACGAGTAACCGTAGGGCCGGTGGCCGAGCAGGTGGCCGTTGATCCACACGTCGCTGTCGCGGTACACGCCGTCAAAGGCCAGGAATATCTCGCGCCCGCGCAACGTGCCGGCGACTCCGAAGGTTTTCCGGTACCAGCCGATGCCGCCCGGCAGGAAGCCGGTTCCACTGGCGTTCGAGGCGCTGTAAGGGCCTTCGATGCTCCAGTCGTGCGGCAGGCGCACCTTGCGCCAGGCGCTGTCGTCGACGGCGGGCTGTTCCAGGCCCTGGCCGTCGCCCAGGCGGAACCTCCAGCCGTCGTCGAAACTGCGAAGTTCGCGAACGGGCCCGGCGCTCCAGCCGGGCAGCGCGACTGCCAAAAGGGCAAGCGAGAGAAATGGTCGGGTGGTCAAAGCGGTGCTCCTGGGTATAGTTCAACACGAATCGGGCGCGGGCGCCACGTCACTGGACGCGGATGAGCCGCAGCATGCTGACCGGAGGGAACGCGCCCTGGCTGGCCAGGGCGATCCGGTTGGCGCCGCCGCTCATACGGAACAGCCCGGCCGATTCCCATTCCTGAAACGCGGGGAACCAGCCGCCCGTCGCGCGCTCGCAGACCTGCTTCAAATCCTGCCCGTTGACCAGCAGGTGCACCGGCCGCGGCTCGCCGGCGGCGTAGCGGATGGCGATTTCGTACGTGCCGCTGGCCGGCAGATCCACTTTGTACTCGGCGCCATAGGGGGGCTGCCCCTGCGAGAGCACCACCGGATGATCGCCGCGCTCGGCCAGGCGCGTCGAATCGGCCACCAGGTTTCCCTCGTCGAAGGAGGCCGCCGGAATGTAGCGGTGCCAGTGCCATGCGTACCACAGCGCCGCCTGGAGACCGCCGTTGTCCACGATGGCGCAGAGATCCGTGAACGCGATGCGCTTCTCCGGAGGGATGGGATAGGAATTGTAGCGCTGCCAGCGAACCGCGAAGGCGCAGTTGACGCAAATGGCGTAGAGCGTGGCCGCGGCGAACAGGCCCGCCAGGGCGCGGCGCAGCGTCCTGCTGGAGATCGACGGCAGCCAGGCCACGGCCACCGCCGAGCCCAGCACCAGCCACGGAAACATGTCGTGCAGATACCGGTAGGAGATATAGCCGAAGGTAAAAATCACCGCGCAGCCGCCCAGGGCCCCGCACATCGGCGCGCGGAGCTCGCGGCGCCCCTTGCGGCCCGCTAGACACAGCGCCGTCCCGGCGATAGCCGCCAGGAAGAGTTCCGGCATGCCCGCGGGCAGGCTGGCAAACGGCTCGAAGGTGTCGAAATGCGCCTTGGGGTAGCGGCGGACCAATTCC
>Ga0265323_10000312_pt1 | contig 28043 bp, 26 predicted proteins | sample 41225metaG_FD_193580 | JGI IMG/M metagenome (GOLD analysis project Ga0265323, IMG submission 193580) | Rhizosphere microbial communities from Carex aquatilis grown in University of Washington, Seatle, WA, United States - 4-12-25 metaG | ecosystem: Host-associated > Plants > Roots > Rhizosphere...
GGCCGGCAGACGATTGTTTTCGTCCACTGCTGGGCGGGCAATCTCGGCTTCTGGCGCGACCAGGTCCCGGCCTTGGCGGACCAGGCGCGGCTGGTCCTCGTTGACCTTCCCGGCCACGGCCAGAGCGACAAGCCGCACACCGCCTACACGCCGGATTTCTTCGCCAGCGCCGTTCTGGCGGTGATGAGCGATGCGCGCGTGGACAAAGCCACGCTCGTCGGCCACAGCATGGGCGGGCCGGTCATCTGCCGCGTTTACCGGCGCGCGCCGGAGAAGGTCGCCGCGCTGGTGTCGGTGGACGGATTGTTGCGCCGCCCCCAATGGACTCCCGGGCAGGCCGGGGAATTTGTCGCGCAGTTCGGCACGCCGGAATATCGCGAGCATGTCAAACAATTGGTCGATTCTTTTTTCCCCGTTCCCGGCGCCGAAGCGCTGCGCAACCAGGTGCTGTCCGAAATGCTCACCACGCCGCAATACGTGATGTTTGGCGCGATGGAAGGCATGTTCGGCGCGGACCAGCCCGATTGGGACTTGAAGCGGGTGAACGTGCCCGTGCTCGTCATCAACGCCCGGGGCCCGATGTGGAGCGCCGATTACGAAAGCTACGTCCACTCGCTTTCGCCGCAGGCGGATTACTGCCTGATGGAGGGCGTGGGCCACTGGCTGATGCTGGAGAAGCCCGCCGAATTCAACGCGACGCTCACGGACCTGCTGCGGAAGCATGATTTGATGGCGAAGTGACCGGGCCAATCCGGCATTGGTTCAGCGTGGGAACCGCTGCAACGTGTTTGGGGCGGGCACAAGGGCGCGCCTGGACACGGCCCCGGAACGCCGCATTCATGCGGCAGCGGATCCGCGTGATTGAATGCCTTGCCGGATAAATCCGGCGTTCCTTGCGAAACGATCCAACTTTGCCTGTCGCAGTGTCCAAGCGCGGCCGGGTCACAATAAACGCGTTGTTTTGGCCCGAAAAATGTTCCATTCTGACCGTGAGATGAGCCAGGTTGTCAAAAGCAATGGCAATGGAAACGGCACGAACGGATTATTCGGCCAGTTGAAAAACGAGGCGGAAAAACCCCAGGTTGCCGGGCTGCCATCCGGGGTCAAGGAAAGCTGCGTGACGTTTCAAACGCGCGAAGGCGTGGAATTGCACGGCGCATTGTCACGGGTGACCCATCACGCGGTGGTTTTTGAACTGTATAACCCCGGGGTCATGCCGCGACTTTCCGAAACGCTGGGCCAGTTCAAAATCATTTTTCGGGAGCGGACCATTTATTCCGGGCGCGCCGTCGTCAGCAACCTCGTGGACGCCGGCTCAAAAACGGTGTGCGATGCCACGCTCGATGAATCGCACTGGACGGATCTGACTTTCACGCCGGAGTCGCAACCGGACGGCCAGCTGGCGGGGGAATTCAAAGCTTTCATCCACGAGTGGCAGCAACTTTACAAGGTGTCGCCGGAATTCAAGGTGGTCATCGCCGACATGCAGACCTTTTTGACCGATTTGCGGCTCTGGCTGGAACAGGTGGAATTGGGCCTCCGTTCCGCCCCGGCCGGCACCCGGCCGGATTTGGCGCGGAAAACCGCCGATGCCTTGGGCCGGCTGACCCTGCCGGCGCTGACAAACCTTTTTGAAAAATTTGAGAGCACGCTTCGGGGCATTGACCCGGATCTCCAGCCGGCGCATCAGGCTTTTGGCCGGCGCCAGCTTCATCCCGTGCTGCTTTGCTCCCCTTTTCTTTATCGTTGTTTCTCCAAGCCGCTGGGCTACGCGGGGGATTATGAAATGGTGAACATGATGATGCGCGACCCGCTGGAAGGCGGTTCTTTGTACGCGAAAATCATCAATCTCTGGTTCCTCTCGCAACCCCCGGCGGAGGCGCACCGCAACCGCATTCGGGATCTCGCGCAACTAATCGAAGCCCGGACGGCGCGCGCGGCGGGTTTGGGCCGGACCGCGCGAATACTGAACGTGGGCTGCGGACCCGCCCATGAAGTGCGGCAATTTTTGCAGGAAAGCCATCTCGCCGATCAGGCCCAATTCACCCTGATGGATTTCAACGATGAAACCCTCACGCACTGCCAGACGGTCCTGGAGGAGGCAAAAAAACAAAGCCACCGGATCACGCCCATCAAGTATTTCAACAAATCCGTTCAAAAAATCCTCAAGGGATCGGCCAAAAGCGTTGAACGCGCGACGGACGAACGTTACGATTTGATCTATTGCGCCGGGTTGTTTGATTACCTGAGCGACTCGGTGTGCCGGAAGTTGACAAACATTTATTACGAATGGCTGGCCCCGGGCGGCCTTTTGTTAACCACCAACGTGGATGTTTACAACCCGCGCCGGATAACCATGGATTATATCATGGAATGGCACCTGTTCTATCGCAAGAGCGCCGACCTGCTGGCCTTGAAGCCCGACACGGCTCCGGACGATCTGTGCACGGTCAGATCCGACAGCACCGGCGTGAACATTTATTTCGAAGCGCAGAAGCCCGACCATGTATAGGAATCCGTCCATGGCCGATGCCGCCGTTGTCGAGGCTTTTCGCACCTACGAGGCGCAGCAGCGCATTGCCAACACCAAGGTGGGTTGCGCGCTGGTGGTGACCCTCATGCCGCTCGGCAGCACGGCGGATTATTTCGTTTACCGGGAAAAACTGTGGTCGTTTTTCTGGCTCCGGGTGGCCTGCGATGCAATCGCCACGATCATCTGGGCGCTGCTGTTCACCGACAAGGGGCGGAAGATCGGCAAATGGCTGGGAGTGATCGTGCCGTTGCTGCCCGTGGTCTTCCTCGCATGGATGATCGCGGTCACGGAAGGCTTCGCTTCGCCGTATTATGCCGCCCTGAACCTGGTGTTGCTCGCGGTGGGTGCCGTGCTGCGCTGGACGACGCGGGAAAGTATCGTTGCCGTGCTCCTGGTGTTGCTGATGTACATCGCCGCCGGCCTGATCCACGGGGTCATTCCGCCGACGCGGGTGGTATTCATCAACTTTTACTTCATCGCCCTCATGGATATCATCGTCGTCGTGGGCACCTATTTCCAAAGCCGCCAGCGATTTCGCGAGTTCGCCCTGCGTTATGAGCTGGACAAGAGCCGCAAGGCGCTGGAAGCGAGCCTCCAACAGCTTAAGGAAAATGAGATACAGCTGGTGCAAACCGAGAAGCTGGCGTCGCTCGGACGCATGAGTGCAGGCATCATCCACGAAATCAACAATCCGTTAAACTTCGCCACGACCGGCCTGTTTACCCTGCGCAAGAAGGGCCAGTTCCTTGCCCCGGAGCAGCAGGGGGATTATGCCGAGGTTTTGAATGATGTCGAAGAAGGGGTCAAACGGGTGAAGACCATCGTCTCGGATTTGCGGATGTTCACGCATCCTGAAACCGAGAGCCGGGATCAGGTGGAGGTGGCGGAGGTGGTTGCTTCGGCGCTGCGGTTCCTGAGCAATGAGTGCAAGGACAAGGTGCAGATCGACCAGCAGATTGCCGAACACCAGACGATCTGGGCGAACAAGAACAAAATGATCCACCTGATCACGAACCTGCTGCAGAACTCGCTCGATGCGTTGAAAACGAAGCCGTTCCAGGATGAAAAGCCGGCCATCCGGATTGCCGGGCGGATTGAGAACGGCAGCAGCATCTTGTCAGTTCGCGACAACGGCCCGGGCATCGCTCCGGCCGATGTGGACAAGATTTTCGACCCCTTTTTCACCACGAAGGACGTGGGCGAAGGCATGGGACTGGGATTGAGCATCTGCTACCGCATCGTGAAGGAGTCCGGAGGAACGATTTCGGTGAAAACGGAGCCGGGAAAGTTCTGTGAGTTTACGCTGGAATTCCCCGTCCGGACAAATCAGGCTACCCACTGAAGGCCGGACATGGAAAATCTCTACGACTACAAAAAATTCGCCATCCTCTACGTGGATGACGAGGAGAAGTCCTTGAAATACTTCACGCGCGCCTTTGCGGATCAGTTCCGGATTCTGACGGCGACCAATGCCCAGGACGGCCTCAAACTGTTCGAGCAGCACGCCGACGAAATCGGCCTGCTGCTGACCGACCAGCGGATGCCCGGGGAAAAAGGCGTCTGGCTTCTGGGGCGGGCGCGGCAAATGCGCCCGCAGATTCTGCGCCTGCTGGTCACGGCGTACACGGACGCGGACGCCGCCATCGCCGCCGTCAACAGCGGTGCGATTTACAAATACATCACCAAACCGTGGGACCCGCCGCAATTCGAGCTCACGCTCCGGCAGGGCCTGGAATTTTTCATGGTGCAGACCGAACGCGACCAGTTGCTCCGCGAAAAAATGTCCGTGTTGCGCAACATGATGATCGCCGACCGCATTGTGAGCCTCGGCCTGCTGGCCGCCGGCTTGAGCCATCATATCCGCAACTCGCTGGTCGCGGTAAAAACCTTTCTCGACCTCGCGCCCGGGAAAATGGCCGAGGAAAAAAAGGATTTGAACAGCCTGCGCAACCCCGAATTTTGGAAGGAGTATCACCAGAACGTCCAGTCGCAGATTGAAAAAATCAACGGCCTGCTCAAGGACCTCTGGGCCGCGTCGGAAAACAACGCCTCGTCGCAATTCGCCGACGAAGTGTTGCTGCACCAGACTGTCAGCGCGGTGCTCGCTCCGCTCCAGGAGCAGTTTGCCGCCCGGCGGATCGAAATTGAAAACCAGATTCCCGATTCGTTGCCCGCGCTGCATGTGGACCGGCCGAAATTTCACCGGCTGTTTGAATTATTGCTGAAGGACGAGCTGGACATGCTGCCCGCCGGCAGCCGCATCACCTTTTCGGCGGAATTGCAGAATGCCGGGGCCAAACCGGAAATCGTCGTTCAAATCAGCGACAACGGGCCGGGCCTGCCGGAGGAAGCCTTGCGCGTCATCTTCGATCCGTTTGTTGTGCGCAGCAGCGTGCCGTCCGAATACGGCATCAATCTGATTGCCTGCTTTTTCATCGTCCACCATCACGGCGGCAAAATCGAAGCCAAAAGCCAGCACGGCTGCGGCACGACGTTCACCCTCCGCCTGCCCCTAAAACCCGAACCCGCCGCTGCGCCGCAAGGCGAGGAGGAATTCCTCCAAAAAGCGCTGCTGAACGAAAACCTTTGGGAAAAACTGCTCGCCAGCGGTTGATTTTCCGGTTTTACACCCAAAAATCCACTTCAGGGCTTCAAGATTCCATTGACCTTTGGGCTTGAATTGTGGAATATACATCCACAGAAGTGGCAACTGAGTACTGGCATCTTTTCTTGGAAGTGCGATGAAAACCATTTTGGTATTGTCTCCTCATCCAGATTTCGCCGAAACCATTCGCGCGGGTCTGAATCCGGAGCAATGCCGTGTCGTTCATCGCCTCAGTGTTGATGAGGCCGAGCCGCTGCTCATGCATGGTCTGGCCGATGCCTGCATTCTCGACGTGGATTTGATGGGCGTCGAAGGCATCTGGGTCATCGAACGCCTCCGCCGCCGCGACGCCAAATCCCCCCTTATCGCTTACACGGCCAACACCCAATCCGAGTGGGAGGAGGAGGCTTTTTTGCGCGGGGTCACCCACGTGCTGGCCAAACCCGTTCGCAGCCGGCTTTTGAATTCGTTGCTGGAACGCTTGTGGAATGCGCCGGCAACCCAGCGCCCCGCGCGAACGCCTCCGCCGTCCGCGCCGATGCCATCACGAACCGCGTTTTTCCAAACACCCGAACCGTCGCCCAACCGCGCCATCAGCGCGTCACAAACACTGGATGTGTTGAGCGATTTCTCGTCCATTCTCACCCATTCGCTGGATGCCGAGGCGATGTTGAAGCAATTCCTGCTGTTCCTCCGCGACATTCTCAGCATCAACCGCGCCGCCATATTCCTGAACCGCCCCTCGCCGCTCACGGACACACCTTTGCCGGAGGACAGCCGCCGGTTGCGCGCCGTCGCCGCCATCGGCCTTTCGCCGGGTTTGCTCGAACATCTGGGGCTTTCGCTCGATTCCGGCATCGGCGGCCAGCTTTCCCGGCTCGGCCGGATTCTCCGCCGCGACAGCGACGAGGCGCGCGCCGACGTCGAAACGCAAAAGGAATTTGAACTGCTCGGCGCGCAGGTCGCCGTGCCCATTCCCGCCCGCGATGCAATTGCCGGCGTGGCCGTTTTCGACGTGCGCATCACCGGCGAACCGCTGGTCAACGTCGAACTGGAGCTCATTTTCCATCTGCTGGAACAGGTCGGCCTCGCCCTTTGCAACATCGAACTGCATGACCGGCTGGCCGGCAACCATGAGATGATGACCGACGTGCTGCGCGAACTCAGCAGCGCGTGCATCGTCGTCGGACGCGACCTGAAGGTGCTCCACGCGAACAAGGCCGCGCGCCGCCACTTCGGCCAGAAAAACAAACGCACCGGCGAACTCGAATTAAGCGATCTGCCGCAGGTACTCGGCGCGAAAATCTATCAGGTCCTGAAAACCGGCGCGGCGATGGGGCCTTATCGCTACGAACCGGAAAATTCGCCGGGCACGGTTTACAGTGTCAGTGTCGTGCCGTTCCGGCACGGCAATTCCACCGTGCCCGTTTCCGTGTTGCTGACGGCCGATGATCTCACCCAGGTCGAACAGTTGCGCCGGCTGGAAGTCGAGGCCGCCAATCTGCGCCTCATCAAATCCATGGCCGACCGGCTCGCGCACGAAATCGGCAACGCGCTCGTGCCGCTGGCCACACACCAGCAGTTGCTCGCGGAGAAATACAAGGACCGGGAATTTCGCGAATCATTGGATCAGGCCCTCGCCGACGGCGTCAAGCGCGTCACGCGGCTGATCAATCAAATGCGTTTTCTCGCGCGCGAAGGGCACATCGAACAGGAGACTTTTACCGTCGGGAAATTGATCGAGGAGGCCTACCAGGAAGCGCGCAAACATCAGTCCGCCGATGCCGGCAAATTGCAAATTGAAACGGTCGGCCAGCCCGTGGTCATTACCGGCGACCGCGCCGCGCTCAAACACGCGCTGGCTGAAATCATGCTCAATGCGCTTCAGGCGAATCCCAAGGAGCCGAAAATCGGCGTCACGCTGCACACCGATGCCCATCGCGGCGGCGCGCCGGACGTTCAGATTGAAGTTCAGGACAACGGGGCCGGCTTTACCGCCGAGGCCGCGCGCAAGGCGCCCGCGCCGTTTTTCACCACGCGCAACGTGGGTTTGGGACTGGGATTGACCGTCAGCCGGAAAATCATCGAGACGCACCACGGCAAGCTGGAAATTGTCCCGCCCCAAGCCGGCCACCCCGGAGTCGTCCGCATTTCATTGCCGGCAGATTCCGGCATTTCCACGGTCGCGTAAGCGCCGGCTAGGCGCCGTTGTCGCCGATGGCCTCGACCGGACAGCCCTCCTTGGCTTCTTTGCAGCGGGTTTCCTCTTCCGGCGATGCCGGTTGTTTGAACACAAACGAGTATCCGCCGTCGTCGTTGCGTTTGAAATTGTCCGGCGCCGTCTCGCGGCACAGGTCGCAGTCAATGCACTGGTTGTCCACGTAGTATTTGCCCGGGACACTTTCGGGGTAGCGATTTGCAACGTCAGCCATAAAATTAGTCTTGAATTTGAAATGCAATATGGCGGCCATTCCGGACGATGGCAAGTTCATTTCAGTTTTTTTGGCGGCGGGTGGCGGGGCTGCAGGAGTTGCCCGGCATGGCGGAGACCGCCCTGGTAAAATCCGGCTCGATGTGTAGTCATCCCGCGCGGTCAAGCCGCAGGAGTTCGGCGCTGTAGCCTTTGCGGAAATTGGGATACTTGAACTGATGGCCGAGTTCCATCTTGAGTTTGCGGTTGGAGATGCGCTTGTTGGTCACGCCGCGCTTGCGGGCGGCGTCGGGATTATCCAGCTCGGATGGCGGAAGCGGCTTGTCCAGCGCCTGGGCCAGCCACTGGAAAAAGTGCAACTGGCTTACCGGTTCATCGTCCGCCGCGTTGTAAATCTCCCCTGCCCGGCCGTTTTTCAACGCCGCGATGATGCAGCCAATCAAATCGTCGCGGTGAATCATGTTCAGGAAACGTGAACCGTCGCCTTCCATCCGCGCCTCGTTTTTCAGGAACTGCTTGAACCAGTGGCCGCGATCCGGCCCGTAAATGCCAGCCACACGCAAAATCACCGCCGGGAACTTGCGTTCGGTCACCGCCGCCAGCAGCGCTTTTTCCGTCTCCACCAGAATTTTTGCCGTTTCCGCAAGCGGTTCTGTCGGGCTGGATTCCTTGACTTGTGAGCCGTCGGTCTGGCCATAGACGCTCGTACTGCTGGTATAAACAAATTTCTTCGGCGGGTTCGGCGCGAGCCATTCGATCAGGTTGCGTGTGCCCTGGAGATAAACTTGCCGGTAATCGTCCGCGCCGCCACCGGCAGCCACACAATTCACGACCCAATCAAACTCGCGCGGCAGCCTGGCCAGCGTTTCCGGTTGGGTCACGTCGCCGAACAGCGGCTGAGTGCCGGCGGCTTTCAATTCGCTTTCCGCCGACTCGCTTCGGCGCAGGCCGTAAACCTCGTGGCCCAGGCGAGTCAATTCCATTCCGAGCGGCAAACCGACGTAGCCGCAGCCAACAATCAAAACGCGCATGAAGGAATGGTAGGCACAGCGCGTCGCGCTGTCCGCAAGAATGTTCAGCCGGGCACAGCAAAATCTCGGAGGGGCGAGTTACGCGAGCCCCCAAATTATCGAGAAGAAGTGGGACGCGCAGAGCTCGCCCCTCCGAGAATGGAGATCAGTCCATGACGGCCGCGAAGCGCAGGCCGCGGGTGCTGACGCGGAGCAGCTTGAAGCCAAACTCTTCCATCACCGCTTCGTAAATCACGACGCCGGGGAGGATCACGTCGGCGCGCAACTTGGGCAGGCCGGCGATTTCCTTGCGTTCGGCGAGCGGCAGGCTCCAGAGCCGTTTTCGGTGCGCTTTCACCTGCTCCAGGCTCAGGCGCACGGTCTCCATGCGTTCGCGGTCATAGCGGTCCAGCTTCAATTCAATCCGCGCTAAAATGCTCGTCGTGCCGCCGGTGCCGACCAACTGGATTTCTCCGGGTTTGGAACCGGACTCGCGGCGCAGCGCCGGTTCAAGCCCGGGCCGGACTTCGTCGTACAGAAATTTTTTTATCCAGTCGCGGCAGCCGCTGAATTCGGCGCGCGTTGGCGGGTCGCTGTCCGGAAATTTCTCCAGGAGCCGCACGGTGCCGAGCGTGAAGCTGTGCGCAAAATGCATGCGTTCGCCCTGGCCAAGAATGAATTCCGTGCTGCCGCCGCCGACATCCAGTAATAACAGCGGCGTCCGGGCCAGTTCCGGGTCAGTGGTCACGCCTTGAAACGCCCACGCGGCCTCCTGCCTGCCCGAAATGATTTCCACCTTCAGTTTCGATGCCGCTTCGATGGCGGAAATCAAATCCTCGGGATTAACCGCATCGCGCGCGGCGCTGGTGGCGATGACGCGAATGGACCGGGCACCGTGCTGGCGCGCCGTCCGCGCAAAATCGGCGACGGCATTGGCCGAATGAGCGATGGGCTCCATTTGCAGCCGGCGGGTTTCATAAAAGCCCTGGCCGAGGCGGGTTTGCCGGCTTTCCTCATGCACCGGTTGCACGTCGCGCCCGACCACGTCGGCCACCAACAACTTGATTGAGTTGGTGCCGACATCAATGACCGCGCGGCGGATGGGTTGCATGACGCGCTTAGATTACGCGCGGCGCATGGAAGTGCCCAAGTGAAAAAGACGTGGCGGCTGCCTGGAACCAGGCGGACAGTTGGCCGAAAGCCATGAATTTGCGCGCTTGGCAAAATTTGTCACCTGATTGTAACTTTCCGTCGGCAAAGGCGAACCTACCCTGCGGGCGGTTTGACTCTTTGAAAGCGACGAGCGAAGTCATTCCGGATCAAAGCCTTTGATAAATCACGATATGCGCCGACAAAGCCAGTCAGACATTGCCCCCGCCGAAACCGCCGACGTGTTGCAGCACCTTGGCGATTCGTTGAACACGCAGTGGCGGCGTTATCGCAAACGGCTGAAGCACTGCCAGGAACAGTTCTCCCAGGACGCGGTGCATGACGTGCGGGTGGAAACCCGCCGGCTTCTCTCAACCATCGAGTTGCTCGGCGCGTTCATACCCGAACGTGACATCAAGAAGGTCCGCCGCGCCCTCAAGCGGCACCTGGACACCTTCGACCAGCTCCGCGACACGCAGGTCCAACTGGGTTACGTGGGGCGGATGGCGGGCACGTTTCCGGACGCGCACGCGTTTTACGACTGGCTGCGGAAACGCGAAGCCCGTTTCACCCGGACAACGCGCAAAGCCGTCAAACGTATCAAGACAAAGCGTCTGGGCCGGTGTCTGGCGGCAGTTGAAAAGGAGATCCGGCTCCAGCGCAAACGCGTCGGCCACGAACGGGCTTTCGCGATTGTCCAGAGCGCCATAAACCAGGCGTTTGCCCGGGTCGCGCAACTTTGCCGGCATGTGCGGGCCAACGACACCAGGTCCATTCACCGCACGCGGATTGCGTTCAAACACTTCCGTTACATGGTCGGGGCGCTGGCGCCCCTGCTGCCCGCTGTCACGGAGGACCATCGCCGCGCCATGCGTGCCTACCAGTGCATGATGGGTGACATCCAGGACATGGAAGTATTGCTGGCGGCGCTGGACAAATTCGTGCAAAAGGAAGAAGTCAACGCCGCGTCGGCCCGCCGGTTGAAAAAAGAACTGGTGCGCTGGCGCCGGCTGTTGATCCAGATCTATCTGAATGCAGCCGGCCGGTTGCGGCGTTTCTGGCCGCCACCCGGACTCGGGCAACCAACGCAAAAGCGAAAAATAAAAGCTCATGAATCTATACCTGCTTCGCCACGGCATCGCCGCTGAACTGGGAGCGGCCGGTTTCGAACCGGATTCCGAGCGTCCTCTCACCGCCAAGGGGGAAAACCGCCTGCGCACCACCGCCAAGGCGATGGCGGAATTGGACCTGTCTTTCGACCTGATCCTCTCCAGCCCGTTCCGGCGCGCGAAACAAACCGCCGAGATCATCGCCAAGAACTTCAAGCTGCGGAAAAAACTGGCTTTCTCCGACGACCTGACGCCCGCCGGCAACCCCCGGTTGTTGATTCAACAGTTGAACCAAATTCGTCCCGAACCGGAGAACGTCCTGCTGGTCGGCCACGAGCCGTACCTGGGCCAGCTCATCGCACTGTTGGCCGCCGGCAATACCAGCTTGGGAATAGATTTCAAAAAAGGCGGTTTGTGCAAATTGGAGGCGGAATTCCTGCTTTATGGCCGCTGTGCGAAACTGGTGTGGCTGCTCACCCCGCGACAGATGGAATTGATGACGTGATGCGAAGCGAGGTTGGAGTTCAAGCTTCAGCTTGTTTGATCTGTGGGCACGCTAAAGCGTGAACCACCGCTTCTGCCATTTCACTTTAACCGACGCGGAACGAAATTCGCTGAATCAAATCCTGCCCGAAGCTGTGCTGCAACCGGTCGAGTATTTCCTTGCGGCGGTAGCGGACGATCTCCGAGAGCCACACGCTGCTATCCACGGTTACGAACAGCGTGCCTTTCCGCACCCCCACCGGCTGGGCGTGGGCCACAATATTCGGGTCAATCAGCGAATTCCACACCTTGACGACCTCGGCTTCGGCCCGGCGCTGGTCCATGTGCAGGTCCTTCGTCACGCGCGGCAGCACGTCGCCGACGGTGCGGGCGCCCACAGCCCGCGCGGCTTCGAGCGGCGCGAGGTCAATGCCGCGCCATTGCGCGAGCACGCGACGCCGGGAGGACATTTTGCCCGACCCCAGCGGCGGAAAGTATTTGAATGGCGGCTTCAGGCGGGAAAAGCATCGGCGGAAAAACCGGGGAAAGCAAGCTGGCAGGCTCCGAGGTGGCGGGACAGCGGATGCAGAAAACCCCGGCAAAAAAATCCTAAGCCCTAAACCATAATGACTAAAGAATGCTCAAATGACAAATGCCCAATGCAACAGCCTGGCTGCTCATTCGAACTTGGTGATTCTTTAGGTATTATGGTTTAGTCATTAGTCATTTCGCACAGCAGCATGGTTTGGTCATCCGTTCCCCCTCCTCTTTGCTCTTGCCAACAACAGCTTTGTGATGCAAAGTATATGGGTATGGAAACCAATTGGGCGGCTGAACAGATTCAAACCATTCGCACCCTGATGGAACGCTCCGCGGTCTATCGGCGGGCGCTTGCACCCATCATGATCTTTGTCGGTTTGGTGGGCATGCTCGCAACTGCGATAGGTTTTTTATTCCGTTTTGATTCGCCGAGCGCTTTTGAGTATTTGTGGACGGATGCTGCAATGTTTGCATTTGCCGGCGCAGTTCTTATTTCCCGCCGACAGGCATTCAAGGCTAAAGAACCTTTCTTGTCGCCTCCGGCAAGGCGTGTCGTTCAAGCAATGCTGCCATCGTGGCTGGCGGGATTGATAGGCGCATTGGTGTTTCGACTGGTTGCCGTAAATGAATCACAACTCTTTTGGTGGCTACCGCCCATTTGGATGGTGTTGTATGGTTTGGCACTTTACGGCGCCGGATTTTTCACGCCACGTGGGATTCGACTTTTAGGATGGTGTTTCTTTTTAAGCGGACTGGCTGCGATAGTAATACTGGCTATTAAAAGCGTGTTCGGCCCTTTGCCGCCTTTAATTTATGCGCATTTTTTGATGGGCTTTTTCTTCGGCGTGCTGCAACTGGCTTACGGCGCGTATTTGTATCTGACCGAAAAAGGAAAGAATGCGGCGTGAACCCGGAACCGTATCTACAGCTCGACCGCGTGATTCACGAGAAGGGCCGGCTGGCGATCATGTCCATGCTCGCCGCCTCGCCGGAACTGTCGTTCACCGAGCTGCGCGATGCGCTTGGCATGACCGACGGCAATCTCACCACGCACATCCGCGCCCTCCAGGAAACAGGTTACGTCTCCGTTGCCAAGTCCTATCAGAACCGCCGTCCGCTCACGACCTGTTCGCTCACGGCGGCAGGCCGGAAAGCCTTCCGGGAATACGTCAACCTGCTTGAGCAGATCGTCCAGCAAAACCGGCCCAAATGAAATTTCTTTGAACAAATTCAACCCGCCCCGGTCTTTTACTTTGTGACACAAAGTTAAATCATTGATTAACACATAAAACCTATGAAGGACATCGTCAACAACAGCATTCGCTATTGGGAGCCGCGCCGGGTCGCTTTCAATGCCGTCCTTGCTCTGGTGGTCGCCGGCTCGTTCTTCCATCACCAAGCATCGCTCGCCGCCCTGAGCTGGCGGCCGCTAATCGGCTTGCTGCTCGCCGCCGTGCTGGCGAATGCGCTGTATTGCACCGCCTACATCGCCGATCTCCTGGTCCAACTTTCCGATTATCAGGCGGCCTGGCGGCGCCACCGGTGGTTGGTTTGGGTGGCGGGAACAGCGTTTGCCGCCGGGATTTTTCTGCTGCACGAGTAAGAATCTTATGACTCGTGACCTAATCCTCGACTCCCTGCGAATGCGCCATGTTACGGAGGAGAAATGAAAATCGTTCGAGCCGAACATCTGGGCATGTGCTTTGGCGTGCGCGACGCCATTTCTCTGGCGTTGAAGCAAGCCCGATCCGAGCCGCTCACCATTCTGGGCCATCTGGTTCACAACGAAACCGTGCTGGCGGAATTGCGCGCGCAGGGCATCCGCCTGGCGCAGCAACCGGCTGACGTGAGCACACGGACGGTGATGATCACGGCCCACGGCGCTTCGGAACGCGCGATCAACGAAACACGCAGGCGCAGCTTGAACGTGCTTGAAGCCACCTGCCCGCTTGTGCATGCGGCGCATTGCGCAGTGACGCGGCTTGTGCGCGAAGGTCTTCATCCGGTCATCATCGGCCGGCGAGATCACGTGGAAGTACGCGGTCTGACCGGAGATTTGGATGCGTTCGACGTGGTGCTGGATGAGGAAGACGTGGCCGGGCTTTGCGAGCATCCGCGTTTCGGGGTGGTGGCGCAAACCACCCAGCCGGTTGACCGGGTCCGGCAGCTCGTGCGGCTGATTCGGGAACGTTTTCCGCAATCGGAAGTGTGTTTCATTGACACGGTTTGCCAGCCGACCAAGCAGCGGCAGAACGCGGCCATTGAACTCGCGCAAAAATGCGACGTAGTCATCGTCATCGGCGGCATGCACAGCAACAACACGCATGAACTCGTCAAAACCTGCTCCCGTTTTTGCGCACGGGTGCATCATGTGCAGACGGCCGCGGATTTGCACAATGAATGGTTTTGCGCGGACGACATCGTTGGAATTACGGCCGGAACTTCGACCCCGGCTTCCGTCATCGTTGCCGTTGAAACAGCCATTCCCACTCTGGGCGTGAACAACAGAGAATGTTCACGGGCCATCGGCCGCTAAACCAAAAACGAAAGGAAAAATGAAAACTCAATGGTTCAAACGGCTGGGCTGGTTTTATCTGCCCGTCTCACTGCCGGGCGGCATTGTCACATTGGCAGCGCCGGCATTTTGCGTTCAAGTATTTTTTGCGATTGACCGGAAATCGCATTCGGCCAGCGACACGCTTTACGGCGTCTTTCCCTTTTTCGCCTGTGCCTTCCTGTTGTTCAACTGGATCGCCGGAAGGACCAGCGACAAAACTTAAAACCTGAAATAAATTGTGCAAACGCGGCTGCCGGATTTCGCCGCGCACAGGCCGGTTCAAACCAATCAAACCAAGGAGACGCATGAACCGGCTCGCCACGTTTCTTGAAAATGTGCCCGACGACCCGTTTTATCGGCCACGCAAACCGCTCTGGCTGCCGCGCGAAATGGTGACACCGCCGTCCTTGGAAACCCATGCGGTTTCCGGACTGATTGAGCGCCGGTTCGCGCTGCTCATCAACCCGTTTTACCCGAAGTCACCGCATGGCAGTTTCGGCAAACATGTGCTGACCCCCACCCTCGCATTGACTTCGATCGCCGGTGCGACGCCGGTTCATTGGCGCGTGCGGTATTGGGACGAGAACCTGCTGCAAGGCCCGCCGCCGATCGATACACTGCCTGAGGTGGTCGGCATCACCGTGCATCTGACCTTTGCCAAGCGGGCCTATGAACTGGCGCGCTGGTATCGCGCACGCGGCAGCAAGGTCGTGCTCGGTGGAATGCACATGCAATCGTGCCCGGAGGAAGGCATATCCCACGCGGATGCCATCGCCGTGGGCGACGGCGTGCAACTCTGGCCGGAAATTCTGCATGATGTTGAGCGCGGCGAACTCAAGTCGCATTATGAAGCCACGTATGAACGGCCGTATGAGCTCGACCCGCCGCCGCGCCGGGATTTGCTGCCGCGAGAGAGTTTCCTGACGACCACGAGCCTCATCGCCACGCGCGGCTGCCATAATCGCTGTGGCTTCTGCTATCTGGCCACCGCCGGCTTGCGCATGCCGTATCAGGTGCGTGACCCGCAGGACATCCGCCGCCAGTTCGAAGACGACGGCCAGCCGTATGCTGTCTTTACCGACAATAATCTTGGTTCAAAACGCGATTACCTCCGCGGGTTGTGTCGCGCGCTGCGGCCGCTGGAAAAAATCTGGAGCGCCGCCGTCACTCTCGACGTGACGGACGAGCCGGCGCTGGTTCGCGAGATGGCGCTGGCCGGTTGCACAGGCGTATTCATCGGTTTTGAATCGCTTTCCGACGACAACCTGGCCGGCGCCCGCAAGCGCACGCCGCGGACAGATGATTATGCGCGGCGGATAAAAATCTTCCGCGATCACGGCATCCAGGTGAACGGCAGTTTCGTCGTGGGATTCGATGGCGACCGCAAGGATACGTTCACCGCGCTGGTGCAGTGGATTGAAGCGAACCGGATGGAATGCGCCACCTTTCACATTTTGACGCCTTATCCGGGCACGCCGTTGTTCCGGCAGATGGAAGCCGAGGGGCGGTTGCTGCATCGTGATTGGGAAAAATACGACACCGCACACGTCGTCTTCCAGCCGAAGCACATGACGCCGGAGGAATTGCTGTTGGGCTACGATTGGCTTTACCGGCGGCTGTTTTCACACGCGTCCATCTGGCGGCGGCGGCCGGTGGAATTGCCGGCGCTGCCCGCATATTTCGCCGGCAGTTATCTCTACAAACGTTCCAACCGTCTCTGGCGTTTTCTCATCAAACATCAGTTGGTTCACGCGGTCTGGCGGCCCTTGGTGGAAATGACGCGCTGGCGGCATCTGGCGTTCCGACGACGGCTTATGGCAGCGCAAACAAATACGCAAAACCTTCTAGGGCGTTGCTCGATACCATTTCCCGCCAGTGTATAAAAACCAGCCACCATCTTGAATTTTCCGGCTAGACAAATTTGCCCGCCGGACGCGTCAATAGGGGAGAAATGGCCGCGGACCGGAAATCGAACGGCTTTACGACGAGCACGCCCGGGCGCTTTATGCCTTTCTCTTGAATCTGACCCGCGACGAGGCCGACACCCGCGATCTGCTCCAGGACGTTTTTGTCAAACTCGCCCGCGACCCGGGATTGCTGGCTGGTGTGCGCGACGAACGCGCGTTTCTCATCCGGCTGGCACACAACGCGGCGATTGATTTGATCCGGCGGCGCAGCACGCGCGACAAGACCCGTGAACAATTCGCCGCCGAAAGCATCTCCCCGTTTGCGCCGGCTGGCGACCCGGACGAAGAAGCCTTTCGCGGGGCGCTGGCCGAATTGCCGCCGGACCAGCGCGCTGTCGTGCATTTGAAATTGTGGGAAAGCCTGACCTTCGAGCAAATCGCCGAGGCGCTGGAGATCCCGTTAAACACGGCGGCCAGCCGGTGTCGCTACGGCCTAGACAAATTGCGCGAGCGGCTGCGTCCCCTTTACAGCGAGATTAAATAATTTTTATGGCCGCAAACGAACAGCAGAGAAAACATTCCCTTGACGCAGAGGCGCGGAGAACGCGGAAAAGCGCAAAGGAATTTAATCTGATTTTCTCTGCGAACCTCTGCGTTCTCTGCGTCTCCGCGTTGACAACCATTCCCGCAAAATGAAGCCGGAAGATTTTGAACAAAAACTTCAACGCCAGCCATTGCGGCAGGTTCCCGCTGAATGGCGCGGGGAAATTCTGGTAGCCGCCGATGTGAGTCGGCGGAACCGGCCAGTCCGCGAATTCACATTCGCGGCTACGCCTTTTCGCAGGTTTCTCTCAACCTTCAACGCTCAACTCTCAACCATCTTGTGGCCCCATCCCCGGGCTTGGGCGGGTCTGGCGGCGGTCTGGATATTGATTTTGGCGGTGAATTTTTCCATGCGCGACCAGTCGCCGGTGCGCGCGGAGAAATCTTCGCCGCCATCGCTCGAAGTCATCGTGGAGCTGCGGCAACAGCAGCGGATGCTGGCCGAATTGATCGGCCCGCGTGACACACGTGACACTGACCGGTCTAAATCTTTTGTGCCGCAGCCGCGCAGCGAGCGCGTGGAGATTGTGGCGGTGTGAAATTACCGGAGGGGCGGGTTACACGAGCCCCCGAATTTCAAATCAAAATGGGGGCTCGTGTAACTCGCCCCTCCGAGAAAAATTTATGGACGACAAAACGAAAAACACCCGGCGCAATCCCCAACGCCTTCTTTTCAAACTCGCGTGTCTGGCCACATTAATTGGGCTGTTTTATGCAGAGGAAAACTGGCGCGGCTGGCACGCTTGGAACCGGTTCAAAAAGGAAAGTGAGGCCAAAGGCGAAAAATTTGACCGGCAATCCGTCATCCCGCCGCCGGTGCCGGACGACCAGAACTTCGCTCTCACGCCCCTGGTCTTCACCAGCTACGGCCAGATGCAGACGCGCGACGGGAAAATGATTCCGGTCAAGGATCGCGCCACGAATTTCGTGAACCGAATGCAAATGAGCATTGCCGGTGACGACAGCATGCTGGCCTGGCGGACCAATAACACGGGCAACTGGCAAAAAGCCGAAGCTGCCAATCTGACGGCGTGGCAAAACTACTACCACGCGCTGGCGATAAAAACGAATCTGTTTCCCATCGCGCCGCAGCCGCAAACCCCGGCGCAGGACGTGTTGCTGGCGTTGAGCAAATACGATTCCACGATTGAAGAATTGCGCGCAGCGAGCCGGTTGCCTTATTCGCGGTTTCCGTTGGAATACGACAAGGATCGCCCGTTTGACATTTTGCTTCCGCACCTGGCCTGTCTGAAATCCAGCGGCCAGGTTTTGCAGTTGCGTTCCCTCGCCGAACTACAGACCGGCCAGAGCGAACAGGCGCTGGCGGACGTGAAACTGTTGCTGCGGCTGACGGACTCGATTCGCACGGAGCCGTTTTTGATTTCGCACTTGGTGCGCATTGCGATGGCGAATCTCGCGCTCCAGCCGGCTTACGAAGGCCTAGCGGAACACAAATGGGCGGACGCTCAACTGACCGGACTGGATGCGGAGCTGGCCCGGCTGAATTTTGTGGCGGACTATCAATTTGCGATGCGCGGTGAAATGGCTTTGTGCGATGATGGCGCCTTTGATTATCTGCGGCATCACCCGGAGGAACTTCTAAAGCTGTCCGAAACGGGGGAAGGCAGCTCCCTGCCGCGCGCCACCGTCGCCCGGTTGATTCCCGGCGGCTGGTTTTACCAGAACCAGCTTCGGTGCACGCGATTGATGGTGCAGCAATATATCCCCGTGGCGGATTTGAACCTGGAGACCATTTCACCGCAAAAAAGCAGCAAAGCGTATGAAGTTTTGAGAGCCAACACCGAACACACGACGCCTTACAACGTGATGGAAAATATTTTGATGCCTGCACTGGGCGGCGCCGCAAAAAGATTCGCCTCCGGCCAAAGTTCGGTGGACCTTGCGCGCACGGCTATAGCGCTGGAGCGTTACCGGCTCGCGCACGGCGAATATCCCGAATCGCTCGATGTGCTCGCGCCGCAGTTCATTGCCAAGCTGCCGCACGATGTCATCAACGGCCAGTCCCTGTATTATCGCCGCACTTCGGATGGACAATTTGTTCTCTACTCGGTCGGTTGGAATGAAACGGACGATGGCGGAGAGGTGGTTTTCAGAAAAGGTTTGACCCTGGGCGTGGACATCAGCCAAGGCGACTGGGTCTGGCGGTATCCGGCGAAGTAACCGCGGAGGGAACATCCAACATCCAACATCCAACATCCAATTGGTGGCAGGTGGGCGAATCATTGGTTGTTCGATGTTTCCCCATTTTGAATTATCTGTGTCCATCGGTGTTCATCTGTGGTTAAACTTTACCGGTGAACATCACGAATCTGAATCCCGACACGGACATCGGCGCGAGCGCGTGGCTGGTGGAGGTGGACGGGCACCGCATTTTGCTCGACGCCGGGATGCACCCGAAACGCGAGGGCCGCGACGGGCTGCCGCTGTTCGGCAAGGCGGGAAACGTGGAGGTGGACGCGATTGCGATTTCGCACTGCCATCATGACCATGTTGGCGCGCTGCCGGTGGCATGCCGGCATTTTCCCAAGGCGCACGTGCTGATGAGCGAGTTGAGCTATTTCCTCGTCGAGCGCGTACTGCACAATTCAGTGAATGTGATGACCCGACAGCGCGACGAGCTGGGCATCCGGGAATATCCGCTTTACACCCACGATGAGGTGGACGATATCGCCCCGGTGTTTCAGGGTTTCCGCTACAACCGCGAAGTCGAATGGGCGGCCTTTCACAAAACCCGCGCGGGATTTGCCTCGCCAACGCTGGAATTTTTCGACGCCGGCCACACGCTGGGCTCGGCGGGCCTCCTGGTTCGCGGCAAAAAGGAGACCTTGTTTTACACCGGCGATGTGTGTTTCCACGACCAGACGATTTTGCGGGCCGCACGGTTTGAAGACGTGAAGGCCGATGTGATGATCCTGGAAACGACGCGCGGCAATCGCGCCGTGCCGTCGGATTTTTCCCGCGAAGGCGAAATCGAGCGGCTCACCGCGGCCATCCAGCATGCACTCAAACGCAAGGGCTGCGTGCTGATTCCGTCCTTCGCGCTGGGGCGCACGCAGGAAATCCTGGCGTTGCTGGCGCTGCTCATGCGCGCGGGCAAATTGAAGCCGCAGGCGGTTTACATCGGCGGACTGGGCCGCGTGTTCACGGAGATTTACGATCTGGAGGCGCACCGGACGCACCGGCAGCACACGAATTTGCAATTGCACGAAGCGCTGGAACTTATCGTGCTGGAACAGGGACAGGCGGAAAAGATGAAGCTCGGCGGCGGACGCATCTTTGTGATTACCGCCGGCATGATGAGCGAGAACACCGCCGCGCACAACCTCGCCGCGCGCATGATTGGTGATGAGCGGCAATCCATTTTCTTCGTCGGTTACGCGGACCCGGACACGCCGGGCGGACGGCTGAAAGCGGCGAAGCCCGGTGAAACGTTTGTGTTCAGCCCCAGCGCCGGCCAGGTCACACGCCAATGCGAAGTGCTGGATTTCGATTTGACCGCGCACGCGAACCGCGGGGATTTGCTGGATTTTGTCGGACGGGTCTCCCCGCGCGCAATTTTACTCGGCCACGGCAGCGAGGATTCGCGCCGGTGGTTTGAAGAACAAATCCGCGCGGGCCATCCGAAAATCAAAATCATTCAGCCGCAGCCGGCCGGGATGGTTTCGGTGTGAAAAGCAAAACCGCCGGACGAAATGAATTCGGCCGGCGGCTGGTGTGTTCCGCGTCCCAAGTTTGATCAGTGTCCTCCGTTGACGATGTTGGCGAGGTTGAAGATTGGCAGGAACATGCAAACGACCATGCCGCCGATGACCACTCCCAGGAAGCAAATCAGCATGGGTTCCAGGAGCGACATGAGGCCGGAGAGCGTGGTTTCGATTTCTTCGTCGAGAAAGTTCGAGACGCGTTCGAGCATGTTGTCAATGTTGCCGGTTTGTTCGCCGGCGCTCAGCATGCGGATGATCATGCTGGGGAAAATCGGGTTCTTCCCGAGCGCGGCGGAAATGCCTTCGCCCCGTTCAATGTCGAGGGCGGCGGTCTTGATGGCTTTTTCCATGACGACATTGCCGACGGTATTGGAAACGATTTGCAGCACTTCCAGGATGGGCACGCCGCTGCGAACGAGCGAAGCGAGCGTGCGCGTGAAGCGGACCAGGCAAACTTTATGCGCGATGGGGCCGAAAACCGGCAGCTTGATGCGGCGGGAATCCCAAAACAAGCGGCCCGGTTTGGTCTTGATGAAATGAAACCAACCCCAAATGGCCGCAGCCGCGGCGATGATGAACAAAAGCAGATATTTTTTGATGGCGTCGCTGAGATTAATCAGGAACTGGGTCGGTCCGGGCAATTGCGCGCCGAAGCCGGAGTAAATTTCCTTGAAGGTGGGGACGACTTTCACCAGCAGGAAGATCGTGATGGAAATCGCCACGATGGTCACGGCCGACGGATACATCAGCGCGGTCTTGACCTTTTTACGAAGGCGTTCGGCATTTTCCAGGTAGGTTGCCAGGCGCGCGAGAATCTCGGCCAGCAAACCGCCTTTTTCGCCCGCGGCCACCATGGAATAGTAAAGGCGGTTGAATGTCTTTGGATGCTTTTGCAACGACTCGGAAAAACTTTCGCCGCTTTCCACGCGCGTGCATACGTCCCGAATCACGTCGCGCATGACCTTGTTCGGCGTTTGGTCCGCCAGCGCTTGCAGGGACTGCACGATGGCAATGCCCGCCTCGATCATCGTCGCCAACTGGCGGGTGAAAACGACCAGGTCGGCCAGCGCCACTGCGCCACCCTTCATTTTGCCCCGTTTGGAGATCTTTTCCTGGATGGACACCACCAAAAGGTTGCGGTTAAGCAACGCGGCAATGGCGGCCTGTTCGGTCACGGCTTCGACCGTGCTGTTGATTTCCCGGCCAGTGGCCGTCTCCCGGGCTGAATAAGCATATGATGGCATATCTTTGATTTCGCAATAAAACCGCTGTCAAAACTCCCCCCAATCGCACCCTGCCATTGGGCTTCCGCCGTCTGACAAAGCACAATTTGTTCCAGTCCGGCCGGCTAAATTTCGATGAAGCGGAATCCATAACATCCAAAGACTGGCATGGTTATGAATGCCCAAACTTCACACAATCACTGCACATAATCGGATTGGAAACGCCGGCGACAACACAAAGCGTTGGTCTTGAAAGCTTTGCAATAGTGTGATTCCCTAAAAAAAATGTTGTAAAATTATTGGGATTCTCCTATTTTCATCGCAATTGCACCATTTGGTGCCGGGGCAAACAGGTTTTGCCCTGAAGTGCAGAGGCACTAAAAAGAGAAACCAATCAAACAAACAACATCGGAGGAACCAGATGAAGTTTAATAAATGGACAGTCGGTCTTGCGGCCATCGGGGTGGTCAGTCTTGCCTCGGCGGCTCGCGCAGACGAAACTAAATTGAGCCAGGTTCAAACTGCGCTCTCAAACACCACCCTTAGTGGTTACGTAGATACCTCAATCCAGTGGAATCCGTCAGGTGGCGCCAGTGTTGCCCCGGTCGCCTTCCAAAACTCCCCCCAAGGCATTGTTGGAAGCCCTACGGCCACCTCTTCCAAGGCCAATGGGTTCAATCTCAACGTGATTGATCTTGCCTTGGACAAGCCAGAGGATGAAAGTCCTTGGGCTTCCGGATATCATGTCGAACTTTGGTTCGGTCAGGATGCCACCACGCTGGGAACCAGCGGACAGAACAGCCTTTTATCAAACAATGGAGGAGGCGCCCTTGGCAACGATGTTGCCATTCGTCAGGCCTATATCACCTTGCGCACCCCGGTGGGCAACGGTATTGATTGGAAACTCGGCGTATTCGACACCATCATCGGTTACGAATCCACCAGTTCGCCGTTGAATCCAAATTACACTCATTCTTATGGCTACTCCATGGAGCCGACGACTCATACCGGCTTGCTGGCGACCTATAAGTTCTGTGATGCGCTGTCGGCTACCGTCGGCATCGCTGACAGCACAGGCCCGGTTATGAATGATCACAGCCCCCAAACCGTTGGCGGAGCTGCTGATTCCTTCAAGACTTACATGGGTGCAGTCACCTTGACAGCCCCGCAGAGCATGGGTTGGGCTTCCGGCGCAACGCTGTCTGGCGGTATAGTCAGTGGCGCTCCCAGCACCACCTCTGCCGGTAATGGATTCAGCAGCGATGCTCTGACCAGCTATTATGTGGGCGGGACGCTTCCAACGCCTAATTCAAACCTGAAGCTGGGCGCGTCGTTTGACTACCTGACTGATTATCAGCATCCGGGCTTTGGCGGGACAGGCAACCCATGGGCGCTGGCGGGATATGTCAACCTCCAGGCGACTCCAAAACTGTCCTTGAATGGACGTATGGAGTGGGCCAAGAACTACCTGAGCACCGTTGCTGGTTTTGCTGGCCAGGCTTCTGAACAAAGTGCCATAGCTTTCACCGGCACCATCCAGTATGACCTGTGGGCCAACGTGCTGACCCGGCTTGAATTCCGCTGGGATCACGCCAGTTCTCACATTTATGGCGGCAATCTCAATGGCAGCAGTGCTCCGGGGGACGAAAATGCCATCATGTTTGCATTGCAGGCCATTTATCGGTTCTAGTTTGAGTTGAATTATTAAGCCCCTTCCGGCAAATCCGGAAGGGGCTTTTGGTTTCTTCCTTGGAAACGCTTGCGTCTTGGACTGCGGTGGCCGTGACACCGTTTTTGCGCCAGATGGGAAGAATTCATTCCTGACATTTGGTGCCGGCCTCGTTAGAATTCCGTTTTAATGCAATTCATTCGTGACATTTACGCGGCAAAACGGGCGGCCAACCGGCCGGTCATTTCATTTGAGTTTTTTCCCCCGAAAACCGGCGAGGGCGACCGCAATCTTTTGGAAAAACAAATCCCCGCCCTGCTCCAGGCCAGACCTGATTATTGCTCCGTCACCTACGGCGCCGGCGGCAGCACGCGCGACAAAACGCTGATGATTGTGGATTGCATCCAACGGCAGCACGGCCTCACGGCGCTGGCGCATCTCACTTGTGTTGGTCACACCCGCGGCCAGGTGCGCGAGCTTTTGGAAAAAATACGCGCGCTCGGCTGCAAAAACATTCTCGCGCTGCGCGGCGATCCGCCGGGTGGCGGTGAATATCAGCCCACGCCCGGCGGTTTTGAATTCGCCGCGCAACTCGTCAAGTTCATCCGCGAGTCGGGCGATTTCTCCATCGGCGTCGCCGGTTTTCCCGAAGGCCACATCGCGTGCCGGGAAGGCAAACAGGCCGATTGGCGGCATTTGAAGGAAAAAACGGACGCCGGCGCGGACTTCGTCCTCACGCAATTATTTTTCGACAACGCCGACTATTTTGAATTCCGCGATTATGTTGCCGGCAAACTTGGCGTGGGCGTGCCGCTCGTGCCCGGCATCATTTCGATTTTGAGCGCGTCACAAATCACGAAATTCACGCAGCTTTGCGGCGCAAAAATTCCGCCACCGCTCCGTTCCAAACTCGATCAATTGGCAGGCAATGACGAAGCCGCCGCGGAATTTGGCATCGAATACGCCACCAAACAATGCGGGGAATTGCTGCGCGCCGGCGTCCCGGGGCTGCATTTTTACACGATGAACAAATCACGCTCCACCGTGCGGGTCTTGAAAAATCTTGGTCTGGCGTGATCCGATTATTGCACGGTAGGGCGCCGCTGCTGCGCCGCCTGGAACAGGTGTCGATTATAATCGGGAAATGGCATCAAAACAAATTGTTCGCCATGATCCCGATGACGGTCAACGGTCCCTGGTCTTCCAAACCATCGGCCATTTTATCCAGTTTTTGCAGCGAGAGCTTGGCGTTTTTGTAGAATTCCTGGTCGTTGACGAGCCTGCCAATGGTGCCCTGGCCCTGATTGACCTTCCGCAAAATCTGGTCGAGGTTGGTCATCGAGGCGGTGGTCGCGTTGTAGAGCGTATCATCGGTCACCAGCTTGCCGATGGTGCCCCTGCCATCGCTGATGCCGTTGACGACCTGCCGCACTTCGACCGTGGCGTCCTGCAAATTGGTCACCGTCGTCAGTGCCGAAGCATAAAGTGAATCTTCATAAATGAGTTTGCCGACGGTGCCCTGCCCGCTCGCGATCTGGCCGGAAATGTTTGCAATGTTGGAGATGGCTCCGCTGAGGTGGCCGCTGTTTTGTTTGACGAAATCAGTCAGCGGCCCGAGCAGATTGTCAATGGTGTCAGGGGTGAAACTTTTGGTGAGGTTTTGAATGCCGGTGGCGGCGCTGTCCAGTTTGGCCATGACGGCATTGAGGTCGGGCTGATCCTCGGACGTGAGCACCGCGCCGTCAACCGCCCGGGCCGCGTCCGTGGAACCAAAGTCAATGGAAACAAAATTCTGCCCCATCAGGCCGGTGAATTTAACGACGGCCTTGCTGTCCGTTTTCACCACGGCGTCGGAATGAAGTTTCATCGTGACTTCGACCTTGTTGCCGGTGAGCGCAATTTTTTCGACGCGGCCGATTTCCACGCCGGCCATTTTGACGCTGTTGCCGACCTTCAAGTCCTGCACGGTGTTGAACAGCGCGTGAACGCGGTAGCCGCCGTGAAAGGAGGCCAGGCCGCCCAGCGTTTCAACAATGAACACGGCGGCCATGGCCACAAGGACCACAAAAATGCCCAGACGGGTTTCGAGTGAATTTTTCATAAGCTTTTGGATTGGGGTACGCGCCTAAAATCGGCGCGTAAAAAGTTTTGGACGAGCGGGTCAGCGAAACGCTTTACTTCGTCGGGCGTGCCGATGGTGAGGATGCGGCCTTCATTGATGACGGCAATGCGGTCGGCCACGCCAAACGCGAGATCGCGATCGTGCGACACCACCAGCGACGTGACGTGAATGCGGCGCTGGAGATTGAGAATTTCCTCGCCAATGACAACGGACGAAAGCGGGTCGAGCTCGCTCGTCGGTTCGTCATAAAGAATCAGTTGCGGTTCGATGACCAGCGCGCGGGCAATGGCGGCGCGCTTTTTCATGCCGCCGGAAAGTTCACTGGGCATTTTGTCCTCGGTGCCCTTGAGGCCGACCGTGTCCAGCATTTCAGCGACAATGCGCGTGATTTCCTCCGGCGGTTTGAGCCGGTGCTCGCTCAGGTAAAGCCCGACGTTTTCCCCGACGGTCAGCGAACTGAACAGCGCGCCGGATTGGAACACGAGCGCGAGCCGGTATTTGCTGGCAATTTCCGGCGATTGGATGGATTCGCCGTTGATGAGGATTTCGCCGGCATCGGGCGGTTCGAGCCCGATAAGCTGCTTGAGCAACACACTTTTGCCGCTGCCGCTCGGCCCCATGATGACAAAAATTTCCCCGGGCTTCACGTCGAAATCAAGTCCCTTGAGCACTTCCTGCCCGTCAAAACTTTTGCGCAGGCCGCGCACTTGGAGGCTGACGCCGGACGGGTTGCTGGTTGGGATGTTCATTATTTCAGCAGAACGCGCGTGAGCACGTAATCAAAAATCACGATCAGGACGATGGAATTGACGACGGCCTTCGTGACGGAGCGGCCAATGCCGCGCGGCCCGCCGATGGTCGCCAGACCCTGGTGACACGAGACCACTCCGATGATCAGCGCGAAGCAAAAACTCTTGAACACGCCGTTGGCCACGTCCTTCAATTCGACCACGTCGCGCAAATTGGCCCAAAAGGCCTGAAAGGGAATCTCGATGTGGCTATTGGTCTCGGCCACGACCGCGCCGCCAAGCCAGCCCACCAGAATCGCAAATACCACGAGCATCGGCAGCGCAACCGCAATGGCGATCAGTCGGGGCAGCACGAGGTAATGAACCGGGTTGATGTTCATGGTGCGCAGCGCGTCAATCTCTTGGTAAACGCGCATGGACCCGATTTCCGCCGCCATCGCTGAACCAATGCGTCCTGCGATGAGAATGGCCATCATCACCGGCGCCAGTTCCTTGGCCAACGAGATGCCGACGATGCCGCCGACGGCGCTGGCCAGACCGCGTTCGACCAGCACCGGGCCGGTTTGCAGCGCAATGACCGCGCCAATGAAAAACGACAGCACGCAAACCATCAGCAGGCTGGCGTTGCCAATTTCAAAAAATTGGTCGAAGACCTTCTGCCGCTGCCGCCACGCCATCGGCAGGGACAGCAGCGTGCGCCAAAACAACAGGAAAATTTCACCGATGTTTTCAAACATAATTTATTTCACCGCGCGGTCCGTTTGCGCATGCCATTTGAGCACCGGAACATAAAACAACCGCAACTCTTTCATTTCCGAATCCGATTGATACTGGAAAAACCCGAACAGGAGCGAGCATTTTTTCGACGCGGGCGCCGTGTCTCGGCGATACAGATTCCAGAGAAACGACCGGCTGGCGGCGCCGGCCCGGGGATTGTTTTCCGAACGCCACAACGACCACAGCGGCGACCAGTTGCGCTCGACGCCCCGGTTGTTGGGCAACGCCGATTCGACCAGCGCGAGAATTTGCAGCCGGCTGCTGCCGTTAAAATCGTGATGCCAGGTGAACAGCGGCCAGAAATCAACGCGCCTCCGCTCCGCACCGGTTTCGATGTTTTTTTCCGTCACATTCGAAAACAGATAAAACAAAATGCGCGTACGTTCCCGATCCAGGGCCTCGGTGTGCAGGCGCTTGTACATGTAAAGTGGCCAGAGATAAAAATCGCTTTCCAATGTGTCGTTGTGCGAACGGCTGAACAGCGGCCAGAAACGGGTGGTGGTCTTGCCCGCGCCGCGGGCGACAACGACGAACGGCCAGGGGCCCTCCCATTCGTGATAATTTTTTTCACGGTCGTCAATCCAGGTGAAAAACGGCCAGAGCACGCAGGTCAAATCGCGTTGGGGAGAGCGGACCACGCTGTACAGCGGCAGCATCGCCCGAAATTTTTCCGGATTGTCCGTGCCGATGCCGTTGTTCTGGTGAAAATAGACCGGCCAAAGGGCGAAAAATTTGTCGTGCCCGCCGTTGATTTCCGTCTCGCCAAAGCCGTTGGTTTTCGTGGTCACGTCCTTGTGTTCACTGCCGATCAGCGGCCAGAATTGCCATCCCTGCAGGCCCTCGCCATGCCG
>Ga0265323_10000313_pt1 | contig 28009 bp, 24 predicted proteins | sample 41225metaG_FD_193580 | JGI IMG/M metagenome (GOLD analysis project Ga0265323, IMG submission 193580) | Rhizosphere microbial communities from Carex aquatilis grown in University of Washington, Seatle, WA, United States - 4-12-25 metaG | ecosystem: Host-associated > Plants > Roots > Rhizosphere...
CATGTGCCACTTGTTTATCAAGTTGAGCACTTAAAGCCTATGCTTTATCATATTTGCTCATATAAAATGCGGGTTGTAGAGGGTTTGCAAGTTCAGTGCTTTCTAATTATATTTGTGTAATGGGATTTATTCTGCGATTAAATCCCGCACTTTACATAGCCTAAAACGTTTAGTGTCAATTATACCGAAACCGCCTGATAACAAAGTAATTAAGAGAAACAAGTACAACTGGAAATTTAAATATGTAGTAGGATGAGAATAGCAATAGCCCAAATAGAGTCAATAAAAGGAAATATTGAGAAAAATTTAGAAAATCATTTAAAGTGGATAAAAGAAGCAATTCAGAATAAAGCGGATATGGTAGTTTTTCCTGAGTTGTCAGTAACCGGTTACGAACCTGATTTAGCAGAGAGTCTTGCAACCAATCAAGATGATACAAGATTAGATGAGATGCAGCGTTTAAGTGATAGAAATGGAATCATGATTGGAGTTGGATTGCCAACAAAAGACGAGAGTGATACATTCGTAAGTATGATTATTTTTCAACCTCATAAGGAGCGAATAACCTATTCAAAACAGTATTTATATCCACCGGAAGAACCGTTTTTTAAAGCTGGCAAAAATCCACTTGTTTTAAATTTTGAAACAGAAGTTGTATCTCCTGCAATTTGCTATGAAACGTCTAATAAAGCACATTGCGAGTTTGCAAAACGAAATAATGCAACAATTTATATAGCAAGTGTATTGAGTTCTATTAACGGAATTGATACTGAACTAAAAAAACTGTCTGACATAGCTAAAAATAATAATTTGGTAACATTTATGGCAAATTATGTCGGAAAATCAGGAGGATATGAATGCGCAGGTAAATCATCGGTTTGGAATGAGAAAGGAGAATTAATCGGGCAACTCGGAGATAAAGAAGAAGGTTTAATTATTTTCGATACAAAATCCAAAGAAATAATAACTGCCACTAACACGCGCTCATAAGCAATGGCGGGGCTTATACGGTTATTTAACTTTCAATCCCGCATCAAGTTTTGGTGCAGTTTGATAGTGAAGTGTTCCGAAACCCGCCACATGCTCATAGCGCCAAACGTTTGTGCAACATATTAAAAAACACAAAACCAAGTGATTATGATAGAAACGAGACATCTTACAAAAAAATTTGGCGACTTTGTAGCAGTTGATGATTTAAACTTATCAATTGCGCAAGGAGAATTATTCTCACTCCTTGGTTTAAATGGAGCAGGAAAAACAACTACAATTAAAATGCTTTCTTGTTTGATTCTTCCTACCAGTGGAGATGCCATTATATTGAATAAGAATCTAATCAAAGATTCTCAATATATTAAGCAAAAATTAAATGTATCTCCACAAGAAACAGCAATTGCACCAAATCTAAATGTTCAAGAGAACCTTGAAATGATTGCTGGTATTTATGGAATTTCAAAAAATGAGATTCCTCGCATGGTTGAAGAAATGGTAACTGTATTTAATCTCACAGATGTCCGCAAGAAAAAGACTAAATTACTTTCGGGTGGAATGCAACGTCGTTTAAGTATAGCTATGGCATTAATAACCGAACCTGAAATTCTCTTTCTGGATGAACCATCTTTAGGGCTTGATGTAATAGCACGCAGAGAATTATGGGCTATTATTCGAAAAATAAAAGATAAAACTACAATTATACTTACAACACACTATTTAGAAGAAGCTGAGGCATTATCGGACAGGGTAGCAATTATGCAAAAAGGGAGAATTAAGGCAATAGGCACCGTTGACGAATTACTAAACCAAACAGGTTCAAAAACATTGGAAGATGCATTTATATTACTTAATCAGGAGGAGATAATAAAATGAAGTTTATCTATTTTGCAAAACGGAATTTAAAAGAAATACTCAGAGACCCGTTGTCGTTAGTTTTAGGGGTTATATTGCCTGTTTCCTTTATATTATTATTTTCTACCATTTCAAAAAATGTTCCATTAGAGGTTTTTAAACCCGTAAATATAGTTCCTGGGATAACAATATTTGGGTTCACATTTACAACAATGTTTCTTGGATTATTAATCGCTAAGGATAAGAGTTCTTCATTTTTAAACAGACTTTTTATTTCACCTTTAAAACCAAAGGATTTTATATTAGGATATTTTATCCCTATGTTACCATTTTCTTTAATTATAGGTATTTGCTGTTTAATTGTAGGAACCATAGTTGGTGTTCCAATATCCTTGGCTTTACTCTATACATTTTTTTCTTTCATACCCTATGTTTTGTTTTCTGCATTTATAGGTATTTTCTTAGGGACAATATGCAATGAAACCCAAATCATGGCATTGGGCAATATTTACATAATAGCAAGTTCAATCCTTGGTGGTGCATGGATGGACTTAAATATTCTGGGCAAAAATATAAAAAGCATTACGGAAGTATTACCTTTTTCACATGCAATAGAGGCTTCGCGGATTGTATTATCATCTCGTCTTGATAAAATGTGGATACATTTATTGATAGTTAGTATATATGCAATAATATTTTTCTTCTTATCCGTATACTTTTTTAACAAGAAAATGAAATCAGATAATAAATGAAATGAATAAAATACGTTGCACAACACATGGTATAGTGCATGCGGGTTTCAGCAGTTTTCAAAAGTTGGTGGCTCGTAAAAAAAACTTGGTTGTAAACTGATAGGAAATCGCCTCGTAATCCCGCACTGTTAGTAGCCGCAAGCGTTTAGCTGCAATGATAGAAATAATTATAATAAAAGAAAGTCCAGATGATAGTAAGAAAGGAACAAGGAAACAAAATTGACTTTGATGGTTTAAATATACTTGATTACACTTCAGGTTGTAATGAATCATCATCTTTTGCAACCATAATAGTTTCTCAAAATGTAAGCCATAAAGTTTCATGGTCAAAAAGATCTGATAAGTATTACTATGTTATAAAGGGTGAAATAAACTTTTCGATAGATGCTAAATCAAGTATTCTAAAACAAGGTGATTTCTGTATTATAAAAAAAGGGTCTAAATTTAGTTATCAGAATACATCAGAAAAAGAGGTTATACTTGTTTTGGTTCATACTCCCAGTTTTGATTTAAATGAAGAAGAGTTTGAATAAATTTTACAGGAGGAATTAAAATAATTCCAAATAGAATTGATTAGCGATTTGTCGAATGAACATTTTGATGACAGTATACCTTAATTAAAAGGACTATTGTGCTGAAGACAAGGAATGAATAAAGCACAAACGCCAAATAATGGATATATTATGCAGGAATGCAAATGTTTGCAAGCGGGCTAGTGGCAGGTGAAAACGTTTAGTGGAAATTAAATATGAAGCATCCTGACGCAACCAAAATGGCTTTAAACGCATCTGTATCCTGGATATAAAAAACTTAAACATGATACGACTTTTGTTAACAACAGTATTTTCTTTCCTTCTGATTTTATCTTGTACAAAAGAAAAAAAAACCGCAGGAAATGATGAATTAGTAATAACTATGGGATCAATTTGCGGTTGGTGCGCAGGTGGAGATTCTTTGCTTATAACTAAATATATGATTAATTATCACTTTATAAGTCCGTGTGATAAAAACAGCTATATTAAAGACACTTTAACAAATATAAAAGAATGGAATACCCTGATTGGAGAATTTGATCAGGAAAAATTTCAAAAAATTAATATTAATACTTGTAATTATTGTGCAGATGGCTGTGATACATGGATTTCAATTAAAAACAATTCAATTTCTCATATGATTAGATTTGGTTATGCTGATTCTAATGCAATTTTAACTATTAAGCCGTTTGTAGATAAGTTGGATTCAATCAGGATTAGATTTAGAAAATAAAAATAATGCCAGCCACTGGCTTCTGCTACATTCCAAGCTGGTTTCAGAAGGTTGCAAATTTCCTCGCTTACTATTACTTTTGTCGTCGGGTAATAGAAACAAAGTTTTAAATCCCGCATAACACAGTGGCTTTTTGTTTAGTGCCACTAAAAAGTATAACTATGAGAATTGTATTTTTTATTTTAATAATTTGTATTTTGTTTTCCTGCAAAAAAGAAAATAATTCCCCAAACAGACAGGCAAATTTTAATGCTGGTTATATTAATCTGCATCAGGGGAAATATTTTATTGAGATACCTGAAGTTTATGAACTTGCATTTATAATATTAGCTCTAAAGGATGAAAATAGCATATCATATTTTGTGGAAAAAAGGACGGATTATTTTCAAAAAGTAATAAAACAATTCAATTCTTATAAAATACATAAGATTTTCAGCCAGCTAAATTTCGATTATAATTCTTTGATGAATTATTACAGTTTTTCAAATAATAGTTATGAATACGGATTTGTAAATCACAATATAGTTTCAAACAAAATTTATTCCATTTTATGGGCGCCTGATATTTTCACCAACAAAGTGAGTTTAATACAGGATTTTGCTAATAATTCTGACTTTGAAAGTTTTTATTTATCAAATAATTCTTATTATATCAATCAAATAAATTTATATGATTCATTGGTGCCAGTAAAAAAAATGTGGACATGGTTAGAGAGACAATTTGATTCGCGGATTAATAGTTATAAAATAGTCATATCCCCATTGACTGATGGCAGTAATAACTCGATTACACTGTCGAATAATAATTTCACGGAAGCTTTAATGTTTGTTCCCGGTTATCATACGAAATTACAAAGTTCAGATTCATTATATTTATTAAAATTGATATGTTTTCTTTTTACTGAAATTGATAACAATTACACAATTCCGGTATTAAATAAAATGACTTCTGAAATTAATCAATCTATGAAAAATATGGAAAAATGGAAGAGTAATGACAATTTCTCCAGTGGATATTCATCTGCAACTGATGTATTAAACGAGTATTTTACCTGGTCGCTTTTTTGCCTGTATGCTAAAGACAATTTAACAAATTTAGATTTTTTAAATATGCGTAGTTTTGTGGAAACTAATACTACAAATAGAGGATTTAAACTTTTTAATCTCTTTGATCAGGAGGTAATTGATTTATATAATAATAAAACCGTTGACAAAAAGGTTCAGGATTTGGTGCCTGAAATTTTAGAATGGGTAAAAGGGTTAGATGAAGAATAATTTAATAAAGGATGAAAAGGAATTTTCAAAAAATAAATGAAAAATTCAAAACAACAAGCCATAAAAGAACTCTCAATTATTCCTGGAGTCGGTAAATCAATAGCTTCCGACCTTTGGAATATCGGCATTGCTTCGATTTTAGAATTAAAGGGTAAAAGTCCTGATACACTTTATGATATGTCAAATACATTTGCAGGAACTATCCAGGACAAATGCCTTTTATATGTATTTAAATGTGCTGTCTATTTTGCAAACACACCGAAAGAAAAACAAGAAACAGAAAAATTAAAATGGTGGAACTGGAAAGACAAATAGAAAACGGTAACTAATTGTGGCAGATAAATCATTGCAGTTCTAATGGTTTTCCAATGTGCCACGTCCTGGAAACCCTCATTACAAATAGAGTAGATACATTTAAAAATCAATAGCCAATAAAAATTTAATAATATCATAATGGATAGAATGCAGCCAAGAATTTATATTTTACCTGAAAAAAAGTTAGTTGGTAAACGATTGAAAATGTCTTTTTCCGGCAACAAAACTGGTGAGCTATGGAGAAGCTTTATGGCAGGACGGAAAGAAATAAAAAACAATATTGGTACAGAGCTCTATTCAATGCAAATATATACTCCTTTGTTTTTTGATAAGTTTGACATAAACGCTGAATTTGAAAAATGGGCGACAATTGAAGTAACAGACTTCGATGCAGTTCCCGATGGAATGGAAACTTTCAGATTACCAGGCGGACTTTATGCTGTTTTTTTATATAAGGGAATTGCAAGTGCAGCATCCAATACATTCCAATATATTATAGGAACCTGGTTACCAAATTCTGGTTTTACTTTAGACAACAGGCCTCATTTCGAGATATTAGGAGAAAAGTATAAAAATGAGGACCCTGATTCAGAAGAAGAAATATGGATACCAATCAAAAGAAAAGAAAAAAGCCCGCCCCAAACAAACTGATAATAATAAATGTTTATTATTTAAAATAAAAACAATATGGACGAATTCATTTTAATTTTCAGGCACCAGGATGGCAACAAAATAGCTTCACCCGAACAAATAAAAATTTGGATGAAACAAACAAAGGACTGGATGAATGGTATTGCATCTCAAAACAAATTGGTTGGCGGGAATGGTTTACTCTTTGAAGAAAGTAGGGTTGTAAGGCCAAAAAACGTGGTTATCTATGGACCATTTGGTATTATCAATGAAACAATTGGTGGATACATTATCGTGAAAGCAGTTTCTGTTGATGAAGCCGTTGAGTTTGCAAAGGGTTGCCCTGTTTTACAGGGAGATGAAAACAGTGTAGAGGTTCGAAAAGTTGCCAGGGCTGATGGTTTACATAAATAAAAATTATCGACTTTCGTAAAAAAGAACAAATGCACCAAATTGTCTCATTCACAATTCGGGAATACTCCTTACAGTCGCGAAAGAGGTTCAGGGGTTTTATATTTGTGTTTTTCTGATTATAATAATGCAAACAGATTCTTTTTACAGTTAAAATTTATTCCTTAAATAACCTGAAACTAATTAACAGCAAGCCAAAACTGTCTTATCCTCCAGCTAAAACTTTTTAGGAGTAAAATTATTTTTGCAGAATTCTTTTACTGTGACATGATTAAATACCATTAATTTTGTACAATTATAATATTTAAAAATAAAATATGAGAATAGGATGTGTTAAAGAAATAAAACATCACGAATATCGCGTTGGATTGACACCCTCTTGTGTAAAATCATATGTTTCGAGGGGACACGAGGTGAAAATTGAATCGGGTGCCGGCAATGCAGCAGGTTTTAACGATGATGAATATGCAGCATCCGGAGCCATTATTTCATCCGATAAAAAATCAATATTCGATTGGAGTGAAATGATTATTAAAATAAAAGAACCATTACCTGAAGAATATGGGCTTTTTCATGAAGATCAGATTTTATTCACTTATTTACACCTGGCAGCATCCCGCGATCTTACTGAAGCAATGATGCGCGCAAAAATTAAAGGTGTTGCATACGAAACAATTCAAACTGCCGATGGTCAACTGCCCTGCCTTAAGCCTATGAGCGAAATAGCAGGGCGCCTGAGTATTCAGGAAGGTGCAAAGTTTCTCGAAAAAACTTATGGAGGCCGCGGGGTTCTTCTTGGTGGAGTTCCTGGCGTTCATCGTGGTAAAGTGGGAATCATAGGTGGCGGGGTTGTTGGAATTAACGCCTGTAAAATAGCTACCGGTATCGGGGCCGATGTAACCATTCTCGATGTTAATCCCAACCGTTTGGCCTACCTTGATGATATTTTTGGATCGCGTATTACTACATTATACAGTACAGATGCAAATATTGATATGGTTCTTCAGGAGAGCGATCTTGTAATTGGCGCAGTATTGGTGCCAGGCGCTAAAGCTCCAACATTGATCAGACGCGAACACTTAAGCAAAATGAAGCATGGATCTGTAATTGTCGATGTAGCAGTTGATCAGGGCGGCTGTACCGAAACGACCCATGCTACCACACACGATAATCCTGTTTACATTGTTGATGGTGTTGTTCATTATTGTGTGGCTAATATGCCAGGCGTTGTTGCTTTAAGCTCCACCCAGGCTCTTACAAGCACTACCCTGAATTACGGATTGAAAATTGCTGAATTGGGTATCGAAAATGCAGCTCTTAAATCAAACGACATTAAACTTGGCCTTAATATTTATAAGGGCCATATTGTTTATGCCAATGTTGCAAAAGCATTTGATATGCCTTTCTTCAATTTCGATAGTTTGTCAAAGTAAAAAAACAAAGAACAAAATAAAAAAGGGGCTAAATAAATATAAAAGAAAAACACTTTTAAAATTAAAGCCTTCCCAAATTACTCTGGTTAAAGTATTATCAAATTGCAAAACGATTTTATCAAATATATAATTGGTTAATAATTAATCCATATCCTTATATCAATGTTGTTTAATTAAATTCGTCATTACGAGCGTAGCGAAGTAATCTGTTGATAAAGAGATTGCTTCGTTCCTCGCAATGACAACTTCATTCTAGTTTTTTACTTTATTAAACGACATTTATCCTTATATTGTGATTAACGGAAAGCCAATTAAATATGAAGCAGGTTACAAAACATTTCTGGAGGAATTAAATGATTCGGAGATAGCTTCAATTGATATCCTTAAACAAAAATGCGCCATAACAATTTATAATAATAAATCTGTTTTAACAATAACTTTAAAAAATTCCGAAACTTGTTCCTCTCATGAATAAACCATGAAAGACTGGTTCAATTTGGTGCTGTTCCATTAGTTTATTCGTGAAACTCAAATTTTAAAAGCGAAGCGCATTAAAATTTGTAAGTTGAACGAATCCCGATAGCGCTGCGTATCGGGATAAATGAGTTTAATACTCCGCTGCTTCCAGCGATAAAAAAATATTTTTCTTTGATACCTCGACAGCTCTGCTGCGAGGTAATTCATTTTTTTATAAATAAGCGTTTTTAAATATGATTATGATTTTATAACGAACTCATGTTAATTTAATTTATTTTTAAAAGAAAATTATTGTTATGAAAATTTTTAAGAAATATGGTAGAATAAAATTTGTACTGACTGTAATAATCACTTTGTTTTTAATTTCATGTAACCGGCAGCTACATGAAAAATCAATGAACCCATCAGGGTTTCAAATTGTGAGGGGAGTTAATTTAAGCCATTGGTTATCCCAGGATTTTGGCTGGTCTCCCAAATACAAATATATTAATGAAAACGACATCAGGTTCATCGACAGTATTGGTTACGACCATGTTCGTATTCCCATTGATGAAATGGAAATGTGGGATAACAACGGTACTCCGATTGAGGAAGCTTTTAAATGCCTGACTAATTGCCTTGAATGGTGCGCAAAATATCACCTCAGGGCTATTGTAGATTTGCATATAGTCAGGGCGCATCATTTCAATGCCGGCAACGATGGAACCACAAATATACTTTGGACTGATTCAACGGCACAAAAAAATTTCATCAACCTATGGGTGCAATTGTCTGGGAAACTTCATCAGTATCCCGATAATTTGGTGGCATACGAAATTTTAAATGAAGCCGTTGCCCCTGATCATGAGGATTGGAACAAATTGATGAACAAAACTGTCGTTGCAATTCGCAAATCAGAACCAAACAGGGTGTTGATTATTGGTCCAAATATGTGGCAAATAGCGCCTAATCTTCAATATTTAAAACTTCCTGAAGGTGATAGAAATATAATACTTAGTTTCCATACCTATACACCTTTGGCTTTTACGCACTACAAAGCCAACTGGACTCCAATAAAATATTATAAAGGGCCTGTTCATTACCCCGGACAAATAATTACAAATGAGGATTACAAAAAGTTCATCGATACAACAAACCTAAATTTATTATCGCAAACATCTGATTCAAGGGATACTTTCAACAAAAAACGTTTATTTGAAGTTTTTAAAACAGGCATGGAGTTTGCAAAATCAAAAAATCTTCAGCTCTATTGCGGGGAATTTGGTTGTTTACCAACTGTGGACAGAAAAGAACGATTACTATTTTATACTGATATTATTTCAGCGTTTGAAGAAAACAAAATTGCCTGGTGCAACTGGGAATATAAAGGTGATTTTGGAATTTATTTTTTTAACGGAGAAAAAAAGATTTCACTTCAACCCGATTTTGAATTGATAAATATTTTGCTGAAGGATGCAAAAAAAGAAATTAAGTATTGAAATAATTAAATTAAAAAAAAATTGCTCAAATTGTTAATTAATATCTATTTTCTGAGTGAAGTTATTATTTCCTGAATTGATACTAACTAAATACATTCCTTCAGAAAATTTAGATAAATTAATATTCAATAAAAATTCATTTTTACCAAGCGAAATATACTTTTTGGTATTATAAAGACACTTTCCTGATAAATTAATAATTTTTATTTCTGCTTTCCCGGAAGTTTCAGAATCGATTCGAATATTGATTGTATTATTTGCCGGATTAGGAAAAATTAAACAATTAAATCCAGAAGTATTAGAAGATGGAATATTCACCACAATGGGTTTCTGCTTATTTGGTAATACAATCTGTGTACCGTTATAAAATACTGAAGTGTCAAATTTATCAGGAACTTCAATACCTATACCATATCCTTTGCTTACCCATATTATATTAAAAATTTTATAGTGGGGCAAACTGTCATAGCTTCCGATTCTGTTTCCTATTGTCAGTTGTTTTGTGGTATCGTTATAATTAATTTGGATTTCGGAATGTTTCCCTTTTTCATAATTGTAATTGTCATTTTCATCCTCATATATAGTAAACTGCCCATTAGCCCCGGCATATACCCTTAATTCAATAGTATCGGCATCTTTTTCCGTTGCATACTGGAGGTATGGCCCCATGGGTATTATTGAACCGGCTTTAATAAATAGTGGTATTTTTTCGATCGGGGCCTGGGCATCTATTGTTTGTCCGTCTTTATAAGCATCACCGGTCCAGAAATCATACCATATGCCAGATTTTGGAAGATATACTTTTCGGGTTTTTATTTCTGTAGTTGTACTATTACTGTATAACTGAGCGGTAACAGGGTTTACAAGAAATGCTGTGCCAAACATATACTGATCCTCGATATTGTTTATTGCAGCATCGGTTCTGAAATCGAATGCAAGGGCACGCATAATGGTATAACCTTCATTTGTAATTTTCCAGCCCAATGAATAAATATAAGGCAAAAGACGGTACCGCAGGTTATCGTAGTTCAATAAAATTGTTTTTGTCGCAGCATCCCAGTTATTAGAAAATAAAGCCTTTTCACCTTTTCCATGAATCCTGAAAATCGGGCAAAAGGTACCAAACTGGAACCAACGGGTAAAAAGTTCCCTGTTCGTTGGTGTTGACCAGTCAGGTGCTGACCAATGTATGTCACGGTAGCCTCCGATATCTGATGTCCAATAAGGAATGCCGGCAACACAGGAATTGATCCCTTGTGGCACTTGAATTTTGTAGGAGCTGAATTCACTTGTAATATCAGAGGACCATAAAGTTGTTGCATTTCTTTGTTGCCCCGCAAATGCCTGTCGGATGAGAAAAAAAGCACGTTTCCCTGAAATATCATTTCTCCAGTTTTTATATAAACCAACAGAATGCATTAATGAATAGGTATTAAAATAGTCTATTCCATTACCTATTGAGAATACCGATTTTCGCCTTGCATCTAAATTATCTCCATTATCCGGTTCACATTGGTCTACCCACCAGGCATCCCAACCATAAGGAGTGATCAGGCTTTCGTTCGCCTGTCTCCAGTAAATGTCCCGGGCGTTTGAACCATGTGCATCGTAATAAGTATCCCACTTATATGTCATAACATCGCTCCATAAAATATCTGTCAACCCCCCTGCATTTTTTAATTCAGTATAATTTTTAGTGGAGGAATCAAAAACAGGCCAGATAGAAATCATTCCATGAATATTCGCTTTATGCAATGAATCTACCATTCCCTTTGGATCAGGATAATTGGCCGGGTACATGATGTGAGAACCTATAAAATCAGGATACCAGTAATACCAATCCTGCACAATACAATCGACAGGTAAGCGATTATTTCTGTAATTATTTTTTACTGAAAGCACTTCAGCCTGACTCTTGTACCTGTCCTGCGACTGAAAAAGCCCAAAAGCCCATTTTGGAAACATAGGTGCCTGACCTGTTGCCTGGCGGTACAATGCAATAATATGATCGAATTCCGGCCCGTAGAAAAAATAATAATCTACCATGGTGCCACTTTCTGAAACATATTTGTACTTTGTATTTGAAGCTATTGTGCCATAAAAATTTGAGGCGGAATAATTGTCCCACATAAGCCCGTAGCCTTTGTTGGATAAAAGAACTGGAATGGCACCTGTCATATATTTAATGGCCATATCCTGGTTACGTCCTTTATAATTCATTGCACCATTATCAGTAGGATGACAGCCAAGCCCGAATAAAGCTTCATCTGAAGGCGATTGAAACTGGGTGGAACAATTGTAAGTTTTAATTCCGACAATGGTAACAGGTGTCATTTTTTCCCCTTCAGTTCCATCTTCAGCCAGGATTAATACATCTTTCAAATCGGTGTATTTAATTGAATTGTTAACGCTGTCCACCACTATTTTTAATTTATTCGTAGTAATAATATATTTCCCCGGATTTTCTGTAATTGAAAATTGTGGAATAGTTTCCCAATTATTATTTACTACAAGGGATGTTTTTGAAGTAAAAGCAGTCAACGTTGTGAATTTAATTTCAATAATATCATCACTGCAAATCTTTATTTTCAATAATCCGGTATTTAAAGTAAATGCAATTCCATCGGAATCTTTTGTATATGAAAGAATAGAAGCCTTAGTCTCGAAAGTTTTCACGAATTGGCAAATAGTTAATACAAAAACTATTGTTGCTATATTTATTATTCTTTTCATCTTAAAAAAATTAATAAAACATTGAATAAAATCTAATAAATTAAAATTTTTGTCAGTTGCATATAAAGTATTTTTTCACAATAAAGGTAATAGTTTTAATTTACCAGATAAAAACTTTATTGATGAAAAAACCGGAAGCCTGCAAACAAAAATGTAATGAAGGTTAGATATGGAAAAATATTAAATGAATAAAAAGATATGAAGGCTTTAGCTATGAGTTTTTAGGATTTTCTAAAATCAGTTCTATTGTTCCAGTTAGTTTTATTTTTCTTAAATGAACTATAGGAACTATTTTTTTTTGCAAAACCATTCCATTTAATAACATTTGGTCTGGCAGACATTGCAATACTCATAGGATAAGGGTGATCCTCAATAACCGGTATGGGCTTGGAAATAAGTTTATATATATCTGTTAAGTATTCTTGTTCTTCAACATCGCAAAACGAGAGCGCAACACCGCTTAATCCGGCCCTTCCTGTACGACCTATACGGTGCACATAAGTTTCTGCTATATTTGGCAATTCATAATTTATTACATGCGAAAGTTCTTCCACGTCAATTCCTCTTGATGCAATATCTGTAGCAACCAACACTCTTGTTTTCCTGATTTTAAAATTATTCAAGGCACGCTGACGGGCTTGTTGTGACTTATTCCCATGAATAGCTTCAGCAAGTATACCTGCCTTATTCAATACATTTGTAACTTTATCAGCCCCATGTTTTGTCTGGGTAAACACCAAAGCTGAATTTATGGATTTGTTTTGTAAAAGATGAATAAGCAATGATTTCTTGTCTTTTTTCTCAACAAAGTATAGCGATTGTTTTATAGAATCCACTGTTGATGAAACAGGAGTTACTGCAATCTTTACCGGATTTTTAAGAATGGTATTGGCCAGCTTCAATATATCTGAAGGCATAGTGGCTGAAAAAAATAATGTTTGTCTTTTTTCCGGCAAATTCAAGATTACTTTTCTTACATCATCAATAAAACCCATATCGAGCATCCGATCGACTTCATCAAGAACAAAAAGCCTGATGTGAGAAAGATTTATATATTTCTGCTTTATCAGATCGAGCAACCTTCCCGGGGTTGCAATAAGTATATCTACACCTGCCCTTAAAACATTTGTCTGGGTTCTTTGAGGCACTCCGCCAAATACAACTGCATATCTTAAACCCGTATATCTGCCATAAGCGCTAAAGCTTTCCCCTATCTGAATAGCAAGTTCTCTTGTGGGAGTTAATATTAATGAACGAATCAATTTCCTTTCACTTTTATTTTTTTGTTCTTCATGAATCATTTGTATAATGGGGATAGCAAATGCAGCTGTTTTTCCTGTGCCTGTTTGTGCACAACCGAGAATATCTCTATTTTCGAAAATAACGGGTATAGCTTGTTCCTGTATAGGTGTTGGTTTGGTATAACCTTCAGTTTTTAATGCCCTTAATATAGGCTCAATAAGATTTAAATTTTCAAATAACATATAATAATATTTTTATTAATAAAATAGCTGGCTAAAACTTTGTGGGTCCTGAAACAGCAGTATAAAGAAGGATTCCTTAAAAAAATACACAGATTGGTTAAACAAAACCAGAAGTAGGTTTTAAGAGGATTACCTTACGATTTCCCGGAACAAAGGTAGGTTAAATAAAAGTCTCGTGCAACTGTGCGAATTTATTAGGTAATAAAGATTGTTAAATTAGGCAGATTAATCTTTGCATTATGCCTTATTCTTTAAAAACATTTTGGTTTAGTTTTTACATATACCCTTAATTACGTTGCAACTGGTTTCCTGCTTGCCATATGCAATTTACTTGTAGCTTCCAACCTGTTAAAATACCGACTTCTTGCCTTTTCAGGGTCAGCATCTATGGCAATATAAATTTTTGTCCTCTGGTCAATTATTACTTCCTGCATCTTTTGTATATCAGGTGTTTTAAAAGTAAGGTGCTTTCTTTGATCGCGTAAATAAAAACTTTTTTCAATTATTGGAATAGCATTCTTTTCATCACTTTTCATATTTTCAGGTATAATTATAATATGTAAACTTGAGAATAAGAATGTTATAAACTACTATAAAAACGATTTATTTTAAAACTATTTTCAACTTTTAATATTAAATAGTGAATTAATATTTCAATAGCTGCAAATATTGATTAATCATTCCCGGTTCTCCCAATTTATTCAGCAATAGCCTTCGTTATTATATTTCCAAAGGCAGCACTTGGAAGCTTTATCCTTAAAATCGTCGAAATTGTAGGTGCTAAATCAGTAATATTCAAGTTATCAAAACTTTCTCCTTTTTTAATTCCTGCTCCAAATAATATTATTGGAACATGTGTATCGTAAGTATAACCTGTTCCGTGTGATGCAGATTCTTTTTTTTCAAATAACCATGTAGGTTCAGAAACTATTATAATATCGCCACAGCGCTTATAATAAAAACCGTTTTGAACTTTAATTGATATGTTTTGAGTAAAGTCCTGTTCTTCGAGTTGATTAGAAGTAAAGACCTGGGCAATTCCCTTTTGTTCTCTTAAAAATCCAGCTAACTGATTTTGAATCTCAACAAGGTTTATATTTTTTTCGTTTATGAATGACCGGTTTAAATAAATCTGATTATTTATTGTGAATTCAATCCAATTTCCAATGCCGAACTTCCTGTTAAGTGATATTGATGCTTCCTTTGAGAGTGAATCCAAACTTAAAAAACCAGTTGGCATTTTATGATCTGAAAGATATTTGACTATATCAGATACTCCATGGTCTGCTGTAAGAAATAAGGTGTAATTACCTTTTCCTACCTGCTTATCCAATATATCCAATAAGCGTGCAATGTCTTCATCAAGTCTCAGATAGGTATCGTTGATTTCTTTTGATAACGGTCCGAACTTATGCCCGATGGGATCGGTACTGGAATAACTTATTGCGAGAAAGTCAGTATAATTGCCCATACCCAGGCCTTCCTGCTTAATAGCATCTATGGCAAAATCTGTAAGAAGGTCATTTGCAAAAGGTGAGGTATATATAACTTCAAACTGCGGAGGATTTGTTCCGGATAATTCTTTTAAATTGTAAGGAAAACCTGGTTTGACTTTTCCGATAAAGCTTCCTTCATAATTATTATCATAAGCTATGCTTGAGGAATATGAATCTTCAGGCCGGAGCAATGTCCATGTATTTTCAATATATTTAAAAGCCTTCTTTTGATTGTTGAAATGAATAACCCAATCCGGAAGTTTTGACATGTAAAATGAACTGGAAATGAAGTTACCGGAATCCAGATCGACCCAATATACACCATCGGCCATATGGCCTGCCGGAAGAATTGCAGACCTGTCCTTAAATGAAACGGAAATCACTTTTGACTTTTGATTGGTCGATATTTTTAATTCGTCAGCAAGATTAGATGATAAAAGGTTTCGGGGAGACACGCCTTTTTTTATTGTATTTGCACCAACCAGTTTTTCTGTTGTGTCTTCCACACAATAAACCTTCCTTTTTAATTTGCGATCGTACCATTCATTATTAACAATTCCATGATATCTTGGAGTCGTTCCGGTATAGATACTGGAATGGCCAGGACCCGTAACTGTAGGTATGTAGTTATAATGAGCATTCCGGCAATTGAATCCTTCCCTTATCAATCGTTTGAAGCCATTTTCACCGAACTGGTCATAAAACCTAAGGAGGTACTCTTCACGCATCTGATCAACTACAATTCCTACCAATAGTTTCGGAACTTTTTGTTGTTGTGCCTCTAATAAGAATTGGGTGTTTAGAATTAAGATAAAAATTAAAAGGATAAAGGGAATTCTCTTTTTCATACCCTGAAATTTAGGTTACTTTTATAATAGCCTTTGCCTGCTTACCTTCATAGTTTATATGCCTCCTGCATTAAAACATTAAAACAATAATTCCAAATAAAAATAAATTTAATTTACTCATAATGTTTGAAATTAGAGTTTCAATAAAGTGAGAACGAATATCATGATAATAACGTCAATGGTGGTTATAAAATAATAGTTTATTTTTTTGCAACCAATTCGATTTTCCCATTTTAAGAACTTTTTACTACTTTTTATTCCTGGTTTTTAAAATTGCAAATTATAAAAATAAATTTTTTCTCTGTCAACTTATCACCTGATATAAAATAAAATTTTATCGCCTATAGAATTCAGGGCTTCGGATGGACTGGTGCTTTTTCTTTTCCTTGCCTGTGTCGGGCATAATTTTGTTGATATTAAAAAAGTATTTTTTCTACGTCATAAAAAAGAAAATCTTTAACAAGAAAAAGTTATAAATTTTTTGAAAAAAAGAAAAATTAAAATAACCATTTTGTATTTCTTCAATTTTTTAAGGTCATTTTCCTGATTTGAGAATTTATTTGGGAATATTTTTATGATTAATATGCAGAATTGTTTTTTATTCAATTAAAAAATAATTTTAATCTTTGTTAAAAAAATAAATGGTTAATTGGAAAGAAATCCGCAGTTATTTCCCGGTAGTTAATAATTATGTATATCTAAACCCGGCCGGCGGTGCGCCTATGTCAGTTCACGCCGCTTCTGAAGGAAAAAGGTTTTACGACGAGATGCTCGTTGGCGGCGATACTTATTGGGACGAATGGCTCGAAAGAAAAGAGTCGGTCAGGGAGAAGCTTGCAAATTTCATTAATGCCGATCCGCTGGAAATGGCATTTACACTAAATACTTCACATGGAATGGGCCAGGTAGCTTCCATGCTCGAATCCCAGGGGGATGCAATTACTATGAAGGATGAGTTTCCTTCTTCAACTTATCCCTGGATGCACAAAAAGGTTAATCTTCAATTTGTAGAACCGGTGAATGGAATTTACAGGATGGAGGAAATTGAAAAAGCAATTACTTCAAATACCCGCATTTTAATTACCAGTTATGTCCAGTACAATACCGGCTTCAGGCAGGATATTGTTCAACTGGGGAAATTTTGTAATGAAAGAAATTTAATTTTTGTTCTAAATGCGACCCAGGGAATGGGATCTATGCCAATTGATGTGAGAAAATCGCAGATAGATTTTCTTGTTTTCACAGGACTAAAATGGACTTTGGCCGGGTATGGAATAGGAGGGTTATTTATCAATAAAAAATGGTTCGGTAAAATAAATTTTCCGGCTGCCGGATGGCGAAGTGTTACAGATTCGGGCCTGATGAATAATAAAGTACTTAATCTGAAAAATAATGCTTCTGCAACCGAAGTCGGGTGTCCGCATTTCCCTAACATTTTTGCTTTGGGGGGTGCATTAGATTTGTTGAATTCAATCGGACAAGACAATATTTTTGAAAGAATAATGGAATTGAACAAACACCTTGAAAAGAAAATTGCTGAAATAAATCTTCCTGTTTTATCGGTGCTCAATCGTGAATTTCGTTCAGGGATTACCTTAATTAAAGTTAATGATGCGAAAAGCATTGTTCAGAAATTGCTCCAAAAGAAAATAATTGTTTCAGCCCGTGGTGAAGGGTTAAGAATTTCAGTCCATATTTTTAATAATTTTGAAGATATCGACATTTTGACCGTTGAATTAAAAAAATTAATTTTGCATTAATATTTCTGTTTTTCAATTTTAAAATGAATAAGAGAATAATTTATAAGGAAAATTTAAGAATTTCCCTGCTTTCAATAAAAGCAAATTTATTACGGGCAATATTGACTATTTTTATTATTGCTTTCGGTATTATGGCGCTGGTGGGTATTCTTACGGCAATCGATTCTATAAAAAATTCCCTCAACACACAATTTTCATTAATGGGAGCCAGTTCTTTTGCAATTGTAAACAAAGCAATAGAAATTCACAGGGGCGACAGGCGCGAGCGCACCATTAATAATCCATATATTTCTTACGAACAGGCTAAAGAGTTTAAAGAACGTTTTAATTTTCCTGCCCTGGTGGCATTATCGACCTTCGTTACGGGAAATGCATGCCTAAAATATAAATCGAATAAAACTAACCCTAATATGCAAGTCTGGGGTGTGGATGAAAATGATGTTTATACTTCAGGAAAAATTATTAGTGAAGGAAGGAATTTTTCTGTTGATGATATTAAACTTTATAAGCATACTGTAATTATTGGTTCTGAGGTAGTAAAATATTTGTTTAAAAATAATGAAGATCCTTTAGATAAGGTTATTTCAATAGGTGAAGGAAAATATAAAATAATCGGTGTCTTAAAAGAAAGAGGATCAAACATGGGTGGGTGGGATAGAGTATGTCTTGTGCCATTTACTAACGTTAGGCAATATTACACAACACCTGACCGGACTTTCCGGATTAATATTATGCCTTTAAATTCAAAATTTCTCGATATTTGCTCAAGTGAAAGCGAAGGTCTGTTCAGAACTATACGAAGGCTCAAAATCCAGGATGAAAATGATTTTAATATTGAGAAGAGCGATGTATTGGCCAAGATGCTTATCGATAATATTAAATATGTCACTATTGCAGCCACAATCATTGGTATTATAACACTCTTTGGTGCAGCAATTGGACTAATGAACATTATGCTGGTTTCAGTTACTGAAAGAACTTCTGAAATTGGAATAAGAAAAGCACTCGGTGCAAAAACGAATACAATTAAACAACAATTTCTTTTTGAATCAGTATTGATTGGTCAATTTGGAGGTGCACTTGGAATTATACTTGGAATACTAATCGGTAATTTGGTTTCATTAATGATGAAAGGTAATTTTATAATTCCATGGATCTGGATTTTTAGTGGCGTTGTGTTATGTTTTTTTGTAGGTATTATTGCCGGTTATGTTCCAGCATTAAAAGCAGCACGCGTTGATCCGATAATTTCTTTAAGATATGAATGATATGATGAATATTTTATATATTTGTATAAATTAAAGAAAATTCTATGTTAGATCTACATATTCCTAAATCATCTAACACACCAAAGATAGATTTTATCTATGAGGATGGCACACTTCAACTGGAAGGCCGATCGATTCCTGAGAATCCAAGTGATTTTTACAAACCAATTTTCCAATGGGTTCAGGATTATTTTGCACAACCACAAAGTATAACCAATATCATCATTAAACTCGAATATATTAATAGCGGTTCTTCTAAATCGTTACTCGAATTCTTCAGGATTATAAGAGAAAACCATAATAATGGTAACCAATGTATTATAAAATGGTATTACGAAGAGGATGATGAATCTGTTCAGGAATTGGGCGAACATTACCAGTTCACTCTAAAAATACCATTTGAATTTATTAGTTATTAGAAAACAGAAGAATAAATTATAGTTTTTAATTAAAAAGCCCGTGAATACGGGCTTTTATTTTTGGAAAAAATACCTAAATTACTTTATAGTATCCATGTATTCGATCATATCAATGAGTTTATTTGAATAACCCCATTCATTATCGTACCAGGAGATGATCTTGACAAAATTTGAATTAAGCATAATTCCAGCTTTTACATCGAAAATGGAAGTACGGGCATCACCAATAAAATCGCTGGATACAACCTCATCCTCTGTATAACCTAATACTCCTTTCAATTCACCTTCCGAAGCTGCTTTCATTGTTTTGCAAATTTCTTCATATGTAGTAGCTTTTTCAAGACGACATGTAAGATCTACTACAGATACATTTAAGGTAGGAACCCTGAATGACATTCCGGTTAATTTCCCTTTTAATTCAGGAATAACTTTTGTAACCGCTTTGGCTGCACCCGTAGAAGACGGAATAATATTTGCCGATGCTGCACGTCCGCCTCTCCAGTCCTTTGCCGAAGGGCCATCTACAGTTTTTTGGGTTGCAGTTGTTGAATGTACGGTAGTCATTAATCCTTCCACCATTACAAATTTATCATGCAATACTTTTGTAATTGGCGCTAAACAGTTTGTAGTACATGAAGCGCATGAAATGATATCCATTTCCTTTTTGTATGATTTATTATTCACACCATAAACAAACATTGGAGTTTCATCTTTTGAAGGTGCAGATAAAACAACTTTTTTAGCTCCAGCTTTAAGATGAAGTTCAGCTTTTGCCCTATCGAGAAACAAACCTGTAGATTCAATAACATATTCGGCACCCACCTCATTCCATTTTAGGTTGGCAGGGTCTTTTTCGGCTGTAACACGGATAGCATTTCCATTTACAACGAGTTTGCCATCTTTCACTTCAACGGTTCCCTTAAACTGACCATGAATAGTATCATAACGAAGCATGTACGACATATAATCCACATCGATGATATCGTTAATACCAACAACTTCAATATTTTTATACTGCTGTGCAGCCCTGAATGCCAAACGGCCAATTCTACCGAAACCGTTTATTCCAACTTTTATTTTCGACATATTTTAAATAATTTAATGGTTTATTAATACGTTTTTAAAAGGAAATGCAAAGTTAGAGATTAATATGAAAACAGCAAAAAATATTCTAATCAAAAGAATATTCCATTTATCGGTATGGAAAAAATAAAATTCAAGAGACTAAGAGTGGATCAACTTTTCAAAGATATTTAATGAAAATTTGATTTTAATTTTAGAATTAATAGAAAATACAAATACTTTTATCTAAGATAAATTAGACAAAAGTATTTAAGTAAATTCAGAGAAAGAAAAATTTTATGACTTCTTGTTCAATTCGGTTTTGTAAATACTACCGCTGTAAGCAGGGCATTTCTTCTTGCTCTTACATGAAAATGTAGCTAAGGTAAACATCACCAACGCTAAAACAATTATTGTCCTTCTCATATGTTTTAAAATTTGAAATATTCAAAATTCAGGATTGTAAAAATAATTAAAAAATTCTTTTAACAAAGGTTTTGTTTTTTTTATTTTCTTATTATGTTGATAAGCTTAGATATAGTGTTTTTATTGGTACTAATTTTTAGAATATAAATGTTATTAACAACATTTGGCAATGAAAGTTTAATTTGTTCATTTCTCTCTAAAATTCTTGGGTAGATGATCCTTCCTTCAATACTTATGATTTCTATCGATAAAGATGAGCCAAAAAATTCAGGAGGTACTTTTATTATTAAATAGTCAGTTGTAGGGTTTGGCCAGACTTTTATTTCATCTCTATAATCTTGATTTTCATCAATTAAATTTGTTGTTGGCAAAGTGAAAGTCCACTCATATGACGGCATAAAATTATTGTTAACATCGCAAATAGAATCAATATATATTGTATAATTCGATGAAGAATTTAGGGGAGTTTCAGGTAGAACTTTTATTTCTCTATTGCTGTCGTTAGAGCTCACATCAAATGGAATCTGGATTTCAGGTGCGCTATTTTCAATTAATTTTATTTGATTTTTAACAAAAAGGGACGAATTTGGGTTTATATTATCTATCGGTTCATTGAAATCTAAAATTATTTCCCCGGGGTTACTTTTATTGTCGTAATGTAAATCAATAATACGGGGCGCTGCATCCACTGTGGTATAAATTGTCCATTCTGTTGTGAAAATTGTACCTATAGTCGTCAGTTTTAATTTTACAGGTTTTGAAAAATCGAAAATTGATGAAGAATCAGGCAGAACTGAAACTCCGGGTGGCAATAAATAATGAATTTTCATATTCGATATATCGGCATCACTGTGAAGGGTAAAGGTTATTGATTTATCAATACTATCAATCAAAGGGATTGATTCCTGGTCATTCATGAATATCGAGTCAAAAGAAATTAATTTATCAGATATGATTTCATGTTTTCCCAGGTCTGAAAAATCATCTGATCCCAATACTATCCATTCTGAATCTTCAGAATTTGTCCCTGCAGAATTTGCCCAATTGGTATTTCCATGCCTGACAGAGGGTTTCCTTCGTATGGTGTGACTCCCGGCCGCTTCTTTCACTCCGGCAATATCAAAAACTATTAATGAATCGGGATAACCAAATATATCAACTAATTTCCAGGTGCCATTCTCGTCATTTTTCTGAAGCCCCCTCGCATCATTTCCTGTAAAACTAACAACCGATGAACCTGTTATATCATCAGCAATTTCTGGATTTACGATGTTTGAATCAGCACCAGTTTTGAGAATTACATAAACATCATAGGGTGAGATTTTAGAATTGACAGGAAAAACAAAGTTCGATTTCCAACCCGCTCCGTTGGTTGACATTTCTATCCTGTAATTGGTGAGATATACTGTATCTTTTGAAGGATTGAAAATTTCAATCGCTTTATTTTTGCTGCTTCCTTTAATGATTTCTGAAAAGAATAAATTATTTTCTATATTGTTGGTACAAAAGCTGATTTTAATAAAGGATCCGGAATCTGCTACTTTATTATCCAAAGAACTTATAAGCCAATATACAACATAATTGATTTGAGAAGATAAATTTTTTATCAGGAAGTTGGTGTCAAGATTTTTATTCAATTGGAACTTTTCAAAACTAATTGCACAAGATCCCTGGAACTGAGCCGGATTAAAAAAGTCTTCGGTTGATGGAATGGGGCATATTTCAGTTGTTATAAAATAATAAATTATTCCTGGTTTGCTAATTGAAATTTTAAAAAGTGCCGAACTGTCAGAGGTATTTATGTATTTTGGATTTCCATAAGTGAATACCGGGCACAGGGTATCATTGGATATTGAGGCTTTTCTAACTATCAAATCATCAAAAGCAAGATTGCCTTTACTTTTATAATACTTGAAATATAATTTTCGGCTGTTTTCCGGCAATGGAAGAACAATAATTTTTTCAGCATGAGGAATATTAATAATACTATCGAGCTTTGTCCAAGTTTCACCAATTTGATAGCTAATAACCAATGCTGAATAATTGTCGGTACTATACCCTTTGATCCAGAAAGAACATTCACTGGCACCTGAAAAGTTGCAGGTTTCAATAAAGTCACCTGTTGAAGTAAACTTTATTGATGGTGCAGAATCTCCTGAACCTGATAATGAAGTATAAATTCCGCCGGCCTTAATAGTCCAACCGTCCGGAGCTGTCAATCCGTTGTTAAAACCTTCATGAATTATTTCCTGGCTTTGTAAATAAAAGGAACTTAATAAAAACATTCCAGAAAGGAGGTTTCTGTTTCTAATATTTAAAAAAATCTCTTTCATTTGTACACTACGTTAGTTATTGGTAAACACCAAGTTACACAATAAAAATGAGTATACAAAAAAAAGTCAAATATTTTTTAAATAATTTCAGGATTCTTTTGCCGGTTTCCTTTTCCTTAACCAGAGTTTTTGTCCTTCCTGAGGTTCCTGGCCAGGTTGCATCCGGTTTTTTCTATATAATCGTTTTAATTTCATTCCATATAGTTGGCTTATATCATACATTTTTTCTCCATTTTGGACAATATGAAAATCCTTGCCTGCTTCTGCCCTGCACCTTTTTGGCTGTATATAAAGTACCTGACCAGGAGTAATTTTAGCATCTTTTGGTAATTCATTATATTTTGAAAGTTGCCATGAAAATAAATCCATTTCCCTTGTAATTTTTTCTAAATTGTCACCCTGAATGGCCAGGATATATTTTATCCTGTTTCGTTCAAGAACTTTTCTTCTTCTTATATCAATAACAAAATCTTCATTTTTAGAATCTGATTTTTTATTATTCTTAATCATTCGTGTAAAATCACCCTGGTCTAACCGATAAAGTTCATTCTCTTCAATAATTCTTATTAATTCTTTTTCATAGGAACGACTTGTAGCATAACCTGCTTTTTTCAGGCCTTTTGCCCATTTTTTATAATCATCGGAATGATAATCGAATAAAAATGCATATCGTTTTGTATTTACCAAAAAATCGGTATGGTCGCGATAAGAGTCCTCGGGAGAGTTATATTTTCTGAAACATTCATTTTCTTTATCATCATCGTGATAAACTTTTTCACCTTCCCAGGTTTTATGACATTTTATACCAAAATGATTGTTTGATATACGGGCAAGTGAGCTATTGCCATCTTCCGATTCGAGCATACCCTGTGCAAGGATAATACTTGCAGGTATTCCACTTCTTTTCATTTCACTGACAGCAATAACCTTGTATTTATCTATGTAATCCTCTTTTGAATAATGTTTTCTTTGGGCATTTAATTGTTCAATAATTAAAATTAGCAATATCAAAAAAAAGCATTTCATCATTTTTAACTATTCCTTTTTTTAAAAAAATTCCACAATTTATCATTAGGTGGATCGGCAACAATTTTACAATTTTCCATGGTAACAGGATGGGAAAACTCTATACTTCTTGAGTGAAGGGAAATGCCTCCGTCTTCATTACTTCGCGGGTAACCATATTTCAGGTCACCCTTAATGGCACATCCAATTTTTGCAAGTTGACATCTGATTTGATGGTGCCGGCCCGTTTGCAAATCGACATCAAGTAGAAAATAATTATCAGATTCATCTATTATTCTATATGAAAGTATGGCTTGTTGGGATTCGTTTACTTCCTTCTCATAGGCATAAGTCTTATTTTTATTGGTATCGCGTACCAGGTAATGTGTGAGAATTTCAGAATTTTTGGGAGGTTTTTCTTTCACAATTGCCCAATAAGTTTTTTTCACTTCTTTATCCTGAAACATTTGGTTTAAGCGGGCGAGGGCTTTACTCGTTTTTGTAAATAGTACAACTCCGCTAACCGGTCTGTCAATCCGATGGACTATCCCCAGAAAAACTTCTCCAGGTTTTTTGTATTTTTCTTTAATATAAAGTTTCAGTTTTTCTTCAACCGGAATATCGCCCGTTTTGTCAGCCTGAACAATTTCAGAAACCGATTTATTTATTACTATCAAATGATTATCTTCAAATAATATTTCCATTCATGAAAAATTGATAAACACAAAAAACCTAAAAAAGTAGCAGATTTAAAAATATATTTATGCACAATAAAAACCTGAAGTGTTTATAAATTAAATTAATATTATATTTGCAGCCTTAAAAATAAAAATGAATTTTATCAGGTTTTTAGGGGGTCGCAACTGATAATTTGAAACATTAATTAATTTGACGGGATAGCTCAAATGGTTAGAGCGTACCGAAGCAAATCGGGAAGGTGAAAAGTTCTATGAAGAAAAAAGGATTAATTAATTTGGCGAGATAGCTCAGATGGTTAGAGCGTCCCGGTGCAAATCGGGAAGACCGGGAGTTCAATGAAATATTAATGATATATAAAATTGGCGAGATAGCTCAGATGGTTAGAGCGCATGATTCATAATCATGAGGTCGAGAGTTCAATTCTCTCTCTCGCTACTAAAAAAGGGGATTATTCATCCCCTTTAAATTTTTGTTTTTATAAACTATCGCCAAAATCTTCCTTGAATTTTTTAATAAGTTTGGCAGGCCAATCGCTGGTTGGTTCAAGTCGTCCCATAAAGAAACGCAACACTGCAGGTTCTTCAACAAAACGAAGCCCTCCGACAAGGTTACGGTTTTTGTATAACCAATTAATGCGGTCGATAAGAAACAAGGTTTGAGACAAGGTAAATACCCGTCGTGGAAATGCAAGGCGCAGAAGTTCCAAATCGGCAAGGATATCGTTCCCTTGTTCATCACGGACACTTGATATTGTGCCACGTTCCATACCACGGCAACCTGAAACAATAAATAAAGCTGCTGCCAGAGCACCTGCAGGATATTCAGTTTGCGGAACATGAGGCAGGAAACCCATAGAATCGATGTGAGCCCCCAGCGCACCAGCAGGGGTAATTACAGGAATACCAAGTTTAGTCAATTCGTTTACAGTATATTCTATAAACATTGGCGACTGGCTTATAATTGTCTCATCGGTTGTTTCTCTTAATCCTACTGCCATAGCTTCGATTTCACGAACAGACATACCTCCATAAGTTAAAAATCCTTCGTACAAAGGAACAAGGTCACGCATTTTGAGGAATAAATCGTGGCTTCCGATACAAATTCCACCTCCTCTTGTTGAACTCACTTTGCGGCTTGAGAAATAAACAATATCAGCAAAACTACACATGAGGCGTAATATGTCACTGATAGATGTATTTTTAAATTCTGCTTCACGTTTCTTGATAAAATATGCATTTTCACCAATAAGGCTGGCATCGAGAACAATCATAATACCATTTTCATCTGCAATTTTTTTAACTTCACGCATGTTCTGAATTGAAAATGGTTGTCCGCCTATTAAATTGGTCGAAGCTTCCAATCGTATAAGTGGTATTTTTTCTTTACCGTATTTTTTTATCAGGTCTTTCAATTTATTTGTATCCATGTTTCCTTTAAAAGGATGGTTACTTTTAATTTTTAGCGCTTCATCGGTATATATTTCGAAAATAGTTCCCCCGTTAAGTTCCATGTGTGCCTTGGTAGTTGTAAAATGATAATTCATAGGAATTATATCGCCTTTTTTAATAAAAGTTTGGGAAATGATATTTTCAGCAGCCCTTCCCTGGTGGACCGGCAAAACATATTCTTTTCCAAATACATCGCGAAGTGCAGATTCCATGCGATAGAAACTTTGGGACCCCGCATAAGCATCATCTGCCTGTAGCATTGATGAAATTTGATTATCACTCATAGCATTTGTGCCACTGTCAGTAAGCATATCAAGAAAGATATCATTGGTGTTTAAAAGGAAGGTATTGTAACCTCCTTCATTGATTGCTTTCAGCCTTTCATCTATTGGCTTTAAATGCAGTTTCTGTACAATACGGACTTTATGTAATTCAACCGGAATCTGTAGTCCGTTATAAAATTTCACTGTTGTAGAACCATTATTTTCCATAATTTATTAATTAATTGAGTTAGTTTATTTCCCGAAATAAGTTTTATTTCCGGTTATTTCAAAATCTGTCAACTGGTTTTAAGAAAACCATGTTATATAACATAAAAATATTTATTAATATTAATTTTATAAATTTTGAAAAATTGACCAATGAATAATTTTAACCTTAGAAAATTAAAGGCATTTTAAAAAGGTTTAACTAGCATTTCAATAAATCTATTGTTTTATTTTTTTATTTTGTGAATGATAATAAAAACTTAAATCCAAATCAGATGATTTTTGACATCGAGATGATTAAATATGTTTATTCAAAAATGGATGAACGAATCAAAACAGCCAGAAAAGAGCTAAACAGGCCATTGACACTTACAGAAAAAATATTGTACTCACATTTATCGACAAAAATAGCAGCTAAGGGTTTTCATCCTGGTATCGATTATGTAGATTTCATACCCGATAGGGTTACAATGCAGGATGCGACGGCACAAATGGCACTTTTGCAATTCATGCAAGCGGGCAGGAAAAAAGTGGCAGTACCTACTACCGTTCACTGCGATCATTTGATTATTGCCAAATCGGGTGCAAACGCAGACCTTAATACAGCAAATGTTACCAATAAAGAAGTTTATGATTTTTTATCTTCAGTTTCTGATAAACAT
>Ga0265323_10000314_pt1 | contig 27997 bp, 25 predicted proteins | sample 41225metaG_FD_193580 | JGI IMG/M metagenome (GOLD analysis project Ga0265323, IMG submission 193580) | Rhizosphere microbial communities from Carex aquatilis grown in University of Washington, Seatle, WA, United States - 4-12-25 metaG | ecosystem: Host-associated > Plants > Roots > Rhizosphere...
AGGGCCAGGAGCAGCACGGCGGCCGCGGCGGCCAGGATGTGTTTGGGTGTCATGGTCTCAAACTAATAGGCTCATGTTACCCAATTGTTACGGCGGTGTCCTGGTTTGGAGGCAGGCGAGGGGCGGGCGCGGGTGGGCGGGGTCTGGTTGGGACCGGGCGAGTGCTAGATGACGATTCGAAGCCAAATCCGGAGGGTGCGGCGGGAGGGACGGAGGCTGGGGGTGCGGCGGGAGGGACGGAGGCTGGGGGTGCGGGGGGAGGGACGGGGGCTGGGGGTGCGGGGGCCTCCGGCTGCGGGGTGGGCTCGGGTTGGGGTTGGGAGCGATCGAGTTCCTTGAGGGCGCGTTGGAAGTTGCGCTGGAGGGAATCGAGGCGGCGCTGGAGACGGTTGAAAGTCTTGTCGCGGTGGTCGAAGGCGCGGCCGAGGCCGGTGGAATCGGAGCCGTGATCGTATTCGTCGATGTAGGAGTCCCAGAGTCCGGTTTCGGCGCAGCGGAGGCGGCGGAGAATCCACTCGGAATGGATGGCGATATCGACCAGGGATTGGCGCTCGGGGGTATGGGGGCGGTAGCGGGCGTGGAAGGCGCGGGCGAGGTCCTCGAAATCGGACTGGCGCTCGCCGATGATGATCTGGGATTGGGCGTAGAGGCCGCTCTTGATGTGATTGAGGGAAGAGGCGGCCTTGCCGGCGGGAGTGCGGGGGCCGGTGGACTTTTTCGCATTGCGGCGATTGGCTTCGATCTTGAGTTGGGAGGACATAGACGTTCCTGTTTCGAAGGTAGCAGGCGAGGCGGTGGAGCCGGGGGGTAGCTTCTTAATATGTACTTTATCATCAGTAGTTTAGCTGGATGACAATGGGTGTGAATGAGAAAAGGCCGCACCGAAATAGCCGGACAATAGGAATCTGTGAACATCCGTGTGCCTCTGTGGCCAAGCTCCGCATCCTGATTTGTGAGACTCTTGCCCAGCTTGTGTCGCTGTTTGGAAGAGCCACGGATACACCTGGCGCGGCCTGTGGCCGCAACCGAACTGGCTGAGCCGGCTGGCCCCTTTACGTTGTTCTTTGCGTTCTTTGCGGCTTGGAGAGAGTCTATTCTTCCAGGCCGTTGACAAAGCGGGTAATGCCGTCCCGGATGAGCGCCACATTGAAGTCGATCGGCAATCCAAGCCGCTTGCCCGACAATCGCAGGTAGGGGAGCAGTTGCTTCTTGTGCACGGGCGCGACCTCTGCGATCGACTTGATTTCGACGATCAAGCTGTCCTGGACCACCAGATCGGCGCGAAACCCGATCTCGAAGCGGGTGCCTTCGTAGACCACGGGGATCGCCTGCTGCCGGATGACGCTCAGTCCGCGCTTCTGTAGTTCGCTCGCCAGGATCGCTTCGTATACCGATTCCAGCAGGCCCGGCCCGAGGGCCCTGTGGATCCGAAATGCAACATCGACGACCTGCTTCGCTACCGCGTTTTCGGTCATGTCCACGGTGAGTATACTATCTCTCGCCAAGACGCCAAGAACGCCAAGGGAAGACCCAGGGAGCGGCTCGTCACGGCTGTGGCCGCGGCCTCCAATGCCACCGTGAACCTGCTGATCCCAAAGGCTGCCAGATGAACTCGCGAGAGAACAACAAACTGATCGTGGTACGGATTGGAACCGGATCTGACAGAGGCCGTAATTGGGTCCGCCTTCGAGGTTGCTAATGTGCCGGGTGCCGGATTCCTTTCCAGCAATTTCGTGGACACTACGCTACGTTCCTAGTCCGCAGCGGCGCGCGCGGAATCCACTTCCAGGATCGGGGGCTCCAGGGCATTGCGAGGGCGGCATTCGTTCGCTGCCATGCAGGTGGCCACCGGTTGTATAATGAACCGGGCCCGGAGGTCTGAAATGGGAATCGCGAATACACCAGGAGGAATGCGGGGAATGGGATCGCTCCTCTTCTGCCTCTGCCTCTTCGTCCAGGCCGCCGCCGCCCAGCGCCTGGTGGAAGCCAGCGTCGTCGTCCGCAACCAGCCGGGGGCGGCCGCCACTCTCACGCGCGAGGATTTCCGCGTTTTCGATCACGGCCAGCCCAGGGGCATCACGTCCTTCCAGGTCCACGCCCCGGGCGAAGTCCGCCAGAGGCCGGCGCCGTTGCCTCCGCTGGTCTACGTCAACCAGGCCGGAGGCGACGCCGGGCCCTCCGGCGCCACCGCGATCCTGCTGGACGCCCTCAATACCCATGTCGACGACGGCGCCGCCGCCCGGCGCGCGCTCCTGAAGTTCCTCGGCCAGATCCAGCCCGGCGACCGGGTGGGCGTCTATCTGATGGGCAGCCGCCTGCGCGTGATGCAGCCCTACACCGGCGATTCGCAGAACCTGGCCAGGCCGCTCTCCCCCGGCGCCCCCGCCAATCCCCAGATCGCCGGGGTGGAGGAGATGGCGGCGCTGTTCAGCGGGAACGATCCCGAATTGCACGCCTACGGCCCGGCCGAGCGCCTGCAACACACCTCGGAACAACTGGTGCAACTGGCCCGCAACCTGGGCCGGGAGCCGGGGCGCAAGAATCTGATCTGGCTCTCGGGCGCGATTCCGGTGGCGCCCTGGGACGGCGACCCGGCTGCTCTCAGCCCGGAAATGGCGCGACTGGCGCGGGTGCTCAGCGATTCCGGGATTGCCATCTACCCGGTGGATGCCGCGGCCCTGTTCGCGCCCCGGAAACGCCGCGCCGGCGAGGACGCGGCGGATCGCCTGGCCGCGCTCACCGGCGGGCGCGCCTTCGCCTCGCCCGATGACGTGGCGGGATGCGTCCACGCGGTGCTGGCCGAATCGGCGGTCTCCTATACTTTGGGTTTCGCGGCCGATGCCGCCGGCCCGGCGCTGGAGTTCCGCGACCTGCGCATCGAGACGGCAGGGCCCGGTTTGCAATTGGCGTATCCGCGCGGATACCTGGCCGGCCCGGCGCCCGACCCGGCTGTGGCCCGCGAGCGGGAGGTCGCCTCGGCGGCGGCGAGTCCGGTGGAATCCCGGGAGATCGGTCTGCGCCTGGAGTTGCAGGAGAGTATGGCGGACGGGCGGCCGACTCTCAGCCTGCACGGGAGCATTCCGGGCAGCGACATCGCCCAACGCCCGGAAGGGGCCGGATTCGCCATGGCGATCGACCTTTCGTGCCATCAGATGACCGCCGAAGGGGGCGACCTGGGCAGCCTGGCCTTTCCTCTTGCCGCGACCCTGGACGCCTCGCGCGCCCAACAACTGCGCCAGGCGGGGGCCACGTGGAGCCGCACCGTGCACCCGTCCTCCGAAGCCGCCGCGCTGCGCCTTGTGGCCTACGACCGGAACTCCGGCAGGGTGGGCTCCCTGTTCGTCCCCCTGCCGCGTCACGCCGATGCCGGCCCGCCGGTGCTCACCTTCCGGACCGAAACCAACCTGGCGCTGATCCGGTTTCAGGCGGTGCCGAAGAAGGGCGAGTTCATTACGGACCTGCGCCCCGAGGACATCCAGATCAAAGAGGACGGGGTGCCGCAGAAGCTCGCGGTTTTCGAGGGCGGCCGGTTCTATCCGCGAAAGATGCCGATTGAGATCACCCTGCTGTTCGATTGCAGCGGCAGCATGGCTATGGCCGGGCTGATCAATCCCAACGTGTTCGGGCCGAGCCTGCTGGACGAATTCGAAAACGTGAGGCTGGCCGTCTACGGATTCAGCGACGAGCTGACGCGGCTGACCGCTCCCACGCGCGACCCGGAGACGCTGAAGGCCGCCGCCTCCGGCATCATGACGGTGGAGCATGGCACCACGCCGCTGTTTCGCACCATTGCAACCGTCGCACGAGAAGCCGCTGCCACGCCGGGCGGCGCCATCCGCATGGTGGTGGTTTTCTCCGACGGGGAGTCCTACCCGTCAACCGATGCCGCTTTGTGGGGCAAGGCCGTCAGCGATGCCCAGGAACTCGGCGTGGCGCTCTACCCGGTCACGCTGGAAGGCGTGTCCCCGAATCCCCATCTGAGCGATCCGGTCATTCACTCACCCTACACTTTGCCGCAGCTCTCCAACACGCGCATGGAAAGGGCGGCGTCCAGGGGACTGTTTGCGCAGTTGGGCGACCAGACCGGAGGGCAAGGGTTTAAGGGCGTGGTTTCCTCCGAGGTATTGCCCAACATCCTCCGCACGCTGGGGCACCAGATCCGCTTCGAGTACGTCGTGGGGTACTACCATGCCCCGGTCAGCGGCGCCGCCCGGCGGCACCGGGTGAGCGTGGAGTGGAGCGGGGCAGGCCGCGGCGAGATCGGCGGCGGCACGCGTACGGTGGTGTATTGAGAGCCGCGGCGGGCGCCCGCCGATTCGAGTCCATAGAAAATTTCGATTGGACTGCCCGCCCCGCGGGCGATAGCTTGAAGTATGGAGACCATGTCGATCGGGGACGCGTCTGAATCGCAGGTGTCTATCCTGCACCGTATCAGCAGCATAGTCAGTTCCGACTTATCGCTGGATGAGATGCTGGGTGAGGTGGTGGGGCTGACGGTCCAGGCGACGGCCTGCGATGCCTGCCTGGTTTACCTGATCGATCCGGTAACCCAGGACATCGTCCTGCGGGCCTCTCAGGTACCCCACGCGGGCGCCCTGGACACCCTGAAGCTGAAACCCGGCGAGGGCATCACCGGTTGGGTGGCGGAGCACAAAAGCGTGGTGGCGCTGGACCGGAATGCGGCTGCCGACGGGCGCTTCAAGCGCTTCCAGACGCTGGTGGAGGATACCTACGAGGCCTTCCTCTCGGTGCCGCTGGTTTCCGGCGGCGAGGCCATCGGCGTCATCAACGTGCACCATCGCAGCCCGCACGGGCACACCCAGGAGGAGATTGGCGTGGTGGTGTTCATCGGCGAGCAGTTGGGGGTCATCATCTCGCGCTCCATGCTGCAGGAGGAGAACGCGCGTCTGCTGGAGGAAACCCAGGAGATGAAGCGGGAGCTGGAGACGCGCAAGCTGGTGGAGCGCGCCAAGGGGATTCTCCAGTTGCGGCACGGCCTCACCGAAGAGGACGCCTACCTGCGGCTGCGCAACCAGAGCCGCCGGCTGCGGAAGCCCATGCGCGATCTGGCCGAGGCCATCATCCTGTCGGAAGACATGAGCAAGTAGGAGGGGCCGGTCTTCGGGAAACCGCGAGCGTAAGGGCACCGAGCGACACTGTCGAAGATCTGGAGTAGTGCGGCTGAAATCCAGACGTTTCCGTCCGCAGGCCGGAGGCCGCTCGGGAGCTTCCCATCAAGGCATCTTGAGCCACGGATGGACACAGATGGACACGGATAAGTTCCGTCTTTGCTTATCTGCGTTCATCTGTGTGCATCTGTGGCCAATTGTGTTTTGCCGTCGTGGACCGCGCCGGTGGTCCAATCCAAACTCCGGGGATATTGGTCATTCTGCCAGAGGCGGACCGCTAGGAGCCCTCTCCCACCAGATAGGCCTCGTTCATGCGGTAGCGGTCCCAGGCGGCCGGAACGAAATCCGAATCGTCGGTCAGGCCCATCACGGTTTCGGTGGCCTGCACCACGTACCAGGCATCGTCTTCGCTGTATAACATGGCGATGTGGCCGTTGCCGGGCTTGATCAGGATGTCGGCGTCCATCAGGTCTTTGGGATCGTCGATGGGCGTGGCGCCCTGGCTGGGGTCGCGGAAGGCGGCGATGTCCAGACCGAAATTGGGTTGATACCAGTGCTGGGCGTAGCAATAGTTCACGAGCCCGACGCAATCGAAGTGGCGCACGTCGTCGCAGGATTCTCCCCACGCCACTCTTCCGGCGTCCTGGAGCACTCCCTTCCAGAAGTACTTGCGGGGGAAGAGATCCTTTCCAATGCCCGCGCCGGTCCAGGTGGTTTGATCGGTGTGGCCCTTGGCGATGGCATCCTGGCAGGACTTGAGGAACGCGTCCTGATCGGGCGGCGTGGCCACCCCCACTCCGGGCCGTTTCGAGCGTCCCGCGCAGGTGCTGTAGCCGCCGAATACGCTATACGCGGTACACACGGCCAAGACCGAATCGCGATCCGCGGACACCGGGTCCAGGCTGTATTTGCGCATCTGCGCGGCACCGTGTTTGCCGCCGCCGGGATTGCCGTTCGACTGGCCCGGCTCGTTGCCCGCCGTGCCCCACAGGTAGTGCGCATCGTCCACGAAGGAGAGCGCCATCTCCACGATGCTCTTGCGAAGCTCCATCGCCGATTCGGACACCACCCGCACCGGCGCCGAGTAGTCGGACCCGTTCCAGCAGGCGCGGACGCTGGGGCCCTGCATTTTGGACGGATCGATCTCGTAGATGAACCGGCGGCTGTCCTTGGGGTCCTCTTTGATGAACTGGACGGCTTTGTCGGGCGCCATGAGCTGCTGGCTGGGAGCGGTGGCCGGCGATGTGGTGACGTTGAGCCGCTCGAATTTCGGCGGCGGTCCGCAGCCGTCGAGCCCCAGGCGGAACCTGGCGCCCTGGCGGACCTCCAGCCTGGTGATACCGTCGCTGGTGCTGACATCGAAGAAATTTGACATCCCTCGCTTCTCCTTTGGTGGGTATACTCTATCATGAACTCCGCGCGAAGCTCTGTTGGCCGCCTCACAGCCGCCCGGCGCGCGGTGGTAGCGTTGCCGCTGCTCCTGGGCGCGTGCGGGATTCGCGATTCCGGTCCCCCGGCGCCGCCGGTGGCGAGCCGGGCCCTGCCCGAGGTGATCTTCCAGACCGCGCAGAACGAGACGGTGGCGACGGCGGACCTGAAGGGCCGGGCGGTGCTGGCGGTCTTCTGGGCAACCGGCTGCGAGGCTTGCGCGGCGATGCGCGCGGCCGGCGAACGGTTGTACAAACACGCCGCCCCGGACACCTGGTTTCTGGGCGTCAACGAAGACGAGCAGCGGCAAACCTGGAAGGACTACATGGACCGCCATCCCTCGGCGCTGACCGAGGTGTGGGACAAAGATCATGCCTTCCGCCGGAACCTGGGCATGGTGGAGGAGCCCTCGGCAGTTCTGATGGACCGGAGCGGCCGCGTCCGTTGGCGCTCGCCGGGCTGGACCGCGGGAACGGAAGCGGAAGCGCTGGCGCTTCTAACCAGCCTGGAGCGGGAGCGGCCGCCGGAATAGGCGCGTCGCAAATCACTACATATGCGGCCTCGAATTGCACAAAATTGAAGCCAACCGCCGGGTGGCGCATCCCATGCTGTGAGGGCATCCTGAAGATGCGGAAAGCAGGCCACTTACGACGGATGGGAGTCAGGTAGCGCGATGCCCCAACTCTTTCATCCGAGGACTAATGCGTTTGCGCGGATCACGCTGTTTGGCGCGATCGCCGCGGTGGCCTTCGCGGGCTGGGCGATCGACGCGCTGAACCGGTCCTCTTATAACACCCGGGAGTTGCAGGCGCGCGAGCAACCCGTGCCCTTCAGCCATGCCCATCATGTGGGGGCGCTGGGCCTGGATTGCCGGTACTGCCACACCACGGTGGAGACCTCCGGCTTCGCCAACCTGCCGCCCACCAAGACCTGCATGAACTGCCATTCGCAGATCTGGCTCACCTCGCCCACGCTGGAGCCGGTGCGGGCCAGTTTCCGCACGGGGACCTCCATCAACTGGACGCGCGTGTACGATCTGCCGGACTTCGTCTACTTCAACCACAGCATTCACGTGAACAAGGGGATTGGCTGCGAGAGCTGCCACGGGCGGGTGGATAAGATGCCGCTCACCTGGCAGGCGGGCTCGTTGCAGATGTCGTGGTGCCTGGACTGCCACCGCCAGCCCGAGAAGTTCCTGCGGCCGCGCGAGAACATCACCACCATGGGATACCAGCCGGCGGGCGACCAGATGGAGATGGGACGGCGCCTGCGGGCCGAATACAACATCCAGGAGACGCGGGTTTTGACAAGCTGTTCCACGTGCCACCGATGAGCGAAACGAGCCAACATCCCGACCTGGCCGCCATGCGTGAGCGGCTGCGCGCCTCCGGAGGGGGCCGCGAATACTGGCGCAGCCTGGACGACCTGGCCGCGACGCCGGGCTTCCGCGACCTGGTGGAGCGCGAGTTTCCGCGTCTGGCCATAGGCTGGAGCGGGGACGAGAGCCCGGTGGAGGGCCGCCGCAATTTCCTGAAGCTGATGGGCGCGTCGCTGGCGCTGGGCGGCCTGGCGGCCTGCACGCGCCAGCCCACCGAACACATCATGCCGTACGTGCGGCAGCCGGAGGAGATGATTCCCGGCCGGCCGCTATTCTACGCCACGGCCACGACGCTGCACGGCGTGGCCAGCGGGGTGCTGGTGGAGAGCCACGAAGGACGGCCCACCAAGATCGAAGGGAACCCGGAACACCCGGCCACGCTGGGCGCCTGCGACGCCTTCTCGCAGGCCTCCGTGCTGGGCTTGTACGACCCGGACCGGATGCAGGCGGTGGCGGGCGAGGACGATGTCAAGACCTGGGGAGACTTCGCGGGCAGCCTGCGGGAGGCTCTGGCCGCGCAGAAGCTGAAAGGCGGCGCGGGCCTGCGAATCCTCACCGAGACGGTCACCTCGCCCACCCTGGCCGCGCAACTGGGCGAGATCGCGCGGCTGTATCCGCGGTCCAAGTGGCACCAGTGGGAGCCCGCCGGGCCGCACAGCGCGCGCGCCGCCGCGCAAATGGCCTTCGGAGCCCCGGTGAACACGTACTACGACCTGAGCCAGGCGAACGTCATCGTGTCGCTGGACGCGGATTTTCTGGCGCAGGGCGCGGCCAGCCTGCGCTACGCGCGCCAGTTCGCGGCGCGGCGGCGGGTGCAGGGCGGCAAGACATCGATGAACCGGCTGTACGTGGCCGAGCCCATGCCCACGCCCACCGGGACCAAGGCGGACCACCGCTTCGCGCTGCGGGCGACGGATATCGAGGAGTTCACCTGGGCGCTCGCGGCGGCGCTGGGCGTGGCCAAGGGGCCGAAAACCGGCGACAACGGCGATATCTACAAGCCGGTGGGCGCCATCGCCCGCGACCTGGAGCGCAACCGGGGCGCCGGCCTGGTGATCGCCGGCGATTGCCAGCCGCCCATCGTCCACGCCCTGGCGCACGCGATGAACGCACGCCTCGGGAATGTGGGCAAGACGGTGTTCTACACCGATCCGATTGAAGCCAGCGCCGTGGACCAGGCCGCTTCGCTTGCGGAGCTGGCGCGGGACCTGGACGCGGGCGCGGTGGACGTGCTGCTGATCCTGGGCGGCAACCCGGCCTTCAACGCGCCGGTGGAACTGGGCATGCGCGACCGCCTGAAGAAGGCCGCGCTGCGCGCGCACCTGAGCCTCTACGACAACGAGACCTCGGAGCTGTGCCAGTGGCGGCTGCCCGAGGCGCATTACCTGGAAAGCTGGGGGGATGCGCGGGCTTTCGACGGCACCGTCACCATCCAGCAGCCGCTGATACGGCCGCTGTACGGCGGGCGCTCGGCGTACCTGGTTTTGCAGGCGCTGACCGAAGATCCGGACCGCGGCGAGTACCAGATCGTCAAGGGCTACTGGGCGGCGCAACACAAGGGAGCGGACTTCGAGGCCTGGTGGCGGCGGGCGGTGCACGACGGCGTGGCGCCAGACACTTCCCTGCCCCTCCAGACGGTCGCTGTCCGCGAGGACGGCATCCGCGAGCCGGCGCCCAGACGGAAGCTGGCGGGCAAGCTGGAGATCCTCTTCCGCCCCGATCCGGGTATCCACGACGGGCGCTTCGCCAACAACGGCTGGCTGCAGGAGTTACCCCGGCCGATCACCAAACTAACCTGGGACAACGCCGCCATCATGAGCCCGCAGACGGCCCACAGGCTCGGCGTGTTCTACGAGGGCCTGATTGCCGCCTCGCAGGAAGTGCCCATGGTGGAGTTGACTTACCAGGGCCGCACGCTGCGCGCGCCGGTATTCATACAGCCCGGGTGCGTGGAAAGCTCGGTGACGCTGCACCTGGGATTCGGCCGCACGCGCGCGGGACGCGCCGGGACGGGCGTGGGTTTCAACCCCTACGGCCTGCGCACCGCCGGCGCGCCGTGGCAGGACCTGGGCCTGGGGGCGAAGAAGATAGCCGCCACTTACCCCATCGCCTGCACGCAGGACTTCCACATACTCGACAACGAACGCCACGCGATCCACTCGGGTAACCTGGACGAGTATCTCAAGAACCCGCGGAGCGTTCACGAGGGCGCCGAAGCGCCGCCCAAAGAGCTGACGCTCTACCCCGAGTGGAAGTACCCGGGCTACGCCTGGGGAATGGCTATCGACCTGAACGCGTGCACCGGCTGCGGCGCCTGCGTGATGGCCTGCCAGGCGGAGAACAACATCGCCGTGGTGGGTAAGGACCAGGTGCGGCGCGGCCGCGCCATGCACTGGCTGCGCGTGGATTCCTATTACCAGGGAGAGCCCAACCTGCCCGGCGGCATTTACAACCAGCCGGTGCCGTGCATGCATTGCGAGGACGCCCCCTGCGAGCTGGTCTGCCCGGTGCAAGCCACCAACCACAGCGCCGAAGGCCTGAACGACATGGTCTACAACCGCTGCGTGGGCACGCGCTACTGCTCCAATAACTGCCCCTACAAGGTGCGGCGGTTCAATTTCTACCAGTTCGCCGATACCGAGACGGCCAGCTTGAAACTACTGCACAACCCGGACGTGACGGTGCGCGCGCGCGGCGTGATGGAGAAGTGCACTTACTGCGTGCAGCGAATCAACGCGGCCAAAATCGACGCCGAGAAAGCGGACCGGAAGGTGGCCGATGGCGAGATCCAAACGGCCTGCCAGGCCACCTGCCCGGCCGAGGCGATCATCTTCGGCAACGTCAACGACCCGCAGAGCCGCGTATCGAAGATGAAGGCCGAGCAATCGAATTATGGCCTGCTGGCCGATTTGAACACGCGGCCGCGCACGACTTACCTGGCCACGCTGCGCAATCCCAACCCGGAGGTCGAAGACTAAGTCATGGCGGACGAAACACAAGTCGCGGACCGGCCGGCGGAGAAGATCATCGCTCCGGGTTACACCTTCGGCACCATCACGGACCAGATCTCGGCGGTGGTGCTGACGCGGAAGACGCCGTTGTTCTGGATGGCCGGATTCGGCGTGGGGCTGGTGCTGCTGCTGTTCTTCCTGCTGGCGGTGGGCGTGCTGCTGGCCAAAGGCACGGGGGTGTGGGGCATCCGCACGCCGGTGATGTGGGGCTTCGCCATCACCAACTTCGTGTGGTGGATCGGCATCGGGCACGCGGGCACGCTGATTTCCGCCATCCTGCTGCTGCTGAATCAGCGGTGGCGCAACTCGATCAACCGCTTCGCGGAGGCCATGACGCTGTTCGCGGTGGCCTGCGCGGGCATGTTTCCGCTGCTGCACCTGGGGCGGCCGTGGCTGTTCTACTGGCTGATGCCGTATCCCAACACCATGGGCATCGAGCCGAACTTCCGCAGCCCGCTGGTGTGGGACGTATTCGCCGTGTCCACGTACGCCACGGTGAGCCTGCTGTTCTGGTACGTGGGGCTGATGCCCGACCTGGCCACGCTGCGCGACCGGGCGCAGAACAAGGTGGCGCGCCTGCTGTACGCCGTGATGGCGCTGGGATGGCGCGGATCGGCGCGGCACTGGAGCGTGTACGAGACCGCGTCGCTGCTGCTGGCGGGGATTGCCACGCCGCTGGTGCTTTCGGTGCACACGGTGGTGAGCTTCGACTTCACCATCGCTATCGTGCCCGGCTGGCACAGCACCTTCTTCCCGCCGTATTTCGTGGCGGGCGCCATTTACTCGGGATTCGCCATGGTGCTGGCGCTGGCCATTCCGCTGCGCTCGGCCTACGGGCTGAAGGGGCTGATCACCGATAAGCACCTGGACAATTCGGCCAAGGTGATGCTGGCCACCGGGCTGATCGTGGCCTACGCGTACGTGCTGGAAGCGTTCACGGGATGGTACAGCGGCAACGTGTATGAGCACGCCGTGACGCTGCACCGCATGACCGGGCCGTACGCCGTGCAGTACTGGACGCTGGTGGCATGCAACATCGTGGCGCCGAATTTCCTGTGGATACGGAAACTCCGCACCACGCCGGCGCTGCTGTTCGTCTGGAGCCTGATCGTGCTGGTGGGCATGTGGCTGGAGCGGTACGTGATCATCGTCAGCAGCCTGGCGCAGGACAACCTGGTGTCGTCCTGGCGCATGTTTCAGGCCACCCGCTGGGATTGGGCAACGTACCTGGGCACCATCGGGCTGTTCCTGTTCCTGTTCTTCCTGTTCATCCGGCTGCTGCCGATGATTTCGATTTTCGAAGTACGCACGCTGCTGCCCGCGGCCAAGGTTGGAGCCGGGGAGGATCGGGTATGAAGGCGGCGGTGCACGGCCTGATGGCGGAGTTCGACAATCCCACGGCGCTGGTCGAGGCGGCGCGGGCGGCGCGGCAGAAGGGTTACCGCAAGCTGGACGCATACTCGCCGTTCCCGATAGAGGAACTGAGCGGCGCCCTGGATCTGCACCGCAACAAGCTGCCGCTGATCGTGCTGGCGGGCGGCATCGTGGGCGGGATTGGCGGGTATCTGTTGCAGTACTTCGTGACGGTGATGTATTACCCCATCAACATCGGCGGGCGGCCGCTCCATAGCTGGCCGGCGTACATTGTGATCACTTTCGAGACCACCATTCTGTTCGCGGCGCTGGCGGCGGTGCTGGGGCTGATGGCGTTGTGCGGCCTGCCGATGCCCTACCACCCGGTGTTCAACGTGCCGCGGTTCGCCCTGGCCAGCCGCAACCGGTTCTTTCTGTGCATCGAGGCGTCCGACCCGTTGTTCGACGCGGAGGGGACGGCCGGCTTCCTGGCGACTTTGGAGCCCAAGGAGGTATCTGAAGTTGCGGAATAGCAGAAGGACCAACTTAGCCCTGGCAGCCGCGAGTTTGCTCTGGCTGGCCGGCTGCCGGCAGGACATGCACGATCAGCCCAAGTTCATCCCGCTGCGGCCGACGGCTTTCTTCGGCGACGGGCGCAGCGAGCGGCCGCTCGGGGAGGGCACGGTGGCGCGCGGCCATCTGAACGACGATGTGGAGTTCTATACCGGCAAAGGGGCCGGCGGCAAGCCTGTGTACGAGTTTCCCTTCCCCGTGACCGGCGCGGTGCTGGAGCGCGGGCGCGACCGCTTCAACATCTACTGCGCGCCGTGCCACGACCGGCTCGGCGAAGGCAACGGGATGATCGTGAAGCGCGGCTTCCGCCATCCGCCGTCGTATCATATCGAGCGGCTGCGGCGGGTTCCCAACGGCTACCTTTTCGACGTCATCACCAGCGGCTTCGGCGCCATGCAGGACTACGCGGCGCAGATTTCGCCGGGCGACCGGTGGGCCATCGTCGCCTACCTGCGCGCGTTGCAGTTGAGCCACCAGGCCACTCTCGAAGACGTTCCGCCAGCCGAAAGGGCGCAACTGGAAAACGGAGGCTCCCAATGACGCCGCGGGCCGCGGACTTCCGGATTCCCGGCGAACTGCTGGCCGAGATGCGCCGGTGGCGCAATCGCGCGCTGCTGGTGGGCGCGCTGGGCACCGTGCTGACGGCTGTCGGCATGGTGGCGGTTTCGGCCAACCAGTTCTACCGCTCGTACCTGTGGGCGTACGTGTTCGTGCTGGGCCTGAGCCTGGGGCCGATGGCCTGGCTGATGCTGCAATACGTCACGGGGGGCGCCTGGGGCGTCATCATTCGCCGTCCCGCCGAGGCCGCGGTGCGCACGCTGCCGCTGGTGGCGGTGATGTTTCTGCCCGTGGTGCTGGGCATGAACAACCTGTACCCGTGGATGCCGGTGCACCACCGGGCCTTGCCGGCGCACCAGGCGCAGTGGCTCACGCCGGGGTTTTTTCTGGCGCGCGCGGCGGTGTACTTCGCCGGATGGCTGGTGCTGGGGTGGCTGTTCAACCGCTGGTCGGCCGAAGAGGACCGCGACGGCCGGGCGGCGGCGCGGCGCAAGCTGGGCTGGCTGGCCGGACCGGGCCTGGTGTTCTGGGGCCTGGCGGTTTCCTTCATGTCGATCGACTGGATTCTGTCGGTGAAGCCGGAGTGGTTCTCGACCATGTTCCCGCTGCTCACCATCGTGGGGCAGGCGCTCACTGCCATGGCGTTCCTGATCGCGCTGCTGGTGCTGCTCTGGTTCCGCCAGCCCATGAGCGGCGTGCTGACGCCGCGGCACCTGCACGACCTGGGGAAGTTTCTGCTGGCCCTGGTGATGGTGTGGGCTTACTTCTCGTTTTCGCAGTTCCTGATCATCTGGGCGGGCAACCTGCCGGAGGAGATCCCCTGGTACCAGGTGCGCCTGAATAACGGATGGCAGGCGGTGGCGCTGCTGCTGGTGGTGGGCCACTTCGCGCTGCCATTCGCGCTGCTGCTCTCGCGCGATTTAAAGCGCAATTTCAAACTTCTGGCGTGGATCGCGGGATTCGTGCTGGCGATGCGGCTGGTGGACCTGTACTGGCAGATCGCGCCCTACTTCCGCAGCGGAGGGTTCGGCCTGAGCTGGCTGGACGTCACCGCGCCGATGGGCCTGGTGGGCCTCTGGCTGGCGCATTTCCTGACGCAACTGAGCAGGCGGCCGCTGATCGGACCCAACGAGCCCGCCCTCGAGGAGGCATTGGCACATGGCCGGGAATGAGCGCCGCGGGCAACACGAAGAGTCCGACGTCAACGCCTGGGCGGTGGGCCGGTTCGGCGCGGCCATGGTGGCCGTGGTGGCGATCTGCCTGGGGCTGCTGTTCGGGATGTACCGGTTCTTCGAGAACGCAACGGGCGGCTCGCTTCCGGCGCCGGCCGAGCGCGCCAAAAGCGGCAAGCCACTGACGGAGCCGCCGCTGGAACAGACGCCGGTGGAGGATCTGCGGAAGTTCCGCGCGGCGGAGGACGGGAAGTTGAACACCTACGGGTGGATCGACCGGAAGAACGGCGTGGTGCGGATTCCCATTGCTCGCGCCATGGAGCTGGTGGCGCAGCGCGGGTTGCCGGCGCGCCCGCAGGCCGGGCCGCAATCGGCGGCGGCCGGGGTGAGCGTGCCCACCGAAAGCAGTTTGGGAGCGAAGATGCAGCCGCCTGGCGGGCCGCTGGCGGGAGAGGTGAAATGAGGATGAAGAGGCTACAGGGAGGGGTTGCGGTGCTCGCGCTGGCGGTGCTACCCGCTATCGCGCAACCGGGCCAGCCGGCGCCGGCGCAGCCATCCTATAGCATGCAGGATTCCAATCTGAAGCCCGCTTTGCCGGGCGCGCTGGAGGGCGTCGGGATCGAGCAGAAGCTGGACTACCAGGTTCCGCTCGACACCCGGTTTCGGGACGAGGCGGGGCGCGAAGTGCCGCTATCCACGTTCTTTCAGGCGAAAAAGCCGGTGATCCTGGCGCTGGTGTACTACCGCTGTCCCATGCTGTGCACGCAGATCCTGACCGGCCTGGAGAGCAGCCTCAAGGCGGTGTCGTTCAATCCGGGGCAGGATTTCGAAGTGGTGAGCCTGAGCTTCGACCCCAAGGATACCTTCGCGCTGGCGGCGGCGAAAAAGGAGACTTACCTGCGGCGGTACGCGCGTCCGGGCACGGCCAACGGCTGGCACTTCCTGACCGGGGACGAGCGCAACATCAAGACGCTGACCGACGCCGTGGGCTACCACTTCAAGTACGATCCGGCGACCGACCAGTTTGCGCACGCCAGCGCCATCCTGATCCTAACGCCGGACGGCCGCATCTCGCGCTACTTCTACGGCGTGGAGTACGCCCCGCGCGACATCCGCCTGGGACTGGTGGAGGCTTCGCAGGGCAAGATCGGCAGCGCGGTGGACGAGGTGCTGCTGTTCTGTTACCACTACGACCCGGCCACGGGGAAGTACGGCGCCATCGCCCTGGGCGGATTGCGAGTGGCCGCGGCGGGCTTCGTCCTGATCTGCGGCGCGTTTCTGGCGATGGTATTCCGGCGCGAATCGCGCAGCCGCAAGGCCGCCAGCGTGCGGGCTGGGTAACCGACCATGGGCACACTACCTCTATTTCCGGATCAGGCGTCAACCTTCGCTCCCGACGTGGACCACCTGATGCTGTTCCTGGTGGCGGTAGCCACGTTTTTCACGCTGGGGATTTTCGCCGCGATCTTCTACTTCGCCATCCGCTACCGGCGCCGCTCGGCCACGGAGTTACCAGTCGCGCAGCACGGCGCTATGGTGCTGGAGATCGTCTGGACGGTGATCCCGTTCGCCCTGACCATGGTGATGTTCGGCTGGGGCGCGGAGATCTTCCTGCGGGAGAGCCATGCGCCCAAGGACGCGCTGCAGGTGTTCGTGGTGGCCAAACAGTGGATGTGGAAGCTGCAACACACCGAGGGCAAGCGCGAGATCAACGAACTGCACATCCCCGTGGGCCGCGCGGTAAGGCTCACCATGACGAGCGAGGACGTGATCCACAGCTTCTTCGTGCCGGCCTTCCGGACCAAGCAGGATGTGGTGCCGGGTAAGTACTCGACCACGTGGTTCAAGCCGACCAAGGCGGGTAAGTACCACCTGTTCTGCGCCGAGTACTGCGGCACGCGGCACTCCGGGATGACCGGCTGGATCTACGTGATGGAGCCGCAGGATTACGCCAACTGGATGCGCGGCGGCGCGCCGTCGGAATCGCTGGCGGACGATGGCGCCCGGCTGTTCAAGGAACTGGCCTGCGCCAATTGCCATAAGGCCGACAACACCGGCCGCTGCCCGTCGCTGGCGGGCGTGTACGGATCGACGGTGAAGCTGACCACGGGCGAGACGGTGACGGCGGACGAAGCCTACATCCGCGAATCCATTCTGCAGCCCAACGCCAAGATCGTGGCGGGCTATCCGCCGGCCATGCCGACGTTTCAGGGCCTGGTAACCGAGGAGGGGATGTTGCAGCTGGTGGAGTACATCAGGTCGCTGGGCGGGAAGCCGGCGGCGGGGGGCGCGCACTAGATGGAACGGGAAACGTACCTGAACGCGGGCTACGGGCTGAAGTCGTGGCTGTTGACCAGGGACCACAAGCGCATCGGCCTGCTGTATCTGTTCACGATCACGCTGTTCTTCTTCATCGGCGGCGCCTTCGCCACGCTGATCCGCATGGAGCTGATGACGCCGCAGGGCGGCCTGGTCTCGTCGGAGACTTACAACAAGTTATTCACCATGCACGGCGTGGCGATGATTTTCTTCTTCCTGATCCCGTCGATACCGGCGACGCTGGGTAACTTCTTCCTGCCGATGATGATCGGCGCGCGCGACCTGGCGTTTCCGCGCATCAACCTGCTGAGCTGGTACCTGCTGGTGGTGGGCGGGCTGTTCGCCCTGTTCGCCATGCTGGCCGGCGGCGTGGATACGGGGTGGACGTTCTACACGCCGTACAGCACGACTTACTCGAACTCGTGGGTAATCGCCACGGCGCTGGGCATCTTCGTGGCCGGCTTTTCGTCCATCCTGACGGGGCTGAACTTCATCGTCACGGTGCACCGCATGCGCGCGCCGGGGATGACCTGGTTCCGTCTGCCGCTGTTCGTGTGGGCCAACTACGCGACGGCGCTGATACAGGTTCTGGGGACTCCGGTGCTGGCGGTGACCATCGTGCTGGTGTTCTGCGAGCGCGTGTTTCACATCGGGATCTTCGATCCGGCGCTGGGCGGCGACCCGGTGCTGTTCCAGCACCTGTTCTGGTTTTACTCGCACCCGGCGGTCTACATCATGGTGCTGCCGGCGATGGGCGTGATCAGCGAGCTGGTATCGACGTTCTCGCGCAAGCCGGTATTCGGGTACAAGATCGTGGCGTTTTCGAGCATGGCGATTGCGGTGCTCGGCTTCCTGGTTTGGGGCCACCACTTATTCGTCAGCACGCAGTCGGTGTACGCCGGGCTGGTGTTTTCGTTCCTGAGTTACTTCGTGGCCATTCCATCGGCCATCAAGGTATTCAACTGGACGGCCACGCTGTACAAGGGCTCCATCTCCTTCGCCACGCCCATGCTGTACGCGTTCGGCTTCATCGGGCTGTTCACCATCGGCGGGCTGACGGGGCTGTTCGTGGCCTCGCTGGGGATCGACGTGCACGTCACCGACACTTACTTCGTGGTGGCGCACTTCCACTACATCATGGTGGGCGGGACCATCATGGCGTACCTGGGCGGCCTGCACTTCTGGTGGCCGAAGATGACCGGGCGCATGTACCCGGAGCTTTGGGCGCGGCTTTCGGCGCTGGTGATTTTCCTGGGCTTCAACCTGACTTTCTTCCCGCAGTTCATCCTGGGGTATCTGGGGATGCCGCGGCGCTATCACGTGTATCCGCCGGAGTTCCAGGTGCTGCACGTGATGTCGACGGCGGGCGCGTCGATATTGGCGGTGGGATACCTGATGCCGATGGTATACCTGATCTGGAGCCTGCGCTACGGGAAGCCGGCGCCGGCCAATCCGTGGGGCGCCACGGGACTGGAATGGAAGACGGCCTCGCCGCCGCCGCTTCACAACTTCGACGAAACGCCGGTGGTGGAGCACGAGGTATACGATTACAGCGCTGTCGTCGGGGAGGGCATCTAACTTGGCCGGCCACCCGCAAACCGAGACGCTCGCCCTGCGCGAGCAGTTCAACACCGAAGCGCAGCAGAAGGACGCCGCCACGCTGGGGATGTGGATCTTCCTCATCACGGAGATCATGTTCTTCGGCGGCCTGTTCCTGGCGTACACGGTGTACCGCCGCTGGTACGCGGACACATTTGCGGTGGCCAGCAGCAGCCTGAACGTGTACCTCGGCGCGGCCAACACGGTGGTGCTGCTGTGCAGCAGCCTGACGATGGTGCTGGCGGTGCGGGCGGCGCAACTGGGGAAACGGCGCGCGCTGGTGATGTTCCTGATCCTGACGCTGGTGCTGGGCGGCGTCTTCCTGGGAGTGAAGGCTTACGAGTGGAACCAGAAATTCGTGGAGCACCACATCCCCGGCCCGAATTTCCATTTCGAAGGTGCGGCGCAGCAGGGTCCGGCGCAGTTGTTCTTCTCACTGTACTTTGCCATGACCGGCTTGCATGCGCTGCACATGGTGATCGGCGCGGGGCTGCTGCTGATGCTGATCGTGCAGGCGGGCAGAGGGAGATACACGGCGGCTTACATGACGCCGGTGGACGTGGTGGGCCTCTACTGGCACTTCGTGGATATCATCTGGATCTTCCTGTTCCCGCTGTTGTACCTGATTGACCGGCACCTGGGGAGATAGTCATGACGGAACACATCGATAGCGCCAAAACGTACGTATGGGTTTTCGCCGCGCTGATCGGCCTGACGGTGCTGACGACGGCGGTGTCGTTCGTCGATCTGGGGAATTTCAGCGTGGTGGCGGCGCTGGCCATCGCAGTCGCGAAGATGCTGCTGGTGGCGCTGTTCTTCATGCACGTGCGCCGGAGCACGCAGTTGACGAGGCTGGTGCTGGTAGGGGCGCTGGTGTGGCTGGGGATTCTGCTCGCCATGACGCTGACGGACTTCGCGACGCGCGGGACGGGAGGCATGGCGGGGGGCGTTGCGGAGAGCGCCGGGGGATTGCTACACTAGGACTTCCTCGGCCAGGTAGCTCAGTTGGTAGAGCGCAGCCCTGAAAAGGCTGGCGTCGGCGGTTCAAGTCCGTCCCTGGCCACCATGCTCTCGATGGCCTTCAGCCAGTTCTCACGATGACTTGAGATCCATGGGTTCGATGCGGCCCACAGCCTGTCTGCCCGGCCCTCTGCCTGGACGATTGTTTCATTTGCCCGCCTGCTTCAATTCCCCGCGCGTTTGAGCCCCGGCTTTGGTAAGGTTAAATGAATATGAGCGAAGAACTGGCGGAGATCGATTTTCAACGGTTCTGGCGGCGCCTCCAGCAGCTCGGGCTCAACGCCTATGAGTCGCGTTCCTACCTCGTGCTGCTCGGTCATCCACGGTTCAAGGCGCTGGAACTGGCGGCGCGCGCGCACGTGCCGCGGCAGAAGATCTACGAGGTGCTCGACAGCCTGGTGGAAAAGGGCTTTGCGCAGGTGGTTCAGGAGAAGACCAAGCTGTTCTCCGCCGTCGAGCCCAGCCTGGCGCTGCCGGGATATCTGGGCCGGAAGCGGGTGGTGCTGGAGCAGGAATTAACCGACAATGCGCGCTCGGGAAGCGCGCTGGTCGACGATCTGAAGACGCTATACTCCGAGGGCCAGGGCGGCCGCGGCACGCTCGACTTCCTGCGGATCGTCACCGAGCCGGCCCAGACCGCAGCCGAGTACCGGCGCATGCTGTCGGAGGTGAAGCAGGAGTATCTGGAGTTCTCGCGCCCGCCGTATGCCGTCGATCCCCTGGACGAGAAACTGGTGAAGCTGGCGGCCGCCAACGGGGTTTCCTGCCGGCTTCTGCTGGAGGCCGGCACGCTCGACCAGGAGCACCACCAGCGCCTCACTGAATACGTGGCCGCCGGCATCCAGGTCCGCATGGCCGACTCCCTGCCCATGAAACTGGCGGTCTTCGACGGCGAGCATGGGCTGCTGGCCCTGCTTGACCCGGTGATCACCCGCCCGGCGTGGACGGCCGTGGTATACAGCCATGACGGCATGGGCGAGGCCATGAAGGGCCTCTTCGAAGTCCACTGGCGCAAGGGGAAAGATTTCTAAGCGCAGGCGCGCTGACCCGGCATTTCGTCTTTACAAACTTTTTACAATTTTGGCGTTCCCAAAGTGGACCAAAATGGTACTCTTTAACCATTCGGTACACGAACCGAGGAGGGAAGCCATGGAAGCGATGCCGATTATCAGCCTGCCAACACAACTATACCGGGACGAGCATCTGACGGTGAATTTCGATCACCGGATCGCCGTTCTGGATTCCCAGTGCATCGTATTGACCCGCAAGGAGTATGACCTACTGGCGCTGTTCGTCCAGCATGCCGGGGAGATTGTTCCGCGGGCGGCGTTACTGCTCCGGGTGTGGGGTTACGGCGCGGGCATACGGACGCGCACTCTGGACGTACACGTGCGCCGGCTGCGCAAGAAGCTGGGGTCTTACGCGGAGCAGTACATCGAGACCATATTCGGCGTGGGATACCGTTTCCAGCCGTTCCGGACGGCCCGGGTGTACAAGCCGGAGTTCGGGGAGCACGCCGCCATGGCGATGGGAGCGTAGCAGGCCTCCTGCGCCTTACTCCACGCGGAACCAGTCGATATCCGCGTACCCATACTCCCTGGCCTGACCGGAGGTGAGGGCGAAAAGGCCGACCTTGGCTCCGATCCACCTTCCCGCGCGGGCAGCGGTTGGCTCGCCGGCGGAGAGGAAATCCGCGCCATCGGAGCTGTAGCTAAAGCGGCATAGGGCGTCCCGGGAAACGGCCACGCGCAGATAAAACGTTGCGTCCACGCGGCCGGCAGGCGGGCTGTCGCGCTCCGCATTGCCGTCACTGGCACCCTTGCAGACGGTCTGCGTCACCGACAGGCCGGCGGCGGTCTTTCTGGCGCCGATGGAGGCGTAGTCCATCCCCATGACAATCAACCCCACCTGGTCGCCTACAGCCATGGCGGAGAAGGTGACTTTGGCGGTGGCGGTGAACTCCGGGGCCGGGAATTTCTGCAGCAGCAGGTTGGGCACGTCCCAGAGATTGCGGTAGCCTTCCGGGCGCGGGATGGCATATAACCGCAGCGCGCCCAATGCCGGGGATGGAAAGGCCCAGCCGGGCTGCGGATTGGCGTGCCACTGCCATTGCAGCCCGATCTGGCTGGCGGAGAACTCGTCGGATTCGGCGGGCGTCGTTATCGGCCAGGAGCGCCCGACGGCGGGCTTGCGGTACCGCTCCACGGGCTCGCCGCGATCGCCGATCACCGGCCAATCGTCCACCCACTTCATGGGCTGCAGGTGAACCACGCGGCCGTAGGGGCCCTTGTCCTGAAAGTGGACGAACCAGAACTCGCCGGCCGGCGTATCCACCCATCCGCCCTGGTGCGGGCCGTTGACCGCGGTGCGGCCTTGCTGCAACACCACCTTGCGCTGGTAGGGGCCGAAGACGTTTCTGGACCGCAGCGCCAGTTGCCAGCCGCCGGTGACGCCGCCGGCGGGCGCGAAGATGTAGTAGTAGCCGTTGCGCTTGTAGAACTTCGGGCCCTCGACGGTGGGGTCCTGCGGGTGGCCGTCGTACACCAGCACACCGTCGTCCAGCAGCCGGGTGCCGTCCGGGTCCATGCGGCTCACCACCAGCGTGCTGCCCATGGCGGACCGGCTGGCGGCCAGGGCATTCACCAGGTAGGCGCGGCCGTCGTCGTCCCACAGAGGGCAGGGGTCGATCCAACCCTTGGCGCGCTTCACCAACAGGGGCTCGCTCCACGGACCGGCCGGAGTCCTGGCCTTTACCATGTAGATGCCGAAATCCGGATCGGGATAGAAGATGAAGACCTCGCCATTGTGCCGCCGGATGGAGGGCGCCCAGGCTCCGTTGCCGTGGCCGGGCTTGCGGTAGACGTCGAGCGGGGGCTGCGCGGCGAAGGCGTGGCCGATCAGTTCCCAGTTCACCAGGTCCTTCGAGTGGAGGATCGGCAGGCCCGGAGAGGCGTTGAAGCTGGACGCGGTCAGGTAGTAGTCGTCGGCGATGCGCAGCACGTCGGGGTCGGAGTAATCGGCGTGGAGGATCGGGTTGCGATAGGTGCCGTCGCCGTTGTCCGCCACCCAGACCTTGGAGCGGTAGGAGGGTTCGACGGGAACCGCCTGCGTCGCCGCCAAAGCCAGCACGGCAGCCAGGGTCAGAAACGGAAAGCGATTGGGCCGCATATCCAGAAGGTAACAGCTTACAATGTGGACAGGCATGCAACTGCTCAGACAACTGGCGGGGCGACTGCGGTTGCGCGGCAGGGTGGCGATTGCGCCCGACGCCCTCGGGGTCTCGAAGTTTCATCAGGTGGATGGCCGGGTCTATCGCGGCGCCCAGCCGGCGGATTATGGATTTCAGAGTCTGGCGCGGCTGGGCATCAGGACGGTGGTCTGTCTGCGCCGCGAATCCGGCCGGATGGAGGCCGAACGGGAACTGGTCCGCGCAGCGGGCATGCGTTTCGTCAGCATCCCCATGGACGACCTGGCAGCGCCGGCTGACCGGCAGATTGCCGAGGCACTGGCGGTCCTGGGGGACGATTCGGCGGTCCCCGTGTTCGTTCACTGCCGCAAGGGCGTCGACCGCACCGGCACGGTGATCGCCTGCTACCGCATCGCCCACGACCATTGGCCCAGCCGCGTGGCACTCGATGAAGCCAGAAGCCTTGGAATGAGCGTTTTGGAGCGTGGCATGCGGCGCTACATCCTCGCCTTTCAAGCCCCGCCGGAAACGGTTTCCGCGGCACCGCGTTGATGCGCCGCGCGCGCGAGGCAGTGTGGCTCCGCGGGAGCGCACCGTCGATGGCCCGCGCGCTTGGGTCCGGCGCGCGATGCGTGTTATAAGAGAGATTGACATCTGGAATCCCTTTCCCGCGAAAGTCAATCTCATGGAACAAAAAGCTGATATCGCACTGATCGGTCTGGCCGTTATGGGTCAGAACCTGATCCTCAACATGAACGACCACGGCTACACCGTGGTGGCGTACAATCGCACGACTTCCAAGGTCGGCGATTTTCTGAACGACGCCGCCAAGGGCCGCGACACCATCCTCGGCGCCACCTCCATCCAGGAGATGGCCGGTCTCCTGAAACGGCCCCGCAAGGTGATGTTGATGGTGAAGGCCGGACAGGCAGTGGACGATTTCATCGAGATGGTGCTGCCCTACCTGGAGCCCGGCGACCTGATCATCGACGGCGGCAACTCTCACTTCCCGGACACCATCCGCCGCACCAAGTACCTGGAATCCAAGGGCATGCTCTATGTCGGCACCGGCGTTTCGGGCGGCGAGGAAGGCGCGCGGTTCGGCCCGGCCATGATGCCCGGCGGCAGCGCCGCCGCATGGCCGCTGGTGAAGGACATCTTCCAGGCCATCTGCGCCAAGACGCCCGCCGGCGAGCCCTGCTGCGACTGGATGGGCGAGGACGGTGCCGGCCACTACGTGAAGATGGTTCACAACGGCATCGAGTACGGCGACATGCAGCTCATCTGCGAGGCTTACCAGCTCATGAAGGAAGGACTGGGCCTCTCCAACGAAGAGATGTACGCCTGCTTCACCGAGTGGAACAAGGGCGAGCTGGACAGTTACCTGATCGAAATCACCCGCGACATTCTGGGTTACAAGGATGAAACGGGCGAGTATGTGGTGGATAAGATTCTGGATACTGCCGGCCAGAAGGGCACGGGTAAGTGGACCAGCATCAGCTCGCTCGATCTGGGCATGCCGCTCACCCTCATCGGCGAGGCCGTATACGCCCGCTGCCTCAGCGCGCTGAAGAATGACCGTGTGGCCGCCTCCCAGATCCTGCAGGGACCGAAGTTCCAGTTCACGGGCGACCGGAAGGCCTTCGTGGAGGATATCCGGCAGGCGCTGCTGGCTTCCAAGATCGTCTCCTACGCGCAGGGCTTCATGCTGCTGCGCGAGGCCGCCAAGGAATACCACTGGAACCTGAACTACGGCAGCATCGCCATGGTGTGGCGCGCCGGCTGCATCATCCGCTCGGCGTTCCTGGGTAAGATCAAGGACGCCTTCGGCAATAACCCGGCGCTCCCCAACCTGCTGCTGGACCCGTATTTCAAGGAAGTCATCGAGCGATGCCAGGGTTCGTGGCGCCGCGCCATCTCGACGGCCGTGGAAGCCGGCGTGCCCGTCCCGGCGTTCACCACCGCACTGGCGTTCTTCGACGGTTTCCGCAGCGCCCGCCTGCCCGCCAACCTGCTCCAGGCCCAGCGCGATTACTTCGGCGCGCACACTTACGAGCGTACCGACCAGCCGCGCGGCAAGTTCTTCCACACCAATTGGACCGGCAAGGGCGGCAACGTAGCCGCCGGCCAGTACGTGGTCTAAGTTGAGGTTTAGAGTTTGACAAGTTGCCCGCCGGAACCCACAACCGGCGGGCAAGACCTTTTTTAGGAGATTTCACATGAGTCATGGTTTGAATATTCGTCCCGACGGCGCCCTGGATTTCGTTTCGCTCGGCGCCCTCGTCCATCGCCTGGATACCGGCATCATCCCCTTCCGCAAAGCCTCCGAGTGCCTGATCCACGTTTCCGGCGGCGAGTTCAATTGCGCCGCCAACCTCTCGGACTGCTTCGGCCTGAAGACCGGCATCGCCACCGCCATGGTGAACTATCCCGTGGGCGACCTGATTGCCGAGCGCGTCAAGGCCATGGGCGTGCGCCCCTTCTACAAGCACTTCAAGCACGACGGCGTGCGCGGCCCCAACATGGCGACGGTGTATAGCGACCGCGGCCAGGGCGTGCGCGCCCCCGTGGTGTTCTACAACCGCTCGAACGAAGCCGCCGGCCTGCTGAAGCCCGGCGATTTCGACTGGAAGGCCATCTTCGCGGGCGGCGTGCGCTGGTTCCACAGCGGAGGCATTTTCGCCGCGCTCTCCGAGACCACCGCCGAAGTCATCATTGAAGCCATGCAGGCCGCCAAGGCCGCCGGCGCCATCGTATCCTTCGACCTGAACTACCGCGCCAAACTGTGGGCCATCTCCGGCGGCGAGCAGCGGGCCGTCGAAGTGCTCGACCGGATCGTGAAGAACGTCGACGTGCTGGTGGGCAACGAAGAGGACCTGCAGAAGGGCCTCGGAATCCCCGGTCAGGATGTGGGGGCGAAATCCAAGCTCGATCCCACGGCGTTCTTCGGCATGATGGACCAGGTGACGAAGAAGCATCCGCAGGTGAAGATTGTGGCCACCACGCTCCGCGAGGTGAAGTCGACGAACCGGCACAACTGGGGCGCGGTTGCCTGGATCAACGGGCAGACGGTGGTTTCCCCCACGGCCGAACTCGACGTGCACGACCGCGTCGGCGGCGGCGACGGCTACGCCTCGGGCTTTATCTTCGGCCTGCTGACTAATGAGTCTCCCGAGCAGGCCGTGCGGCTCGGCTGGGCTCACGGCGCGCTGCTGACCACCTTCCCCGGCGACACCACCATGGCGACCGTAGACCAGGTGCGGGCTTTCGCCAAGGGCGGTTCGGCGAGGATTCAAAGGTAAGACAGACCGCTCCCTGACGGCCGGGGCTCCGAACAGAGCCGCTACCGTCAGGGAGCGGAGCCCCTGACTGGAACTCCCCAATGAACGATCAAGTTACCAAACTCGCGTCCCAGGTGAAGATTCTCCTCATGGACGTGGACGGCGTCCTTACTGACGGCCACCTGTTCAACGTCCCCGGTCCCGACGGCAAGGTAGTGGAGACCAAGGGCTTCGATTCGCAGGACGGCATCGGCCTGCAATGGCTGAGCTGGCAGGGCATCAAGACCGGCGTGATCAGCGGCCGCCAGTCCCCCGCCACCGAGGAACGCGCCCGCCAGTGCAAGATGGCCTATGTCTATCAGGGCCACATCGAGAAGGTTCCGATCCTGGAAGAGATTCTGGCCCACGCGAAGGTGGAGCCGGGCGAAGTGGCTTACATCGGCGACGATTTCACCGACGTCGTCATCATGCACCGCGTCGGCCTGGCCATCGCCACCGCCAACGCGCGCGACGAAGTCAAGCGGGAAGCCCACTACGTGACCAAGGCCCCAGGCGGCGCGGGCGCGGTGCGAGAAGTAGTCGAGTTACTTCTCAAGTCCCGCGGCACCTGGGGCGAGATACTCAAGCACTACGAGATCGGGTAAAAAGCGGGTTACCGCTTGGCCCGCCGCAGCACCACGGTTTGCGGCCCCTGCGGCGCTCTGCCACCGCCCAGCCCCATGAAGCCCAGCGAGGACGGGTCAGACCCATCCGGCGGCGGTCCGATGGCCGGGCGCGGCTCCGTAGCCACCGGCACGGGACGGTTCGGCCGTCCGAATCCGCCGGTACGCTGTAACTCGATCTGATCGCCCTTCACCGTGCCGGTATAAGTGGTATTCCCGGAGCGGAAGGTAATGGCCGCGCCATCCACTTTGCCCTCCTGAATCGCGCCGCCGCCGCCCCGGCCGCTATCGCCCTCCACCGTGCCGGAAAGCGCGCCGCCGCTCTGCCGGAGAGTAAAGATCTGCGAGCCGCCCTGCTGGGGCCGCCACAAACCGGTGACGCCCTCGCCCGACGGGACCTCGCGTTCCCACGCCCCCACCTGGGGCCGCAGTTTCGCGGCCTTCGAGGCAATCCGCACCGTGGCCGGCGCCAGGCCCGGCGACGCCGCCGTCACCGTGATCTCCCCGGCGGATTTGGTGGCTTGCACGATGGCCACGCAAAGCCCGCAGAATGCCTTACGGGAGCTGCCCTTGTCGGGTTCATGACTGGTGGGATCGCCGTTGCCGACGCCGATCAGCCGCCCCGGCCCGTCGATCTGGAACGTCACCGGGTTATCGGCCAGGGGCGCGTAGCGGCCCTGCGCGTCGCGCACCTCCACGGCGATCGACACGGCGTCCTCGCCATCGGCGGCCAGGAGCGCGCGGTCGGAGGAGATCGCCAGGCTGGCGGACGCGCCGGTGGTCTCGCGCTTCGCCGTCATCACCTGCTGCCCGCCCTTGAAGCCGCGCGCTTCAATCGAGCCGGGCGCGTACTTCACGTTCCACGCCAGGTGCGAGGCGCGCTTCACGTCCTTCGCGCCCAGGCTCTGGCCATTGCAAAACAGCTCCACCCGGTCGAGGTTGGTGTACACCCACACGGCGATCTCCTGGCCTTCGAGGCCGGGCCAGTTCCAATGCGGGAACAGGTGCAGCACCGGCTGCCCGGTCCACCACGCCTGGTAGTAGTAGAACGAGTCCTTCGGGAAGCCGCACAGGTCGATGATGCCGTACTGAGAGGCCGTATTGGGCCATCCGTAGGGCGAGGGCTCGCCACGGTAATCGAAGCCGGTCCACACGAAGCCGCCGGCCAGCCACGGCCGCGCATCGCAGAAACTCCACCAGACCTCCGCCGAGGCGCGCCCCGTGGTGGTGTACGGATCGTACGACTGCACGTAGCCGCGCTCCACATCCATTTTGTAAATGCCGCGCGTGCCCACGGCGCTCACCTGCTCGGTTCCCATTACGGGAA